>JACCDR010283727.1_pt1 | contig 21327 bp, 13 predicted proteins | sample 7446431 | NCBI WGS metagenome assembly JACCDR01 (sample SAMN15323443, study PRJNA562643) | freshwater metagenome | isolation source: river surface water | place: USA:Blue River Watershed | collected 2017-08-17 | reverse complement strand
CCGGAAATCCATATTTTACTACCGATACAGCAGCCAGTTTACGTGCAGTAGAAATTGAAGCAAATCTTGTGCTTAAGGGTACTAGAGTTGATGGTATTTATACCGCTGACCCTGAGAAAGACTCAAGCGCAGTTCGTTATGAACAAGTAAGCTATAGTGAAGTGTATGAGAAAGGGCTTAACGTAATGGATTTAACTGCTATTACTTTATGCCAAGAAAATAAGCTTCCAATTGTGGTATTTGATATGAATAAAGCAGGTAATTTTCTAAAGGTATGTGCCGGCGACAATGTAGGAACATTGGTAAGCTAATGGATAAAATTTAATGTTTAATTTTGAAATATAATAACAAATAGAATATGAGCGACCCAAGATTGAAAACCGTTTTTGAAGACATGAAATCAGCAATGGATAAAGCCATTGATCATGCAGCAACCGAGTTCACTAAAATTCGTGCAGGCAAAGCTCACCCGAGTATGCTTGATGCAGTAAAAGTTGATTATTATGGAAGCCTTGTTCCGTTAAGTCAAGTTGCCAACGTTAATACTCCTGACGCAAAAACAATTACTATTCAACCTTGGGAAAAAAGTACATTACAAGCCATCGAAAAGGGAATCATTATTTCTAATTTAGGTTTTAATCCAAGTAATGATGGCAGCATGATTAGGGTTGTGCTCCCACCGTTAACCGAGGAAAGAAGAAAAGAAATTGTGAAGAAGGTAAAATCAGAAGCAGAACAAGCGAAAATTACCATACGCAATATTAGAAAAGAGGCAAACGAAGCCATAAAAAGGTTGCAAAAAGAGGGCGTTGCTGAAGACGAAGCAAAAGTGGCAGAAACCAATGTGCAAAAAACTACCGACACCTTTATCAAAAAGATTGACGACCTTACAGCAGCCAAAGAAGCTGAAGTAATGCACGTTTAATTTGGTGTTCTACACGATATGATTAAACGCTTACCGAGCATAAAAAAACTACTTATAACACTGGCAAAAATTGCCGGTGTTTTTTTCATATTGGGTATTGTTTCGTACTTCTCATTCAGAAACCTCATCTTGCATAAAGTTATTGAGAAAATCTCTGAAAAATCAGCACGAGAGTTTGATGCAGTTTTTACAGTTAAGGAAGCTTCTTTTACGGGTATTAGCACGATTGAATTGCACCAAATAAGTTTAAAGCCTAAACAACATGATAGTTTATTGTATGTTAATAAACTAATTACAGGTGTTCAACCTTTATACGCATTATTTTTAGACATCAGACTTAGCAAACTTGAACTTCATTCGGGTTATATAAATATCATCAATAACGATAATGGAAGCAACCTGAGTGGTTTTTTTAAGGGGAAAGACACAACGGTAAAAGCTCAAGAAAAGAATGGTGAGCAACAAAGTAACCTTGCAAAAAGGGTTATCAACTCATCAGCAAAGTGCTAAACTTTATTCCTGACGACGTTCAACTACACAACGTAGCACTTCGTTTTCAAGACCAAAAACAGTTTGTGGTTTTTCAAATGCAACAACTTACCTTAACGGACAACCAGTTAAAATCTTCAATTCATGTAATGGAAGCAAAAGATAGCTTGAGTAATATATGTTTTATTCAAGATTGGTTGATAAAAGGATATGCAAATCCCGGAAAACGTAAAGCGGATGTTAGTTTTTTTAACACCGATACAGGAAAGGTATTATTGCCATACGTAAAAGAAAAGTTTAACTTAAGTACCGGTTTTGATAGTATCAGACTAAAGTTAGATGGGGTGGTGATTAATGATGGAGTACTTAATATGTCGGGACTGGCAAGTACGGTTAATTTTTTGGTAAGTCATCCTAAAATTTCCGGTAAAGAAGTTGTGGTTGAGCATGCCGAATTTAAATATGACTTCGTAATTGGTGCTAATTTTATTGGAATGGATAGCAGTTCGTGGTTTACACTCAATAAAATTAAAGTTCAACCATTTGCAAAATACCAACGAGGTCCGGATACAACAGTGCAGTTTTGTGTAGTAATTCCTAAAACTACCGCACAAGACTTTATTAGTTCATTACCTGAAGGATTATTTAATCATTTTAAAGGAATGGAGGCCGAGGGGAGTTTTACCTATCGCTTGGATTTTCTTTACAATGAAAATCGCCCTAAAGATTTGGTTTTTGAAAGTTCGTTGCAAAAAGAAGGTTTACGGATTATAAAATATGGTGAAGCAAACTTAAGTAAACTTAATAGCGATTTTGTGTATCACCCAATAGAAAACGGACGACCACAACGGGCTATTGAAGTTAGTTATACAAGTCCAACCTTTGTTCCTCTTGATATGATTTCTCCATGGCTGAAGAAGTCGGTACTCACTACAGAAGACCCATCATTCTTTTATCATAGAGGATTTATTGACGAGGCATTCAGACAATCTATAATTAAAAATATACGGAAGAAGAAATTTGCAAGAGGTGCCAGTACAATTAGTATGCAGCTAATTAAGAATGTTTTTTTAACGAGAGAAAAAACATTGTCGCGTAAATTGGAAGAAATACTATTGGTTTATATTTTAGAGAACAACCGCCTAAGTTCTAAGGAAAGAATGTTTGAAGTTTATTTAAACATTATCGAGTGGGGGCCTAATGTATATGGAATTGGAGAAGCTGCAAGGTTTTATTTCAACAAATCGGCAAACGAACTCACCTTAAGTGAAGCATTGTTTTTAGCAGTGATTATTCCTAGCCCAAAAAAGTTTATGTGGCGATTTGGAAAAGACGGCTATTTAAAAGATCATGTTGGTCGCCATTTTCATTCACTTGCAGGGTTGATGATAAGGCGTAATGTACTAAGCACCGAAGACACAATTGGACTTAATCACCGTTTTCCAATCATTGGGCCGGCAAAATCTTTTATCAAAATTACAGCCGACACCTTGCCAAACGACACCATTATCATTGATGAAAATGGATTAATTTTATCCGGAGATGAGGAATAAATTATGAAGATTTTTTCTGAGTATAAACCCAAACAAAAGATTGTTATCTACAGTATCTTGGCGATTTTTGCTTTGGTGTATGCATCTATCTCTTTAATTAATCATTACAGCTTTAGAACATTTGCATACGATTTAGGAATTTATAATAACATGTTGTATTCCTATGCACACTTAAAGGCTAATTATACTTCTTTACAACAGCCGATGGTAAATCATGCCTTTGCTGATCATTTCGAACCAATATTCTTTCTTTTTGCACCACTGTATTATATTTTTGGTTCATATACTTTGTTGGTTATTCAAGTTTTTTTCGTGCTATTCGGTGGTGTCGGAATTTTATATTTCACAAAATCACATAGCAATAATCAATATTTATCCATAGCTGTACTCGTGCAATTTTTTGCGATGTGGGGTGTTTATTCGGCCTTGGCTTTCGACTTTCACAACAACGTTACCGCGGCCATGCTGGTGCCATGGTTTTTAGTATTTGCTCATCAACAAAAATATAAGTTATTACTGTTGGTTTGGGCGCTAATGCTATTAACAAAAGAGAATATGGCATTGTATACCGTGTTTATTTGTGCAGGTGCTGCATTACATTTTTTTAAAATCAAAAAACTTCGAAATATCTTAAGTGTACTTTCAGTTTGTGCAGCCATTTATTTTGTACTGATTGTGAAGGTTGTTATACCATTATTTCAAACTGAGGATGCCGGATATATTTACAATAGCATGTATAAAGTATTAGGCAATAGTCCTCGTGAAATGTTAACTACATTATTAACTAAGCCCGGCTATGTTTTTAACTTATTGTTTGAAAACCATATTAGCGATCAGTTTTACACAGGCATTAAATCTGAATTACACTTTTCAGTTTTATGCAGTGGAGGAATATTTTTATTATATCGCCCACAGTTTTTAGTGATGCTTATTCCTATTTATCTACAAAAGCTATTAAATTCCGACGCTGCTCGTTGGGGAATAAATTATCACTACAGCATCGAATTTGTGCCGGTTATCACAGCTTGTACTGCCGTTTTTATTTCTGATTTAAATGTTAAAAGTTACTTCAAGTTTCTTTTAGCAATAGTAATGGCTATGGTTACCGGATTTTATACTTATACTAAATTAAAAAGTCGGGTCTCTATTTGGTACGCACCGGAAAACGCACAGTTTTATGATTTATCTCGATTAACAATGTTAAGTGAAGCAAAGGGAATTCATCACGATCTTTCTACATTAGTGAATGATCAGATGGATTCGATTTCAGTTCAAAATGCATTAGCTCCACACTTAGCAAACAGAAATTATATTGTGCTTTTTCCAAATACTAAAAAGGCCAAATATGTAGTTGTAGCGCCTAAAACTAATCCTTATCCTTTAAAAGAAGATTACTGGAACTGTGTAGACTCTTTGTTAAAAAGTAGCTACTGGCAATTAACCGACAGCACTCAAAACATTCTAGTTTTTAGGAAAAGGGAATGATTAAACATTGAGATTTTTTAGGGGTATTGTTGGGTCGTTTTTTTTAGTTTTTATCTGATCTATTAAATGCCGTATTGATTAAAGACTTATTTTTACATATCGGATGATTTAATTATTTATTTTTATGATTTAAGAAGTAATCATTTAGTTATTGTTATAAAACTTGTGAATAATACTGCATATATAATCAACATCTTCTTCAGTAAGTTCAAAGTACAATGGTAGTCTTAATAAGCAATCGCTGAAATAATCAGTATAAGGTAAAGTCCTTCCATCGTGCCGGTTTAAATAATAGTTTGATGTATGCAATGAAAGGTAATGGAAAACGGCCATTACGCCGGCTTCTTTTAATGATTGAATAAGCCGTTGACGTTCTTCAACATGGTTACATATAATACAGGCAATATGAGCATTGCTTTCGGCGTAAGATGGTATTTCAGGAAATTTAATTTTGCCTTGAACTTGCAATGATTCAAGGTTTTTATGGTATCTATTCCATAATACTTTTCTTTTCGCTTGAATTTCATCTATATTTTCTAATTGTGCATATAAAAATGCAGCAATAATGTCTGATGGCAAAAACGAACTTCCAACATCAACCCAGCCATATTTATCTACTTCACCTCTAAAAAAGGCTGAACGGTTTGTTCCTTTTTCTCTTATAATTTCAGCGCGTTTAATAAAACGTTCGTCGTTAATTACAAGCATACCACCTTCGCCACTGATAATATTTTTTGTTTCATGAAACGAGAATGCAGCAAGATGACCCAAGCTTCCAAGAGGTTTTCCTTGGTAATAGCTATCTATGGCCTGAGCAGCATCTTCAACAACAAACAAATCATACTTTTTTGCCAATGCAAGAATACTATCCATATCGCAGGCAACACCGGCATAATGAACCGGAACAATGGCTTTGGTTTTTGAGGTAATTAATGCTTCAATTTGTGTAACATCAATATTCGGATTGTTAAAATAGCTGTCGGCAAAAACTATTTTGGCTCCTCGTAATACAAAAGCATTTGCAGTGGAAACAAAAGTATAAGAAGGCATAATAACTTCATCACCTTCTTTGATGTCTAATAAAATTGCTGCTAACTCTAAAGCATCAGTGCAGGAGGTTGTTAGCAAACATTTTTTAAATCCGTATTTGTTTTCAAAAAATTCATGGACGCGTTTGGTGAATATCCCGTCTCCTGAAATTTTTCCGGATAGTACGGCTTGATATATATAATGACTTTCCTTTCCGGTAAGATAAGGCTTATTAAAAGGAATGGATTGTTTTATTTCCATAGGTGGTAAATATAAGAACGATTTAAAATGTTATAGTTATTCTTAATATAAAAATTCATTGCAGTCTTGTTTTCAAACTGTGTGTTTACAGTAATTTTTTCTATTCCCTGTTCAACAGCAAATGCATCTGCGGTTGCTAAAAGTTTTGTTCCAACTTGTAACCCTCTTTTTTGTTCATCTACTGCAATTAAACCTATATCAGCCGAATTATTTTTTATTGATAAGGTAATAAATCCAGCCAAAAACCCTTCGTAGATGTAACCATAAACAACAGTTGAGGTATCATCAATAGCTTTGGTAATCCAAGTTGTATAGAGGCGTTCAAATTCATTATTTTTAAAATGCGTATCAAGTTTAAATCTCGAATAAGCCCCGCTTTGTAATGCAAGTTTTATCAACTGCTCGCTTAATGAATAGATACGAACGATGTGTTGGTTGATTATTGCGTTTGGATTAACCGATTTGCCTAGTTGAACTTTAATATCCACCAATTGAATCGGGTTTTCTTTATTATCAACATCCAACAACTCTTTTTCGCTGAACAGGTATATCAGTTTGTATTCATAAAGGTTCAGCATCTTTAAGTTTAATGATGTTTGTTGTCCAACATCAATTCGGCCAATCGGATAGCCAAAAAACTTACTGTCCCATTCAAGTTTATTTATAATCATTAAAATGTTTTTTTATCAACGATATAAAGTGGTCTGTTTTTGATGCCATCAAAGGTTTTTCCTATGTATAAACCGATTATTCCTAGGATAAAAATAATTAGTCCGCTTAAAAACCAAATGGATATTATTAAACTGGCAAAACCTGAAACTTTAATAATACCACTAAAGAAAAAGATTATGTTTAGTAAGGCATATAATATTGAGAGACTACTAATTATAAACCCGGTTTTTATTACCATTCTCAATGGCTTGTCAGAATAGGCCAATGCTATATCTAAGGCTAGATTAATCAATCGGCTCCAGTTATAAGATGATTTACCCTCGAAACGTTCATCGTGTTTTACGTCAATTGCAGTTTTATTAAAACCAACCCATCTTGCCATTGGCGAAAATGCCCGCATAGGCTCCCTCATAGTATTAATAGCCGCGATTACTTTTTTATGATAAATGCCAAAATTTGCAATAGTACCATCTTGAGGTACGCCCGACAGATAACTGAAAAGTTTATAGAATAAAACAGAAGTTTGTTTTTTTATAAATCCATCTTGTCTGTTTACTCGACGTGCAAATACAATATCAAATCCTTCTTGTGCTTTGTTATATAAAGAAATGATCTCTTCCGGTCTATCTTGTAAATCGCAATCCATTACTACTACCCACTCTCCGGAACAAGCGTCGAGTCCGGCTGTGATGGCATGATGTTGGCCAAAATTTCGACTCAGTTTTATACCTTTAATTCGTGAATCTGTTGATGCCAACGCTGCTATTTTCTCCCATGAATTATCGGGACTAAAATCCTCAACTAAAATAATTTCATAGTCGCCGGTGATTTGCTCAACAGCTAATTTTATCCTTTTAATAAGTTCTTCTACTATTCGTTCTGCTTGGTATACCGGACTAACTATTGATAGTTTCATGTGATGTTGAAGGTAATTGAAATCTTGAAATAATTACGATGGATACGATTAATGGAACCCAGTTTAGGTACACATAAGGAACCATAATAAATAAATAAAATAGCGTAAGCGCGGCCTTAAGTGTAAGCAGGGCTAATAAATCAGGATTAATTTTATTTTTCACCTTCCAAACTAAAAATAATTGCCAAAGCATGAAAATGACACTTACCGCGAGCAACACATTTTTAATCATAATAATTTTATCTTCAAGTGATCCGTTGAACCATAAATAAAACCAAGACGCAACTCCCATTCCTTGAAACAATTGAAATGGACGATCGCCACTTTTTTGCCATGGTTGACCTTGCCACTCGTAAATTACCCCTCGAAGGTAATTACCGTTAAAGTCTTTAAACATTTCAGGAGATTGGATAATAAAAGGAAGGAATATTATTGAAAGGAAAAATAAACTGCCTGCAATTATTTTTAGCAGTTGTACTCGTTGGTTTAGCCATAGAATAAACCCATAAATTGGCAGCCAAAACAAAAATGAATATCTCGACATTAGCGGCAGAACAATTCCAAATGCTTGAAGGAGTGAATGTGAAGAAAACAATAACACACCTAGCATAAGGTAATATCCAATTACCATAATTTCAATTGTATGAACACCGTCAACAGGTTGTTTAATGTAAATACTAAATACAAGTATCCATGGTAAGATTAATTTAAACAAACCACTTTGTTTATTATCAATCTTTACAATATAAAATGTATAAATAAGTGCTGCCAATGAAAATACCGCAACTACCGCCCACCTCAAATCAATATTAAGCCAATACGGTATAATAAATGGCATCCAATGTGCTGGCAAATAACTTGGCGTAAAAGTGCCATAATTAAATCCCGTAAAACTGCTGTAAACCGCTTCGCCATTAGATAGCCTATCAAGATAAACAGATTTAATAAATGGTAGAATATCTGATTGATTAATATCTAATGGATGCCGTTGAAATAATATAAACGACCAACCCCAATAGATAAGCACACAACTTATTAAGGTAGTGAAGAATACTGTTTTAGTTACAGTTTTGTTTTTTATGATACCGGGTTTATCATATAAGGTTACACTTGTTTTTTTTGTAGATGAATAGATAGGATAGTAGGCAATGAATAATCCTGTAAACGCTATTAATACAGGACTTACAAAAAAGCCCGGTACATTTCTTAGATAGAACAAAAGGAGCAATTCTATCAAAAATGCTGCGCATAATAAGGATAAGGGTTTATTGTTAGATAAAGCTCGTATCATCAATTATTGAGGTTGATTGATTAATTTATATAAATCTTCAATACTTAGATTTTTGAAACAACTTTTACCGGATGGAGAAACTTTATTATCAACACAGGCAAATAACTCATCAGTTAACAAACTCATTTCGTCCTGATTAAGTTTAGTACCGGGCTTTACGGCTGCTCGTTGGGCAAGAATTTTGGCGATGCGTTGATGACGAGTTTCTTGATGTGTTTGCTGTTTGTAGAGTTCAAGCACCTCTTCAAGCAGATGTTGTTCGTTGTAGTGGTTTAGTTCTGCCGGCACTCCATTAACCGAAAAGGTATTTCCGCCAAGCTCATTAACATCAAAGCCCAATGCCCTAATATCAGCAAGTAAGTCTCTTAATAATGATGCATCGGGGGAAGAGAAGGAAACTGTTTTTGGAAACAAAATTTGTTGGCTTGCGATGGGTTGATTTTGCAAGGCATCCATGTATTTACTAAAGAGTACCCGTTCATGTGCTGCCGAAATATCAATTAAAATAATGCCATTTTTTATTGTAGTTAGAATAAAAATCCCGTGCAGATTAATTAATAATCTTGAGTGCAAAACATCTGAAGTTTCTAATCCGGGAAGCTCCTGCGGTGGTCTTACCTTTTTACCACCCATATCCCCGATTGTTTCTTCCTTTTGCATGAGTTGAAATAATGCCTGCCAATCTTTTTGTTGTGTTTGGTGCGTAGAAAAATGTTGGTGTTCGTTTTTGTAAGAAGGGCTAACCTGACTTCTGTTATCGTTATTACCCAAAGGCTGATTTGAGGGCTGATTTAATTGTAAAAATCCATCATCGCTCATTGGTGTGTAAATAGGAACATGGTAGTGTTCGCCAACAGCTTTTTTACAAACAGCGCGCAATATTTGATATAACGATTTTTCATCGTCAAATTTAATTTCAGTTTTTGTTGGATGAACGTTTACATCTATATGTTGTGGATTAATATCAATATTAACTAAATAGAATGGAAACTGTTCTTTAGAAATAATTTGGTCGTAACCAGCCATCATCGCATGGTTTAGGTAGGCATCTTTAATATACCTGTTGTTTACAAAAAAGAATTGCTCACCCCTTGTTTTTTTGGCATTTTCAGGCTTTCCTACAAACCCGCTGATATTTGCAATGGTTGTTTCTTCATTTAAAGGCAATAGGTCTTTATTTTTTTCATACCCGAAAAGCTCAAAAATTCGCCTGCTTAAATCGCCCGACTTTAAGTCGTAAACCATTTCTTTTTGATTGGTTAAAGTAAATGCGATGTGAGGGTTAGAAAGTGCAGCACGGGTGAACTCATCAAAAATATGTCGGGTTTCAACCGGGTTTGATTTTAAAAAATTACGACGAGCGGGAATATTATAGAATAAATTTTTAACTGTGATTTGAGTTCCTGTTAACATGGTAATGGATTCTTGTTTTATAACCCGGCTACCTTCAATTAGTATCATTGTACCCAAATTGTCCTGCTGCTGTTTTGTACGCATCTCAACCTGGGCAACCGATGCTATGCTTGCTAAGGCCTCGCCTCTAAATCCCATTGTTTTAATTGCATAAATATCTTCCGCACTTTTTATTTTACTTGTTGCGTGGCGCTCCCAACACATCCTAGCGTCGGTAACACTCATGCCTGTTCCATTATCAAATACCTGAATTAAGGTTTTACCACCCTCTTTAATAATTAAAGCATTCTGAGTTGCTCCGGCGTCAACTGCATTATCCAGCAGCCATTGTTCTCCCGAAGCAGGGCGTTGTATTACCTCTCCGGCAGCAATTTGATTTGCCACATGATCCGGAAGTAGTTTAATTATATCGCTCATAAATTCCTTTGCAAAATACAAAACTATATGAAGTGTTAATAGGTACGTTTATAAATAAAGGCAACTTCAAAAGGTACAATGATGTTTTTTCTCTTTTTTTGTTCGTTTATAATCCGTTTACTTAAAATTCGTTAGTTAAATTATCATGCAGGTGAAGAAAAATGTATTTATCCTTTTTTTGTTGTTTCCTTTTTTTACGTTTGTTTATGGGCAAAGTGGCAGTATAAACTGGAATAAAACAAACCCTTGGGTAGATTCTATTTATGCCGCCATGAGTGATGATGAAAGAATTGGACAGTTGTTTATGGTTGATGTATGGACCTTACGCGATTCTAATCATTTTAATTATATAGAAACCCTAGTTAAAGAATATAAGGTTGGAGGACTTATTTTTTTTAAAGGTACGCCATTTAAACAAGCCATACTCACCAATAGATATCAAGCTCTAGCTAAAACTCCACTGCTTGTTGGTATTGACGGCGAATGGGGGCTTAGTATGCGTTTAGATAGCACACCGGTGTATCCCCGACAAATGGTGTTGGGTGCTAGTGCAAATGCCGATTTGGTTTACGAAATGGGTTTAAGTATTGGGGCTCAATGCAAACGCATGGGCATTCACTTTAACTTTGCTCCTGATGTTGATGTGAATAATAATGCTAATAATCCGGTAATTAACGACAGGTCGTTTGGCGAAAATAAATACACAGTTGCACGTTTAGGAGCTGCTTATGCAAAAGGTTTACAAGACATGCATATCATGGCCAGCGCAAAACATTTTCCCGGACATGGAGATACTGAAACTGATTCTCATTACGGATTGCCGGTAATTAAAGGAGATAGAAAGCGATTAGACTCCCTAGAGTTGTACCCTTTTAAAAAGTTAATTGATGCTGATGTGATGAGTGTGATGGTCGCTCATTTAAATGTTCCTGCGCTTGATACTTTAAATTTACCTGCGTCACTTTCTAAAAGTATAATCACCGGGTTGCTCAGAAATGAAATGAAATTTCCCGGCATAATCATAACTGATGCCTTAAATATGAAAGGTGTTGCTGATTTATTCCCTCCAGGAGAAGTGGCTGCAAAGGCATTAATTGCAGGAAATGATATTTTATTGTTCGTTGAAAATGTTCCTTCAGCCATCGCTCGAATTAAAGAGCATTTGTTAGACAGCACCATCAGTTGGCAACAAATTGAACAAAGTTGCAAAAGAATTTTAACTGCTAAATATTGGGTAGGACTTCATCAATACGAACCAATAGAACTAACCGGATTAACTAGCGACCTAAATACAGGCGATGCCGCACCAATGATTAAAAAGGCTGTAAAAAACGGGATTGTTATTGCTAGAAATATGGATAGTGTAATTCCAATAGAGAATCCGAATCTGTATAAGATAGCAACCATTTCTGTTGGTGTACAACAAATATCCGCCTTTCAAGAGCACTTGTTGAATTACATAAAAACCGATTTGTATAGTATAGATAAAACGGAAAAGCAAACCTACTTCGATAGTTTATTTACTGTACTTGATAAGTATAATATGTTAATCGTTAGCTTGCAAGGCACAAGCCGTTTTGTGAGCAAAAAGTTAGGATTAACACAACCACAAATTGACTTTGTAAACAGATTGCTTCTATTGCCTAAAAAAACAATATTGATATGTAATGGAAATCCATATATCCTTAATCAATTTCAAAAAGCAAAGAATGTTATTGTTTCTTATGAGGATCAAGAATTATATAACCAATTGGCTGTGGAAGTGTTGTTTGGAGCAATTGAAGCCAAAGGCAAATTATCTGTTAGTGTTGGGCCGGCCTTTCCTTTAGGTGTCGGAGAGCACTCCTCTTCAATTAACAGGTTTAGCTATTTAATTCCACAAGAAGTTGGATTACCACCACATGCATTTCAACGCTTAGATAGTATAGCCTTGGCAGCAATATCTTCAGGTGCAACTCCCGGTTGTCAAATTTTGGTGGCTAAAAATAATAAGGTGCTCTTCCAAAAATCATTTGGCTCTCACACTTACGATAATATTTCAGGTGTAAAGAACTACCACTTATACGATTTGGCTTCGTTAACTAAAATTTTATCAACTACGGTTGCAATAATGAAGTTATATGAAGACCATAAAATTAAGCTCGATGATAAGCTAAGTAAATACTTACCTGAGCTTGAATCGTCAAATAAAGAAGAAATTACAATTGCTGATGTATTACTTCATCAAGCCGGATTTCCTGCATTTATTCCAATTTACAAATCAACACTTGTAAATGGAAAACCAAACCCATTGATATACAAACCAACTCGCGATTCCATTTATAGTATTCAAGCAGCACCAGCGTTATTTATGCATAAGGATGCCGAAGCCTTAGTTTGGAAAACAATTATTGAATGTGAGATGAAACCTAAGGGTAATTATTTATATTCTGACCTTGGGTTTATTTTATTGCGAAAAATTATTGAACAAGTTAGCGGGAAACCACTTCAAATATTTGTGCAAGAAGAAATATACAAGCCTTTAAACCTTTCTTCACTTACCTATAATCCCAATCAATTTGTTAATTTAGATTGGATTGTTCCTACTGAAGTTGATTCGGTGTTTAGAATGCAACTGATCAATGGGACTGTTCATGACCAAACTGCGGCTATGCTTGGTGGCGTTAGTGGCCATGCAGGATTGTTTGGGTGTGCAAATGATGTTGCTGTCCTTATGCAGATGTTACTTAATGAAGGTGTCTACGGTGATAAGAGAATTTTTAAATCATCTACCGTTAATTTGTTTACGAAAAAACATAGTAATAAAAGTAGAAGAGGGTACGGATTTGACAAACCTGAGACCGATATTAAAAAGGCTTCTCCGGCCGGTAAATATTGCTCTTCATCTACCTTTGGTCATACCGGATTTACAGGTACATGTGCCTGGGCCGACCCTAAAACGGGAATTGTTTTTGTGTTTTTGTCAAATCGTGTATATCCAACGGCTGATAATAAAAAACTAATTGAGTTCAACATCAGAACCTTACTTCAAGATGCTGCTTATGAAGTGTTGAATGATCCCTCTTATAAAGATTAATTAACCCATTATAATCATTCACTAACCTAATTTTTTGTGATTAGTAGAGATGTTTATCGTTAATTTGAATAAATTATCGATTGAGTATGAAAATTGGGATTGTATGTTATCCAACTTACGGAGGTAGTGGTGTAGTAGCAACCGAGCTAGGCAAAGAGTTAGCAGAGCGTGGTCATCAGGTTCATTTTATCAGCTATAAACAACCTGCCCGTCTCGATTTTTTTACCAATAATTTATTTTATCATCAGGTGTATGTTAGCAGTTATCCGCTGTTTGATTATCCGCCGTACGAAACTACCTTAACCAGCAGGTTAGTTGATGTAGTGAAGTTTGAAAAGCTTGATGTACTGCATGTTCATTATGCTATTCCTCACGCTTCTGCCGCGGTTTTTGCTAAACAAATTTTGGCGGCTGAAGGCATTCATATCCCGATAATTACAACCTTACATGGTACCGATATTACCTTGGTTGGTAAAGATGCGTCATTTACTCCTGTGGTCACCTATTCATTAAATCAATCAAACTTGATTACATCTGTTTCTCAATCTTTAAAAGACGATACTTATAAGCATTTTAAAGTGATGAATGATATTCAAGTGATTCCTAACTTCATAGACATCAACCGATTTAGCAAAAAGCCTCGAGAGCATTTTCGTAAAGCAATTTCTTCTCAAGGTGAAAAATTGCTGGTGCACACCAGTAATTTTAGAAAGGTTAAAAGGGTAGATGATGTTGTAAAAACATTTGGGAAAGTAGCAGAAAAAGTGCCATCAAAACTATTATTAGTTGGTGATGGTCCGGAACGACATAATATTGAACAGTTGTGTCGTGATTTAAACTTATGTGATAAAATTATATTTTTAGGTAAGCAAGATCCTATCGAAGAAATTTTATCGGTATGTGATTTGTTTTTAATGCCAAGTGAAACAGAAAGTTTTGGCCTGGCTGCTTTAGAGGCTATGGCTTGTGAAGTGCCCGTTATTAGCAGTAATGCCGGTGGGATCCCCGAATTAAATATTGATGGAGTAACCGGATTTTTATGCAAGGTTGGTGATGTTGATGCAATGGCTAAAGCTGCAATTCATATTTTAAGTGATGAACACACCCTAACTAACTTTAAGCAAGCCGCAAAAAAGCGAGCACTTGAGTTCCACATTGATAAAATTATACCGCTTTATGAAGAGCTATATAAAAGAGTTACGGCCTCTTCTCTTGCATAAGATAAGCTGTTTTATCTCCACTTTTTAAGCCATGTCCCGAGAATAAACTTACCACTAATTCGTCTCTGTTTATGCTGTTTTTTAGTTTTATTATTCCTGCTATAGTTGCAGCAGAGGTAGGCTCAACATAATACCCCATTTTACCTAATTCGAAAAAAGTTTCAATAATCTCTTCTTCATTAACAGTGATAAAACTACCACCTGTTGCTTTAATAATGTCAATCATTAACTCACCTCTAATAGGGCTTTCAATTGCAATTCCCTCGGCTATTGTGCCTTGATTTTTGTAATCGTTTATTGGCATATTATTAAACCAAGCTTCATACAATGGCGAACACTTTTCTGCTTGCACAGCGATAAACTTAGGCATGTGTGAGATAATTTTACTTTTCAATAAATGTTTAAATCCAAGCCAAGCGCCTATCAAAATGGTACCATTGCCGGCAGGCAATATTACCCGGTCCGGAGCTGTCCAATTTAATTGCTCGCAAATTTCATAAGCAAAAGTTTTTGTACCTTCATAAAAATATGGATTATAACAATGGCTTGCATAATAATTGTTTTGTGCAGCTAAAAGTGCCGCCTCAGCCGTGGCCGTGCGGTCGCCAGGTACCTTTATCAAATTAGCACCGTATAATGCAATTTGTGTTAATTTAGCAGGTGATGTGTCTTCGGGAACATAAACATCACAATTAATTTTGGCTGCTGCTGAGTAAGCGGCAACTGAACAACCGGCATTTCCGCTGCTGTCTTGAATTACATGTGTGGCATTAACCGAACGTGCATGGCTTAACATTACTGTAGCGCCTCTATCCTTATATGATCCGGTTGGAAATAACTGTTCCTGCTTAATCATTGCAGTTAGTGATCCGAGGTTTATTTTTATTATCTGGGATAAACCTTCTCCTAAAGAAATAATATTACTTTCATTAATTGGGATATTGTGCTTATATCTCCATAAGCTTTTGTTATCCGAGTCTATATCAGCAACCGAAAATGGGCTATTGCACTCAAAATAAACAAGTTTACTACCCGGGTTTTTCCAATTTGCATGTGAAGTTGCTGTAAATTTTTTAATCGTTTCTGAATTCATACTACAAATATTAATATTAAAGAAGTTTTAAGGAGCTTTAAGAAAAAATTTAGGTTTTAATAGAATAGTTTTGAGACAAAATACAGTTAAGAAATTACATATGATAACAATTCATTACAAGTATTTTATAAAAGCATTAAAGCGAATAGCTTTTGTTGCCATACTTTTCTTTTTTGCTCAAGACACATTTGCAACTCACATTGTTGGAGGGGATATTGAATACGAATGTATTGGTCCAAGAACATGGAGGGTTAGGCTAACATTGTATAGAGACTGTACAGGTATTCCTCTATGTGGAAGTCCTGCATGTACTCAATCAATGGTTGCCCGACCAAATACAACGTTGAACCCTCCCAGTTGCTCAGCCTCTCCAAATCAAGTTAACTTTACAGTTAATTACGTAAAAGTACAAGACGTTGGTTTGTCGTTGTTAGGTGTTTGTGGTAACTTGTCGAAAAATGGGTGTACCAATATGAATACTGTTGCACCCGGGCCTTACACTCCTTCAATAGAAGGTTACACCTTTGAAGGTACTTTAAGTTTAAACTTACCAACTTTAAATGCCCCTAACACTTGTCCGTATTGGGATATTTTCTGGGAAAGCTGTTGCAGAAATTTTGGTATCAATAATTTAGCTAATCCGGGTGGCACGGGATTTAGGATTGGAGCCACTATTAATATTTTTTGGGAATCTCAGATGCCATGTAAAAACAATTCACCACAAATTAGAAATGAACCGGTTGCGATTGTTTGTTCAGGACAAGAATATGTGTTTAACATGGGCGCCGTGGATGTTGATCAAGATTCGTTAACTTATGAAATTGGTCAATCGCTTAATACAGGTGGAGGTTCTGTACAATATCAACCGCCATTCAGTGCTAATTATCCATTTCCATTAAATAGCACTGCTCCCCCACATATTAATTTCCCCCAACCCTCCGGGCCATATATGATAATTGATTCCATAAACGGGGATATTTCTTTTAATGCTGTAAATAATACAGCTTCTTTTATATTCGGTAACTTAAACGTTTTAATTAAGCAGTGGAATTATAACGCAGCCGGGCAACCGGTATTGGTTGGAATTACGCAAAGGGATTTGCAGATTTACGTCGTCGCCTGTCCGGCCAATAATCCTCCTCGTTTTGCAACGAATCCTTCTGAGCCCAATGGGCGTCCTCGATTTAATTACGGGGTTTGTGCCGGCGAACGTATTTGTTTTACTGTTACCGCCAAAGATACGGATGCCTATCCAAATATTCCAAGATTTGATACCACTCGTCTCAGTTGGAACCAAGGTATTGTTCGACCTGGTAAATTAACTTTTGGTCCAACCTATCCTGTTGGTCCAAATATTCCTCGTCCACGTGAAGACCAATGGGAGTTTTGCTGGCAAACAGAAGAAAGTGACGGAAGAACTTTACCTTATTATTTTACAGTTACAGGTATTGATAATGTGTGCCCAAATCCGGGTCGTATCACCCGCGCTTTTAGTATTCGTGTGTTGCCACAACCTAAAGCGAATGGCGTACCAACAGATTTGCGATGTGGCAGGTATGTTTATACGGTATTTAAAACCGACCCTCGACAAACGTTAACCTCTGCACGATTAGAGGTTGCCAACGAACCTTTCGATTATAGTTTTACCAACGGGTTTCAGTTGCGTGTAGCAGCCAACCCTAATCCACCGGGCTCGGGAACCGCTCCTCGTGTGATGATAAGGGATACGTTTACATTTAGAAAGGGAGGCAAATATTTAATTCGATATACAGCCTCAACCCCCGGATTATCAGCGGCACAAAGTTGTACGCGTGTTTATTTTGATACCATAACCGTTGACACACCGGTTCAGGCATTTATACAGGATACTTTTGTGTGTAAAGGAAGTACGATGACCATTAATGGTAGAGCCAGGTGGGGATCGCCACCAAACTTATACACCTACACATGGTTTAGGAATAGCACAACTGGTCTAGCGGTTCAGGGGCCTTCACAAACCGGATTTAGCTTTACCGCTTCTGATACATTAACTACTAAATATTATTTAAGAGCTCAGGATCTTTCGGGATGTTCTCATACAGATTCGATGGTTTTAGAAGTAAAGAATTTACCGGTTCCGTTGTTTAGTCCTGATACAGCCCGAATATGTTTTGGAGAAACATTTACATTAAACGCCGGAAATAATGGAGGAAACATACGTACCTACAGGTGGTTTTTGGGAAGCAATATAATTGGCGATGACACCACACAAAGTGTTGTAAAGCGCGATTCAGGTATGTATGTATTGTTGATGACAGACACATTTGGTTGCAGAAATCGGGATACGTTTAGGTTATTTGTGAACCAACCGGTGTTGGCTGATGCGGGATTAGATACGTCAGTATGTCCACGTGATACAGTAAGGTTGTTTGCCAAAGGCGGACATCGTTATCAGTGGGACAGAATACAAGGTCCGGTGCTGGTACCGGTAAGTGCGAAAGGATACAGAACAACGGTAGATGTATCGCCAACGGTTACTACGGATTATGTGCTTACATCGTTTTTCTCTTATCCAGATACATTAAACAAGCGAGTAGAATGTTTCAACCGAGATACGGTTCGGGTAGTAGCACGTCCTTTACCTAACTTAAATCCACTTGAGCCATCCATTTTTTGTAGTTCGAAAGAAGAAGAGATATTACCAATACGTACGGTTTCACCGGCATTTCAACAGGGAGGTACAGGCGTTTGGAGTTATAATGCAGCACCATCAGCATTGCAGGTAAACGGAGCATTAACCACAGTAATAGTAGATAATTTACCGAACTTACCACGCGACACCTTTTTTAATGGGATGACCAATGTAGCAAACATCAATACCGTAAGTCGGAGTTATTGGATTAGATATAGTTATCGCGGTCCGGTATCAGCCGGCGCATGTTTGCGGGAGGATTCAATGCAAATACGGATTTATTCACTACCATCTGTAGATGCAGGTCCGGCCGTTCAACGTTGTATAAATGGCGGGGTGTTGCCTCTAAATACAATAGGAGGTCACACACATACACCAAGGGATTTAACGGGTCGTTTGGGAGTGTGGACAGTAACTCAAGGGGGAGGTTTGGTAGTAACTAATCCAACAAGTACCCCTACAACATATTCATTTGATCCTGCTGCTTCAGGAGTAAATGTATTACCGAACAGCAACATTTTACAATATGAATATACGGTAAATTATAATTTAAACACGGTTCCTGCACGTCAAATGGCATGTGTAAACCGAGATACGGTAAGATTTTTCGTAGTGCCCACCCCGGCTATAGAAGCCGGAAGTCCGATAACTGTTTGTAAGAACGAACCAATATTTTCGATATCAAGCAGGAGTGGAGCCACAACCAATTCACCGATACCGGGTTCAACGTATTGGTATGCCGATCCAAGTCAACCAATTAATATCAGCCAAGCAGTTATTGGCAATCAGCAGTTTAATGCACAATCATCAGTAGTACCTGTATCAGGGGGCACTTGGCGAATGATATTTAGAGATACATCAAGCGGATGTGTAATATCGGATACAACGAGCTTAACAGTAGCACCGTTGCCGGTAGTTGATATTGATTATCAGGTAGCGGGTTCAAATGATTCGGTATGTAAAACAGTAAGCAGTGTACAACTCAGAGGAACAGCAACACCAACCGGTGGGGTAGGTAATTTTTCAGGCACAGCGATATCATCAACAGGTTTGTTTGATGTACAAAGTTCGGCAGTTATACCACAGAACAGTTATGTAGCCTTTTATAATTATACATCCACAAATGGCTGTACAGGTTATGATTCAATCATAACGTTTGTTCAGCAGCCTCCAACGGTAAATGTAAGCAGTGTACCACCAAAGTGTGATTACGACACAACATTATTTAATTTAAGTGCAACGTTATCTCCATCGTTTTATGGGTTATTGTGGAGTGGCGATGGAAGTGGAACATTTACAACGCCAACGGCGCTAAACACGGGGTATCGTTTTTCGTCGGCAGATGCGGCCAGACAGTTTTTGAATGTAACGGCCACCAGCACCAACAATGGGGTTTGTGTACCGGCAAGTGGAAGTGTACGTTTGGATATTAACCCTCGCCCGACATCAGATTTTTGGTGTGATACCTGCGAAGGTTGTGTTCCATTTACAGCACGATTTGCGGCTAAAGGAGCAAGGGTAGGAGGTAGTATTTATGAGTGGTGGTTTGATGGCTTGCGCATAGGTGGGAATGATTCGATAGCAACAGCATTAAACAGCAGCTCAGGAAAACGAGTGGTAAGGTTAAGGGTAACGACCCCTGCAGGATGTACATCGGAGTTTGTTGATACGGTTAGAGCCAATGCAGTACCGAATGCAAGTTTCTTTTTTGATCCGCCAAAAACTACGATAGCACGTCCGGTATTTAATTTTTACAACACAACAACGATAGGTGATGGCAGCAAGTTGAATCATGTTTGGAACTTCGGACCAGATCCAACGGTAGGAGGAACAAATAAACCGGACCGATTGGTAACGGGAGAGAGTCCACAGAATGTACAGTTTGGCGATTCGATATCAACATGTATACCAGTATTGTTAACGGTAACCTCAGACAAAGGCTGTGTTGATACGGCGATAAGATGCTTACAAATAGATCCAGACATTACGGTATTTATCCCATCGGCATTCCGACCGGTACCGGGATTAAACACAGCTCCTTGTGCCGATCCGATGGTGCCGGGTTGTAATGATAAGTTTATAGTGTATGCAGCAGGGTTTGCCACGATAGAGATATTTGTGTTTAATCGTTGGGGACAGCAAGTATTCAGCTCAAACACTTCTGATATAGGTTGGAACGGAACCGTTAATAATATCGGAGATGTATGCCCGCAAGATGTTTATATTTATCAAGTAAATGCAACAAGCTTTAACGGTAAAAAATACACTTACTCAGGATCGTTAACCTTATTGAGATAAAAAGAAATAAAGTATTGAAAGTAATTAATCGCTTTTACTTTCAATACTTTTCATCAACTTTGTTGCATGCAACTAAAACCCGGAACTGCTTACAGTGCAACTATAAAAGAAACAAATAAGTTAGGTTACCAAGTATTGATTAAAGAACCTAACGAAGAAATTTTCATGCCTAAGGAATTAGCGGATACAGGATTATTAAAGGGTGATCGGCTAACTGTTTACACCTTTCATAATCAAGATAAGGAACTACAGGCTACCACTATTAAACCGAAAGTATTAGCAGGTGAATTAGCTACTTTAAAAGTAGTTTCTATGAATCCGTCGGGAGCTTGGCTGGATTGGGGATTACCGTTACACTTATTTATGCCAAGAACTTTTCATGAAGCAGATTTATTAGAGGGTGACTTCTGCTTAGTGAAAGCGATATATGATGAGCCTACAAATAAGCTTATTGCTAAAGAAAAAATAGATGATGAACTGTCGAATGAGATATTAACTGTGAAGGAAAAAGAATTAGT
>JACCDR010741781.1_pt1 | contig 21331 bp, 33 predicted proteins | sample 7446431 | NCBI WGS metagenome assembly JACCDR01 (sample SAMN15323443, study PRJNA562643) | freshwater metagenome | isolation source: river surface water | place: USA:Blue River Watershed | collected 2017-08-17 | reverse complement strand
TGTTCCCCAATTATCAACCGCGAAAATTCCAGCGGTCGAAACGGTTCCGCTCCGCGTTGTGTAATAACAAAACGTGTTGCCATAGCCGCCAGAGCTTTGCACGCTACTCACGACCGCTTCAGCCGCAACAATAGATTCAGTGTTCGTGCAAAAACGGATTGTGCCTAGTGTAGCTGATGCCGGGGCTTGCCCGCCGCCTTGGTTCGATTTAAGGAACGTGAGGCGGTTTACGTTGTCGCCTTGCGCTGTGATGATTTCCGACTGCAAAAGCAATTGTGGAGCCGGGGCCGCGTCGGTCGTGATCTTTAATTGCGCCAGTCGTAAGTTGTCGCCGCGCGTCACTACCAGACCTGGATTTGACACCGCCGCGCCGGTCGAAACCGTCGTGCTCGTCACAAGCCCGCTTGTCGTATTCGCGCCGATGTTGGAGAACATCGCGTTCAGCGTCATCTGATAATTTGTAACGTCGGTATCCGCAAGCGGCAAGATATAGTTCGGCGACTGCGACGAAGCGGCGAGGCTGGTAAATTGTGAGATTTTTAAATTCATGCTTCCTGAACAATAAAGCCGGTTGCGTCCTCAAGGCGGATCAGAAAACTATCTTCCTGCAAAATAAAATCGCCTGTCACGGGCGACGCCGGAACGCCACCGGAAGCCACGGGCGAGGCCGCCAGCAAAAACCAGATCGCGCGGTCTAAATCAATGTTGTCAGCGACTCTATTATCATCCATTGCCTACACCTGAAAAACCGTCGAGTAACGCAGGAATGTTTGATAATGAGCGTCCGCGCATTGCCAAGCATTCGCCGTTACGTTTATCCGTCGTGATTGGTCGGTCTGAACCGTATCGTCACCAATCACTAATTGCGGAATACACTCAGATGGAAACACGACAAAACACGGACGATTGACAAGATTTTGAATGCCGGTTGGCGTGCCGAGCTTGGTAATTGCCCCGTTGAGCGTGTATTGCCAGTAACAAGAAGCGTTCGTATTCAATCCCCAATCCAGTGTTGATGATGATTCGTCCGCCGCGAATGAATAAAGCGAAACGTAATCAACAATGAGGATTTGGCTTTTTGGAACTTGGTACGCGAAAAGCGTAACGCTTGCTGCCGCCGCGCCGGGCCAAAGGTCGGAGTCTGACAGCGCATAATGGCGCGCTTCTGGTAAATCAAGATTGTTTCGGCACGTTACTTTGCCGTCCGGCCCGATTGTCGTTTTGGTTCCGGCCAATAACGATAGGGTCAAAAGGCCCGCGCCAATGCTTGTTGGTTCATTCATAAGAACAACGTCGAGTGTTTCCACAAACTACCATTGAGAGATTGGCGGTTGCAGGCAGATCAGTGAAAAGTTGCCGCCCGTTTCGGTTCCGTCTGCCGTGACTGTGATTCGCAATTGCGACCGCGCGGGCAATAAATACGGGCGATGCCATTCCCAAATAGGCTGAATCGCGCCCGATGCGCCCGGTGTCGAAGCGATAGACGAAAGCAACGTCGCGCCATTGGTCAAAAGCCGATTGCGGGCCGAATCTACGATTTCAATCTTCGATTTATACAAATCGCAGTTCGCGCCAACGATCAATAAGTCGAAATCTTGGTTTGGCGTCAATACGACGTTTTGCGTGCCCGCCGCCGGGGCCGGCGAAGCGATACCCAGGCCGAAAGAAAGCCAGTAGATTTCGCCGAATCGTAACAATTCTTCCATTCGGGCGAATCTGCTGTCTACCTGATTTTGTAACGCCGCCAATCCGATTTGTTCGGGGTTGTTTGGGGCGTTTTCGCCTAAGCCGTTTGCGAACATCCGCGCGCGATTTCCCGATGTAAACATTGAGGAACTCATTTTATTTCTCCGAAAAATGGGCGACGCCTAAACGCCGCCCCTAGCTTCAACCGAAAGGAAAAACCTATTCACTAGGCCACGTCACGGAGTAACAACCCGCGCAAAATCAGACGGATTCTGAAGTTGCGGGAAGCGTTGAAGAGATTATAAAAATTCAATTTCACGTTGAAGTTTTGCCCTGGCAAAATCGTTCGCGGATAAACGAATTGACGAGGAATTCCGAAGCCGTTGTTAATGACACCATCAATCACGGGAATGTCGGTAGCAACAACAGTTCCGTTTTGGACGGCGGCATTAAAACCGCTTGCGCCGAATTCCGAGGGGAAGTGCGAAAGCAAGCCTTCCTCGAAGCGATTCGGGCCAACCTTCAACGAAACGTAACCGGCTTCAGTGATCGCATGCCACAAGCCGCCAACCAACGCGCCGGACGTTGCCGTTACCGCTGCTTCGGCGAGGCCGGTAATCAACGGCTGAGTCGTGTTGCCGGTGCTTTGCAAAGACTGATCCAAGTTGTTCGGGATTGAGATTTGAGCCTGCAACGACGTAACAATCATCGTTGTGCCGCGTTCCAATTGGCCCGATTGAACCATGTTCGTGTCGCAGAGCTGCTTTGTGAACGTTACTGCCGAATTGTTCGCTAAAGCGTCTTGTTGGGCTAACTGTTGTTGGAAAAACAAGATGTCAGCACTGTTCACGGCGGTTCCTGCAACGAAATATTTCGTGTCGTACAGCACGCCGTCAATGATCTGTTTCGGGTCGTACTTTGAAAGCAACGCCGCTTGTTCTGCCGTGAGATTGTTAATCAACGGCAAGGCATTTTGATTTTGCCCCCATCCAAGGGGCTGAGCTTGGTAAAATTCTGAACCGTAAGCCATTTGTCATTCTCCCTAAAAATCGTTAATTGTTTTGATTACCGCCGTTAACTATGCGCGCGGTCGTAACGCGATGTCGCCCATGCCGACGCGAACCGCCGTTCCGTAATACGGGTCTGGGGTGCCGAAGCGAGGGAACACGCCGATGTCACCCATGCCCGCTGCATTCGCGCCCGGTTGCGCAGCTTTGGCAACAGGCTTTGGGGCAAATAACGCTTGCGGAGTCAGACCGTAACCGCTCAGTAGGTTAGTTGCTGCAACCGTCACGCCGCCAAGCGTTACCATCTTGCCCGCGTTGCGATTCCAGAAGCGCCCAGTCAATTCACCGAGGCCGATTGCCACGCCAGCCTGAATAGCCGCATCACCAACCGCGCCACCGAACGAAATTGGGACGATTCCGCGAACGAACGCCGTCAGCAATCCGCCCGCTGCCGCATAAAAAGCGTCCGAGATTAGGCCCATGCCCGCAAGGGTCGAAGGGTTACGCTTGCGATTATATCGCTTGCGACCATTGACCTTGATTGAAACGCGGCGAGTTTTTCCCGTCGAAGGGTTGCGCTTGCGCCGCTTGGTCGGCGAACTCGCCGGTTTACGTTTACGCATTTTCTTACCTCCATTGACCAGCAAGAGATGTCCTGCTGGATTTGCCATTTTAACTTGAGGCATGTAGCCCTCCGTTGGATTGGTTAAGGGCGGATTTTTAAGCGCCTTGCGCCCCGCCCGTTGTTCCCCGATGCGCTTTGCGCGCGTTATTTAATTCAGGGAAAGATTGTTAGTTTTCGATTCCGCGCGATGTGATCGTGTAATCGCCACCTTCAATTAAAAGCAAGCCGTCCGAATTCACGACCGCATGCGGTTTCGCGCCGCCTTCTTCGCCCATCGCATGAACGTAGGTTACTGGATAGCCGTCAAGATGCGCTTTTGTCGCAACATACTCAATGTGAGTAATTTCGCCCAAATCTTCAAAGCCATCTGGGTTTCGTTTCTTACCCTTCGCGGTGATCTTGTAACCGTTGCCCGTGATGAACATTTTGTTTTTTGCGTCACGCGCCAACGTCGGAACCCCTTGAAAATCCATCCAGCTTCGACCCTTGACTTTCACGCGCATCAGCCTGCCCATTTTAGACAGCGCGCCTTTTGGCTTTGCGCCTTTGGGGACTGTCGTACTGACGACTTTTCGCGCCGGGCTACCAAGAAACTCTTTACGCTGGGCTTTGGCCTTTTTTATGCCAGACCCGTTTGTTTTGGGGGCGCGCTCACTGGCCCGAATTTGGTCGAGAAAGCCCGGCGAATGCTTTTCAATTGCCTTTTCGGCCTTGCCCCATCGCATTAACGCGGCGCGCCGTTGACCCTTGTTTTTCGCGTCGCCGACCGACGCTATAGCGTTAACGTAATTCGCCCAGAGCCTTTCCCATTCCTCGCTGCCGCTTGCCGGTTTCCCGTTCATCGCAAACAATCGCTGCTGGCCCGCCTTCTCCGCTCGCTTCCAGGCGGATTCGGGGCCGACGCGCCAATGCTGACGAACTTTCGTTGTATGAATGCGGTCAGGCTCAAGAGAATTGCGCCGCTTCGTCGGTTTCGCGGTCGTGGCGCGTTTTTTGGAAGGCGTCTTAATGCCCGCCGCCTTTTTCGCCAACCGCGCCGCCTTAGCCCGCGCCTTAGCCATTGCTGCAAATTTTTTTCGCGCCCGAAGCTGCGCCGGTGAAGGTTCGCCCGGCTTGCGTTTCTTTTTGTCTTTGGTTGTAGCCATAAAACTATTTTTTCAGAATTGCCAGCAATACCACGCCGCCGACAACCAGCAACGCAACGCCCGCCCCGATACCTAGGCCCAATTGTTGCGCGGTCGAATCCAGCCCGGTTTGACAGGCTACCCATTGCAGGCCGAATTTATCAGCGCAACGATTCGGATTATTCGGGTTGCTCACTTGCGTATCCGGCGCGGTTCCAATGACGGGCGCGCCCGTGTAATAAGTATTCCCGCTTGCCGTGTCAACGTAGGGGCGATTGAGAACCGACGCCGAAACGTTGCGCGGTTGCTGACCGTACACCGACCAAACATCCCCATTGATAACCGAAAAGGCGTCGTCAGCTTTTGCGTAATCAATCGGCGTTGTTACCGTCACCAAAATATCGTAATCCGACGAAAATATCCCAAGATCACGCGACGCCCATGTTGCTTCTTCAACGCCGAACCCTTGCCCCGCGAGAAGGCTGGTCAATTCCTTATTTGGCTCACGGGAAAATGGGTTGCCGGACGGAAAAACGTCTGACGTTACGGTTCCGCGCCAAGACAGGCGAGAACCGCGCGGCAAATAGCCGCCGTCGGAAAGCCCGGTGCTAAAAATCGGATAACGTCGCATCATTTCTTGTCCGAAGGTTCGACTTGTGGCGGTTTCTGTCCCAGGCCAATCAAATTAGCAATAACCGTCACGGCAACCGCCGCCGCCGCTTGTTTCTGCGTCGCGCCCGCTGATACCGCGCCGCCGTAGGTAGTTGCAGCAACCGCCGCCGCATTAAGAAAAATCTTTTTCCACATAAGCAAACCTCACTTTGAAAGCGCGTGCCAATACAGCAAGCCGATTGCCAACCAGATTAAAAAGTTGTCTGGCTTTTCGCATTTGCAGGCCGATTTTTCGACTTGCGGACGATTCGCTATCGGCGCGTTACTGGTCGGATTCTCTGGCGCGCAACGTCGGAAGAAGTCGCAATTGACATCAACCGTGTCGTTGAATCCTGTATGTGATCGTGAGCGAAATTGCGCCATATTATTTCTTTGCCAATAAAACCAATAAAACCGCGCCGCCAAGCAAATACAGCGGATTGATACCGCCTAATAAATTCTGCGCGCTCGGTTGCGCCGTCTTAGGTATTAGAACGCATTGCCCCGCCGCGTTTTTCGCGTACCCTGTTGGGCATTGCCCCGCTGCATTCGGCTGTGCCGTTTGCGGTTTCGCGCTCGAAGCGCCACCCGGCGCGGCGCTTGCCTGCCCTTTTTTTAAAGCTTCGGCGATTCTCTTCAACCATTCCCGCTTGGCTTGCGCGCTCGCGTTACGTGGTGGAGGCGCGTCAATCACAGGCGAATAACTCGGCGTAGTCGTGGGCAGATTGACATAGGGAAACGTTTGTTCGATCAATGACCAATCAATCGAATTCGGGTCGGGCAAATAAAACGGATCAGGCGCAATGCCTGTAATCCCCGTCCACCAATCCAGCGTGGTACTCAGATCGCTATAATCCTGACCGCCCGTTTCCGTTGGGTTCGTAATCGTCCAATCGCCGTAAACGTCCGACCAAAACGGCTCGTTCACATCGCCGCCCGTCAACCAATTCCAATCATTCGCCGACCACGAATCCTGATTGAAACTATAATCGCCGCCGCCTATCGGGCCATAGACGCTTAAATCTTCGGGCGGATTGGCGTAATTATCGCCGCCGTAGCCATAGAAATAATCGTTCCAATCGTATGAGTCGTAATAGGGGTCATAGCTTTCTTCGCCGCCCGTTTCGACTGGCAAGAAACCTAATCCGCGCGGACGCGGGCCGCGTTCAATCTTGATTCGTCCGGCAATTCCCGCGCGCCGGTTGATACCGTTGGCCGCCATATTAGCCGCCATAGACGAACCGACGTTTCGCAGTAAATGTAAAAATTGCGTACTCATTACCGTTTTCTACCGAACATCGTGTAAACGACAAAAGCCGCCGCCGCATACGCCGCCACTTTGGGAATTTTGTAGCCGCCAAAATCAAAATCGCCCGTCAGCCATCCGTTTGTCGTTGGCTGCGCTGCTGGGGTCGTCGTTTGCACGATAACCGGCGTTCCCGTTGTCGTCGGCTGACCGCCGGATTGGGGCATCACCTGAAAAGCAACTGTCGCAGATTCACCGCCAACTGTTGCGGTTTTTGTCCATGCGCCCTGCTGCTCGTTTGTCCACTGGTTGCCAACGCCCGCCCACACGCCTTGCGCGTCGGTCGTGTGACCATAGCCGGAAAGGTTCTCGCCGGTCGGCAAACCGTTTTTTGTCGAACTCCAAAAGACAGGCTGAGCCGCCTGAGCGCCCGCGATTGAATAGCCTGGCGCTTCACCGACTAAAAAATTGGATTTGTTCATCGCCAGCGATAACGCGCCCATCCCGCAACCGGCCAAGCCGCGCCGCCTTTGATTCAGTGTCGCATTGGTAATCATCATCGCCGCCCTTTCCCTAATAAAAACACGGCTGCCACGACGCCCAAAATCAACAAAGTATTTGAGGACAGCCCCAATCCAACGCCCGCACCTGTCGGCGACACCGACGCCGAAACCGCCGCGCCGCCGCCAACCGGAACGTTGGCAGGATACCGATTGCGCCCGCCTGAAATCGCGTCGCTAGTCGCGTAAATGCCTTGCTGCAAAAGGTTGCCCCACCATGGCGCGTCCGCTGGTAGTATTTGGTCGTTGCCGTAGGCGTCTTGACCCAAAACTACGGCACGAACGCCGCCTTGCCCGTCTGGTTCATAGACTATTTGCGCGTCACCCATGCCGCCGCGATGATGCCAAGTATTAACGTTAGGCATAAGCCAATTCCTTCGTCGGATTCGTCCGACCAAATTTCGTAAGTGTATTGATAAGGGAAATTTTGATACCAACCCGGCGCGGCGGTTTCGCTTGTAGGGTCAAGCGGCAACCATTCGCCAGACCAATCAAGATACGCTTCAAGCCAAACATGCGCCGGTTCGTCCGGCGTATAACCGCCGATAACAAACCGCGAACCGAAGCCCGCAACCGCCAGCAAGGAAGCAAGTAGCGTAACCTTGTCGTCGCAGTCGCCCGATGCCGTTTCAATTGTCCGCCGCGCGTCTTGTACAAGTTCAACGTCAATTGGATCGCGCGAATAACGCACGCCGTCACGGGCGAAAAAAAAAGCGTGCTAATTTCGGCCTGGAAATCGTGTCCCGCAATTCCCGCGCGCCGAAAAAGCCGATTCGTGAATAATTTTATTTCATAGTTTTTTGCCGCTTCTCTCACGAACGCCGCCATCGCCGCCAGCGAGCGAATGTACGAGCCGAAGCCGGACGGGAGTTTTTCAAGTTGCAAAGTTCGTTGATTCACGAAATTCAGCCTACGGCGAAAATATTTTCCCTGTCAACAGTGTTTTTATTGACAGGGAACAAGTTAACTGACAGCCTACAGATGTCTTTTACAGACGATTACAGACAATTACAGAAAGGTGAATAGATGAGCGCAAGAAAAAAAAATATTTCTTTAGTCGAAAATTTACCGAACGAACCGCAAGCTGAGGTTGTTCAAATTGAAAAAACCGAAAACAAACCAGATAAGCCAGTCAAAAAAGTGCGAAACTCACTCCGCCAAGAATGGATTGAAGAAATCCCGGTCGAAACCGCCGCGCCGATTGCGACCGCGCAACCGACTGAGCCACAAAACGACGTGGTAATGGTCGAAGGTGACGACCTTTTTGAAGATCCGCCCGATAATCCGATTGATGAATTACTGCGGGAAATCGGTTCCGGTGTGGACGATCACAAGGCTGTCGTTTACGAATTGCCGAATTACCACCGCGACGGCAATTCATCCATCGCGCACGCGGAAACAATCTTTTGCGGCGCGGTTTCAATCCCGCCGCACTTTCGTACAAAAGGCGAACTATTGCAGTTAATCCAGGAGAAATATGCAAAACCGGGTAAAGAATTTTATGATTTCAGCGTTGTGGTCAAGTCTCGCCGCATTAAGCGCGTTTTGCCCGTCGTTCGGATACGTCCTATTGCCGGGGGCGAGTCGAAGCCAACGCAAGCGAGCGGCGCAGACAATGTTATTTCGCCCGTTAACCAGCGTGACCCATTGGAAGAGCTAGAAAAAAACGCGAAGGTTTTTGAGCGGCTAAAAAAGATTTTCGGCAATGATCGCGCCGAAAATCCCGTAATCGCAAGCGGTCAACCGCTCACGACCGAAGCCGCGATTCTGAAACTGGTCTCCGACGATCCCGAAAAAATCAGTCGAATTGCTGACCGTTTTTTAGGCGGCAAAGAATCGGACGCGCCGCCCTCCTGGCTCACCGCTTTATTGCCCGTCGCCGCGCCATTGATAACGTCGCTAATTGAGCGATTGACCGCGCAACCGCCCGCCGCGCCCGCTCCCCTTCCCGCTCAAATTCCAGCCGCGCACCCTGCGGGCCAAGAGCAGACAGAACCACCCGCCGAACCGCCGTTTGCCGCGAAATATCGGTATCTTGTCGGTCGGATTCTGCACGGTATCGAAAACGATCTTGGAGGCGCGTTCATCGGCGAAGAAATTGCAATTCACTGCGACCGGGACGCGCAACTTGACGCCGCCTTTTTGCCCTTTGTCGGCGCGCCGACGTTGGAGCTAAAAGCACAACTGGCAAGCCTTTCACCCAAAGCGGCAACCGTACTACTGCAACCAAACGCCGATCAGTTTTTAACCGACCTGCAAACGTATCTGAAAGGCGAAGAAAGCGAGGAAGGATGAAACGCACAAAAGTAGATTATGACCTGCATAGCCTTTTTCAAGATATTGCCAACAATGCCGCTGCTGACCGCGCGGGTAAGTGGCTGGAAATTGCCGCCGAAGATTACCCCTGGCTTTTTACGGCAATCACCGAAAACTTGGACAGCCCGCCCGAAACCGTTCTTGGTTTGATTGGCGCAATGTATCCCGCAATTTTGGGCGCATTGCTCTTTATCCCGCGCGATAAGGCTTGCGATTTCATCGCTAAGCTACAAGCGTTTTTCAAAGAAAGGAATTACTGATGTCTAAAAACTTTTTTCCGCCAAACGTTCCGATTATCGGTCAAGTCGTAGACTATGCTTTTGGCGTGATTTTGATTCTGCCGGATACGGTCGAAGCCCGCGCGCAATTGACGGATAGCGTCGCAAAAGCAAATGCTCGCATAGCCAAAGGTGACGTGGCGATTTTTCGAGGAAAAGATTTTCGCTCGTTCACCTTGGAAGAGTTTGAGAACTTAATGTTTCCGCCCGCCGCCGACAAGGTTGACGAAGCCGAAGAAAAGCGTATTCTATTGCCGTGAGGCTTTGACGGTTCTTTTGCCGCTGAGAAACGAGCGTTTCGCTGTGAGGCACGTTGATAGATGGGGCTTTATCAGCGTTCGCCGTCAAAACTTACTGCTTTTTCGGTAGATTCGGGCTGGAATTCCAGCCCTTTTTTATTGCTCGAAATAATTTTCGCACAGTGTGCGAAAATGCTATTGACAGTTTTCGCACACTGTGCGAAATTATGCCCCGTCAAGAAAACGACGCGAAACGAAAGTTGAGAATATGAGCAATCAAGTAACGCCGCGCCAATACGCAAAGCAACACGGAACACCGTACAGTACTGTACTTACCTGGATTAAAACGGGCAAACTGCCCGCAAAAAAAACGAAAACAAGTCACGGTGTTTTTTATTCAATCAACCAAAGCGCCCCGCGTCCAGCAACGAAACGCGGGCCAAAATCGAAAGGGAAATCATGAGCAGAACAAAACCGACCGAAGTTAACAAACTGTCAATGCTTGAATCGCACAAGCTATTCGATCACCTAATCACCAACAAAGAGAAGTACGAGCCTTTGCCGAATCGCATTATTGCATCCCTGGCAGAAGAGGCGCTTGGTTTCGAAATCACGGAAGCGCACGTATTTGTGCGGCGCGCCGGGGCTGGAATTGGGCGCGTGAATTACGTCAAAAAGCCAAAGACGGATAATGACCTGAATGTCTCCGGCGCGTTTATGCGACTGCTCGCAACGCTGGAAGAAACCGGCTTCATCAACCGCGAACAAAGCCAACACGTTTACGACGTGTTAACAGGAAAGCGAGGCGCTTAATGAATGCATACAGACTATTTCATTTAATCGGGCTGCGTCGCCTTGCCTGCGCGATTCGTGGGTATCATAACGGGTTGGCTGCTTTGGGAACGTGCTTATCGTGCGGAAGGCGACATCGTGATCGCCGCCCCGTTGCGCCGCCTTCAATCGCTCAGGAGTTTCACCCTATTCGCGGCATTGCCGCCAACGATGGCGTATCAAAGGCCCGCGCGATTGAGCGCAACGCGAGAATAAGGGAGGCGTCGCAATGCTGATCTTTTTTCTCGTGATTTTCGTGCTTTTACCCTTATGCGTAACTATTGCCAAATCTGAAACCGAACGCCAGCGACGGGAAACCATGCGGCTGGTAGAGTTGACAATAGCGCGGCGCGGGCCGGATTCGGCGGAATGGCAACAATTCATCAGCGAGGCGACCAGATGAAGAAAGAGAAGAAAAAGAAATCAGTCGGCAAGGGCAACCGGAAATCAACGCCCGTTTCGCAAGATCACCCGTTCAAGTCTAACTTCGAGCAAGTGAACGCTTGTTCCGGCGAAGATTTCGCCAAAAAGAAAACGAAATACTTGACGGATTCATACGAAATGGAACGATCAATTTTAACTTCGCGCGGATATTAAAGATGAAAACAACCGAAGTTTACATCTTGCATTTTGAACCGGCATATAAGCACGCGCGCCATTATGTCGGGTCTACTTCGCGCGGCAACGCAAGGAGCGATGACCATTTAGCCGGTCGTGGAAGTCCGCTTGTGTCCGCCGCAATCCGCGCCGGTGTCGCCGTTACTTTTCACGTTATAGGCGTCGGCGGTCGAATAGCCGAACGCAAAATAAAGCAACAAAAAAAACGCGGGCCGATTTTGTCCGCAATGCCAAAAGGAAAAAAACAAAAATGACAAATTCAATCGCACAAAAAGCCGCGATGAGCGGCAATCTCAGAGCACTAACGAGTGATGAACAATGGCAGTATTACTTAGCCATGTGTGACCACTTAGGGCTTGACCCGGTATCCCGTCCCTTCGACTGGATTGACCAAGAAGGGAAATTGTCGCTATATCCTAACGCGAATTGCGCAGCCCAATTAGCGCAAAAAGGCGAAATCAGCTTTCCCGAATACGCGACCGAAATGATTGGGGAAGTGTTTGTGTATCGCGTTCGCGCAACGTCAAACGATGAACGCGAACTATGGGCAACCGGGGCGGTTCCCGTTGGTAGAACGGCGTTGGAAACCGCGCGAGCAATCAAGAAAGCGGAAACGCAAGCCCGCCGCCGCGCCGTATTCGCATTGGGCGGATTGGCCTTGACCGAAGCTGAAGAGATGTACGAAGTTGGCGCGCGTTCTTACGTGCCAGACGACGCTATTGAGCAGAGCGTAGACGCCGAAGCGCCCGGGGCCGAAAAGGCCGAAAAGGCCGTAAAGGCCGTAAAGAAATCGCGCGCCCCTAAATCGCTTCCCGCCGCCCCGACTGAATCCGGCGAAAGCAACGACGCGGCAACTCGCAAAGAGGCAGAAAGCGCGCAAGATACCGGCGCGGCATCGGACGCCGCCATTGCCGCCGCCAAGCAAACCGCATGGGCCTGGATGAAAAAAGCGTTCGTGGCGACAAATGATGCTATCCTGATTTGGAAGACGCTCAACGGTTCGCTTGATGCGGTCGAAGAATTCCTAAAAATCTTTCCCGCGAAAGTACCCGTCGTTATCGGCGCAGACGACGCCTTGAAAATATTTCAGGCGCACGACCTGAACGCGGAAAAATCGCTGCCTCATATAACCGAGTACGGGCGAAAAATAGCGGAAGCAATCGCGGGGCCGACGCCGGTTAGTATTCCGCCCGCGCCGATGCCGACGTTGCCAAAAGAAATCATCGAAACGTTCAACCTTTACGAAATCGCCGAAGCAGAGCGGCATGTCGTTTGGACATTTTTTAACGGCGTTACGCTGGATAATGGCGGGCCATTTTCCGCGACCGAAGATTTTTTAATGTTCCGTACGTCAAAAGACGTTCCCGCGTCGGTATCCCTGACTGATCTACTTTCAATCTGGCGTGATACCGACGGGCATTTGCGAAAGGCAAAACAAGCGGTTGCCGAATTGCTGTCGAAGCCGAAAGCCGATGACGCATGGCACGGCGGCATCGTGAAAGCCAATCGTGACCTGTCCGCCGATACCGTGGGATTGGACGCTACGCCAGTTTGGAAATGGATCAAATCTATCCCGTTGGACGGGACGAAAGAGAATCGCACCCGAATCGGCGAAATCATGGCGGCGCATGGTAGTGATTGGTCGGCGGTGATCGCGGATATTAAACGCGAGTTTTCTGCCTAGTTTCTTCTCAAGGGGCGCGGCGAATGATTTCACCCTCGCCGCGCCTTGAAAATCCAAAATCGGGGCGGATCCGCCCAAAATAAGCAGGGAATAATATGTATCTGTGGCTCGATTGTGAAACGCGCTGCCCGGTTGCGCCGAAAAACGGGCAATTAGAGCTCGGGATTGAATACGCCGAAGGCTGGGAAGATTACAAGAGCATGGGTATTACTGTCTGCTGCGCCCTAGATTCAACGGGCCTGATGCGGATATTCGGACAAGAAAATATTCGGGAATTACAGCAAGTTGTCAACTACGCGACCAAAATCGTCACATACAACGGCGAACGTTTTGATTTTCCATTGCTTGAGGCGCACGGCTTGATTATTCCGAAAAAGAAAAGCTGCGACCTATACGCCAAGCTAAAGCAAGCGTCTGGTTCATCGTTTGGCCTTGCCGCTTACGCGAAAAAGAATTTAGCTGTCGGTAAAACGATGGAAGGGGCATTAGCGCCTATTTTATGGCAAGAATCCCTCAAAGAATGCGACCCGGCAAAACTGCTTCGCGTCGTGGATTACTGCTGCAACGATGTCAATTTAACGTATCGCCTTTACAAACTGGCGTTATCACAAGGGTATTTGCTGCATCCATTTAGCGGCGAAAAATTACATTTAATCGGATTATGACGAAATTACTAATCAACGAATCACCTTTGCAGGTCTTACCGTCATTGGTTCGGCTTGTCGGATTGTCACAGGCAATAATATTGCAACAGATTCAATACTTGGTTCAATCCCAGGGCTGGCATGATTTGAGCGGTCGGCGATGGTATACCGCCGATTACGCAGAACTTTCCCGGTTATGCGGTAAGATTTGGGAGAAAAAAACCTTGTCAAACTACGTGCGGGAACTCGAAGAAGAAGGGTTTTTATTGTCTGAAAAATTCGATAAATCGGCTCGCGTTCACACGAAAAGTTATAGGATTGATTATTCCAGATTAGAACCTTCGATAGTCCCGGATTCGGGACTATCTATGATGATCCCGGATTCGGGAACTTCGATAGTCCCGGATTCGGGACTATCTATAATGAATAATAAAGATTCATGTATTAAAGAGAATAAGAGAGAAATACATGCAACACCTAACGGTGTTGTTTCGCGCGGTTTCGCAAAGCCGAAATCCGGGCGAACTGCACCGCAAATTTTAACCGGCGAATCGTTGGAAAACTGGCTAGCCGAATTACAGTCAGATTTAGCTTATCAGTCAATCCCCGTGCGAATGGAATATGCCAAAATGCTTCAATGGTGTCGCACGCGTCAAAAGCAACCAACCAAGCGGCGTTTCATCGCTTGGCTAAATCGAATTGATAACCTGGCGATGCCGGTTGCCCCCGTCGAAGAAACGCCGGAACAACGCCGACGTCGCCTTCAGGCGCAATACGGCGAAAGGAGGGCCGCATGAGCGATTTAGCCATAAAAATTGAATTACTGGTTGACTGTATGCGTCGCGTTGAAAGAGCTTGCGGATTGCAAGGCGCGCAACGTAAATCCGACGAAGCTCTTGAAACGCAAGCGGTTGAGTGGCTGAATCATCCGCTGATTTCAATAATTCCGATTGAAAAATACGACGATCTGACAAGCTGGGCAATTGAAAACCGACCCAATTCAACGACCGGGCTGACAATTCAAAATATACTGCAAGCCGCGCGCGTCGCCATTTCGAGCGGTAAAATAGCGGTCAGCGAGCGATTGCCAGACCCTAATTGCCAGCGATGCGGGGGGCAAGGTGCGATTTTTAACATAAAGTCCGATGGTAGTACGGGGCTGGATACTCGCCCGTACCGCTTACGGCGTGATCCGATTACCGAAAAACTTACTGGCGAGGGCTACACGGCGGCGCTCGTATGCGAATGCGACCGCACGCGCCCCGCCCGTGTGACGGATCCGCCTTTGGTTGGCGAGTTAATGACTCTTTTGCCAAAGCTGTTGGGTGGCCCGATTCCGAATCCTGTCCGCGAAACTGAAGCGGCGCGGCGACTCGTCGCCTTTGGTTGGTCGAAATTTGAGATTTTGGAATTCTGGGAATTGCTGGACAAGCGAGCGGAACGTCCGCCGCTTTATTCCGACTTGCTCCCTAAAATTGGCCCGCACTATTTCGCGGGCCTTATACGCCAGATGCCAATTGCCGAAGATTTTAAGGCGCTTGCGATTCGGGCAACGATTGGAGGTTGAACTATATGCGCTGCGAATGCCTTGGATGTAAAAATCACGAAAAACAATGTTTGAATCATGAAGGTCAATTAAATCTTTTCTCCGACGAAGTTATCCGCGTAACTACCTATGACGGTAAAAAGATTTGCGATTTATGCGCCCCGAAGCCTATCGCGTCGCCGCGCTCTGACTGGTTTTACAATAAAAACGAGGCAAAGCGGCTAAGTAAACAAGAAACGTTATTTATCTTCGAGTAAGGTATAAATGCACATATTCAAACCAAAGAAAATAAAAGGGCTATCTTTTGATGTTTGCGAGATTTGCGGACGCGGGCCGATGTCCGCTTATCACTATCAGGAGCATTATTTTAAGCAGTCGCCATACATGCAAATTCAGATTTGTTTTACCTGTGGCGAAAACAAGGAACATAAAATTCACTTAACCAAGGATAATATGCAAATTGAAAAAACTGATTTAGTTAGTAAGATCACTGACTTAGAGAACGAAGTAACAAAACAAACAAAACGCGCCGAACGATGGAAGGCGTTAGCTGCAAAATTCCATTCCGGCATGTCCCATATTTTTCAACAATATGAACAAGAAATTGACGGGCGCGCAACGCCGCAAATTGATACGGGCGGTTTATATCGCTGCTGCGTGGAGATAATCAACACGGTGATCGCAAGCGACTCGGAGCAAGCTATTAAACGGGTCGTTTGTGATAGATGCTTGACGGTTTCTATCTTATCGGAAAATAAATGGTCGGCGAGCAATGAATAAGCAACGAAAGGAAAGTTATGAATAAAGAAAACGAGAATGAAAAAAGTATTATCACTGCATCAAGAACTTATCATTCGTCTATCAGTTTGATTTACGTGCGAGAAGTGATTGACGGCGAAGCAGTAGACAAGGTTTATTGCGCCGCGCCGAATGACCAAGCGCCGCAAATTGTTGCAGAATTAGGGGCTAGAGGTGTTGACGAGCACGCAGCCGCTTACGTCGTCCCGGTGCTAACAATTGCCCAGGTTCGCCGCAAGCTCATTGTTGACGAAGCCTTAAGCAAGCTAACGACTGATGAGCGAGATGCTTTAAAGGTTCACTTTACTTCAGGAGGTTATTAAATGAAGAAAATTAGCATCATATTTATGCTCGTCTTACTCTCGCAATTAACCAACGCCGCAAGCGTTAGTTATTCGCAAGATAAGAAAACAGATTATTCAAAAGTAATTGAAATCAACAGCGAGAAGTTTGTCGAGCTACCAGACGGGCGGCGCTTACCGTTCGGTTCTGGCGTGGTCTGCTCTGACGAGTGCCCCGAAATCGCAACGGGAAGTAATAAGCATTGGCTTTGGCTGGCAATCCCGGCGGGCTTAGCAACCGCGCTACTTTGGCCCGGCAGGACGCCGCAAAAGCCGCCATCATTTACGCCGTCGCCTATACCAACGCCCAGGCGAGAAGTTCCGCCACGTCGTGAAGCGCCACCGGTCGAAGTGCCTGAGCCGTCAACCTTTGGGTTGGCGGCAGTCGGTCTTGCGCTTTTCAAGCGGCGCGGTCGAATGGTTGCTTTGACGCTACTATTCTTGGCTTTGCCTGTAATTGCCGGGACTACGATTCGGATTAATCCAACCGCAATTGACGGTAACTTTGACAGCCGCGACGATTTTTGGAGGGTGCGCGGAAATATTGGCACGCCGGACGCGCTCTATATCCCGCCCGTGCTAATTCCGCCCGACTGGATTCGGCCCGCGTATGCGCGTTGGGTCAGTAATAATAATGGCGGCGGCGCGCAAGAAACTTTCAGCCGTCAATTTGTTTTGCCGGGCAATACTGACCTGGCGAGCGCCGAGGCGGGAATTGACTTTTCAACGTCGGGGCCATGCGATGTGTTCGTGAATGGCGTATTTGCTAAAACGTTCATAGATTCAGGCCCGACGCGGCGAACATATTTCCAAGCGCGCGATGTTTTTAGACCCGGCGCAAACTTGATCGAAATTAAAGTGTACGGCGTAGAAAAGCGGTTGCTTGGTTTTTTGTGTCTGGACGGGTACGTAAATTTTTCGACCGTGCCGGACACGGGGCGAACGCTCAAAGAATTTCGGAGAAAAGGGCGAGCCTCATGACCGGCAACGCGAGGCATGAAGCCATATTGAAAAATGCAATCTAACAACACTTAGATTGCGTTTTTATCATGCCCGATTTAATCTTGTTTTATGAATACGCAAAACGGTAAAAGAGAGTATTTTCGCTACATAACCGCAAAAGATATTTCCGAAGCCGAGCGGCGGCGACCTGATAGCGTCTTGGTTCAAAAACCGGAAATGCCCGGCTTTTGTAAAATCATCTGCCTAGTTTACGGGACGCGCCGTTATTATCTTGATTTGTCAAAGGCGCGTACTCCGTTACTATCTAACCATCTTTCCGCGTTCTTGCGTGGATCGGCGGCAAAATGACGGATCCCATATGACGGTATCGGGAATAAAAGACGGCACGAAGTAGCAAGACACTCAAGGCGATTACTTTAGCGGGCTTCGGCCCGCTTTTTTTAAAAAGGAAGATAAAATGAGTTTATTACAAGTTTATGCGCCGCCCGCGCCGCCGAATGCCCAGGCTGGCACCGACAAGCAACTTATAGGGTTGTGGATCCGGTCGAAAAATAGCCCTAAAACGCGCCGCGAATACCAACGGGAAATAGATCGGTTTGTCTGGTGGGCGTTGGAACACGGTCACGCGGCAAGCCTTCAGCATACAAAGCTATCGCATTTACAGGATTATCAAGCCCATCTATCAACGTCGGGCCTTGCGCCTAATTCTCAACGTCGGGCCTTGAATGCTATCAAAAGCCTCTTTTCGTTTGCGCGAAAATTGGGCTACTTACAATTTGACGTCGCTTCGGCAATCACCTTGCCCCGCGTGAGAAATACTCTAGCAACGCGAATACTGAGCGAAGCAGACGTCATTAAAATGATCGTACTTGAGCCGCGCTCGCGTAATCAATTGTTACTGCGACTTCTATACGCGAGCGCGGCGCGCGTATCTGAAGCGGTAACGCTACGTTGGCGAGATGTTCAGCCGCACGGCGAAAGCGGGGTCGTGATTTTGACGGGCAAGGGCGAGAAAACGCGCGTCGTGATGTTGTCGGCTAAGATCTGGCGAGACCTGCAAACAATCCGCGCTAGTGATGAAGATTTTGTTTTCCCGTCAAAAATCAAAGGGAATAAACGTAAAGGAACGCACTTGACGCCATCTCAGGTTTTTAGGATCGTGGCGCAAGCCGCAAAACGCGCGGGCTTGACGGCTAAAGTCTCCCCTCACTGGATGCGCCACGCCCACGCCTCACATGCGCTGGCTAATGGGGCCAATATTAAATTGGTACAGGAAACGTTAGGACATGAGTCGTTAGCCGTGACATCGGCGTACACACATGCAAGGCCGGACGAATCGTCTGGCTTGTATCTAAAAATAGAATAGCTGAACAATAAAGCGAAAAAGGAAAAGGGAGCTTAATCGCTCCCTTTTTTGCGGTCATCGTTATTGGCTGAGGCGTTTTGGTTTTCGTTTCTTGCGGTCGAGATAGCGTTCCTTGAGCAGATCGAACACGCGACCAACTAAAGCGCCGGATATAGCCGCCGCCATCGCGGAAACAATCGGAATATAGGACGGGTCGAAGGCGAAAAAATGAAACAAGAGCCGCACTTGTCCAAATATCGCTGTAAAAATTGCTAATGACGTGAGGGAGTCAAGCCCGATTTTGTGAAGCATTTTATTATCGTTCATTATATTAACCGACACGGGGAGTTGGTTTAAGTTAAAAGGAAAAAGGCGACCGCTACCGCGACTAAAAGCAGCATGCCGCCATCGTCTATTTCAAGGCGCGCCGACAAGTCGGACAGGTTGCCGTAGTCGTTTTTTTTTGCGCGTTGGCAAGGATCGCTTCAACATAAGGCTTCGTTTCTTTTTGGACGCCAGCGGGCATTATTGCCCAATTGATTGCTCGCCCTTGCGCCGCCGCGTTGGCGTACTCTTTCCGGTTTTCGCCCGAATTGTAACCAGCCAACGCGATGTCGTATCGTCCGCCGAATTGGCTTAGCAGCTTCGACATATAGCGCCCGTAGGCTTGCAATGCATCATCGGGATCAAAGGGATTGCCGCCGCGCCCGTAGGTTTGCCACGTACCCGGCATAAATTGCGCCAGACCTTGCGCGCCAACTGGCGAAGTGCCGGGGCCATACACGTAACGGTCAGCGAAACCGGCCGACTCACGGCGAAGCTGCTCAACGGCGACAGCCGGATCAATGCCGTATTGCGCCGCCACTTCCCGAATGCGCTGAATTAGTTGTTCTTTGGTGTATCCCATCAAGCCCCCTTCCCTTTTGCCTGTTCCGCGATTGGCTCATCCGCCATGAGCCAATCCAACGCCGCGAAATCGTCCGCTGACAATGCGACCGCCGCCGCTTCCAGTTGATCCAGTGTGATTGCGCTGCCCCAAACTTCGATGGCGGTTTCGTGCAATTCTTTGATTGCCGCGTCAAATTCGGCGCGCGTTTCAATGCTCATTTCTTCGACGTTAACGCTGACGGCTTCGGTTCCGTTTTCGAGCGTGATACTTTCGCCGCCGAATCGCTCGAAAACCTCACGCTCGGTTTTTTGTAGCGATTCCATTTCGACCTGCGCTTGCTTCCAGATTTTGCCTAGCGTATATGCGAGGCGAGGCCCTTTTATGCGTTGACTCGAAATCGCCGCTAGTGCGGGATAGGATTTGAATAACTGCTTCGCCGTGACTATTAACATGTTTTTTTACTCCGATTTTTTAACATTAATAACAAAACTGTCAACTTCATCAATAGCCGCTTTTTTGACGTCTTTGATGGATTCGTCTTGCTTCCAAATTCTGTGAGCCTTGATTACGTCCTTGATATAAACGTCAATCCGTCCAAGCGTAAATTGAAGCGGTGTAAGATTGCTTTTCGGGTCGTAGTTGTATTGCTGACAAAACGCCTCGCCCATTTCGGCAAGTTGTTCGTCTGATATTTCGTAAGTAAATTCAGCCATAACTAATTCGCATAGTAAGGCACTTTTTTCTGTGTGCCGTTGACATTGATTAGCAGAAAGCCATCAGGATTAGCGGGTAAGGTTTGTGCTCCTGCTGTTGCGGTTGCAGAAGTTAGCGCAGTCGGAGCATAAAACCTTCCGCTTGCATCAATTGCACTTAATACAGTTCCCCCGCTACCTTGCCATTGCTCCAAGTCCGCCATTTGACTTACTGCCGCTCTTGTGATTGAGCCAACGCGGCTTGATGATCCAATAAATACATTGTGCTGAGCAATCCATGTAGAAGTGCTGCCGATAGCAACCAAACCGCTAAACCCTACTTGTGACGGATTCGCGCCAGATGTAATGAGAAACGGCGTTACATTGTTTTTTAAATCAAGCCAGAAAAAATCATCAGTCGCCGCGCCAGTGATTCCCATTAACCACGATCCATTTGCAGTGGCGTTTCCTAGTCTTATTTGTGCGTCAACGTCTGTGAACCACGTCCGGTAGCCCCTGAATACTGCCTCGCCTGACACTACATCTAACGCGGGCTGGGAGCCGTCGGGCGCTGTGCTAGGCGTGCCCCTGATACCCAATGCACCAGCGCCCGACACATTCCATAATAACAACGAACTATCCGTCAGCAGTCCGCCCGTCGTCGCAAACGTAACGCGCCCGGGCGTTAACGCGCTTGCGGACGCGCTTAGCGTGCAAGTCGCGTCCGGCAACGTAATCACCCGCGCCGCCGTCGCCGCTCCTGTGATTCTAAAATTATTCGTTCCCGGTGTGCCAGATGATCCTGCTAAATAGAAATCCTTGAAAGGCAGTAGCGCCGTTGCAAGGTCAACCGCTGCCGCCGATCCAGGCGAAAACGCGCCAGCCTGCGAAATCTGCAACAAGAGAGCATTGCTACTGCTGCGATGCTCAAAAACCGCTACGCCCTGACTTGCCCGCGACTGCAACACTAAATTTTTCATCGTGTCAGCCGTGCCGCGAATGTGAAGCGCTGTGTTAGTCGAGTCGTTAAGATTGTCCGCCGCGCCCAACATGAACAACTTAGTCGGGTCGGATAGCTGAATATCAGCAAACGAATTAGAAAGGTTTCGACCTACGCGGAATGTTCCCCAATTATCAACCGCGAAAATTCCAGCGGTCGAAACGGTTCCGCTCCGCGTTGTGTAATAACAAAACGTGTTGCCATAGCCGCCAGAGCTTTGCACGCTACTCACGACCGCTTCAGCCGCA
>JACCDR010283601.1_pt1 | contig 21332 bp, 20 predicted proteins | sample 7446431 | NCBI WGS metagenome assembly JACCDR01 (sample SAMN15323443, study PRJNA562643) | freshwater metagenome | isolation source: river surface water | place: USA:Blue River Watershed | collected 2017-08-17 | reverse complement strand
TTTGGTGACCCTACAGAGAATCGAACTCTGATTACAGCCTTGAAAAGGCCGTGTCCTAACCATTAGACGATAGGGCCGTCTGTGTTTTACATGCACTCATCATAGCACTTTTTGTCAGAAATGGCAAAAGGAGGCAAAGAAAAAGAGCGCAGGCAAAGCCTGCGCTCTCGAAATGTGACACCCCCCACCGTCAGGCGGTCTTTTGTCCACCACCACGCTTCTTGCGCGCGGTAGCGAAATCGAACGTGACGAGCTTTCCGCTATGGACCGCCTGTTCACGCTCGAACCGCTGAGCACGGTCGACAATGAAATCGACCTGCCGGCGCGGGAGACCCCACTTGAACCCCGCCTTGACGTAGCGCTCGACGAGCGAGCTCCGAACGCGGCTGAACATATAGTCAGGACCGCCAGGGAACCATTGCCAAACGGGACCACAGTACGCGAGTGCCCGCGTTCCCTGCGGCGTCTTCTCACTGTAGAAGCACCCGACACGGAAGAACGGCGTGCTCATATCGAGCTTGTGATTTGCCCTGACCCACGACAGAAGGCTTTGATCGATGACGACCCACCACACCGCCTGAAACGACATACGCGAAACCGCGCACACCGCTTCACCGTCCGCGCCGACCATGAACTTGAGCTCGGTAATCGTGATCTGCCGACCGAGCGCCTGCGCCAACTGGCGCAGGCCGTTCATCGAGAGATACGCCCGTGCTGCGGGAGTTTCCACTCCGAGGAATCCTGGCTTGTTGAAGGCCTCGAAGGCCTCCTTGGTGAGGGGGTAGGCGAATAGGGACTGAACGCTGATTTGACTATTCATAGCAGTAACCGAAACCTAACACTTGAGTGATGTTTAGCTGGTATGAAATACCAACTGCTCAATATGAGCCCTGAAAACATAGTATTTCTCAGGGCTCATATCGAACACATTACAATGAACTATATGTTTGTATTATAGCATATAATACTACAAAGTCAATAGTACTTCTCATACCGTCAAATCCCCTTCTATATGCTATATTTAAAGCCATTCTCCACACATTATGTTTTATATAAAAACACTCGACAGCAAAAAATTCTTCCGCACCCGCATTGCGATTATTGGAGCCTATAGAGCAAACATCTTTTCTTTATCAGAGACTTTTGCCCTCATTCTCCCCGACCGTATATCACCTTCACGAAAAAATCTCACCCAAAAACTCCGTAACTTTATACGAGAAAAGGCTCATGCCGAGGTCGCTGGTTATATGAATATCCACCATCCTCATGTGATGGAATCTATTTCTGGTAAAGACAGCCTCCATCTCATCCGACAAATATTTATTGATGATGAATACAATGCTCGAAAGTTTTTAAAGGAAGGATCTGTTGTTATCGACGCAGGAGCAAATATAGGAACTTTTTCTATATACGCTCACATACTAACAAAAGGTGGTACCATCTTTTCTTTTGAACCTGTAAAAAATGTCTACCAAACACTCATAAAAAACACTGCGCCGTATAAAGGTATACAGACATACAATCAAGCACTCGGTGCCTCAGAAGGTACTTCAACAATACACACCTCAACCGAGTATCAGGGAATTAATGCTTTGGATGATAGCTACCTCGCTGAATTTAATAAAAATCTTTTTAATGGTTCAGAGACGGTTTCAGTCACAACAATTGATAGTTTTGTTACATCAAAACATATTCCTCGTATAGATTTTATAAAAATAGATACCGAAGGATACGAAAAACAAATTCTCGAAGGTGCACGCAAAACCATAGAACGCGACCATCCTGTTATCGCCATGTCCGCATATCATGAAAAAGGTGACGAAGTAGCACTCCCTGCTATACTCCGATCAATTAATCCAGCATACACCTGTATTCAGGAACATCGATCAGAAAAAGATCTCGTTTGTTTTGTAAAAGACTAGCTCTTCACCCTAGAGAAAATAGAGAAGCTATTTCTGCACTGAAGTATCAGGACCAGTCATAGTTCCTGCCAATACTCCCCCGTCAACAATTATTTCAGAGCCTGTTGTGTACGAAGACTCATCTGAAGCCAGATACAAAACTGCATAAGCAACTTCTTCGGGTGTACCAAATCGTTTGAGGGGTATGTCTTTTGCAAACCGTGCATGGTTTTCTTCGAAAGCTTTTCCTTCACCTAAGATATTTTTCCACATAGCAGTCATAATAGACGCAGGGTGCACAGAATTACAACGAATAGGATAGCCTTGAGATGCACAGTAGAGAGCTACTGATTTTGTATGGTTTCTCACTGCTGCTTTGGTTGAAGCATAAGCTGAGGCACCTGGCACTCCAACAATGCCTGAACGTGAAGACATATTTATGATAGAACCTCCTGTTTTTTTCATGTATTCAATTGCATATTTACAACCGAGAAATACACTGTCGAGATTGATTGAATGAATACGTTTCCAATCCTCGAGCGAAGCATGCTCTGGGTCCTGAGCACCTTTACCCATAACACCAGCATTGTTCACGAGCACATTCACACCACCATATGTTTTCACGGTCTCTTCGAGAGCATTTTTCCATGACGCTTCGAGTGAAACATCAAGATACACAAATGTACCTCCTATATCGCGGGCAGTTTCTTTACCTAATGTTTCATTAACGTCAGCAACGACAACTTGCGCACCTTCTCGTGCGAGCATCTGGGCGATAGCACGACCTATGCCATCTGCACCTCCTGTAACAAGAGCAACTTTACCTGCCACCCTGCCGTTTTTTTCTAGATGTTTCATATATCAATTATATAGTGTTATTTTTTAGCAAACAAAGACACTTCGGGAGAAAACTTTTGAATATAGGCTTTGACATCAAACTTTGATTCACAGCCGCTGCGTGCCATATAGCGTACAAGACCGAAAATAGGTCGGCCAAACCACGCTCTATCATGAACACCACCTATAGACCACGCTATTCCCGCATACCCATTCGGATCACGGCCATCGAGTTCGTAGCGATCATTTAAATATATGGCAATTGAAAGAGCGTCCTCTGGTGAACGTGTCCACTCGAGAATCTTTTTTGCCCAATACATGCGCATATATCCATGTATTTTTCCTGTCTCAACCATTTCCTTTTGACACGCATTCCATAGATCATCATGTGTTTGTGCTTTTTCAAACTGCGCACGGGTATAGATATATTCACGTGGAGACTGTTCTTCTTTACGTAATGAAGCTAATGCCCATGCCGGAAAACAGTCTACGGTATCATACGTCTGAGGATTATAGAGACAAAAATTATCAGACAATTCTCGACGAACTACGAGCTCTTCGATAAAAGCAGAAGCACTGTCGACGAGAGTTAATTCTGATTTCGGATCTATCTTTGCTTTATTCTTTTGAGCATCAATCAGTTTAGAGATCGACACCCCACTATGCTCCACAACTTCACTAACTACACGCGCAGAAGAAATCATACCGTAATGTAAATAAGGAGAGAGGTTTGATTGAGCTTCACACAAGGGATCATTTCTATCTTTTCCGTAGAGAGATAGCTTTGCGGTAATAAACTTTTTCAAAATACTCTGCGCATGGCTCATACCGCCTTTTAAAGACACTTCTGAAACCGTCTTATCTATATGAGGATCGTGCTCTAAAGCAACCCAATCAATATCAGGTGCCTTATGGTTAGTATTGTATGGATGTTTTTTTAAAGAAGGAATGGCTTCAAGATATTCATCGAGTAGTTTATATAATTTTGGACGTAGTGTACGTGCACCTATTTCAGATTTTTGGCTCACAACCCATGCAGGTACAATATTATGTGCATCAACTTCTACACAACGCACCGAAACGTGTTTTGAAACGTATTCTTTCCACCCTCTTTGTATACGTAATGGAGAAAAATCAGTGACGATCAGTCCCGCAGAAACATCGGTAACAAAACTAACTATATCTTTTTCGGTATGAGTACCTGAAACAATATGAAACGGTATATTGTGTGCACCAAGGTCGTCATATACCTCTTTGAGACCTTGTATTTTAAATACATGTTGTCGTAACGTCCCTCCCAAAAATCCAGGTAAAATATTGTAGATAACTAATAAAGGAACTTTGAGTGCGAAGGCTTGCTCTTGGGCATATAAAAGTGCCCAGTTATCTCTACTGCGCATATCTCTATCCATCCAATAGATAACAGGGCCCGTGCCTTGTAGTTTGTCATTTAATAGTCGGAAACGATCTTTCATAGTGTATTCATTCTAACATTTCCTATATACTTATATATATGAAAAATCAATTTCAAGGCTTTCTTGAGTTTGTTCGTACACAAGGTGTTGTAGGTCTCGCCGTTGGTCTTATTTTAGGTGGTGCGGTAACAAGCCTCGTAGGATCTCTCATTAAAAATCTCGTGAATCCAATTCTCGGTATTGTATTAGGGCAAGCAAAAGATCTCGCGAGTCTGAGCCTCGATATAGTTGGTGCAAAAATAATGTACGGCAATGTAATTTTGGATCTTATAAACTTTATTGTTATTGCATTAATCGTATATTTTGGCGTGAAAAAGCTCGGTCTCGACAAACTTGATAAGCCAAAAAATTAGTGTAAAGTTTGTTGTGTTATATTGAAATTAAGCGCGGTTAGCTCAGTTGGTAGAGCATCTCATTGACGTTGAGAGGGTCATAGGTTCAAGTCCTATACCGCGCACATATATTGTGTTTGTACATAAAACTATGGAACAAAATGGTCAAAATAATGTTGTTTTTGATGAAGGTATAAAACGTGCTGTTTCTTATACCAATACCCGACCAAATTCAAATATAATAACCTGGATAACAACACACACTCCTCTCAAAAACACAGTATACGCACACCATGTTCTTGTTGGTGCAATCGTAGTACTTATTGGTCTTTCTTTATATATTATGATTCCCGAAAAGAGAACATATGAGAGATTTGATACATCTGTCCCTAATTTTAATACTTCATCTCAATGAATAAACGTGGATTTACCCTCATCGAACTCCTCGTTGTAATAGCTATCATAGGCCTTCTTTCTAGCGTTGTACTAGCGAGTCTCAATAGCGCACGTATGAAAGCACGTGACGCAAAACGCTTGGCTGATTTTAAACAAGTAAGCACCGCAATGCACCTATACTATGACGCATTTGGTATATTTCCTGGAGATAATACCCTTTATGCAAACAGCCCAGAATCACATAACGCACAATTTGAAGCCATGGTACAGCAATTAATAAGTGCAAAGTTTATGAATGCCGTACCCAAAGACCCTCTCAATAATGCAGCAACAGGTAATGTGTATATGTATTACAACTACGGTCCAGGTAATGCAGCAGGAGCAATCATAACTACTAATTTTGAAAATGTTCCCGCAACAACTACGGCACTCTACGGTTCATGTAGACCGTTTACAACAAACTGGTGTAGTAGTACATTGGCTCAGACATACCTCTGTATGTGTCATAGTTATTAAAGACACAACACACATCTTCTTATCTTTATATGAAAATACTCGGCATAGAAACATCGTGTGATGAAACAGCAATCAGCTTAATCGAAGTTGATGCTCTCAATAATTGTTTTACCCTCCTGGGTAATACCGTGCACTCACAAATAGACGTCCATGTACCCTACGGCGGTGTATTTCCTATACTCGCAAAACGTGAACATGCACATAATCTTGTAGCGGTACTCAAACAAACACTCGATGCATCTGGTATTGTTCACTATCGCTCAACACCGCTTACACTCCCCGAAGGAATCAATACAATCCTTGGACTCGATCCTGAACTTCTCACATCTTTTAAATCGTATATAAGCACCGTAGAAAAACCACCAATTGATCTCTTGAGTGTCACTATAGGCCCAGGACTCGAACCAGCTCTCTGGGTTGGTATTAGTTTTGCCAAAGCACTTTCCTACGTGTGGAATATACCTGTTGTAGCGGTAAATCATATGGAAGGACACATACTCACAAGCCTTATAAAAAAAGTGACCCATAAACGGTACGACCTCCTCTCACACACACTCATGGGACCATCTCTCGCCCTCCTTGTATCTGGAGGTCACACACAGATTGTACTTGTAAACAAAAGCACATCAGGTTTTGAATACGGTATCATCGGAGAAACACGTGACGATGCTATTGGTGAGTGTTTTGATAAAGTCGCACGCATGCTCGGACTCTCATATCCTGGTGGACCAAAAATATCAAAGCTTGCCCACGAAGCACGTCTCAACAATATAGAGAGTCCTGAGCCACTACCTCGACCTATGATAAAAAGCATGGATTTTGACTTTTCTTTTTCAGGATTAAAGACAGCTGTACTCTACCTCATACAAAAACTCACCGGACACGGTACTGACCATATACGTGCACTGACTACAGAAGAGGTCCAGGGTATATGTCGTGAAGTAGAAGATGCAGTCACTGATGTTGTTGTGACAAAAATACGTAATGCGGCAGAAATGTATATTACTGATACCCTCATCATAGGAGGTGGTGTGAGTGCCAACACACACCTACGTCAATCACTCGAAAAACTTGCTCAAAATATATCCATGAGAGTACTACTCCCTGAAATAGAACATTCTACCGACAACGGACTCATGAGTGCGCTTGCGGGATATTTTTCAAAACACAAAGCAGTAGCATGGAATGATATTCCTAAAGCGCAAGGCACACTTCCCCTCGGACCTCGAGTGAATTAATTGACAATCAATCTGGATTAACTAATATACAGATAGATTTTCATCGTATCAGACAGATAGCGTGCAGTTGGTGTCCAAAACCAATCAAGCACACTATCTGCTAGGTTTATACAGCGCCTTCGCAAAGAGCAACCTTGTTACGACAAAAGATTGGAAACTCTGGTGTATACTGGGTCGAACCCGATGAGTAATCAAGGGTACCCCGTATAACCTAGTCAGGGTACCCGCACAATCTCCGCCAGTTATATCCATCGATATAACTGGTATTTTATTTATGTAAAAGTGGTAAAAAAGCCTCATTTTTGCTATTATTTTTGCCATATGGAACCGACCAAGCAAACTTTTAAAGAGCCCAATATACCTGCTAAATTCCTTAAACCTTACGACCCACAAACTGTTGAAACAGCACTCTACAAAACCTGGATTGATTCTGGTTATTTTAATCCTGATAAACTCCCTGAAAGGCATCAAAAACCTTTTTCAATCGTACTCCCCCCACCAAACGTAACCGGAACACTCCATATTGGCCATGCATCTATGCTCGTTATCGAGGACATTCTCGTCCGCTATAAACGTATGCAGGGTTTCAAAACTCTCTGGCTCCCTGGTACTGATCATGCAGCAATTGCTACACAATCAAAAGTAGAAACAGAAATTTATAAAAAAGAAGGTAAACGACGCCAAGACCTCGGTCGTGAAGAACTCATTAAACGTGTTGAAGCATTTGCCCAAGCAAGTCACGATACGATTACCAATCAAATACAGAGCATGGGTGCATCTGTTGATTGGTCACGTGAAGCATACACACTCGACACCCAGCGTGGTACCGCAGTGTTTGAAGCATTTAAACGTATGTACGATGATAAACTCATCTACCAAGGCCACCGAATTGTAAACTGGGATACCAAAGGACAGACAACCATCTCTGATGATGAAATTGTATACACCGAAGAAAAAACAAAGTTCTATTACTTTAAATACGGACCTTTTACTATTGGTACCGCTCGCCCAGAAACAAAATTTGGAGATAAATATGTGGTAATGCATCCTGATGATACCCGCTACGGACAGTATAAACACGGTGATGTGATAGACCTCGAATGGATCAATGGTCCAATGAAAGCAACCATTATCAAAGACACTTCTATTGATATGGCATTTGGTACTGGTGTTATGACTATTACTCCGTGGCACTCAGCGGTAGATTTTGATATTGCTGAACGCTACAAACTCGACAAAGAACAGATTATCGATAAGTTCGGTAAACTCCTCCCTATTGCTGGTGAATTTGCAGGAATGAAAATCACCGACGCTCGACCAAAAATTGTAGAAAAGCTCCGTGCAAAAGGTCTCGTTGAAAAAGAAGAAGACTATACTCACAATATCGCTACCGCAGAACGTACTGGAGGTATCATCGAACCTCAAATCATGAATCAATGGTTTGTTGATGTAAATAAAAAAATTCCAGCTCGTGATAATAAATCACTCAAAGAGCTCATGCTCGAGGTACTTGTACCTGGTAAAAATCACATAGAATTTATCCCTGATCGTTTTGGAAAAGTCTACGAAAACTGGATATCAAATCTCCGTGACTGGTGTATATCACGTCAGATCTGGTTCGGTCACCGAATACCTGTGTGGTACAAAGATGCCGAACAAAAAGTGAGCTTAACAAGTCCTGGTGAAGGCTGGGTTCAGGACGAAGACACGCTCGACACATGGTTCTCTTCTGGACTTTGGACATTCTCTACACTCGGTTGGCCAGAGAAAACAAAAGATCTCGCAACATATCACCCAACCATGGTGCTTGAAACAGGCTATGACATCATATTCTTTTGGGTAGCTCGTATGATACTCATGTCTCAATATATTTTAGGTACCAAACCATTTGATACTGTATATCTTCATGGACTCGTACGTGACTCACAAGGCCGCAAGATGTCAAAATCTCTCGGCAACATCATTGATCCACTCGATATGGCAAAAAAATACGGCACTGATGCTGTACGTATGTCTCTTATTGTAGGAACCGGTCCAGGAAACGATACAAAGATGTCCGAAGATAAAATCCGTGCCTACAAAAACTTTGCAAACAAACTCTGGAACATTACCCGTTTTGTACTCTCTGCTACCGAAGGAGAGAAACTAGAGGTAGACTTTGCCGCGTTTTCTGCTGATGATACAAAACTCATCGCCGAGCGCACCACCCTCTTTACCGAAATCACAAAAGAGATGGAAGAATACAAATACTATCTCGTAGCAGAAAAGCTCTATGCGTATACATGGCATGAATTTGCTGACATTATCCTCGAAAACTCAAAAGAGATCCTTGCAAACGGTAGCGATACAGATAAAAAGTCTCGTAAACAATTCCTCCTCCACACCCTCTCTCATATCCTCAAAGCACTCCATCCTTTTGTTCCATTTGTAACCGAAGAAATCTGGAAAGATATGCCGATTGCTGATAAAAAACTACTCATTATAGAAACATGGCCTCGTTAAACATCACTGATGGTCAAGCACTCCTCTATGCAACACTCGGCGGTATAATACCTGCTCTCATCTGGCTCTGGTTTTGGACACGTGAGGATCACGTAAACCCCGAACCTCGCATGCGAGTACTCATGGCATTTGTAGGAGGCATGATATGTGTCATCATTGCATACCCTATTCAGAAATTTTTTATTGAATATTTTGGTGGTATAAATACCTCTACTATATTTTCATGGGCGCTCACCGAAGAATTTCTTAAATATATAGCAGTTGCTATCATAGCCCTCCATACAAAAGACTTTGATGAACCGATAGACGCTATGCTCTATCTTATTACAGCAGCACTTGGTTTTGCCGCTCTTGAAAATACCCTCTTTATCCTCAATCCCCTCCTCGCAGGTGAAGGATTTCAGAGTATTATCACGGGCAATGAACGGTTTATTGGAGCCACGCTCCTCCATGTTGTATGCTCAGGATTAATAGGTTTTTGTGTTGGAATGCAATTCTACGCTTCAAAATTACGCCGTATGATCTGGCGCATAGGTGGCATATCTCTCGCTATTACATTGCACACCCTCTTTAATGTGTTTATAATATATGAGAACGGGCGACACACGTTTCTTGTTTTCTCTTTAGTTTGGATATTCGTCCTCGCTATACTGTTTCTTTTTGAGAAAATAAAAACGGTTAAAGCCTCGTCATAAATCACTATGCAACCGTCAAAAAAATCGTTCTTTGAACGCCTCACCGGCACCGTAAAATTAGAAGAAGAAAATCAGGAGGTAGAAACCTCTGAAGAAGAGCGCGGTAATATCCTCGAAGAATCCGAAGAAGAAGGTCAGCTCACTGTTGACGTCTATCAGACAGCTTCTGAGATTGTGCTCAAAACTATGGTAGCCGGTGTACGGCCCGAAGATCTCGATATCAATATCACCCGTGATATGGTAACCATCAAAGGCAAACGTGAAGAATCTAAGGAAATTGCCGATGAAGACTATTTCCACCGCGAACTCTACTGGGGTTCATTCTCACGAACCGTTATGCTTCCCGAAGAAATTGAAGTCGAAGAAGCAGAAGCAGTTGAACGACACGGTCTCCTTGTGATCAAGCTTCCAAAGATAGATAAAGCAAAACAGAATAAACTCCGCGTAAAATCAGTCTAGTACCCGCAGAAAAAATCACCCAACTGGGTGATTTTTTCTGCGGGTACTTTAGATTTTTTTGGTGCTTGGACCCAGGTTCGAACTGGGGACCCTTCCCTCTTCAGGGGAATGCTCTACCAACTGAGCTATCCAAGCATATATTTTATTTAACTACCAAAACAGCTATCCAAGCGTACATTTCATTTAACTACCAAGACAGCTATCGAGCGTATACTTTATTTAACTACCAAAACATCATTCTCCCAATAAATCTTTTACGCTTTGTATAGTACCACTGATAGTAAACGCATCGGCTACTTTACCAGGATTCTGTTCTACTTGAGTGATAGAACCTCTGAGCATATCGACATACGGTTGTATGAAATAATATGCACCAAATGAAGCTCCCAGAATAACAAGCCAGTAAACTGCTTTGAGCGCTATACCTACACGGTTAGTACGTTCAAGGCTTTTAACAGCTTTGTTATTTTCTATCACCATATCGCGTATTTCAACTAACATGCGATGTTCTTCGGGAGTCATGGAGATAGTATACTCAAAAATAGCGTAAAAACAAGGAAAATAGTATAGTTTGCGAGCCGCCTTCATAGCTCAATGGATAGAGCAAATCCGTCCTAAGGATGAGATGTAGGTTCGATTCCTACTGAGGGCACAATTGTCATTTAGTGGTAAAATAAGATCATGAAATCAAAAAATTTACCTATTATTATCGGTATTGCATTACCCCTTGTATTTATCACCATTATTTCATTGGTACTCTTTGTACCCTCATTCTTTATAAAGCCAAAACATAATTTTATTTACTCAATTCCTAGTAATTCGTATTACAGCTACAGCGATTATAAAAATACGTATGTTGTAGAAAAGAATAGTTTAGTATTAAAGAAAAATCCTTTACCTAAAGATGATTCGTATGGGCGTTACCTCACAGAAGATGCTCCAATCCTCTACTTCTATGATGTGAGAAATAACTCTTCTCATCAAATAACATTTGAAGAAGCTCAACGCTATATTCTTGATCCCGGCCCATCATCACCTGACGGTTATTCTATAGATTTTGATTACGGTTCTAGTGGTATATTTGAAATATTTGGAGGAAATAACGGTTATCGTGGTTATTACATCATGAGAAATGGTGCAAAGAAAAAACTTGATGCAATTGCTCTCGATAAATACTCATATTCGGGTACTTTCAAACTTATTGGTTGGATAAAATAAACCTATAAAATTTATGAATAAAGAAGAAACTCTTGCATTTATACGACAACAAATAACTTCAGGCATTATATCTCCCTTGGATATACATCAAATCAATAAAACTGAAAATGATACTCATACAGAAGGTGCTAATCTTTCAAAAAAACTTATAACAACCTTTTATATTATCGGTGCACTGATCGTTGTTATTGGAGCAATTATATTCGCAGCTCAAAACTGGGATATGATGGGAGCCATAGGTAGAATACTCGTTACCCTGGGTATTTCTTTTGCAACATTTGTTGTAGCAATGATTACACACAAACCTGAACAAAAAACACTCTCCCAGGTTATGTTTACTATATCAGCAACACTTGCCCCTCTCGGAACATATACACTTCTCGATGCTGGTGCTGTAGATTTTACGTGGTATATGCAAATCATAGTGGCACTCTGTCTTTTTGTGGTGTATATGGTTGCACTCTATGTGCGTAAAATGAGCGTTCTCACACTTATCACTATTGCATATGCATCATGGGCATACATGAGCTTTATGGTTTACATGGCACAAACATCAAGTGATTTTGAAACCCTTATAAACTGGTCATGTATCATACTCGGCGCATCATATATACTCATCGGGCAAAACCTAGATAAAATGAGTAATGTTATAGGTGCCCTCTCCACAAAAGAACATCACACTATCACGGGAATACTCACGGCCACAGGTGCTCTCAGCATATTAACTGCAGGTATTACCATCGGAGGAGTGTTTGATACATTCTTTATCCTGTTTATATTTGCAGGATTTTACGGCAGTATATATCTCAAGAGCCGATCAGTACTCGTGCTCTCAGCACTCTTTCTCGTCATTCACATCATCAAACTCACGGCAATACATTTTGTTAATTCAATAGGCTGGTCGACCGCTCTCATTATGGTTGGTTTCCTCATTATTGGTATTGGTTATATGACATATCAAGTTAACCTCAAATACCTCTCAAAAAACTCTACTGAGTAATAATAAGTAGTAATAATAAAGCAAAGATAAAACCAAAAGCCGGCGGACGTACGTCCGCCGGCTTTTGGTTTATGTCTTATTTGACCCCGAGTAAATCTCTCAAAACCGCCTCATCAAAACCAACTACAATATCCCCTCCAACGTCGATCACAGGTACTCCCAACTGCCCTGATTTCTCAATCATTTCTTCTTTTTTCTGTTGATCCGCTGCTACGTTGTATTCAGTATATGAGATATTATTTTTCTTAAAAAAGTCTTTTGCTAAACCGCAATACTTACAAACCGGTGTTGAATATATTTCTACTTTTTTCATACCTGATTAGTATAAATTTAAAGACCTATAGCATCAAGCAACTTTGACCACCACGAATCATTTAAAACGTTTGCGCTAGGCTTGACCTCATGCGGATTATCAACCAGAATAACCAACTTTTCTCCGGGGCGTACCACTCCAAAACGATCCCTAAACTCTTTTTCCCTTCCTTCAGTGGTAGCAAGGTCTTCGATAGATTGAGCCAAACTTTCTTCTCTTAGTTTTAAAGCATTCAATTCCGTACGGGATTTTTCGGCGAGATTTTCACTCTTTTTATACTTTACATAGACAGACCAGACACTCCGAGATAAAAGGATTATAAGAAATATCAAAAACACTATCGCATACCGCGAATGGAGGAGCTTTTTTGTTCTACGACGTTCTTGAAACTCACGCATGAGAGTGTTAGTATACTACCAACGTATTGTAAACGAACATGTTAATCAATCCAAATCACCGCAAAAAGCTCAATATACTATCAGCAACCGTAGCGATTCTCGTAATTCTTAGTATGGTGCTTTTCAGCTTCCCGTCTCTCTTTAGCTAGTTTCTGAGTATATTTTACTCTCCCATCCTCATCATTTTCACAAACACTTCTTGTGGAATATTAATGTTTCCTTGTCCGCGTTCAAGCATACGCTTTTTACCTTCTTTTTGCTGTTCCCAGAGTTTCTTTTTTCGACTGATGTCTCCACCTGAGAGATGAGCAGTCACCGTACGTTTGAGTGCAGCAAGAGTTCGTGAAGCCAGTATTCTTCCGCCTGCTTTACCTTGTATTTTGGTTACGAAAAGCTGTTTTGGTAGTATTTTTTCGAGTTTTTCAACAGCCTGTTCTGCTTCCTCATAGGCTTTATTTCGCGCCACAATGCGTGTAAAAGCCGGGACGACTTCTTCACCGATAAGTATGTCGAGACGTGCTACATCGGCCGTTTTGGTCGTTGTAGGGGTATATGAGATCGATGCGTAACCAGAAGTAACACTTTTTACCGCATCAAAGAAATTTCGCATGAGTTCACGTAACGGCATATCGACAGTAATAGCTGTTCTACCCGCGCCCCAGGTATCCATATTGCTTGCCTCACCCTCGTGTTCAAAGATAATTTGCGTGAGAGCACCAATATAATCATTTGGTGTAATAATTTTGAGTTTTACCCACGGTTCTTCTACACGAACAATGTCACCCTCATCAGGAAACAATGGTGGTGAATACACAATTTCTTTCTTTCCATTTTTAAAAGTCACTTCATACGTAATAGATGGTGTTGTTACCACGAGATTGAGATTAAACTCTCGACGTAATCGCTCAGTAATAATCTCGAGGTGAAGCATACCCAAGAAACCACATCTAAAACCGCGACCAAGTGTACCTGAAGACTCTTCTTCATACGTAAAAGCAGAGTCCGAAAGCGAAAGTCGAGCGAGAGCCTGACGCAAGAGTGTGAGATCATCCTGACTCTCAGGGTAAATAGAAGCCCATACCACTGGTGATGGTTTCATATATCCAGAGAGAGCAGGTAATTCTGATCGAACAGGTGTAATAGTATCTCCCACTGATGCTACACCTGGTTCTTTTACACCTGTGACAATATAGCCAATCTCTCCAGCGGAGAGAGACTCTCGTGGAGTTTCATCAGGAGAAAATATACCCACCTCATTAGCGAGAAATGTTTCTTCAGCAATACGAAACATCAAGGTGTCTCCTTTACGAACCGTACCATCCATAACACGAGTATAGACAGTAACACCTCGATGATTTGAATATTGAAAATCAAAGACAAGAGAACGAAATTCTTTCGGATCTTTGGTATTTGTTTTTGGAGCAGGTACACGACGAACGAGTTCGCGAAGGAGTTCTGGTACCCCCTCACCTGTTTTACCTGATACTCCCAAAATGAGATCGAGATCAATATCGAGGAGTTGGGCTATTTCCATCTTTACCTCATCTACACGAGCGAGCGGAGAATCTATTTTTGAAACAACAGGAATAATAACCAAACCTGATTCACGAGCCATATTGAGAGTTGTGAGTGTTTGCGCTTGAACACCCTGTGTTGCATCAACGAGCAATATTGAGCCCTCCACGGCTTTGAGCGCACGTGACACTTCATATGAAAAATCAATATGCCCAGGGGTATCAATCAAATTCATTACATACTCATCACCATCGAGTTTGTATTTCATACGAACCGGCTGCATTTTGATCGTAATACCTCGTTCACGCTCGAGTTCCATTGAATCGAGTACCTGTTCCTGCATTTTACGCTTTTCAATAGTGCCGGTTATTTCGAGCAAGCGATCGGCCAACGTAGATTTGCCGTGGTCTATATGAGCGATAATACTAAAATTACGTATCTTTGAGATATCCATAAGGTCGCTACAAAATACCATATTTTCTCGCTAAACGCCACCTTTAAGCCTTATTTAAGAGATTTTGAAGTAAGAAAAAGTGATACATATTCATCTTCATATAAAGGCTCTATCTGTGTATAGAGAGGTCTCTCGTTTGTATAATACGAAAGACATGTGCCCGTAGGGTACGCATTTGAAAAAATATCTTTTTTGGTACAGAAAAGAAACACAATATCATTTCTATTCATATAATGTAATCCGGTTGGAGTTAGTTTTGCAAAAGGTATCTGATACACATCTTCGAGCGGTAGCCAGAAATGATCTGAGAGCACATTATAGTTCCCTGCTCTTAATCCATAAAAATTAAAAAATCTATAATCAGTATACCCTCTCTCCTTTTTTACTCTCTCTATAGTCTCTATAACCTTATTATTAACCTGAAGAGCTGAATTATAGCGAGGTCTTTCCATGTTATGTATACGAGAGAAAAATATACTCACACGAGATTCCTGTAAATAAATAGCAATTACGGTGAACAGGAGTGCAATTCCCAAGAGACGTACGCCTTGAATTCTATGAAGAAGTTCTGAGAACAATGCCCCTATGACAATAAAAAGGAATGGTGTGAGAGGTATAAAATATCTCGTCTGACTATTTCCTGTATACAAAAACACAATAAACATGATCAGGCTCGGGAGTAAAACTCCTCCGATACAGCAAAGAAAATAATATTTCTTTTGTTTTGTAATGCTTGGAACTAATAAATACAAAACAGAACCGACAACAAGAGTAAATACTATAAAGACTTTTGAAAGAGGGTAAAGAATGAGAGAAGCTCCGTATTCTGTAAAGAATAATATCCGCTCTACAGAGAAATTATCTGCATATGAACTCGTTAAATTTGAAATCTGTTCCATGGAAATCCCCTCACCCGCGAGAGAAACATACACCGAGGGACCAAATAGAATACAGAGAGTTACCGCGAACTGAATAATAAGAGTGGTCACACCCTTTAAACCTTTCCACAGATAAGCACATCTATACAAAAAAATAAAAAAGAGGGGTGAAACGAGAAGTGCCGAAAGATGAGTTGCTACGGCGCACATAAAGATAATCTGACCGACATACAGCATCTTTATTGATTGTTTTTTATACGCATACACCGATGCAAAAATTGCAAAACCTAAAAATATTTCCATTACATGAGGCTGCCAGACATATAAACTGGCTCGCAGAATATACACCGGAGCAAAAGACATGAGCACAATCAATACAAGAGCAGCCACACGACCAAAGAGCATTCGCGTAGCTCCATATATAGATAAGATATAGAGGAGATGAATGAAAATAAAAATCACTAAAATCCCTTTTAGTGACTGTCCGAGGAGTGTAATTGGTACAAGTGTATAATAATAAAAAGGACTATTCTTTAAATTACCAAAAAAAGCATTATAAGGTCCTGTGAGAGGAGCTTCCTCCAGAGCAATTATATGTTTTGCAATGAGTATATTTTGAGAACCATCTGCCCCATTTGCGCCAAGCGGGTGATCAAACGTGTAAAATCTTACTGTAAAAGCCGCACATAATATGAGAAATACGGTTAGTATCTCACGTATATTATGACGGAATATTGTCGAGAGATGACCTGTCAACTTTCCACACTTTTTCATGAAGGGTACGTAATACATCTGAAAGCTCTTTATTGCGTAAGAGGAGGAGTACTCCAATAATAACTAGTATACCTGATATACCGGCACATAACCCCTGCATAAATACACCAAACACAGTTGTGAGATCAAAAATACCATCAAATATACGCAATGATTGATATGCAATAAATCCACCTATAATAGAAGCGGTTAGTGAATCAAAAAAAGTCTTGTACACAGGGCGACTAAAACCAGGAAAATCTTTAGCAAATGATTTCCAGTGCAAATAAAGATTAAAAAATATACCAAGAGAAAAAGCGAGTGGTAGCATAAGTACCGTTGAATCTACAGAACCCTCTACGCGTAAAAGCGACTCGGTAAAATGTCTAAAGAAAGCTGACGTATGAAAAAACTTTATCAAAATAAAACCTGACACGACCGTAAATATCATTGCTCCGATATTTATTAAAAGGGGTTTAGCTGTCTTGCCTTCTGCATAAAATGATCTCACAAACAGGAGTGTAAGACTCTGAGCACAGGTAGATAGTACAAACAAAGCGAGCATTGCTGCAGTCAATTTTGTATGCGACCAGTCGAAATTACCTGAACCAAACACCGTACGTACTATCTGTGCACGCAATACAATAAACAATATAGTTATTGGTACAGACCAAAAAATAATATGTTTTGCAGCAGCTATCATTTTTTCCAAAAACATATCTTTTTTACCTTCAGTCATGAGTCGAGCAAGCAGAGGAAATACGGCTGAGGAATAACTCACTCCTATCACTGATAATGGTACTGATTGCAGATTTTGAGAAAGATTAAAGAGTGAAATCGATCCTGCCCCTAGAAACGATGCAAATGAAATGAGACCAAGATTCGTAATCTGTTGAGAAGACAGAGCAATAGTTCGAGGTACCGATAATCGAGCGACAGTAAGGACCTTTTTTATGTCAAAACGAAATAAAAGTCTTGGAAATAAGCCATCCCGTATAACGAGAGGTATTTGGGTGAGTGATAAAAATAAAGCGCCTATAAGAACACCAAAAGCTATACCGAGTATACCAAAATAAGGTAACAGAAATACTATTCCTAATATAATTCCCACATTATAGAGAGGGGCCGAAAGCGCATATATGAGAAATCGGTTCTGTATTTGAGTTATTGATGCAAAGAAACTTGAAATACCAAGTAGTATAGGAGAAAGTAACAGTACTCGGGAGACGAGAATGAGCATATCCCCTTTTCCTGCTTCAAACAAAGAAGGAAATAGTATTTGTTGTATATACCCCATACCAAAGAAAACAATTGTACACACAAAAACAATGAGGAGAGAAAAGGCACTGAATAAATGTGTAATTGTCCTCTTTAATTCTTCTTCACCTTGCTTTCTCGATTCAATAAGGAAAGGAACCAATATGGAAGTAGAAACCAGAGAAGCTACAACAACAAAAATAAAATCAGGTACTCGAAATGCAGCATAATAAATATCGAGGTCTAATCCCGGACCAACAATATGAGCTAATAACCTATCACGGACGAGGGCGAATATGAGTGAAGCTACTGAAGATAAAGCTAAAAGATAAGCAGCCTCATGGAGACCGCTTATCTCTTTGCCTACAAATGATAGTAGTTTCTTAACCATGTAACACCCTACTAAATTGCTTCGCGGGTGGTTGTCTGTTGTACAGGGAGAGTTGACTGACGTACAGGATTTGTTGCTATAGGAGCTTTGCCTGCTTCGAGGTTTGTGATAATCGACTTGATATCAGCGTTATCAGGATTAGTAACAAGGAGGTCTTTGAACTGTGCGAGAGCTCGTGTTGTGTCTTTGATTTCATAGTAGCTCAAACCAAGGAAGTATTTTGCATTCGCATACTGAGGATTGAGAGTTACCGCACGTTCGAGAGCGAGTACGGCATTCTGGAAATTCTTTTGATTGTAGTAAAGAATACCAAGCTGGAAGAATATACCTGAATCGTTAGGTTGAATACGAGCAACAGCAGAGACAGAGTTTATAGCATTTGAAACATCGTTCTCTGCTATCTGAATCTGTGAGAGGAGGAATATTGCATCAGCATAATCATTTTTCTTTTCGAGAGCTTTTGCAATATAGTCTTTTGCTGCTTTAGTATCTTTCTTTGCTACCTCAAGTCGTGCGAGTATGAGTTCTATTTCAGGGCTCTGTGGGTTAACGGCGAGAGCTGACTCATATGCTTTCTTTGCATTATCATATGCACCTTCTATATTAAGAGGTACAACCGCTTCGAACACACGACCAAGAACGAGATGATTTTGATAATTTGTCGGATCGTACGCAACAGCCGCTTGAGCTGACTGTATAGCAACACTCAAAAGTTGCTGGAACTGAGTCTGAGCCTCAGACTGGTTTATTTTAGTATCCTGGAGGAGGTTGTTAATTTTAACGAGGTAGAGCTCAGAGAGAGACTGATAGTACGTATCCACAGCAGAGAGAGTCAAAGCTTGCATGATGCTCTTTTCACCTTTAGCAACATCATTTGATCTATTTATGGTGAGTACCCCACTCTGGAAATATACATTTGAGAGTGTTTTTATGGTCACAAAATACGCAAACGATACCGCGCCAATAAGAGCGAGAATAGTGAGAAGTACTGACACAAAACTCGCAGCTGGTTTATGGAGTACTGAGTAACTTTTTGTAGTGAGAACCCCCTCTTCTCGCGCCGCAGCAACAAAGAGTCCTGAAAGGAACAATGTGAGCAACCAAATAGCCGCAGATGGAACATAAATAACTGAGAATACCCAGAGGTACACGCTACCAAAAAGTGATGATAGAACGAGATATCGAGTAAATTTGTCAGTAGACGGTCGGAGCAGTGTTCGTACCGCGAGCATTACAAACAATACAATGAATGCGAGAACAGCAAGGAAACCGAGGATACCTGTTGTTACAATGAAGCTCGGAATAAAGCCGATACCGTAATTGAAATCAACATTCCAGAAGAGACTTGAATTAATACCTGATGGTTTGTGTGCGAGCCACTCTGCAGAAAAACGGTTAGGACCTGTACCGAACACAGGATTATTCATGAGAGATGACTTTGCAACCTCAAATGTTGCAGTCCATGATGGACGTACTTCTATCTGAGATGTACCCAATGAATCAGAGATAAGTGAGCTTATTTTTGCACCAGTAAAGATGAATAGTACTGAAATAATAAGCGCAGCGAGAGCGTGATATGGAATACGCGCACCGAGTTCACCTTCTTCTTTATCGTATGAGAGTTTGTAGACGAGAAATACGAGAGAAAGTACCGCGAGAGTTATCCATACTGGTGTAAAGTTTATTACCACAAGCATGATAAACGAGAGTACGAGACATACATAAGTGAGAATCTTGAAGACTTTTGTGAGAGTACCGCGCTCGAGTGTAATGAGTGATATGAGTGCTGAGAGACCAAAGAACACAGACAAATCATTCCACTTACCAATGATGTTTGATGTTGCAGAAGTGAATATACCGAACGAAAGTACATCAGATCCGAATACAAATCGAATAACGTGGAACAATGCTACAAGAAAGAATGAACCGAGGAGAGTTGCGTATGAGTAGAATATTTGCTCTCGAGATTTTGTTATGAGAGGCACAAGTGCAAAAAGTACCAATGACGGGAGAAAGAAAGATAGTGTACCTATTTCAAAACCAATACCAGAAAGTGACGTTCCTTGGTTTGCAGAAAAGAGTGCTGACGCAGTATATGCCAGAGCAAGCACACCAGCCGACATATAGAGAAGTGATTTAGGCACTTCGAACTGGCCGTCTTTCAAACGTGCAATAGCCCATACCACAAATGCAGCAATGATGCCGTAGAGCATAAATGCAGATCGGCCCGTCTGAAGTGGTACTGAGAGTGACGGAATAAAGAAAATAGGAGCCAAGAACAATGTTACTTGGAGGATGATAAATGCTATGCGGTCTAATCCGTTCGTTCGTTGTGGGGTCATATGCTTTCTTAAAGGAATAATAGGGACAGTATATAAAATAGATGTATGTATATCAATGTACAAGATACTGGATTTTATGTTGAAAACAGTGTAAAACTATGATGCTTGTACCAGATTGTTGCTCTTTACTTTTGTAAAGGGAGGAAAGTCCGAACACATCCTGTTTTTCAGGAGAATCGTAGCGGGTAACGCCCGTCTGGAGCAATCCAAGAGGTGCGAACAGAGACGCTTTGGTTTGAAAAGACCTAGTATCCTTCGGGATAAGCTCTATGGAAACATAGAGGTGCAACGGCAAAATCCTTACGTATGTGCAAGGCCGTGCTAGTCGCAAGACTAGAGTGCCGCTCGAGGTTGTTGGTAACAACAATCCCAGATAAATAACAATCTGTCGCAAGACAACAGAATTCGGCTTATCGGTACAAGTACATGAAAAAATCCACCCTAAAGGTGGATTTTTTCTTT
>JACCDR010154304.1_pt1 | contig 21346 bp, 25 predicted proteins | sample 7446431 | NCBI WGS metagenome assembly JACCDR01 (sample SAMN15323443, study PRJNA562643) | freshwater metagenome | isolation source: river surface water | place: USA:Blue River Watershed | collected 2017-08-17 | reverse complement strand
GTGAGGCGTGACAGACCAGCCAGCTTTTGTGTTGGCTGTGGTGCTTGCTACTGCTTTGTGTTTTGCCAATGCGACGGACATCAAGCAGGAGGGCGTACCGCGCGTGGACCGTCTTTGGTCTTTGATGTGCGCCTTGTGCGGCATATGGGCCTTAGTGTCATGACGGAGTGCTATATAGCCGCGCTGCGCGAGAGGATCGAACAGCTCGAGCGCGAAGGAGAGAGTGCGGAATAGCCTAGAAATCGCACAACGCCAAAACCTAAAAGGCCCCGGGGATCGCTCCTCGGGGCCTCTTCGTTTGGATTTGAGATTGTAGTTGACGTCGTAGCGTAACTACGACCGGTAAACTATTCCTAAATCAGGTGTCCGAGATCTGCCGTCTCCAGAGCCGGATACCATACGTGGCGTAGAACACCGTCTGAACCATCACCTGATACCAGAGTGGCGTGCCGGCGAAGGCCGCGAAGCCCGCGGCAACGTATGCGTCCATTCCAGGCACAAACGCGAGTACGAGCGGAATGCTCACGATGAGAAGCACGTACTCGTCCTTCCACGAGTTCGCCGCCTGCTTGGCGAATTCCGTCTCCCAAGCCATATCCGCAGCAAGGCCGTCACGGATCAACTGTGCAGCTCGCTCGCCTTGCGCCTCGAGCGCCTTGAGCTCGTTCGTGTGCTTCTGTGCCTTGATCTCTTGCCGACGGCCGAAGTAATCGCCGATCGGCTTTACGATCTCGCCCACGAAGTCTAGAAGTCCCATAGGGTGCTACCGATCTTTGGTTTGGAAATACTGGAGCAGCGCGTGACCGACTGCGTCGACGACCCGCTCGTTGTCGTAGTCCCGGCTGTTCGCCGTCCACAGGAGCGCGTGGCCGAGTTCGTGCATGAAGCTCTGGCGCCGGAGGCTCTCCGAAAGCCCGCGCCGTCGCTTCTCGACGAGGATCTCCTGCGTGTCTGGGAAGAAGACCGCGTACGCCGGACGGCCGTTACAGCGCCTGGTAATCTCCTCCTCGGAGACCTCGCGGACTCGGTACGTGTGCGCCCCGAGCTGGAAAGTAGTGGGGATCCTCAGGCGACGTCCCGGAACTCGGGCGGCCACTCCCCCGTCTCGACCATGACCGCGAGCCTTTCGGCGCGGCCTTTGACTTGTCTTGCCCATCGGGTCCCTCTCATGTTTGCCGCGGCGCCTTTCCAGTCGCCAGCTTGCAGTTGTCGGACAAAGTTCGGCCACCCGGCCAAGAACGCCGGGCCCATGTTGAACGCCATGTCTATGAGGACCGCGCGACGGACTTCGTCAAGGTCGCTGACCCACGGGTAATACTGCTTGAGCGCCTCTTGGTGCTCCTCGAGGTCGATGGCGAAGAGTTCCTCGACTTGGGCGTCCGTCAAGCGCCGTGCTGCCACGGCCGTCCGCAGTGGCTCCGGGAGCCTCGCGTCCCGGACTGCGTTCAGAAGGTGCCCAATCCCGATCGTCAGCAGCCCCAGGCTGTCCTTGTAGGCGATCTGGCGCACTCCCTCGTGCAACCGTAGCATCGCGTATAACCGACGGAGAAGCCTTCCAGCAGGCGATTGATCTTTCGAGGCCATAGGACCTACCCCCACCCAAGTTTCTTGCGTATTAGATCCCCGAATACTCCCCACAGCGTCGCCAAGGCGCCGCCTACGAGGAGCAGGGCTCCCCAGAAGCCCGTGTACCGCGCAAGGGTCTTCTGGAGCATGTCCATCCCCGATGAAAGCTCGTCCAGGCGAGCCTTGTTCTCCGCGTGGCGAGCCTCCTGGGTGCGCAGGAGCGCCTCCATCTGGGTCTCGAGCACGGCTAGGCGCTCAGGGGATGTCTTTGGAGCGTTACGAGCCACAGGGCCTCCGGGCAGGGATCACGACGTCTCTCCTTCCTTGCGGATCTTGTCGTACGCCTCCGCCAGGGCCTCACGGCGCGTGATCGGGACGCCCCGAGCGCCTCCGTTGTACCGGTCTACGGCGCCCGTGGCGGGGTCAAAGTGCTTGATCTCTCCGGTGTGCTCGTTCCTGATGAACGAGTGCTTGCCGAGCTTCTTGGCGGTCTGGACGTCCGCCGCGGAGAAGTTCTCGGACGAGATGCCGGTCTCGCGGTGGCCTTCCTGCGGGTGGGTGTGATAGATCGAGTCGAACGACACCTTGCCGGGATAGTCACCCTTCGACAGTTTCATCGAAAAGGACCGCTCGGTGCCTGGTACCGGGACGGAGTAGCAATAGTTCCCGTCCTCGTTGCGATACACCGCCCCGGCCCGCTCCACGTCCCCCGCCGGAATCTGGTTGAAGGCGTCGATGATGGCCTGCTCACGGCTCGGAACCCATTTACACTCGGGGTCCAAGGCCGCGACCGGAATCTTGGCGCGGGACGCCTCTTCGATGAGCTGTTCGCGACGTGTGGGCATCAGTACCGCCTCCGGGCTCGCGAGGACCGGCGCGGCCATGATTTTCCCAGGATGATGAGGAGGGCGATCATGTGTAGGCGAACGTGACGCGGCCGGCGGCTCCCGAGCCGCCCGTGGCACTGTTGGCTCCTGCGCCACCGCCGCCCGGGGCATTGCCCGCGGCCCCGGTGCTCGACTGGGTTCCGCCGCCGTTCGGCGAGGCGCCGCCAGCGCCTCCGCCTGCGTTGGCGTTACCGCCGTTCGACCCCGTGGTGTTCGTGGTCCCGCCAGTAGCCGTGCCTCCTGCGCCTCCCGTCCCTCCGGAGGTCCCTCCGCCTCCGGGCTGGGCCGTCATCAGGACAGACGGAGACACGCTGTTGACGTTGGAGAAGGTCCCTGCGGAACCGCTACCGCTGGCTCCGCCGCCAGACGAGCCTACAGTGTACGTGAACGAGTCCACGCCACCGACGACGGCGACGCTGATCTGCGAGTAGCCCCCTCCGCCCCCTCCGGCTCCGGGAGTTCCTGTGCCAGAGGCGCCACCACCGCCACCCCAGATCGTGATCGTGACGTTACGAGCTCCGGGAGGTGTGTTCTCGGTGGCTCCGGATCCACTGTTGTATGTCCGTGTGACCGGGGTGAAGCCGCCTGCGGCAAGTAGCTGCTGGATACCCATGGCCTTAGGAGAGCCCAGAGCCCGAGGCGATGACTTCGGGCGTTGCGCCGCCAACGTTGAACCATAGCGTCGCAAGGCCGCGAGCCGCCAAGGCTCGCGTACCCGTGGAGGTAGTCCCGGCAAGGCGCAGCGTTCCGGCCGCGATCGTGATATTCACGCTCGAGGCGCTGTCGTTGTAGATGCTGATGACGTCGCCCGCCGAGAACACAGAGGCCGGGATTGCAATCGCCGCGGAGACCGCCACGCAGCGGCCCAAGTCGTTCGCGACGAGCGTCGTCGTGGTCGTCGAGCGCGGAACGGCGCGAAAGCCGATACGGTAACCGGTACCACCTTCCGAGAACCCAAGCTGGTCGGTACCGAGGCGGGAGATACCCGTGTCGGTGTCTGCCGTGAAGGTCCAGGCTGGCGCGCCCGTCGAGCCGTCCGCGGTGTACAGACGCGCGTCCAACAGCAAGCCTGCGGAGTAGAAGAGAGCCGCGCGGCCACCACCAACAGCCACAGACAACTCGTTCGAAGATACGCGATACAGGCCCGTGTCCGCGTCGTTGATGAACGACATCGACGGGGCGCTGGCGGCGCCGTCCGACACCAGCATCGGCATGTAGGACCGGTTGAAGGTGGTGCCCACGTCGAAGCGCAGCAAGCCGCCTACGGCGATGCCCACGAGGTCGCCGGCCACGCTGTACACGCCGCTGTTGGGGTCGGAGGTGAAGGAGTAGGAAGGGAGGAGGTTCGTGCCGTTCGTGGTGAAGATCTGGCCGGCTTCGTTCGAGAAGCCGGCCGCTGCCACGCGAAGGACACGCGCTCCGCCCAACGCGAAGCCGACGTCTCCTGCGCCAACGCGATACCACCCAGACGCCGGCTCGTTGATGAACGAGACGCTCGGGGCGCCGACGGCGCCGTCCGCGTTCTGCATGGCTACGTAGGAGCGGTTGAACGTCGTGCCAACGTCCAGGCGAAGGCCGCCCCCGGCGGCAAGCCCCAGGATGTTCGCCGACACGCTGTAAAGGCCAGTGTCGGTGTCCCCGAGAAACGACGCGCTCGGGGTTCCTACCGCCCCTGCGGCGAACCGCACGGCGCCCGACACGATGCCGACAACGTCCGAGCCACCGATGGCGTAGCGGAAGTCCCCGGCCCCGGCGCGGTACAAGCCGCTCGTCGACTCCGCCGTCCATGAAAGGCCCGGGGTTCCGATGGCTCCTGAGGCAAGCTCGAGCGGCGCCGTCATGCCGCCGTCCCCTGACCGACTGAGGGAATCAGTCAGGGCCGTGGCGATGTCCGACAGCGTGTTGTTGGCCCACGTCGTCGTGATGACCGTGGACGGGACGACCGGGTTACCCGGCGTGTACAGGCTGTACGTGCCGCTAGAGTTACGAGGCATGGCGTTCCTTTACAGGCTGTCGACGTATTCCATCGGCTGGGACTTGCGCTTGAGCAGCGCTTCGGCCGCCTTCTGGGCGCCGCCACTGCCCAGCATTTCCGGCGTAGGCGTGTTCCCGCTGGCCACGGGGCCTCCGGCGTTCAGCGCCGCGTCTTCTTCCTTCTTGCGCAGGAGATCGACAATCAAAGTCACGAGGTCCATGAGGTCTCTCTTCGGTTAGGATTCGTCGTTGGAGTAGGCGCCGGCGGCTCCGCCGCGGTACGCCCGCAGAAGTCGCGCCATCTCGGAGGCAGCCTTCGTCTTGCCCAGCCGGCGAAGGGCGCGCTGGGGGCCCGTAGCGCCTTGGAACAGGCGCCGCCCCGTACGCGTGCCGGAGGTCATGGCGACCACAGGCGAGACATACTTACCGACCGTCGGGAACAGGTACCCGATACCGGTCGGCGTCGCAGCGCCCTGCTGAACCGAGATAGCGTTCTGGAGCAGACGCTTCGTCGGGCCCTTGACGCCAGTCTGGTTCACGAACTCCCCGTTCGACATCGTCTGCTTGAGGGCGGAGAGCTGCTGGCGCGTAGTAGGGGATCCAGTACGATGCTGGACGAAGGCCGTCTCGATCGGCTTGTACTGGGCGTACTTGGCGTCCAGTGCGCGCATAGCCTGCTGTTCAGTCGGCAGCAGCGCGTTGTCGATGATCCCCGTGAGGTCGGCTTCCGCCGCGTCAAGGACGTCCGCCCGTTCGTGCGCAGTCAAGTCCTGCATCTTGCGCATCTTGCGGGCCTGGCCGCGCATGTCCGAGCGCATGGCGATCAGATCACCAACGGTGACATCGGGGCGCTTCGCGAGGAGGGAGGAGAACCGGTTGTCGAGGTACCGCGCTGACGCGTTGACGGCGTCTTCAGACACTGGCTGGGTGGCGAGCGTCTTGCGCAGCGACGCGTGGAGCTTGCGTCCGTCGCCAGCTACGGTCGGGAGCTGTTCGAAGGCGTTGTACTGGGTCCGCAGGCCGTCGTACGCCTCGTCCATCACGTCGTCGATGCTCTCGGACTCGGCAATCTTGCGGCCGGTGACGTCCCCGAGGCGCTTGCGCATGATCTGGTCGGGGAGCGCTTCCCGCGCCGTGCGTACGCCCGCGCCGAGAAACGGGACGTGCTCGGCACCCGATTCCATCTGGTTCATGGCCCCGCGGGGGTTCATCTGCCCCGGCGTAAGGTCCATCCCTTCGTCGAGCAGATGCTGGGCCTCCTTCGTTCGGCGAGCGCCTTCGGCTAGTTTGCGGGCTCCTGCGAGGGTACCGCCGATGCCGAGGTTGAACAGCGCGCCCTCGCTCGCGTTCCCCGAGGTGAGCTCGCCTGCGGCAGCGCCTTCGGCGGCTAGGGCCGCCGCTCGAGCAAGCCGGCTGCCTTGGCCGGCGGCACGGAGGCCGCCCACGCCCAGGCGGACGGCCGACCCGGCCCCGCCGCCGACAGGAGCCGTAACTGCCATCTCCGTCAGCAGCTTGCCGGCCGCGCCGGGACCAGTGCTCGTGAGGGCACGATCCGTCTCTTCCCGGTCGGCGATGTCTTGATCCGATACCCCAAGGTCCTGTTCGAACTCTTTCGGAGTCAGAAGTTGTCCTGCGCGCTGGCCCACATTGGTCAGGCCCGCGGCCATACCGACGTGGAACTTCTTGAGCCCGGACATTCCGTCCGTCGGGTCGTACGTCTCGGACGCGTTCTGCCTGCTTTGTTCAAGCGCCGCCGAGCGACGGCGGAACTCGTCGACGAGGACACGCAAAGCGTCGCGGTCCCCGCGTGCCGCGGCGACTTTGATGTCCGCCTTGACGTGGTTCAGGCCACGACCAACCGCCATGCTATTGCCCCTCCGCCAAGATGCTGTTGATGATGTCGTCGTCCGAGAGGGTGTTGATCGTTTGGCCCTCGAAGTCCGGGAGAGCGTCCGCTCCGCGGTACTGGCCGAACAGCGTGTTCTTGCGACGGATGTGGGACTCGATCATCGCCTTCTTCTTGCGCAGGTTCGCCAAGTTCTGCGCGTTGGAGAGCGCAGGATCGTAGTCGAGCGCCTTGAACTGCGCGCCTTCCTTCTCGGTGAACTGGGCGCCGAACGTGTTACGCAGGTTCTCCACCGTCACGCGATTGGCGAGGCGCTGGATCTGGAGGCCCTCCGGATCCGTGAAGGCTCGAATCTTCTCGTCCGCCGGCAGCCAGGAAGTCTTGCTGTTGCCGATGTTCTTGTTCGCCGTGAGGCCGGCGATCGCGCCGTCGATGTCCGCCAGAGCGGCTTGGGTCTGAACCTTGCCGGAGGTATCCCACTCGGCGCTTTCCTTGCCGATGGTCTGCTGCCGGGCGCGTTCGAACGGCGTAGTCTGGGTTTGGGCCGCGCGGGCGGCCTTGAGACCGGCGATGTCGCGCTGGTTCCCCATCTGGAGCATGGCGAGCTCGCGCGCTTGGCGCAGTCCTTGCGCCTGGAGCTTCCGTGACTCCGCGCGGTCCGCGGCGGCCTGCTCCTGCTGCCACCGAGCAAACTCCTGCTGCTGGGCTCGAGCGGTCTCCCGGTCCCGTCGGTCACGAAGATCCGTCGCCTGCGAGACGGCTCCTTGCGCGGTGTCGCCGCCGAGAGCAGCGATCCGCTTGTCGCCCGACAGCGCGCCAATCTGCCCTAGAACACGCTGGCGGCGCAACTGCGCCACGAGCTCCTGAGCCGGGGCCCCAGCACCAACAAGTTCGTCGAACACGTCAGCCATTTAGCGACCCCGGAGCTGGGCGAGGAGTTCCTGGAGGATGCCGGGCGGCAGGTTCGGCATCCCGCCCGGGATGGCATCCGGGGCCGCGGGGGCGGCCGGAGCCCCTAGTGCCGGGCCGGGGCCGCGGCGCGGTTCTCCGGTCGGCATAGGACCAAGGCCCTGCGCTGTGGCCGGAGGCGTGGCGCCGGGCGCCGGCGGGGCCTGGGGCGGGACGGGAGGCGCAGGAGGCACGGCAGGAGGAGCCTGCGGCGGCGGAGCGCCGGGAATGGTTGAGTCAGCCGTGCGCGGGGCGCCCATGGCGGGCGCCGGGGGCTTCCGCGTCAGAGCTTCCGCGTACGTACGACGGCCAGCCTTCTGGTCCGCCAGCGCCTTATCGAGATCGGCGCTCGCTGCCTGCTCGCGCTTGTCGTTACGGTACCGGTTGACGTACTTCTCGATCGCAAAGCCGGGATCGAAGTAGTGGCGGCCGGAGGCCGTGACGCCGGCCTGTCGGTTCGGGCTCGGATCTGTGGAAACGGCCTCGTCACGACGCCGAAGTGCGTCGGCGATGAGCGTCTCGTAGTCGCTGCCCAGGATTGCTTCGAGTTCTTCGGGGGTGAGGTCTTCCATAGGATTCTCAGCTCGGGATCATGGAGGCGGCGGCGGACATGAGACCAGTCGTCATCGCGTTCTGCGCGTCGGCGGCGTTCTGCGCCGCCTGGTACTGGTTCTGGGCGGCCTGGTTGTACTGCACCGTCTCGGCACGGCCGGCTTGCGAGAAGCCCGGCATCGTGGGCATTCCCACCTGCTGGCCGCTGATGAGGGCGTTGATCTCGTTCAACGAGAAGCCGCGCTTCTGCATCTCCTCCGCAAGGCGGCTCTGGTGCAGCGTGTTCTGATACGCGGCGGCCGTGTGGGCATTGCCGTACGCCTGCTGGGCCATCTGGTTCGCGTAGCCCATCTCGCCCATCGCCTGTTCGCGGCTTGTCTGGTCCATGCCCTGCATCCGCGACGCCTCCTGGCCGGCCATTTGGGCTGCCTGGAAGGACGCGTTCGTACGGGCGTCGGACTGGCTCTGGCGCAGCTTCGCGAGCTCCGCGTCGTAGGCCGCGTCGCCCGGCTTCATGCCACGGGCACGCAGGACCGCGTCCTGTTCAGCAAGGGCGCGCTGGTTAGCCGGCTCGTTGCGCGCGTCGAACTGCTGCATCAACGCGTCGCCGGCTTCGTTGTAGTAGCGCTGGCCGCTGCCGACCTGCGCCACATCGTCGCCAAGGCGCGACTGGAAGTCGACTTGGTCCGGCGTCTCGGCGTAGTCGCCAGTGCTCGAGTAGTCCATCGGCCGGCCGTACTCTTCCTGCGCTCGAGGCAAGAGCTGGCGGGCAAGGTCGGAGCGGCCGGACGTGATAGCGAACTGGTCCTCGAGCGCCTTCTGCGACTCGGGGGTCAGCTCCGTGTTCTGGGTCCACTGGGTCACGCGCTGGCCCGTGGCAGGGTCGATCATCGCCTGGCTTTCCCAGGACGTGCGGCCCCAGGGCGTGACTTGGTCGGGACGGTTAGCCCACGTCTGGAGGTTCGTTACCTCCTTCGAGGACTCGCCCTGTCGTTCGGCGGCGGCTTCGTAGTCCGGCGCTTCGGCTGTCTTGGCTATGGGCCTTCTCCTTACTTCAAGCCGGGCGCGGCTGCGGACGGCGCGGGCGCGTAGTGCGCCGCGCGGGCAGGAACCGCGGTGGGAGCGGCGGCGGGGGTGTACGCCGGCGCAGCGGCGGTCTTGTTGAGGCTGCGACTAGCGCCGGGAGTCGTCGGCATCCGCGACGACTGCGCTACAAGGGCCTGCATCGACGTCGGGGCCATCTTGGGCGAGGACAGCGTCATGCCGGGCAGCGGAGGAGCCTTCTGCGCCTTCTGGCCGATCGGGGGCAGGACCACGGGCGCCTGCGGCGACGCCGTGGACCGCTTCGCCTTGATGACTTTCGGCGTGAGCGCGCCAGCAGGATCGTAGTAACCCTTGGCGTTAGTCGGCAGAGAGTCCTTGCCGCGGCCCTCGCGGATGGTCGTGCCGGCAGGATCCACGATCGAGCCGACGAAGTGCTTGGCGCTCTTCTTCGGGTTGAGGGAGGTCGCGCCCTTCAGCGCGTTCTTGAAAAAGCCCATGGTCTACCTCAGAGGACGGAGCCAGTGTCGAACATGATGTCGGCACGGATGAAGAGAGTTTCGGTGTTGGACGAGCCGGTCATAGCGAGAGCCATTGCGCGGCCTAGGCCGGTGGCCCCGGAGGTGCTCTGGATAACGACACCGGCGGTACCCCAAAGCGCGATGTCCCACAACGCCGCGTCCCACAGCGAGCCGCCGATGATCGGAGCAGCGGCAGGAGCGAGGACGGGGGCCTCGTTGTAGTCGTACCGAGCCTCGACTGCGTAGGACGGAGCACCGTCGGAACGGAACACCGGGCGGATGAACATGACGCGATGGTACAGACCGACTTCACCGTACTCCTGGAAGGTCGTCAGAAGGCCGAAGGTGATGTCGTCGCCGTCATCGGTGTTGCCCGTGAGGAGCCAGACGTTGCCTTCGTCGTCGCCGAAGTAGAAGGACCCTTCCCAGGTGTCCCCGGTCTGGTACGGGAGGCCCTGGAAGGTGCCCCACCCGTTCGTGTGCGTCGAGAGCGTGAACTGGAGATCTTCGAAGCCGTCGATCGCCGGGCGACTGACGAGGAACACGTTCTCGGAGGGGACGTTGCGCATCTCCCACCCGCGCGTCGCGCGCGTGAGGGACATGGCGTCTGCGATCTGCGGGGAGATGTTACGCGATAGCTGGGCGGAGTCTTGCTGGACGAGCTGGCCCTGCATGAGGCGGGTCAGCGGGATCACGCCGTACTGGGACAGGATGAAGAGATCGCCGCCCTCGTTCTGTGCGACCCGGCGGCCGGCCGGAAGCGCGCCGACGTAGAACTGGCCGACGAGCTCCCACGCGCTGGCGGACGACGGGTCGATGCCCTTGTAGACCATCACGTCCCCGCCGCTCGAGATAGCAACCAGGTGATCGTCGATGCCCTCTCCGCCGTCAACGGTCCAAGGGTACAGCCCGACGAGGATGCCGCCGTGGCGGAACTTGTTACCGAAGCGGAACACAGTGGCGGCGCCGGAGATGGCGCCGGCGGCGAGATACCACCCGTTCGCCGAGTCGCGCTCGACCATCCAAATGCGGCTCTGGTGCTGCGTCACGAAGACGATGTCCGTCTCCGCAACGCCCGTGATGTCCGTGACCGCGGCCCATGACCCGCCTTCGGCGTAGCGGTAGAGACCGTTCTCCTCGTCAGCGAAGAAGGCATAGTGATTGCCTGCGTCCGCGACGAAGTTAGTCCACGTCCCCCACCCGGCAGGATCTGCGGACGAGCCGAAGCTGACGGCGAGCGATCCGGCTCCGCCAGCGGTGACGTCGTAGATACCGGCTGCGGTAGCGACGTACAGCTCAGAGACGCCTGCGCCGGCAAAGGGGATCACCGAGCGGACGCCTCCGGCGCCGGCCAAGGGACCTGCGTGAAGGTCGTATCCCGTTCGAACGCGCATCCCTTGCCCGACCGGAACAAGGTTGATCGACTGGAGACAGTGCCCGGGATCGGTCGCCACGAGCGGCGAGACTGCGTCGATGCCGCCAACAGGAGCCGGGACAACCTGGACCTTCGTCGTGCGTGGACGGGGCGGACTTGGGAACGTCCGCTGTCCGAGGGGGGCGCCGAAGCCTGCGACCACGCTTTAGCTCCCGTAGCCCGTCGGGGGCGTGTTCGTCCAGACGTTAATCAACGGGAACATCTGTCTCGTGGCGGCGTTCAGGATCGGGGCGGGCTTGTTGAAGGTAGTGGCGGCCTGGAAGGCCGCGGCGAACTGGGCGCTCGAGGCCGAGCTGTCGAGACCCTTCGCTTCCTTGAAGCGCGTCGACAGCATCTTGACCATGAGGATGCTCTCGAAGAGCACCGTGTCGCCAGACGCCGTAGCAGCATCTTCGCGCTCCGACGGCAACGACGTGCCGGCCGGCTGGACCCACGCACGCGACACGTACTCGTACGTGATGTTCGTGTTCGCCGCCGGCGGATCTGGGAGCAGATAGATACGGCCGTTCGTGATCTTGAACGACATGTAGATCGTGTCTGCGGCGAGGTTCTGCGCCACTACCGCGGTCCACTGCTGCTCAGACAGCGGGCCCCCGAGAGGAAGGCCCAGTCCGAGGTTGTTCGGCGTCCACTGGGTCTGGTTGATGCCGTACCCGTAGTCGTCCGGGAGCGCGATCTCGTTCGTCGTCCCAGGAATGATGTCCGAGGACGTGTTGGCCGTCACCGAACGAACGAACTGCTGCCACTGGTGCTTCGTCCACAGCTCGCGCCCGCTCATGTTGAGCAGAGTGCAAAGCTGGATCATCTCGGGGGCTTGGGACGCGAACGGGTCGGAGACGGCCTGTAGCCCGCACTCGATGGCGGCGTAATTCACGATGTCGCCGGCAGAATCGTATGCAGGCACAGGCTCTCCTTCGGGTGGTTACTTAGACGCCGCTTTCGCGGGCTTTTCGGCAGGCGCAAGCGCCGCCTGTGCGGCGATGAAGCCTTCGAGACGCGCCGACAGCTCCGCGATCTTCGCGTCACGCTCGGCGAGGGCCTCGTTGGTCTGCGTCGCCAGTGACGACTTGCGGTTCTTCGCGACCCACGCAACGGCCTGCTGCTTGAAGACGCTGCCGCCCATGATGCGCAGGACCGTGTCCGGCGCGTTTGCGAGCTGCTCGATCGTGCGAATGCCGACGAACTTGAGCTGCTCGAGCACAGACACCGCAAGCGTGCCCAGCTCCTCGACCGGCGTGCCCTCGAGGGCTTCGCCGCGCCCCTGCTTGAAGCGCTCGTACTGGGCGCGGAAGCGGTGCTTATCCGAGGCCATGACGGGCCGATGGACGTTCATCGTACTGTCGCCGGGGATGCGGATGGAGATGAACTCGATCTCGCGGAAGATCGGATCTTCCGGGAGCTTCTCGGCGCGAGCAGCCTTCGCGTCGTCGAACTTGTGGGCGTGGTCTAGGAGGACTGCCTTCTGCTCGAGCGCGATGTTGTGGTCGCGGACGTAGTTGTTTGCTGCGTGGTTCTGGCGCTTCTCGGTCGTGAAGCGCACGTCGAGGCGCTTGTCCGCGTCAGCAATCTGGGTCGGGTCGTCCGTCAGGCCAGCGTCGTCGATCATCTTCATGGGAATCTCCAGAATGTTATTAGGTTCGGCCTAGGGGGTAATTGCGAGCGCGCCCGTGGCCGTCACGGGGTTGCCAGAAGCGAAATTGGTCGGATCAGCGCTCTCGACCACGAGGCGCCCGTTCGCCGCTACGCGGACGCCTTCGATGTACGTGTCCGAGCCGCCTGTCGACGTCGTGGTACAGACGGCGCCGGTGTTCCGGATGCCGATGCCCTTGACGAAGTTCTGCGGCGCGTTAGCGGTGTCGATCACGAGCTCGTCCGTGGCGGTGTACGCGAAGCCCGCGACTATGTGGTCTACAACGCCTGCGGCGTTCGTGACCAGTCGCGACGTCGTATACCTGCCGCCCGTGAAGAGCATTACGGGCGGTTCTCAGTCAACTGAACGTTGTTGATGAGGCGCAGAATCTCGACTGACAGGCCGGGCTTGAGGCCCGCCGCGGCGAGGAACTGGGACAGCGCCGTCACCTCAGCAGCGGTCGTGCCGCCCGCCATCGCGGTAGCAACAGCAGCGGCGTTGGCGGCAAGGCGCGACGACGCGGTCGAGAATGAAATAGCCATGAGAGAAAAGCTCCTAGAGAGTGATGATCCAAGCAGGGGAGGGAGGGAAATCGTACGGCAGGCGACGCACCTGCGCGCCTGCAAACACGCGCCGGAACAAAGCGTCCCATTCGGCCGCGGGACGATGCGACGGGTGCATTGAGACAAAATTGTGAAAGGCAGGCGTAGTGGCCGCAGAAATGATGATCGCGCGGCGCGCGAGGCGGGCAAGCTCGCGCAGGGCGGGCTCTACGTCCTCAGGAACCAAGTGCTCGATGACCTCGATGAGGGACACCACGTCAGCACACTTGCTCGCAAGGCCCGTGTGGGGCAGTACGGCCCTCTGAACGTCACCACGTGCTTCGACAAGCTCTGGGACAGTTTCGGTTCCTCGGGCTTCGGCGAAGCCCAAAGTACGAGCGAGATCAAGAGACTCTGCGCGGCCGCAGGAAATGTCGAGGTAGCTTTCACCAGGGCACTCCTTAAGCGCCTTCGCGAGGCCGTCGAGGCGGCGTGCTGTGCAGCGGTAGTCGGGGTCTTCGTAGCAAGCCACGTACTTAGCTAGCTCTGCTTCGCGCGTCGTGGGCTTAGGGCCTCCCTGAGACAGCGTTTGGATGTAGTCGTACATCAAGCCTTGCCCGAGGAAGTCCACGACGATGCCGGGCCAGGTGTTGCGAAGCGCGTTGAGCCACGGGACCATCTCGTTGACCTGTGCCGCGAGCGTCGGCGTCGTGCGGTACCACTTGCCGTCGAACTCGACGTCGAGGGTCGCTTCGCCGACGTTCTGCGGCTGGGCTACGAGGTGCGACAGGTCCTGCGCGTACGAGCTGTCGAAGCCGACAAGGACGAGGTGGCGGTAGCCTAGCAGGCCTGCCAGCGCGAGGGCCGTGGTGCCCATGGTGCCGCCGGCGCTGCCGAGGAAGGAGCCTTCGTAGCCGGCACCGAGGACCGCGAGGGTGCTCTCGGTGTTCAGGTGGAAGGCCGTGACGTCGAAGCCCTCGAGAAGATCGAACATCTTCGGGTGGCACTGGGACGCCAGGAAAAACTGGGTTTCCTTACGCGCGTTGCGTAGGAAGTTGACGTTGACCTCGCGCGCATCGAGCGCAGCGAAGAACTTGGGGACCGGGAAGCCGGCCTCGACAAGGGCGGCGTAGGCGCCGTTGAGCGCCATGACGTCGTGGTCGCCGCCGGCAAGCTGGGCCAGCGCTCCCCACGCGGAGGGTCCGGAGGCCACGATCACGAGAGTGCGATCATTAGCCGGCAACGGCGGGCCGAGAACCTTGGCGCCAGGGCGCGCGATCGCAGAACGAATGTGGGAGGCGAGGATGTCGTCCTGCGTGTTGCAGGTCGTGCGGACCTCGAGCTGGTACAGGGGAGCGGTCATTGCGACCTCGGAGATGTTGTTATTGGAGGGGATCGGGGCCCCGCGAGGGGCCCCTTTCCGAATCGACAAGGATCAGATCGGCTGGACGTTGCCCGTCGCCGCCAGCACGCCCGCGTACACCGTACGCATCGTGTTGCCGACCGACGTGCTCGCCGACGCCACCGCCGTAATCACCGCCGGGAAGGCGATGCTCGAGGCCGTGGACGCCGTGCCGAGACGGCCCGCCGTGGTCGTCGTGCGAAGGAACTTCGCCGCCGACGCACTCGCCGCCACGCGCGCACGGAAGCCCGTGCCCGAGATGCGCGCCCAGAAGTAATCGTGCGCCGCGATGACCTTCTCGGGAGCAAAGCCGAGCGGGAGACCCGCTGCGGCCTGCGCCGACGTCATCAGCTTCGCGCGATAGGTGCTCAGGACCGCGTACGCATTCGGGGCGCGGGTCGAAGCCATCGCCGCCGAAGTCGAAGCCGCCTGAACCAGAACGTACCGGGCGCCGTCGGAGCCCTGAATCACGGTACCGAGATTGGCAGGAGCGCCGGCGCCGGTAACATACGTACCGTTCACCAGAGCGCCCGCCGTCGTCTCGTCCGGATTCGCACCGATCGGACCGCCCACAAGACCAGTAATTGCCATGTCTGTGTGCTCCTTTTAGTTGTTGTCCCAACGACCCTGGAACCGACGGCCCGAGGTCGTGAGATTGCCGGCCCAGGCGAGGATCTGAACCTCGGCGTCCTGGTTGACCGCGTAGCGCTTGTTCGGGGACAGCGGAACCATGTTCCGGTCCGCGTGCGGGCGCCAGTGGATGTACTTCGTGTTCAGGAAGAACGCCGTGTTCGCCGGGCAGTTGCCGTCGATGCCGCCGTCCAGAACCACGTCCGCGCCCATGAACTTGAGCGTGTCGAAGCCGGCCTCGCCCTTCTTCACGTCCGTGAAGCGCTGCTGGGCCTGGAGGCTGTTGACGTAGAGGGCCCAAGTGGCATTGTCGACCACGACAAGGTCCGTCTTGTCCGTGCCGCGGACAAGCTGGGTCCACAGGCCGTTCCAGGAAGCCTGGATCGTCGACGCCGTGATGCCCGAGGTGTCGACGACCGCGTTGCGCCACACCGGCCACGCGTTGGCGTCGATGCCGCCGTACGTGTTGGTGTTGACGACCGGAACCGCGACGTTCAGACCCGTGATCTGCTTGCCGCCCGAGCCCGTGCCGTCCGAGTAGATGCCGTTGGCGATGAGGTTCGCCATCGACGACTCGGCCACTTCCATGCGAGCATCGAGGAGATCGATGAGGGCTTCCTTGCCGCTGTTCTGGAGCTGCTCGAGGCCCGAGATCGTGACGGGGACCGCCACCTGCTTGATCTCGTACTGGGCCGCCGAGATGACGTCCTGCGCCGTGACCGGCAGCAGATCGTAACCGCTGTAGTAGCCCGCGTTCGCGTTGTCGCGGAACGAGAGCTCCTGGAGGATGACGTTACCGCCGGAGAAGGTCTTGATGTTACCGCGCTTGCTCAGGTACGCGAGCGTCGCGTTGTTGTCCGTGACGTTGTCCGCGATCTTGCGGGTACGCGACTGGATGGTCGTCGCGATGATGTCCGTCACTGACGGATTTGCGAAAGCCATTGTTTCGTTTCCTTCAGAATTGGTTGATGGTTGGTTGCTTCCGGATGCTGGGTAACACGCGGGGGCACGGTGACGGAGAACCGGGCGTGCGAGGGCGTGCGACGGAGCGCTCCGGGGCGCGGGCCGTCAACTTCAAAGGAACCGACTTGGCGAGGCTTGCGGGAGCCGGGGTTACCGGCGGGCTGCCTCGAACGCCGCGGCGATCTGGGATCGCCGGTCGGTGGGCGCGGCCTCGGTGCCCGTGCGCGGAGCCCCTGCGACACTCGAAGCCGCGTTCCGGGACGCCAGAATGGCGGCGGCTTGCGACTTGGAGATCTGCGGGGGAGCCGCACTGGCGGGCTCGAGGTCAGGATTCATGGCGAGAGCGCGCTTGTAGGCGCTCTCGAGGGAGATGGTGCGGCCGGCGGCGTGGAAAGACTCCACGACATCGGCGATGTCGTCCCGCAACTCTTCGAAGTGCGGGAGCGAGGCGATCTTGTCGATCTCGGCCGTGGCCTTCTCGACTTTCACGGCCTTGAAGTGCTCCAGCAACGCCTGAACTTCCGGGTCGCGCGCAGGGGGCGGAGGGGGTGGGGCGGCGCGGAACGGCTGGACCGGACCGCGCTTGACGAGCAGTTCGTCGAGCGCGGCGACGTCGATACCGAAGTCGTGAACGATGCCGGCCACGATCTGGGCCTTCTGCTCCGGGGTGCCGATCTCGAGCGCAGCGCGCGTCGAGAACAGCGTCTTCACCGCGTCGATCGCGTCGACGCCGTACGCCTGGAGAAGAGGCTCGAACGGCTTCGTGACCTCGGAGAAGCGCTCGAAGTGCTGGCGGGCCGGAGCCGTGCGCTCGAGGCCCTGTGAGATCTCACGCTCGCGGCGCAGGACGTCCTGCTGGACGGCCGGGGGCAACGTCGCGAAGGCCGCCTTGGCCTCCGCGCTCCACGAGCGCGGGGCCTTGGCGGGGGCGGCCGGAGCCGCGGCTTTCGCCGGGGCTTCCGCACCTGAACCGCCCGGGGGCGGGGTCTGGGTGCTCGCCCCGGCGGCTTCAGGAGAACTGGCCTCGCCCTGAGAGGTGGGGGGCGTCTCAGCCGCCGGGGGAGCAGATTCGGTAGTGGCAACGTCCGGAGCAGAGTCCGCGGCGGCGTCAGCCGTAGCTTCGCTGGCGTGCTTGTCGAACGCAGCGACGAGGTCGTCGCGGGTTGTGGTTTCGTCGGTCATGGATAAAACTATCTCCGGATGTTGTTATATGGTGAGCTATTTATCCGAAGCGAGCCTTCGCCCGGGCTTCGTCGCGGCGTCGCTCATACGCCTCACAAACGTCGCGAATACGACCCGCGGCGTTCTCTTTCGCGCGCTGCTCGCGCACGCGCTTCGCGACACCTTCCATCTCGTGGGCGTACGCGATACCGTGGACCTTCATGTGGCGACGGATGCGGCCACGGTCCGTGATGGGCTCTCCCGTGATCGGGGAGACGAAGTTATGCACGTCGCCGTGGACGGCGTGGTAGCGCTCGCTACGAACCGTGGAGACTTCCTCCATCGTGCGAGTTTCCGGGTTGTAACGGAAGGTACACCTCACGTCTTCGGCTCCGGCCGGCGCTTCGCTTCGGCCTCGGCGGCCTTGTCGGCGCGAGCCTGGTCGTTCTCGAACCCTTCCTGAGCGCGATCCTGTTCGGCGAAGAAACTGTCCATGTCGCGGAGGCCGTCGTTGACTGCGCGTTCGTGGTCGATCTCGGCCATCGTCTCGTCGTGCTGCATCTGCTGGGCGTTCTGCGCCTGTTGCATAGCGAGCTTCTGCTGGCCTTCTTGCATCTTGAGTTCGAGCTCGCGCTGCTTGAACATGAGCTCCATCTGCATCTTCTGCTTCTCGAGTTCGAACTTCTCGCGCTCGATCTGGAGCGTGAACTGCTGCTTCTGGGCCTCGAGGGAGGCCGACTGCTGCATGTCCTGCGCCTTGAGGCCGAACTCCTGCTGCTTCAACTGGCCTTCCATCTGGAGCTTCTTCTCCTCCGGAGACGGCTGCGGCGGCTGGGAGGCTTTCGCCGCGAGCTGCTGCTCGAGCTTGGCGATGGCCTGGTCGACGACTCCCTCCATCTCGGAGGCGCCCTTGTAGCCGGCAAGGCCGAACTTCATGAGCTGCATCAGGAAGGGGACGACTTCCGGCATCGTGGTCGCGACTTGCGTCGCTTGGCCCACGAATTGAGAGACGGCTTGGAGGAACTCGGCGCGCTCCGCCTTGAGGGCGTCCATGTCGACGGCCGCCATGCTGTCGGAGCGGACGGCGACGCGGATGTCGAACGCCTCCGGGTCCTTGATGAGCGCGATGGCTGCGTCGATGTGCTGGGCGTCGGGCGTGTTCTGGATGTTCGAAAGCTCCACGATCCGCGCGGGGTCGTAGAAGTTCCGGATGATCTGGACCTTCTTGTTCAGGAGGTCCTGCGCGAAGGCCGCAAACTCGTTCTGGAGGGCGCTGATGCGGACCGATCCGAACTGGGCTTTGATCTTCTGCTCGGTAGCCGTCGCGCCCTGCGCTGTGGCCTGCCCGCGCAGGATGTCCGACATGCCGGTGACTTGGTATAGCTTCTGGATCCACGCCTGCTGCTGGATCGTGAGAAGCTGAATGACCTCGGCCACGGCTTGGATCGGGAACCACTCGATGGCGCCCTTGATGCCGCCGCGCTCGAGGTACATAGCCCAGTTGTCCACGGGGATCAACTGGTTCTCGATGCCCTGCTGGAGCATGTTCTTGACGGCGTCGCTGTCGCCGGCGTAGACGCCGACCGCCTTACACGCGTCGATCAGGTACGAAAGGCGCGTCTCAAGTTCGTCGATCTTGTGGTAAATGTCCTGGGCGATCGTGAAGTCAGCCTTCGGCAGGAACTTCGACGTCGTCAGGTTCGCAGCCATGGGCTCGGCGGACGGGAAGAACTCGTCGAGCTTGAGCGGGTCAGCCTTGGTGTCCAGGAGGTCTTGACACCCTTTGGCCCACCAGTGGACGTTGCGCGTGTCCTTGTCCCAGATTTCCCAGACCTCGGCCTGCCGTTCGATCTGCGTCTCGGACGAAGCCTGGGACACGCCGTCGAGGAGCTTCTCCGGTCCCTTGGACGTGAACGAGAGGCTCTTGGCCTTCTCCTCGCCGAAGCGCTTGGTCGCCTGCTCCCGGTTCATGTAGGACCGGAACGCCACCCAGCGCAACTCCTGGTAGGTGCGCGCCGGGGACCAGCGCACGTCGCGCCAGTGGACGTAGACTTCCTCGCACCACTCGTCGGCCTTGGGGTAGAGAGGCTCCGCCTCCCCCTCGAGTGTGGCTACGGGCTTGGCTTGCTTGTCCTCTTCGAAGCAGTACCGAACGCGAGCAAGCCCAAGGCCCGGAACCAGACGATCCCACAGGGCCTGCTTGAGCACCGTGCGCAGATCGCTGTCCGACTGGTTCATGTCGTTGGCGAGGATGCGGGTGACCATCTCGCCGGCAACCCGGGCCGGGTCGTCGTTCGGGTCACAGAAGCGTCGGTCCGCTTCCACCTTCGGTAGCTTCTCGTACATCAACGCGAGGAGCGTGACGATGTTCGCGTGGAACAGATTCAGGCGGCTGGCGCGGAACTCCGCGGCGCCCTCGTCCTTGGCGCGGTCGTCGACGAACGCCGCCACGACCTTCGTTCCCTTGTCGTGGAACGGCTCGAGGAACTGGTCCGACGCCGCAAGTTCCATCGCCCATTTCTGGGCGTCGGTCGTCGTGGCAGAGGTCGCTTGAGCGGGAGCGTCGGACAAGAGGGTTAGATCCTACGACGGGAAAGTGAGAGGGATCGTTCGCGATCCTTGAAGAGGTCAGCGAGACGGAGGCCCTGGTTCGGAGCTGGCGCCTCGCGGCGAGCCTTGCCGACGAACGGCCGGGCCATGCACATATACCGAAGGCTGTCGGCGGCGTGGTCCTCCGCTTCCGTGTCGATGTCCTCGGGCTTCATGACGTCGGACTGGACTGCGGGGAGCGTGCGGATCAGGTTCTGGCAGGCCGTCGAGATGTAGAGCATCGGGTGCTCCCCGTCTCCCTTCAACCGAGCCCGGACCTGGTCCCACCCCGGGATACGCTTGTTGTCGCCGTGCCGGAAGGCTACCTTGCCGTTCGTGGCGGTCATCATGCGCTCGGCGATCGAGGGACCGCCGTGCTGCTGCCACGCTGCGGGATCGATGACGGAATCGGAAATCTTGTCGTCCCCATCGAGCTCCAAGATGCCCCGTGCCACCTCTTCAGCGGCCATGCGGACGCCCTCGTTCGGCTTCTTGGCGCCGTAGAACTCTCGGTACACGACGAGAGCTCCGCGGGGGAAGATGCGAGGCGCTCCGTTCACTTGGATGGGCGTAGAACCGTCCGCTACCGCCCCCCAGTAGATCGCGAAGGGTTTGGCGGAGCCCCAGTCCATGGACCGCAGGCGAGTCCAATTGGCGGGGATGTCGTGCGAGGAGACCTCGACTACGTGGACACGCGTCTGGAACTCCGGGAAGTAGGCACCGACCACGCCGTCCCAGTCACCGTCGACCCACTGGCGGACCAGCTCTGGGTTACCGAGCTCCTTCAGGCGCTCGAGGTACTCCGGGTCCGCGGTGGTCAGAATCTTGTTGTCCGTCAGCTTGGACGGGACGTACATGCGCTTGGCGCGGGACGTGGGGCTGTCCGGATCCCCGCAAAGCTCGAAGCCCTTCGGGAAGCGATCGATCCCGAAGTAGCGCTTGACCCACTGGTGCCCAGGACCGCCGGGGTTACCGGAGGAACGAATACGCCGGTACGGGACTCGAGGATCTGCGCAGCGAAGACACCCCTTCATGCGAAGGTAGTTCTCCGGCGAAGCCCACGTCGGGAGCTCGTCCCATCCGATCCATCCGTACTGGTGGCCTTGGTACTCCATCCAGTCCGTGTCGGACTCGGCGTAGCGCAGCTTGAGCGTGGCGCCATTAGCCCACTGCCACATGCTGTCGCCCGCTCGCCAGGTGACGCGGTCCGGCCCGAACCAGTTCGGGTACATCACGAGGGAGCGCTTGATGAGCTCCTCGAGCTGCTTGTAGGTCTGACGAAAAATTACCCCGTGCCAACTTTCGCCCCACGCGGTGGGTACGTCCTGCGCAAAGTCGGCTAGCAAAAATCCGATTTGCCTCCGCCGCGCGCTCCGCCGAAGAACAACTCCTCGACCCACGCCTTCCGGAGCGCCTCTGTCTGGGGTCCTGGCTGAGGACGCCACGCGCCGTCGCGCGGGAGTGTGCCAGGAAGAATGTTACTCACGACTGGACCTCCGTGAATTCGCCTTCCAGCGCCTTCGGCGCCGCGAGAAGCGAGGGCGGCGTCTCCCGCTCTATGACCGGGACGAAGTGCGAGTGCTTGACGTCGACGGTGCCCGTCTGCTCCACGCGGCCGAGTTTCGGCACGACGTACTCGAGCATGGCCACGGTCAGGGT
>JACCDR011291463.1_pt1 | contig 21348 bp, 26 predicted proteins | sample 7446431 | NCBI WGS metagenome assembly JACCDR01 (sample SAMN15323443, study PRJNA562643) | freshwater metagenome | isolation source: river surface water | place: USA:Blue River Watershed | collected 2017-08-17 | reverse complement strand
GGCGACGGCCGGCAAGTCTATTTCCCCTGTTGCGCCGTATGGCAGGACATAGGTTTCCGAGGTCCAGGTTGGCGCGTATGGGTTGGTTGTAATCGGCGCGTTGACCTGCGCCGCGTAGGTAGTGCCCACGCGAATGTCGAGCTTCGTGGTGGCAATCGCCGCGCTTGCGTTGATGTCGGCGTTGACGATGGTTCCGTCTGTGATTTGTGCGGATGCGACCGCGTTTAGGCCGGCCAGGGTGCCGGCGTCGCTGATGGTGCTGAGCGCCTGCGTCCCTGTGTGATTAGCACGCGCCAGAGGGTCGGTGGCGAGCTTGGAGAGGGCGATGGCGGCGCTCGCGCTGATGTCGGCGTTGACGATTGTTCCGTCAGTAATCGCGCCGGTGGCAATATTGGTGATTGTATTGGACGCTCCGGAAATCGTTTTGTTGGTCAGGGTTTGCGCCGTCGCCAATCCAGCGAAGGTATCGGAGGCATTCGGAATCGTCCAAGTTCTGTCGGCAGTAGGGTCTTCCGCTTCAATCTGCGTCTCAAAGGCATCTGCCGTTGTGCCCTCAAATTGCAACGCCTGTGGAGCGACCAGAGTGGCATTGATAGATGTCGCTCTGACAGTTGGAACTGATAGAGTATCCGTGACTGAGTTGTAGCTGAACGCTGCCTCGCCCGACAGAGCACCATCAGCACCGAACCCGACGTAAGTATTCGTCAAGGAAGTGGATAGCGTCGCAAACTCCAGCGCCGTGTTGCCCGCGTTCCGTCGCAGCACCTGGAGGGCGGTTCCGCTCGGCATCATCTCAAGTAGGCTGATCGCGCCAAGGACGCCGCTGGCATTAAACCCCATGGCCTCCCATGGATTGTCTGAACCAAGGATGTTCCGCGCCTCATTACGGCCATTCGATCCACGCTGTTGCAGGTAGACATTCGTCGGCGTGGTAACGGCGTCCTGGGCGCAGGCGGACCCGAGCACCAGGATGAGTAGGAGAATGATTCTGTTCATTGAGTTGGAGTCACTGGTGTTTTGAAAGACCCGCCTTCGACTGTCGTGATGAGTTCGTCGTCGATCACCACCCCGCCACCCAGGACGGCGCCGGTCGGTTCCTCTGTTTCCTCTACTGGCCAAGTAAAAGCGGTCGTGTTCGTGGTGAGCACGATCATGTCATCAATCCACGTCAGATCGCCTGACGATGTGCCGGGCGGAATATCCACCTCCTCCACCGGTCGCGTGTAGGTCGTACCGCCGTAGCTGAAGGAGAGCATGTCATCCTCCACTGTGAAGGTGATCGGCGTGACTGTGTACGCGTCCGCATCGAATCCGCCCTCGCGCACCCGCAACCAGTCGGCCACAACCACGTAGGCTTGTCCATCCGTTCCCGTGCCACCAACAACCAGCCAGAGATCATCGTAAGCCCCATGATCAGCCACCAGGTCGACATCCATCTGCGCAGCCGTGAATGCTGCACTCATCACCCCCTCGGCCACTGTGCCGTATGTGGTGGCAAGCGGGGCGCTATCCTCGGCGCGCACATCTTGCGGCCGGCGCCACAGTTGAGCGCGCCAGACGCTCAGCGCGGGATTAGTGACCGTGCCGCGGATGACGAGCGGGCTCGCCCTCCATGCCGGCTCCAGCCCCAAAGACCCGCCCGATGACGTGAGATTGATAGTCTGAGTCATGCCAAAAGCCGGATGAATCCTCGAGCGAGTGTGCGGTGCCGTGTCTTCTGAAAGATACCGTCCCCGTCACGTCCACCGCCTGCGCCTGTGTTCGCCTCGATCGTGTAGACGTTGTTTCCGCTGTCGTCGCCGACGATGCCGATGTGGCTCATGTCGAAGACCATGAGATCGCCCGTGTGCAGAGTGTTCAGCGCGGAATCGGAGAGCACCTGGACGCCCTTCTTCTTCGCCCACTCAAGCCACCCGAAGGCGGCGGCAGACTTACACCGCCAGGCATTCAGGTTGCGCGGGAGGATGTCGTATTGTTCGCAGATGGCGACGGCCACCTCTGGATCAGCGAGCCACTGCTGCACCCAATAGCAGACGGCCGCGGCACAGTACGGCTGGCGCTGTTTGTAGCCTTCGGGATAGCTTGTCGCCGGCCAGAATTTACGAATGGCTGGGCCCTGATTCCGCGAGGTTTCAACGCTGCCCACATCGCGGGCAGCTATCGTCACCAGACGTTGACGCAGGGCGAAGGTGCTCATTTTCCGAGGCGGGCGACCGCCAGTTCGATGAGGAAGTTGATGGCCCGGCCGGTGGCGCGGGAGCCGAGGAATTTGGCGAGTTGGTCCTGCACCCACGCGCGCTTGTCCGCGGAGTTGGCGAAGGATGATTGCGCCGTCTCCACGAACTTGAAGGCCGCGGCGAAGTCATCGGGTTCGAGGCTGTACGCCCATTTCAGGACGGTGTTGATTGCCCACTGAATCAGGAATTGGAATTTCATGGTGTTTGGGGTTGGTTGTAGGTGAGTCCTTCGTAAAAGCCGGCGCGGAATCCGTCCTGGTAGTCCTGCGAATGGTCGCCAATCGGGAACAGGCTCGGGTCCGGGCCGCGTGATGCGCAGCCGACTACTAGGACACTTGCAATTAGTAGGATGGTTTTCATTTGCGAATCGCGCTGTCCTGCGAGGATTTGTCCGCATCACGGGCCACAATTGCCGCGATACCGCCACTGATGGCGTAAATTTGGATTTGGATGGCCTCAAAGGTGAGGGGCTTACCGTCAATCGCGCCAACCAAGTGATCAGCCAGCCCGCTGATTCCCCCGGCAATCATTCCGATGCCGATAATTGTGGTCTTCCAGTTGACCAGGAAGGGAATGAGTTTCTTGGCTACGAATTTCATGGTGGCTCGGTGGATCGGGTTGCTCTTGATAACTGGGCGGCCAGTCAAATCCTCGGCGCGGCGAACTTCCATTTTGACGTTCGGCGCGTGCGGCTTGTGCGGGTGGTTCTGTCCAGGGGCAGGCATCAGGGTTTCTCCAGTTTGCGCTCGATGCGTTCCAGCTTCTCAACGATGGCTTTAAGGATTTGCGTATCTCCGCTGTCTTTGATTTCCAGCGCCTTGATTGAGGCTAGTTCTTCCTGTCTGGCTTTTACAGCCTCCTGAATCGCGATGTCATGGTTGTTCACGGCGATCTGGATCGTGGCGACCCAAATCCCGATGGCGAACGCTCCGGCGATCAGCGACCACCCAAGCTTGATAACGATGTCCAGCGATTTAAGCCGGCCTTCGATGCGTTCTTCCAGTTCTTGGTGTTCTGCTGTGGTCATTCGACGGGTGCAGGTGGGACGAAAGTTTCAGTGGCTACCTCCGCGGCGTTGTTCTGGGCGTTGATTCGCACATCCGTCTCATTCGTGTCCTTCAGTGCGTCGAATCCCTCTTCGACCAGTTTCCCCGCCGCGTCCCACGCCTTGCCCCAGGCCCAGGCCTTTCCGATTTTCTCCGCCGTATCACGCACCACCCCGGCCCCCGTAGAATTGTCGATCTCCGCATTCCGCATCCCCTCCGGCCCCATTTCTCCGAAGCGGGCATTGCCGGCCAGACTGACGTAGCTGTACGTCCCAGCATTCCGGTTTCCCTGTGCCACGGTGCAGCCGGTGAAGCTCCACACGATCCCCAGGACCGAGACCACGATCAGCAGCAACCGCCAGAGCGAGGGCAAAGTGGCGCCCGATCCCGCCGCCGATTGGATTACTCCAGCCAGCCCGCCGTCGGGCGCGGCAGCATGAATCCCCGTGACCGGCCCCCCAGCCGGCCGCGGCCCGGGGGCGAGTCCCGGAACATTCCACCAGCCGCGAGGGGCTACGAAAATCGCCAAATCCCTGCCGTCGGCAGTTCGGTGGACATCGACCCGCATGGGGACCGGTTTGCGTGTGGGCTTCATGCCCCTTGGCGTCGAGTCAAACCGCCTCAGTCGTCTTCGCGCCGGGAGTCGAAGTAGGCGCGCATTGCCGCTTGGAGGTGGGCGGCCTGGGCAGTCCATGCCGGGAGGCCGTGCGGAGGTGTGCGGAGGTGTGCGGAGGGCCGGAACTGCGCCAGGATACGGTGCCGCGCGTCGTAGGCCCGATTCCGCATCGAGCCGTGGTAGAGGTGGATCAGTTCGCCCTCGGCGCAATCGACCGCTTCCCCGATGGTGGCCCGGACCCTCGCCCGCCAGTCTGCCGGCGCTGGGGCGGTGTAGTGGCTCGCTCCCTTGATCGGCGGACTCAGACTCGGCGCCAGAGCGGCCTGCCAGAGCGCGGCGTCCCCTGATCCAGTGATCGGGCAGCCGTACAGCCCGCCGATGGTCTGGAAGGTATCCCGGCGCATCGCGTACCCGAAGCCGGGATGGTAGTAGGCGCCGTCCGTGGTTGCGTCCCGGTCTTTCGCATTCCTCCATGCCCAACCGGCGCCCATCTTCGGAGCGCCTGGCCGGCCGGCTGCGTCATTCCATCGGGCGACGGAGAACGGTTGAACGAGTTTCGCGCCCGCGCGGAGGATGGCGGTGGTGGCGTCGAGCCGCTCCCGCCCGCCAGCGAGAATCACATCCGCATCGAGGAAGACGATGGAATCCACCGAGCGCGGGAGGTTCCAGGCGACTGCGTTCAGGAGCGGCTCCTTCTGGAACATGAGCCCCTCGTCCCCCATCCGGTAATGCCTCACCCGCGGATGATTCTGCGGCAGTATCGGCCGGGCGTCGTGAAAGCTCAGTTCCGCCATGTACACCGGCACCCGCTCAGCGTAGCACCAGTCGAGGAATGCGCCGAGGTTGGCGACCGGGCGACGGTAGCCGGCAGGGTTGAAGAAGCAGGAGACCACGGCCCACGATTCGCCGGCCACGTCGAATGCCGGGTGTTTCGAGATTGGCCACGGGCGGGGAGGCGCGATCATGCGATCTCCTTCGCTGAGACCGCCTCCCATCGGATGTCCAGAAGCCACAGCGAGATGGCCAGCGACGGGTGCTTTGTCCACCGGACGGAGCTTGCCAGCATCCCGTTTGGATAGGTGTAGATGGCCTCAACGCCGATGTCAGAGAGCGAGGTGGAGACAACCGGGTTCAGGGTGACGGACCCGACCTTGAGCGCCTCAAGGCTGAAGGATGTCGGCGGGGCCTGGTTGGTCACGAACTGCCGTTCGGAATACGGTTGCAGCGACACGAGGCGGATGGCGTCGTAGAGGCCGCCCGGGAGGTTGATGATGCGTCGCTGACTGCCTCCGTGCCCCTCTGTCTGCACTGTGTCGCCGTAGTAGTCGTCCGCCGTCACCATTCGCTCTGTCCGCTGGGCACCAATCGAGTCGGCCCGCAGTCCCATCCCAGAGACGAAGCCCAGCACGCCGGCAAATCTCACCGTGTAGCGCCGGATGTCGCCGCGCCAGTAGTCGCCACGCTCAGGCTCCGAGGACACGTAGAGCCCCTGGTAATCCGGATGGGGGTCGCCCGGGTTGAAATACCCGGCCACATCGTCCCGGGTAGCAATCGGCATCACGGCCGTATCCCACCCGGACTCTGCCGGTGTGAGCACGCTGCCAGGGAGTTCTCCGTAGCCTCCCCGATTGCCTTGGCTTGAGTAGATTTCGGTTTTCCACGCCACACGTCATGGCGCGGGGCAAACCAGGTCAGTTCCGCTTGAGTGGTTCACTCTTGCCCTTGCTCATGCCGGCCGTGTTTTTGTTGATCTCGGCCAGTTCCTTCCGGACGGCGGCCATCTCTGTCAGAAGTGGATTCTCCTCCTTCGCCTTCTGCACGCGCGCCTGGTGCGCTGCCGCGGCCTGCCTGTCTGTCGCGTGAGAGGCCCGGCGCCCGCCCACCTGTCCGATGTAGTCGTCCATCTGCCCGCGGAGGGAACTGCTGCGGCGCGCGATCACCTCGTCCACGGAATGAGAGCGGCGTGCTGGCCGGGCGCGGGCATTGATGCGCCGGCCGCGTTCGACGGAGATTTCCGGGGTGCCTCGGCCTTCGGCGCGCGCCTCGCGCCCAATGTCGCGTTCCAGTTCGCGCTGGCGGGCTTCCAACTCCCTGCGTCGCTCCTCCTGCTTGGCGGCGGCTTCGCTGCGTCGCTTCTCGTCATCTGCGGCGGTCTGCTCCTCGCTGCGCTTTTTCTCCGCGTTCCGGACTTCGGCGGCGTGCTGCTCCGTGTCGGAAACGCGTTTGTTCGTCCGCGCCCAGATGCCATCCAGTTCGAGGGCAAAAACCTTCTGTTGGTGCGCGATGTCCGAGGCAATGCGCCCCTGCTCCTCAAGGGAGGCATTGTGCGCCTTCGTGGCTTCAGCCCGCGCCTTTGCGGCGTCCACCGCGGCGGCCTCGGCCTTGCTGTTCTCGGTTTCGCGGATGAAGGGATCCGCGTCAGGACCGAGGCTGTTGGCTCTCGCTCTCGCCTGCTCGGCGGCGACTTCCGCCTTGGCGGCGTATTTGTCCAGCGCGGCCGACCGCTCGGCGTGCGCCTGCATCTCTCCCTGAAGTTGCTCGATGGTGGCCTGATGCTGCGCCTTCGCCAGTTCCACCTCCACCCGCTGCTGCGCCTGCGCCTGCTCTTTCGGCGTGCCTGAGATTTTGGCCTCTGCGAGCGCGGATTGAGCGGCGGCGAGTTCCTTCGTGTTGCTGGCGTTCTTGCCCAGAAGCGCCTGCTGGCGCGATAGCGCCTCGTTCGCCTTTTCCACCGCGGCGGCCAGAGCGGCGGCGCCCTCGGCGGTTCCCTCCATCGCCTCCTCGGCCCGTATTGATGCCGCCTCCTTCAGCTTGCCGTTCATCTCCTCCACCCATGTCTTCACCTCCTTCAGCCGCTTCGCGTTCGTCCAGAGATCCCAGAACTTCTTTCCGACCACCCCGACACCCACCGCCAGAATCGCCAGTACGCCGGCCAGTCCGGCGCCGCCGCCAAGAGACATGACCAGCCCCGGGATGTTGTTCATGATGCCGCGGAGTCCGTATTGCAGGTCGTCCACTGCATAGGCGGTTTGCAGGATGCCGTCACCCATCCCCCTGCGCATCGCCTGCCCCATGGCCTGAGAGTTCCGCTGGGTGTCGGCCATCCGCCGCGCCCAGGCTTTTGCGTCCTCGTCCGCCAACTGTTGAATCGGGCTTCTCGCCCGCCCGCCCGGGATGCCGGAAAACGCCAGGCTCGAATAACTCTTGAGGACCGAGTTGTTTATCCCGGTCATCTTGTTCACCCACGCCTGCGTCTCCACAAGCGCCTGCTGTTGCGCCTGCTTGAGTGGCTTCGGGTCGCCCGAGATACGGGCGGAAATACTGGCGTTGCGGGCCATGCTCTATACCTCCGGTCAAGCCAAGCCCATCGACCGCCTCACCTCGTCCCGAATCTGGGCGTCCTCCTCTTCCTCAACCTCCGGCCAGGTCAGGTCATCCCCGTCCAGAAGTTGCTGCCGGTGGACGATTTGGAGTCCAAGGTGAAACGGCAGCTGCCAACGCGCCTCCTGATAGCTGATGTGCAGCGCCGGGCAGACAATGGCTAGGTAGCGGGCTTCACTTCCTGGCTGGGCGTTTTTTTTTGTTCCTCCGTCTCGTCACTCGTCGGACGGTGAACGGGCCGGAAGAGGTCCAGAAGGTCGAGGATGCGGTTGGCGACGCCGAGCGCCTCATCCATGCGAGTGATCGGGATGTGTTTGTCGATCCACCGCTCGGCCGCATCGAGGGCATCATCGACGCGGGTTGGCGGGCGGTCAGTCGCGCAAAGGAAAAGCAGGAGGCCGGAATCGAGGTAGCGGCTGGCCATCACCTCGTTTTCGGTGATCTCCATGGGGGCGTCCGCCCCGCGGCGCATCCGGCGCAGCCATTCGTAGGAGGCATATTTCCCGCTGGTGATGTTCAGGGGAATCGGGACGCCACCAGCGCCGATCCATTCCAGCGCCTCCATCTCATGGGCGGCATCCTGGCGTAGCCTGTTGCCACGCCGCATGGCGTCGTCCAGCCGGGCTTGGAGTTCCTGCGTTGCCTCTTTTACGCCCTCGGGCCCGATTTCTTCCGCAATTTTGAGGAGTCGATCGAGCACAGGGGATTGGCTTGGGGTGGGGTCTGGCTCGTCGCCAAATGTGATTGGTGGGTTCATGAATTTTCACAGGCCGCGCAGGTGGGCGAGGATGCGGTCTTCGTTCGCCGCAAACTCCTCCGAGGTGCAAACGACACCGAGGCCGTCATTGACGAGGGTCTTCTTCGGCCGGAGGACGTGGCTGCGGATTTTGGAGTTGTCGAAGCCCATGGCCGCCTCAAGCCGGCGCATCGAGAGACGGCGCAGGGCCCCGAACCACGCCCAGACGAACAGATGCCCGGGCTCAAGCGGGCCGGCGTGGCTGAAATCGACCACGCTCGTTCCGGAGCGGTTCTGTGCCTCCACCACATCTTCCAGCGCCTGGGAGGCCGCCTGAGCCGCTCCGAAGCTCAGTGCGGGGCAGAGCAGGCTTTCCCCGTCGGAGGGTGACGTCTTGCCTTCTGGGAGGATTCCGAGCACTTGCGGGATGCCGGATGGCGTCATGCCGGCCAGCGGGAATCCGACCGTGACCAGCGCCGCAGCCAGCACCGCATGAGCGATCTTGGCTTTCACTGGCGTGCCGAGTGCGAGTTCCGCGAGGTCGGGCGTCTCGCCAGCCGGCCGAAGCTCGGCGAGCGGCGACGATCCGCCCCGGATAGGGTTGGAGACATACCCGGGGCCGCCGTGCAGTCTCCATGCGTCCAGAAGGTCGAGGTTCCGCGCCGCGAGGAATGCGGCAAGGTAAGGGCTGAACGGCCTGCGCTGCCCCATCCGTGACGCACTCGGGGGCTCGCAGGCAATCGACGCCTCGCAGTGCGCCGCACCCTTGGCGATGTCGGGGTCGGGATTCGACGCAACCGGGAACTCTGTCGCCCGCCAGGTGCGCCAGACGCGCCCCATCCTGTCGTCCTTCGTCTCGTGAACGCGGACATGGAAGCCAGACGCCAGAAGGGCCGCCACATGCCATGTGGTCGGCCTGAGTCCGTCTGGACGAGTTGGGGGGTCGTCTCGGAGAATAAATCCTGCCTTCATGGAGCAGTTTTCATGGCTATGATGCCGAGTAGCGTCGGAATTCGTACTTGAGCTTGTCCATGCGGGGTTTGTTGCGCTCAAAAGTGCCGCCGCCTTCGGTCAGAATGAAAGACACGCCGGCCGCCCAATTCGTAACCGCAGGAGTTCCGGTCGATCCCGCAAAGCCGCGGGTGTCGGTGTAGTTGATGAAGTCGATGACTGCAACGTCCACCTCCTTTAGCATCTGGTCGCGCGCCGGACTGTGGTCGTCCTCGGTAGCCGCCAACTTCTGAAGCGCCTGGAAATCCACGTTCACCACAAATTGGAAGTCATATCCGACATCCGCAATCCGGTTCATGTAGATGTCGTGGTACACGTCGTGCGTGAACGGAAATTCAGTGGTGGCGCCGGTGATGGTGCCGCCAGTCATCTCCGCGAATAGGCCGAGGTCGGCGGCAGTCGGTTTCGCTGTTCCGCCGAGAATGATGGCGTTCTGGGCGCCGGGTGTTGGAGGCATTGCCATACCCCTGCTCCCCGGTCAAATCAGGGGATCAGAGCCAATCGTTCGGCAGGAATCGAATGCTCTTGCCTGGGTAGGCTGACGCGTGGCCAATCGGAGAAACCCCGTCAGCGATGAATCCGCCAATCAGGCTGGTGGCCGCGGACAGTGAATCATCCAGCCAAACCGCCTTCCAGTCGGTCCCGTTGTAAGCCCAAACCTCCACCAGCATCCCGCGCCCGTAGGTCACCTCGTCATGCGCGTCCTGACTGGCCACCTTCCCCAGCGCATCGCACAAATCTTGAATCTCCGGGTACTGGGTCGGAATCGTGCTGGTTGTGCGCCACCCGATGATCTGGTATCCACCCCCTTCCCAGAGCCGCTCGAGGAAATAGAGCCAGGTTTCATCACTGATCGCTGGCCCGGTGTAGGTTCCTGGTGGTGTCGGCAGGCTTTCGAGTGTGAATGCGGGCGCCTCGTATTGGAGCGAGGTGCGGCCGCGGACGCCGGTAATTGTTCCAGCGTAGAAGATGGGGCTCTTGGTCAGGCCGAGTTGGGTCGAAATCTCGTCATCGGCGGATGATCGCTGGTAGAGGTAGCCGGGCGTCCCAAAATTGTTGTAGATTTCCACCACCACTTTCGTGCGCGTCTCTGTCCACTTGAGGCTCAGAGAGGGCCACTTGGCCAGGAACGCTTCAACAGTCGGCGAAACCTGATCGCCGCCGACCCCGGTCACCTGGTACGTGTCGGCCAGAGCGTCCCACACGCGGAAATACTGCTCGTAGCGGTCGCTCGGCTCGATGGTGCCAGGCCAGGCTGGATCGCCCTCGTCTCCCGGGCCGTCGGTCCCGATGTCCTCCCCGGCAACCTGCTCCTGTGTGGCCTCGGTCAGGGGATCGGCGCCCAGGTTGATGGCGTCCAGAAGCGCGGTGTCGCTGCTGTTGCGCTGATACCAATACTCCCACTCCGTCCCGCTCCATCCAAGAATCTCGGTGATCTGCCAGTCTTTGCCGCCCCCGGTCGTACCGGTGAGCGCGTTCGGGTTGCTCGGCAGTCCTGGGTCGGTCGCTGGCGCGGCGTAGCTGCCGGGCGTGCCGGAAAGGAATGAGGTCTGGTCGGTAGGGTCTGGCGACATCCCGCTGTAGCTCAGGGCCCAGAAACCATCGAGCACGGTTGTGCTGTCGCTGTCCACCAGATACCGGACGTATGCCTGGATCTCGTCAGGAGCGGCCACCGGTGCCGCCGAGATGGTCAGTTTCACGATCTGGCTCGTGGTCCCGTAGCCGTTGGAGGCGCGGATTTCGATGTACGTCACCGAGGGATCGCCGGTCGGGGTGCCGGAAATTACCGCGCCGGCCAGTCTCAGCCCGGTCGTGAGCGTCTGCCCTGTCGCCAGAGAATAGGTAATCGTGGCGGTGCCGGTGGCGGTGATGGTATGCGAGAACGCGCTGGCGATCGTGCCAGTGAGCGTCGCCGAGGATGTAATCGCCGGTTTTGTGCCCCCAGGGCTGCTACCGTAGCTGGGCGTCGAGGCTCCGTCCGGGCTGCCGAGGCCGGCGTTGCGGGTGTCGTGCACGACGATTTCGAGCGTCACCCGCGGAATCCGCCCCCGCGTGCGCGACCGCTCGCCCCCTGTCATGAGCGCCGAGCCGCTTTCCGGCCCGAGTCCGAAGTTGTCTGTCAGGTTGGCGAGCAGGCTAGCGTCGATCCGGCCCGGGTAGGTGTCGGAAATCCCGTACTGCGCCAACTGGTCCATCTCGGCGGTGTAGGAAATAATCCGGTTTCCCCACGCCTTCGCGAAGATATCCCCGTATTTATCTTCCAGGGTGTCGATCTGCAACGACGAATCGGCAACCACGCTATGAATCAGGATCGGATTACTGCCGGATTCCGCGACAAGGCCGACTTGCGTCACCGTCTGTGATGTCTGGATCGTAATATCGCTTGGAGGCATTTTGTGGGCCGTTTAAGGTATAGGATAATGTATAACCGATCAGGATTCCTCCTCGAGCATCCCGCAGACGACATCCAGCTCGAACTCCGCGGTGATGGCCTCGCCGGCCGTGCTGATGCCGTGAAAGACGGGAACGGTCGTGTGGTGGACGAAAAGCGGCTGCGGGTCTTCCATCTCCTCCGCGGCGCTGTTGAGGCGCCAGGCCAGTGGCGTGCGGTCGGCCGGCGATGGCTCCTCCCGCGCGTGATACTGCGCCGTGAGGAGATTCCACATCTCGTCGATGCACGCCTGAATCCACTCCTTCGATGCGCCGTGCGGGGCATAGAGGGTGATGCGGATCGGGACCACTTGGCCGGCCGGGGATGTTTCAACGATCGGCTCGGTGTCGTCTTGCTGGGCGACCGTCCAGGCAGGCGGGGCGATCTCATCGCTCGCGCTCTCATCCATGAACGTCCACGGCTCGTCCGCGTCATCCGATGGAAATGGCGGGTCCATTTCGCTCGCTTCACTTCCATTCTCGATGAAGTGGAGGAACGCCGCCTTTAGTGCGTTGACGGGGCTCTGGTTGGTGTATGGGGCGCTCATCTGGTCCTGGCGGACCTGGCCTCCCTGCGCTGCCCGCCCATTCAGGGGCGCGGGTCAATAGGTCTTGGCCGCAAGCCCTTCGCGCTGCGCACGCTCTGCCAAATTCTGCACGATCAACTTCTGCACCTCGCGCTCGATCTCCGGTAGCGACTGCGCGAATGCCTCTGGCGCGATCTTCAGGATGCCTTCCGCCCAGTTCTCCACCTCGGCAGTAGGAATTGATTCCTGCTTCTCGGCCTTCTTCGCCTCGCCGGGTGGTCCGTGCTTGGTGTACCTCGCCGTCCGCTCAGCCTGGCCGAGCTTGGCGCGGAACATATTCAGCGCCGGATAGAGACCGGACTTGAGGTAGCCGCGGGAATACTGGCGGGCGCCCATGTACTTGCCGACGGTCGCGTAGAACTTCTCCGCGGTCATTGCCTTCGCGTTCTTGTAGTTCGTCACCCACACGATATGCGCCGCCAGCGACTTCCGGAGCATCTCGTAGCGGGGTCGCTGGCTGATGCGCACCTTTGTCCGCGCTTTGATCGAGCCGCGGCGCCATTTTGTGCGCGTCGCAGGCGCGTCGAGGTAGGACTTGATCGTCTCTTTTTTCGCGGCTGGGATCTTCGCGATCGCAAAGCTCACCCACATCTTCATGATGAGGTTCACGGCGCGCGCGAGGTCAGGCCGCAGACGGCTGTCAGAGAACGCCCGGAGTAGCGCCGGGCTGAACTCGTCCTGCATGGAGATTTGCAGGCGCATCAGTCTTCCGTGGTTTCCAGTTCCAGAATCCCGGCCACCTCATTGACCACGAGGATTCGGTAAATCTGCGCGGTGGACTCATCGACGCCGGCCTTGAAGTGCAGCGTCCGCTTGGCTGGTACGGCCGCAGGGATGTCCGAAGCGAGCACGGCAAAGGTGACGGTGTGATCGTGCAACTCGGCGGCGCCGACTGCGGGTTGCCCTGTCGCCTTCTTCGGCCCGCGGACTGCGCGGATCGGCGGCCGACTGACGGTATCCTGAATACTCCGCTTGTTCGTGAGCGGCCAGGATGCAGGCCACCAAATATAAACGGGCCGACCATCAGCGGCCGGCCCCATAATGTCTGCGGTTGCGTTGAATGCCGCCTTGGCGGCCATTCCCATGAGACTCATCGCCATGATGATGGCGGCGAGGCAAGGCTAAGGCTCGCTTGGAATGACGGGCGGGGTTGTCTGCTTTGTGGAGGCATAGCGAAAAAAATTGCAAAAAGTGCATTTTTTCTGTTGCAAGCGGGTAACGCTGCGTTACAGTAGGACCATGAACCGCCAGCAAACAAAAGACAAAATGATGGGGCTGTTGCCAAACCACGTTGTTTTTTCCCGCAGCGTTGGAAGCCCTTCGGCTGCAATCGGACAGGCGCTTGACTCAATAGAGGACGGCGCAAACCTAAACAAAACCGCAGACCGTCTCGCCGCTGCGCTTGGGTGGGACGGCTCACCCGCCTTTTGGATGGCGTTGGAACAATACAGCGAAAATGTATGAGATACGAAGTTTTAATCAAAATGGGGACGCCGATGTGGAATAGCCACCACGCCTACACCTTTATATTAAGCCAACACAAATGGCTATGGACAGCTAAACTCGCAGCATGGTGGCACATTCAAAATCACCAATATAGAGAAGCATTTGTTTATTCCTGCGAATGACCCCCACCAACTACCGCAGCGCCAGACTTGAGCGCGGCTTGACGCAGGCGCAGCTTGCCGAGGCGGTCGGGGTGTCGCGGAAGTGCATCAACAGGCGCGAGGCAGGGGATGCGCGGCACCCCATCACTAAAGAGGCGTGGTTGGCTCTGATGGCGCTGCCGCCCAAGCGCAAGGTTTGACAGGGAGGTGAGGCAAGGCTACCGCCTGCGGCCTCGAGGCTTGAAGTCCGCCTCAACCGGATCGGCGTGCGCGTCTGCGGCCTCTGCGGCCTCTGGCACCACCTCAACCACAGGAGCCGCCTCAACCGGATCGGCCTGCGCGGCCGGCGTGCGCTTGCGCACAAGCGGAGGGTTGTCGATGAGGAGCGCCCACGGCTTCGGCGACGCATCGAGCGCCTTGCGCGCCTCGGAGGCACGGTCGCCGATGTAGGCCGCGGACCATGGCCCGCGCGCGCTGTCGCCGATGAGGGTGATGTGTAGGCGCATGGCTTAGGCGGTGATGAGGCGGTGTCCGGCGTAGTCGGTCTTGGAGCCGGCCGCGTTGGCGTAGGACTGGCGGCCCAGCGCCTTGCCCCAAACGATGGTTGGCGACCAGTGCAGCTTGCCAGTTCCGACATCCTGCCAGGAAACCGCGGCCATCGAGATGCCGGTGTCCGGGTCGGTGATGGCCTCAAAGCCCATCGTGCGCGGGATGTTGAGCCCGGAGATGAACTGCTGATCGAAGTCCTCGGGGATGCCGGCGAGCAGGGTGAAGGCGCGGCGGTCGAAGGCGAAGCCGGTCAGGTTCTCGGTTTTCTTCGCCGTGCCATCCGTGATGTCGGTCGTGAAGGCCGCGGCGCTTCCGTTCGAGGCGAGAACCAGCGTGAAGGTGTTCGCATCAGGCACGGTGGCGACGAAGTAGCGGGTGGTCGCGGAGGCAGTCAGGCCCGAGCCGCCCGTCAGGGTCGGCAGGGTCAAGGTATCTCCAACACTCAGGCCGTGGGCGGTCGCGGTGAAGACTTCCGTGTCGGCTTCGCCGGTGATCGCGAAGGCGGTCCCGGTGTTGCTCGGGAAATCGGCGTATTCGTAGATGCTCTCGAAGCCGCGGAGGTTCTTCCAGGTCCGGATGCCGTTCCCGCCAGTGTTCTGGGCGGCGTAGTCGCGGCTGGTGACGCGTGGGTCGCCGTCGAGCGTCGCGGCCACCGCCGAATTGACGAACATCGTGCGGCCGTTGGGCAGGGCGCCGACGCCATTGAGGTCGGAGGTGATGTCGATCAGCATGTCCACGTCGCTGTCGGCGGTGGCGAAGGCTGAAGACTGCGAGAAGTTGGACTGCGTGACACCGGAGAGAAGATCGTCGATGACCGCCTTGGCCAGCGCGTAGCCGGCGAGGCTGATGACTTCCTCGTAGCGGTTCTTTTGGTCCTTGATCGCGTTGAAGTGCTCCCAATAGAGGTGAACGGACTTGTGTTTGTTCACCGTGACAGGAACGTCAACCAGGAGCGACCGGGAGGCATTGCCGGTGGTAGCATAGGTGGTCGAAACATCCTCAACCGTCGGAATGGTCGGGATGTGCGCCGTGTAGGTCTGGTTGAGCTTGAGCGAATCCGCCCGGAAGTCAGTTCCCATCGCATTGAGCGCGGGCGCCTGCTTGATGAAAGCCTGAAGCACGTCGTTCAGAACCTCGGTAGTGGTGAGAGTCGGCATAATAGTGTCGAGTTAGAGGTGCGGCGCGGTCAAATCGGCGTCAGTTCTTCCCTTGGCGGAATGCCAGTAGCTCCTTCGCGATCTCGCCCTTGCGGCGCGGGTCGCTGGTCTCCGCGAGTTCGTTGCGCAGCTTGTCTTCGCGGCTCTCTCCACCGGCCTGGGCGGCCGGGAGTTCAGCGGCGGGAATGCCGGCTTGGGCGACGCGATCAATGACAGCGCGCTCGAAGTTGATGACAGCGGCCTCGGCTTCTGCGAGTTTGGCGCCGGCGGTGGTCAGTTTCTCGGTGAGGGTCGCGACGCTGCCTTGAAGTGACGCGATCTGCTTGTCCTTCTCAGCGATGGAAGCGGCCAGGGCCTTGTTTGCCTCGGTGAGTTGCGCCACCTGCGCGGCGATGCCTTCGCCAGTGATGGCCGAGAATGCGGCGGTGATGCGCTGCCCGATACTCAGCGGAGCGGCGGCTTCCGGAGTGGTTTCCGGGGGTTGCTCGGTTTGCGCCTCGGGCTTTTCTGCCTGTTCGGACGTCTGTGCGGATGGATCGCTTTCCATGCCCTTCCGGGCCGGTCAAACGCCGGAAAGGAGCGCAATCAGTGAATCCACCGTCGAGAACGATGACATTTTCCCTCTCTTGTCGGGGAATTTGATGTGATCGACATACCCCTTCGGCGCGTCCTGTGCCGGCCACGCGCCCCCGTTCATGTCATCCATCGCCAGATTTGGGCGACCTTCGGCGACGTGCGCCTTGAAGCGGGCGCCGATCTTGTCCACCGACGACTGGAAAGCCGCTTTGGCCTCATCGCTGATCGCGGTGCCGGCCGCGCCGTAGACTTTGGCCTCGCTCCCCTCGCTGACGAAGTAGTGAACGTCGATGCCGGCTTTTTCCATGGCCCGGGAGTAGTCCACAACCTGGCAGATGCACCCGATCGAGCCGACATAAGCCGTTGGCGCTGCTGCGATCTCGTTACAGGCCGACGCGAGCCAGTAGGCCGCCGAGCAGGCCATGGTGTCGGTGTAGGCTATAAGGTGCATGCCCCCAGCGCGCAGCGCATCGAGCCTTTCAACAGCCTCCTCGGTCCCGAGAACCATCCCACCAGGCGAATCGAGATGAACTACCAGAGTATCCACCCCGGAGGCCACCGCTTCATCGGCGCCGCGGTGGATATTGTCCACGTTGGCGAGCCCGTACCATTCGCAGACGTCTTCCGGAATCCCCTTCACCATCATCCCTGAGACGGAGAGGACGCCGATTTTCCGTCCGTCCGATGATTGCGTGGTTGCGATCCGGCGCCGCGGTTTGTCCTGCATCGGCCCCGCAGATACCCCATGCGCCCGCAGCGAGCCCAGCAAGCTAGTCCACCCGGCGCGCGAAATCGCCCAAGGTTGCCCGTTGAGCATTGTTAGAAGATTCTGCGGGAACATAATGTATAGTTTAAGGTATAGTCTGCCTTTCTTCGGCGCCGGCATCGGGCTCGGCCTCGAGTTCGGTTGTCTTCTGCCCGATAGGCAGGAGCCCGTTCGTGAGTGCGCCTGGCGGCAGGCCGTGCTTCTTCTCGGTGTCCATGAGTAGACGGAACTCCCGGCCGCATTGGTCGATCTCGTCCTCGTAGTCCATCCCAAGCTCCTCGTAGATGCCGCGGTGACTTTGCAGGCACGTCTTGCGAAGCTCGATGTACAGCCGGCCCATTTTGCCGAGGTCCGCGGTCGGCATCCGCGGCGGCGTGAGCTTGATCTTCATCCAGTCGCCCTTGCTCGGCTCGGGGATGTCGCCGTTGCGCATGGCGTTGGCGATCCAGTACGCCCAGGTCCGGCGCATGAATGGCGCGAGGCGGGCCGCGTGGTAATCGCTGATCGTCTTCGCCGCGATGTCGAGGATGATCCGGGCATAGGCGCCAGACGGGTCATCCATGAAGTAGAGGAGCTGGGGAGGGAACCGCAGGCCGATTGCGGCCTCGCGAAGGAGGGTCTTCTTGAACTCCTCGCCGTTCGGGTGCGGCCGGTCGTCATGAATCGCCTTCATCCGCCGAGTTGCCACGATACCGGCCTCCATCGCCTGCTCGTAGGTGACGCGGGTCGGCGGCTGAGTCGCCGTCGAGGATGTGGTTGGCGGAAGGAATACGGTCTCGCGTTGGAGCGGGCTCACGACGCCCATCTGCGTCGCCGGGCCCATCGAGGTGTCGTCCTCCGGCGTGAGGCCGATCAGCGCGGCCACCTTGAGCGCCTGCTTTTGGAACGATGTCGTCTCGATGATGTCCTGGAAGTTGTTCAGGCAGTGCGCCAGGGCCGGCACGCCGCGAACCGCAGAGAAGCTCCGCGGCTCTACGTGGTGATGCACTGCCCAGGCAGGCACGATGCGGCTCTGCGGCGTGTTTTTGGCATCGCGCTGGATGAAGCAGTAGCGGAGCGGGAAGCGTGTGACCGGGTTGCACTCCACGCCGTCGATCCAGTTTGGCCCTGTGCATCCTTGGCCGCTCTCTACGCAGAGCCCCTCGGAGCCCATCATCCGCGGCCGGCCGCTCGTGAGCGAGTTCGTGAAGATGGTAAACGCGTCCCCGTCGATCAGGTCTCGCTCGGTCGTGAGTGTTTGCCACATCGCGAGGTTGAGCCGGCCGCCGCCGTCGAAGGTGAGCCCGGTCCCGGTGATCTTGTTGAACCAATCCTCGGCGATTTGCGACCACTTCTCGTCCCCGCTGATCGACTGGATTTTCAGCGAGCCGATCATGGCCGCAAGGTTGCGGATCGCGGCGCCGGGGCCGTAGTTCTCCACGAAAACCCGGCTTTTCAGCGCCAGAATCGTCCGCTCCGGGGCCCGAATCTTGAGCCGCTCGTCCTTGTGCGGCAGGACCATCACCTGCCGGGCGTCGCTCTGCTGCGCGCCGAAGTAGGACGATCCTCCGACGATGTAGCCGCCAGAGCCATAAGCCGCTCCGACTGCCGGCGGCGACGCCACCGATTGCACCTGCGCGCGTGCACGTTTCCGCTTGCTGAGCCTCATGCTATCAAGGCGCGGTCAAGTAGGAGCCAGAAAACCGCACCGCATGGCCCATGGCCGGCCGCAAACTGAGCGGGTCGGTGGCGTCATCGCCCTCGTTTCTGGCGAGAATGGCCTGGTTGACGGCTTTCAGGACCGTGCTGGCGTCCTCCCGGCTGAATTGCGTGCTCTGAGAGAGGATCGAGATGCTCTGAGCCAGTCCGAAGACCACGCTCCGCGCCTGATCGCGCAGGGTGATCAGGTCCGCATAGCTGCGAGTCGCGAAATCTGCCAGAAGGATGTCCTCATCGAGCCTCATGCCCACTGCGGGCGGTCAAAGCTGGCGCCTGAGCCTCGTTTTCGGCGCTTTGGAGCGCGCTCCGCGACATCAAGGACCACAAAACGCGCAGCATTTTCACGCAGTCACCGAAATCGTTCTTCCGGTGGCTCGGAACGCCCCACTCACGCCCCATCCTGATCTGCCCGCGGACGCGTTTCGGTCGCTCCATCAGCTTTTCAGACGAAATCTCGTTCAGAAACTGTTCGTCTATCTCGTCTTCGGGGCTCGGAAGGTAGATTCTCGGGTAGCGGCGCAGTCGCGGATCGAGTGGAGTGGTCGGGTCCGCGGCCAGAGTGCCATGGTAAAGCTCGCTTTTGAACCAAGGATCGTTGAATAAGTGCAACGGAAGCTCGATCTGGCCGAATTGAGGATGAGGCACCGTCACCGTGGAAAACTGTGTGGCCTCGCCGCGTATCTGGTCCCGCCCTCGCCCCTTCATTGGAACAAGGTGCCATGTACCCGTGTAGTTGTACCCAGTCTCCTTCCGCAGCCAGCGCCCGTCATCGCGAAATCCCCATGAAACACAGAGCGGATAGATGTGGTGCCCTAAATCCTCCTCGGTCGCGGCATCCGCGCCGGCACGATAACCCGAGTCAATGATGGCGCGTTGGCAGTAAAGCATGACAGGCTTTCCGTCAGACCCCGGAATCGGTGGCCCGCTGTACGGGATGCCCTGCTCGTAGACCAGCCGCAGTTCCTGGGGGCTCGCCGTCTGGCCGTAGTCGATGACGTGGATCTCGCCGTTGTCCATGATGCCGGCTTTCACCCACTTAAATAGCAGGGGATGTGTTTCGCTCGGGCCCTTTTGGCAGTCGATCGAAAGCCCGATGAACCATGGCAGGACCGGACAGACGCCCCGGCGATGGGAAGCGCAGTGCCTGCGAACGTGATCAGCCGACAAGTCCACGGTGTCGATCTCGCTCTGCGGCTCGCCGAATCGCGCTCGGCATACCTGGATCAGGTCGTGTCGTCCCTTTGAGCGAGCGTCGATGAGTTCCGCGGCCAGCTTCCCAAGCTCGCTGTTGCCCATCAATGCGCAGGTGTCGTTATACCATGCGCTCCACCGATCGGGCGGCGCCGTCAGGTTTGTCGGCACCCACCGACCGCGGCGAACGAGTGCCGCCTTGTCCTTCGGCCCCCATCCCTCATGGATCAGCCCGTTGCAGGCCGGGCATTGCAACGCGGTTTCGCGCAGCACGCGGGCCATGTCGTAGGGCGTCTCCCGCATCAATTCCCCCTCCACCGATTCCGCCTCGGGCAGTCGGAGGTGCTCGAAATGCAGGGTTGTCCGGCCGGGTGCAAACTCCGCGTCGCAGTGCGGGCACGGGATGCGGTACTCGCGTTGATCGCCGGAGAGATACGCGCGGTGCTGTTTCGTCCCGGGCTGCGAGATGTCCTTCCGTACGATGTCGAACTGCCGTTGGGGTGCGCAAAGGGTGATGAGCTTGGCAAACCTCGTGCTGGCCTTGAACCGGCCGCGGGCCGCGGATAGTGGCTCCGTCGCCCCGCCTTCCAGCGAGTCCGGAAAGATGTCGAACTCATCGAGGATGACGACGCTCGCCTGTTTGTTGGCGAAAAAGCCCTCGGTCGGGCTGCCAAGCTCGAATATCGCACCTGTCGGCAGGCGCAGGAAGTCGCGCGATTGGCTCCGGTCATCGAACACCTGGTCGCCAAAGACCTGGCGCAGGAACGGCTGAAGGATGGAGTGTGAGACCTTGCCCACCTCCGCGATATTATTGATGCAGTACAGGACGCGGCACGGCTTGTAGCGAGCCAGCCAGGCCAGCGCGACAAAAAGCGCCGTCGTGAACATCGAGGCGCTGGACTTCATGATGTGAAGCTCGCGCGCCACGGGGTCCGCCAGGAAGTCGAAGATGAGGCGCGTGTGAGGTGCCCGGCTCAGGCTCCACGGCTGCCCGGCGTGCTCCGCGTTCTGACTGCTGACAAGCCGCAGGTTCTTCTCGGCCCACTGCCAAATCGGCTCATCAGGCGGCGGCTCGTAGGCGCGGGCCAGTACCGGCAGGAGGATGTCGATGGACTCACTCATCGTTCAGCGCCTCCAGAAGTTTCTGCGGCAGGGCGCGGAATAGGTCATTGAGTAGGCGCTCGATCTGCGGGTCCCACACCTCAGCCGGGGGAAGCGGCGATATGTCGAGCTTTGTCCGCAGCTCCTTCATCCCGTGCATCAGCACGTCGGGGTGGATGCGCAGAAGCGTCGCGTACTGCTGCTCTACCTTCGACCGCTGGATGAGTTCGCCACGCTGGATCGCGTTTTTGATCTGGCGCGTGTCCGCCTGGCCGAGCGCCTCGGAGATTTTGACCCAGGCCGGCCGCAGGGCGTCGGCATAGGACGACTGGTGGGCGTCCTCATACTGGCGGATTCTCTGATACAGCCGCGCCTCCTCCTCAAGCATCCGCTGGTGCGTCGCGTCGAACCCGACTTCGACCGTGATCGGGTTGGCTTCGGTGGTTGCCGGGCCGTCCTGCCGCGGCTGGTCCCGCTTGGCGGGCGCCGGCATCGCCTGCTCGGCCTGACGCAGGATGCCTTGGTTGACCGCTCGGCCGGGGAATGTCTCGGTCCACCACTGCACCATTGCCGCGGGGTCCGAGAACGGGGCTTTCTTCCGGCGCCAGATGCGGATGGTGTCGATCGAGACCTGATATTTGGCGGCCATATTGGCCTGG
>JACCDR011213911.1_pt1 | contig 21349 bp, 24 predicted proteins | sample 7446431 | NCBI WGS metagenome assembly JACCDR01 (sample SAMN15323443, study PRJNA562643) | freshwater metagenome | isolation source: river surface water | place: USA:Blue River Watershed | collected 2017-08-17 | reverse complement strand
GGAGCCGATGATGTGGTGCTGGCTGTTTCACCGCCGTCATTGGATCGAGTCGGTTTACCGCAAGGACGAGGTGAGTCCCGTCATCAGACGATGGTGGCTCTGTAAAAAGTGCCTTCGCCATATCGGAGAATGGTAATGACTTTAGCTCTCGCATTTTGGATTTTGATGCTGATCTGGTTGGTCTTTGGGTTGTCCGTGCATTATTGGCCCGGCAGTCCGCCGTGGGTCGGCACGCTGCTATTGTTTATTTTGTTCCTCTTGCTTGGCTGGAAGACATTTGGATCGCCTATACACGGATGATGATCTGGAAATCAGACGTTCTGATCCAACGGCTAATCAATTGGTGGCGCTCGCCTGCTAATCCCATCCAGTGTCCGGAATGCGGGATGCTGCATGGTCGACATGGTGTCAACTGCCCTCGGAATGAGAAAAACGATGCCAGCACAGTACGAACACATTAGAGACAGCTACGTCGCCAAGGGCATGAATTACGACAAGGCTCAGTCGATCGCGGCTGCGACCTACAACAAGCACCATCCGAAAAACCCGATGAGCCCCGCGCATCCCGAGGGGAAGCTGTCTGCTTTGAAGAAATACCTTCCGAGGAAGAAATAATGGACAGCCAATCTCTCCTTGCGCTCCAGAAATATATGAGCCAGCCGCAACAGCAAACGGACCAGGACCGTATTCGCGCGCTCATCGCGGCTGCGCCTGCGTTCCAGAACAATCCGGTCATTCAACAGATGATGGCGACGGCGCAAAGATCAAACCCGCAGCCGCAGGGAGCGTTCGCGTCAAATGGCCCTTGATAGCTCGGGATATTCCGCTGGCTCCGCTTCCGCTGGCGTTGCTGGGAGTGAAAAGAGCGGCGCGCCCGAACAGGATCAATACTGGTCGCTGCGTAAGCTCAAGCAGGGATATTTGGACTATCTTGGGAATAAGCGCGACGAGATCGAGGAGCAGAAGAAGGCCCGTCGATACAGACACGGCGCGCACTGGACTGAGGAGCAGATTAAGGTCCTCCAGAGACGCAAACAGCCGGTCGTCACGTACAACCGCATCGGCCGGAAGATCGACGGCATCATCGGGCTTGTCGCAAAGCTCCGTCTCGATCCCAAGGCGTATCCCAGGACCCCGCAGCATCAGCAGGGCGCCGATCTGGCTACCGCCGTGCTGCGCTACGTCATGGATACCGCTGAATTCAAGTACAAGGACCCCCAGGCGGCGGAACGCGCGGCCATAAACGGCATCGGCGGCGTCGAATTGGAGATCGTACCCGGTGACAAGGGCGATCCGGACATCACCTTGAATTTGGTCGACGAGGACGGGTTTTTCTACGATCCCAGGTCCTTCGAGTTGGACTTTTCAGACGCGCTCTACATGGGCCAAGGCAAGTGGGTCGATCAGGGAACTCTGGAGGAGATCGTCGGGGAGGATGCTTCCGCTGATTCCGGTGGCATCAGCATGGACCTGACGACCAATTCGGACAGGGACAACAAGTGGTTTTTCACGGTCGGCAACCGCGAGATGATCCGGCTTGTCGATATGTGGTACAGAAACAAGGGAAAATGGTGCTGGGCGCTCTTTACCGGCACGAAGATACTCCAGCAGGGCGAAAGCCCCTTCAAGAACGAGAAGGGCAAGTCGGTCTGCAAGTTCTTCATGTTCTCGGCCGCCGTTGACCACGATGGCGATCGGTATGGATTCCCAAGGAACCTGATCCCGGTCAACGATGAGATCAACATACGGCGCTCGAAGGCGCTGCACGAGGTCACTTCCAGACGGATGATAGCTACCAGGGGCGCCTTTGACGACATGGAGAAGGTTCGTCTGGAGGCATCCAGACCGGACGGCATCATTCTCAAGAATCCCGGCACTGACGTTGAGTTCGACGATCAGGCGAAGCAGCTTGTCATCACCGGCCAACTTGAGATGCTGAAGGAAGCCAAGGCCGAGATCGAGAACTTCGGACCCAACCCGGCGATCCTTGGCGATTCAGGCATCAAGAATCAAAGCGGCAAGGCGATCCAGCTACTTCAGCAGGCGGGGATCGCTGAACTTGGCCCTTATTTCAATGCCTATCGCGGCTGGAAAATGCGTCTGTATAGGGCTGTCTGGAATGCCGTCCAGCAGTATTGGACCTCCGAAAGATGGGTCAGGGTCACGGACGACATGGGCTTGGCTCAGTACGTCCAGATCAACGCCATGCAGCCTGGGCCGTTCGGACCTCAGATCGTCAATCAGGTTGGCGTCTTGGATGTCGACATCATTCTGGACGAAGGTCCCGACACGGTAACGATGATGCAGGACGTTTACGAGACGCTGGGCGACATCATGCCAAGTGTCGCGAAGATCATTCCTCCGGGCGTGGCGACTGCCATGCTCAACGTCCTTCTCCAGAACTCGCCGCTTCCTGCGGACGCCAAGAAACAGATCAGGGAAGCCGCCTCACAGCCGCCGCCGCCGCCGCCCGAGATGATGAAGCTCCAGGTGGACGCCAAGATGAAGCAGGCGGAACTGGCGCACGAGCAACAGAAGACGCAGCTTGAGCACGGCCGCAAGCAACAAGAAGCGCAGATGAACTTTGCCATCAAGCGCCAGGAAGCCGACAACGACATGGAGATCGAGCGCGTCAAGGCGGCGAACTCCATCCAGCTTGAGCGCGAGAAGGCCCACAATCAGATGGCGATCCAGAAAGAGCAGGGTGATCTGGATCGCGAGAAGGCTGCGGCGGACGTTACGATCCAGGCCCACAAGCACAAGCACGACATGGAGATGGGCCGCGAGAAAATGGACATGGAGAAACAGAACGCCAAGTCCAAGTCAGAGGCCGCCATGCCGCAATCCGCCGTTCTCGTGAAGGCGCTGGAACAACTCGGAAAGCCCCGGAAGTCCGAGGAGGAGCTTGTAAAAACGCTGTCTGCATTGGCGTCTGAAATAAAGAACATGAACAAGCCCAGGCCCAAGGGCCAAAAGCGCGTAACAAAGAATCGTGACGGTTCCTTCAGTGTGCAGGAACTCTGATGGCTGACAAGAAAACCACTGAGGAAAACCTACGATCTCCAGTAGACGGCACCGAGGAAATCCGGCTGGCGACCTCGGGCGCAAACTGGCGCGCCCCGATGACGGACATCGCCATTGTCCCGATCCTGAAGGATCAGGAGTTCACTGGCGGCGTTACGTCGCCTTCCGAGGGGCTGTCGACGGGCAACATCACGGTCAACTACGGCGACGGGCCGTTGCAGCACATCACGAACGGGGGCGCATTCACGATCACCGCGTCTGCGGACGATGGGAGTTGCATTCTCCTCGTGACCAATAACGGCAGCGCCGGGGCGATCACATTCACCGGCTTCGATGTCGGATCAAGCACCGGGGACTCTCTGACGACGACAAACACGGAGATGTTCTCGATCTCCCTCTGGACGATCAACGGCACTTCGGGCTACCGCATAGCGGCGCATCAGTAATGTTCCTGTTTCCTGTTCCACTCATAGGAATGGGCGGCGCTGCTTACGTTGGCCCTGGGGATGTGGTGTCTGGGGCGAGTGCGTGGTGGGGACTAAGGGCTTATTCTGCGGCTTCCATCGGAAACAATGCCGTCCGCTTGCGCCGTAGTAGCGATAACGCCGAACAGGATTTCCCGACTATTGCCGGGGGCGGTTTGGACGCTGCCGCGATTACTTCCTTCAAGGGTGGGGCCGCGACACTAACCGTCAGGACGTTGTATGACCAGACGGGCAATGGCAACGATGCTACGATAGTGGGCGGAACAGCTACCTTTAACATTAGCGACCTAAACTCACTCCCGACCTTCACTTGTAGCAATGGGCTCGGTACGGAGTTCAACGCCTCTGGTCCGACAATAGCAAACCAACCGTTTACGGTCAGTTCCGTATTTATAGACGATTCCAGCGGCGGGTCATTCCCGGTTCTGTTCCGCAGCGGTGCCGGTTGCGATATTTTCGTTGAGATATCGTCCGTGCCTACGGTCAGACTCGCGGACGGTGGCACTTTCGATGCCTCGATATCCGCGAGCACATGGTATGCCTTGCAGGCTGTGTTTAATAACACTTCTTCTACTGCTTATATCAATGGTTCGGGCACCAACGGATCGGTAGCAGGAACGGATGGCGTGGGCGGCACGTTGAGGCTGTGGTGGAACGGCCTTACGGCCCGTTGTACCGAAATGGGCGTTTGGGCTTCTGCGTTCAACGGAACTGAGCAGTCTCTTATCGACAACAATCAACGCTCCTATTGGGGCTTCTAAGGAGATCGCATGGCTCGCGACTTTATCAAGGTTGACACCAGCAACGCAGCGGTCGCGACCCAAGCGCGAACTTTGGTCGAGTTTGCTAGGCAGTTGCGAGCAGCCTACGATCAGGGCAAGCGCATCATCGCGATCATGTCGCACAACAACGATGGTTCCAACTTCACCGACATCGAGACGCTATACGGGTTAGCGGCAGGGCAGGGGCAAGCTGTCTTCGATCTTGTCAATGGGTCTGTCGGGTCGATGGAGGGAACATTTCAAGTTGATGATGCCAAGGAAATAACCGAACGCATCGCCTAGAAAGGATAAGAGATGGCTACCTTTACCCTCTTCGACGAGTTCCTGAAGTTCCTCGGTGACGGTACGATCGACCTTGACAGCCACACGTTCAAGGCGGCGCTAACCAACACCGCCCCGTCCCAGGGCGCGAACACCGTCTTGGCAGACATCACGCAGATCGCTTCGTCCGGTGGCTACACCACTGGCGGTCTGACGCTGACCGTGACCTGGACGGAGACGGGCTCTGGCACGGGCATCTGGACGTTCAACACGTCTGCGGACCCGGCATGGACCGCATCCGGCGGCTCGATCGCAACGCACCGCTACTTGGTGGTCTACGACGACAGCACCACCTCACCGGCTCCGATTGACGCGCTCGTTGGTTACGTGGATCGCGGCTCGTCTGACATCATCGCGTCCGGTAACACTCGCACCTGGGACGTTGGCGCCAACGGCCTGTTCCAGATGGATGCAACGCCATAACTGGCGTTCCGTCTCTCTGAATTAGGAATGATATAACGCCCGGAGGCGATAGATGGCCTTCGGTGACCAGAAAGGCAGTGCACTAACCGGATCGGAAAACTCGATCCCGAATCCGATTGTGGCCGCTGGCTCTGTCAGTGTCGCAGTTGGCGATCTGGTCGTCGGCATCGTCTCGCAGCAGACCAATCTGACTGCGACGACGACGATTACAGACAACCTCGGCAACACGTATTCGTTCGTCAACGCCGGTCTGGACAGCGGCACGATCACGGGCCGTTGTTTCTACGCTCGCGTCACCGTTGCCGGGACATTGACCGCCGTCAACGTCCCCACCTCGTCCTCGACCAACGACGCGAGCATTGTCGCTGCGGTCATCGAGGGACCGTTCCAGGTCAGTCCGTTAAGCTCGTCGCCTCCTGGAATGGCGACGGACTCAACGACTCCGTTCGACTGCCCGTCGAGCGGTACACTCGACAAGGCCGATGCGGTCGTTGTCGGCTTCATTGCCTATGGCGGCAATGCGACGGTCGCGGCGACCTCGCCGGATGTCCTGGCGGGCACGGTAGCGCGCGCGAACGCATCGAGTGGCCTCAGTAAGCGCGTTGTCTCGGCCACTACTGCGGTCGCTCCACAGTTTACGGGCACGAGCGCAACCTGCACGGTCGGCACTGCCGCGTTCCTGAAGGCTGACGTTACTACCGTCTCCCAGGCGACGATCACGCCCGCCGGTAAGAGCATAGCGGAAGCCGAGACTGTAGCCGTCTCTGCCGCGACGATCACGCTTACTGGACAGACGGTAAACGAGGTCTATCCGAACGTCGCCCAGGCGACGATCACGCTCACCGGACAGACAGTTACCCCAACGGACACGTCACCCCCGGTGACGGGCGATTCCGTAACCGTTACTGCGGCGACGATCTGGCTCAATACTGGTATTCATACCGATGAGCTTCGAGAAGACGGGGACCAAGAACTTCGCGAGGACGGGGGCAGAGAACTTCGCGAGGTAGATGACGGACCAAACATCGGGGAAGCCGAGACTGTCACCTCGGCCTCGATCGCGACTGCCGGTCAATCGGTCGCTGATCGCGACACGATCTCGGTCAGTGCGGCGTCTATCACTTTGTCCGGGCAGACCGTCAATGAGGTCTATCCGAACGTAGACCCCGCGACCATCACGCTCTCTGGTCGGACTATCCTTGAGAGCGAGACAGTCGCGGTCAGCCAAGCGACCATCACCCTCACTGGAGGGTCGGTCACTGAGGCTCTGACTGTTGGCTCCGGTACGATCACGGTTTCCGGACAGTCTGTTGTCGTCTCCGACAATGAGATTGTCGGGTCGGCGGCGATCACGCTGTCCGGCGGCACGATCACGTTCATTGACGGCGAGATTGTTGCTGTTGTCGCCGCCTCGATCACTTTGTCCGGTCGGACTGTTGTCATTGCGGACAACGAACTTGTTGGCGCAGCCTCGATCGCGCTGTCCGGGCAGGACGTAACAACCAGCGATACCACCGGGGCCGATACTGTCACGGTTTCTGCTGCAACGATCACGGTTGCAGGACAGTCCGTTGTCGAGAATGACGTTGTTCTGGTCGGAGGACCTTGTGTTGAACTCCGCGAAGATGGCGGTTTGGAGCTTCGCGAGGATGGCGGCCTAGAGATAGGCGAGGAAGACGATTGCGCCCCTCGCGTCAGGCTTATCGGTCAATCGGTCACTACGTCCGACACTGTTGCAAGTGATACCACCTCGGTTGATCCGGCCTCGATCGCCCTCACGGGTCGATCGGTTCTTGCCAATGACACCGAGTTAGTTGGAAATGCAACCGTCTCGCTATCTGGCGGGACTGTCACCGAGGCGCAGAACGTCGATCCGGCGACGGTCACGCTTACTGGACGTACCGTTGTCGTCAGCGACAACGAGCTTGTCGGATCGACCAGCCTAGTTCTGTCAGGCAGCACCGTTGTCATTTCAGACAGCGGGCTTGTCAGTTCTGGGACGGTCACGCTCGCTGGCGGCGCTATCCTCGCCAACGACAACGAGCTTGTCGGCAACGCGACGATAACGCTGACGGGCGGCGATATCGTCCCCACCGAGGGCGTTGTTGACTCGACGGCAGTCGATCCGGCGACCATCACCCTTGCGGGTGGTCTGGTCATTGTCTCGGACATCGAGATCGTCTCCGAGGCAACGATCATCCTCACGGGTCAGGATGTCGCTCTCGTCGAGACTACAGGCGGCGAGGCTGCTGGCGGCATCAAGCGCCATCCTCGCTGGCCCTACGTCGAATGGCACCTCAAGGACAAGTGCTGGAAGCGTGTCGAGGATTGTCCTCCCGAGCTTGAGGAGGAGATGGATGAGGTCATCCCGACCCTCGCTCCTCTGGCTCCAGAGGAAATCAGACGGCTCGTCGGCACGCTCAGTGCGCTCGTGCCGCCGCCGGAATTTAGGGAGGAGGATGACCTTGAGACTGTCGCTCTCATTGCAGCTTTGGAGGACTGATGCTGGATCACAAGCCGGGGCTAGGGGGTAGTCCCTACAACAAGGACGTTATCGCTTCTCTTGAGGCGATTCTATCAATCGCGAAGCGGGGTCTTATCCAGCACGCGATCATCATCACGGCAGACACTCCTACGCAGAACTCGACTACGATCGTCGGCAACCCGGCGCTCTCGTTCTCCGGGTTGGGCGGAATGGAAGCCGCCAAGATCAAGCTACTCGGCAACGTGTACGGCGGACACAGCGAGGAGCCTGCCGTCGATCAGGGAGCGGATAGGGTCCAGTATTCGCAATCGGACGGCCCTGCTTGCTACGATTTCATCCCGTGGATGATAAACGCGGAGATGCGGCGGATCAGGATGGGCTATCCCGGTCCTCTCAAGATCGGGTTCTCTATCAGGCCAGGGGATCATCAGAGGACCCTTTACAGACAGACGAAGAAAAAATTCTTCGACAACGTGATCTATCCCTCGATGCAATTCATCGGGGCTGTCAGGGATCAGACGGCGGCGACCGCCCCGCCGATCATCGAATACACGATGGTCCCGATCGTGAAAGCTAGTAGGGCTGGGGAGTTCGTCCCTGTGCTGTCTGCTACGGCAGAGGCCAGGGAGGTCGTCGCAAAGCACCTCGGGATCGGGAAACCTCCAGTCACTATCACGTTGAGAGAGGCGCCATATTGGGAGTATCGCAACTCCAACGTCCCCGAGTGGATCAAGGTTGCGGACTATCTCAAGGAGAAGGGCGAGCGGGTTATCTTTCTGCGGGATACCGACAAGGCTTCTGTCGGCATCCCCGGACATACCACCTACCCATTGGCGAGCAACGTCATCGACGTGCGGATGGCTCTATATGAGACCGCCCGCTGCAACCTCTTTGTCTCGAATGGTCCTTGGCATCTAGCCGTCTTCAGCCAGAGGCCGTGGCTGATGTTCGTGGAGCCCGACGACGACGCGATCTTTGCTGCCGAAACGCCTCAGTGGTGGAAGCAGCGCCACGGCATTGACCCGCACACCGAGCAGTTTCCGTGGTCGATGGAGACGCAGCGTATCGTCCCGAAGCGGGACCTGTTCGAGACGATCATTGAGGAATGGGAGCGGCTGAAATTGGATGACTAGCCAGCAATACATCCGCTGGATGGCGCTCAATACAACGTGCCCACGCTTCTGGATGCCGACTGGTTACTTTCGCAACTTTCTCGACGAGTCGATACCGGACGAGGTGGCGAAGTTCATCCGTTCGCCGCTCCACACGAGAAACGTGGTCGAGATACTGATTGCCGGTTGGCAACTGAAAAACTACGCGGTCAGAATTGGTGTCGATGCGATCGACAAAGCGGAGGAAAGATTTAGGAATGGCAATAGATCACAAGCCTGGAATGGCGGGCAGTCAGGGTAACTCTGCCTGTATCAAGTTGTTCGAGGAGATGGCGGAAGCCTGTAGGACGAACAACCGCATCCAGTCTGTTTGCGTCGTGTGGTGCGAGAACGCTCATCATAACGCTTCCCGCTTCGCTGGCTCGAAGCACATGGAGAACTCGCTTTTTACCGGGCTTCATACCGCCGCCCTCCGTGTGATGGAGCGTATTCACAGCGTCCATTTGGATCAGCCGTCTACTAACGAGTTTACTCCGGATTGCGTTGGCTGGGACATTTCCAAAGGTCCGGCTTGTTACGACTTCTTCGTCTGGTTGGTTCTTCAGGAGATGAACCGCCGCAAGCATGAAGTCGGAACCCACCTGAAAGTCGGGTTCCGCATGAATGCGGGCGATGAGGAGATGGCGATCCACAATCAACTGCGTAAGCAGTTCTATGACAACGTGATCTTCCCCGGACTGACGCTCATGGGGGCAGAGTTCGACAAAGAGGGCAAATACGCTCAGTGCAAGTCGATCGAGCGGTACACCTTCGCGGCGATCGTTGAGGCATCGAGACGGGGCGAGTTCGTCCCCCTGCTGAAGCCATCAGACGAGGCCAAGAAAGCGGTCGAGGAATATCTTGGAGAAGGTTCTCCACCTCCGGTGACGATTACTCTACGGGAGGCTACCTATCACGAGTCCCGCAACTCGAACGTGCCGCAATGGCTCAAGGTTGCAGACGAGCTTACCAGACAGGGTGAGCGCGTGATCCTGATTCGAGACACGAATTGGGAAAAAATGAAGCCCGAGCCGTATCACATTCCGGACGACTACGAGATTTGTGTCTCGGCTTCGTATGATGTCGACGTGAGGATGGCGCTCTACGAGGCGGCCAAGTGCAATCTGTTCTCCTCGAATGGCCCTTGGCATCTCGCGGTCTTCGGTACAAAGCCCTGGCTATGTTTCGTGCCGCTCGACTCGATGTCCGGTTTCTTTCCGGAGACACCGCAGTTCTGGACGCAATGGCACGGTATCAACCCCAAGGTGGGCGAACAATTTCCGTGGTCACAGCCTTATCAACGCATCGTGGACGCGCGCGACACCGCAGACGTGATCCTGATGGAGTGGGAGAGAATGAAGGTTACTGCCGCAGGGCAGTTTGGTTTCGGTGATCCCGTCCGATAACGGGATGGATTCACGCCCCTAAGACGTGATTCGCATCGCCCTGGCGTTACAGGGCGCATCGTAGGCCGACGAGACCGGCAGGACAGCATGGAAACAGAAGACGACAAGGGATTACTAGCAGACGCACTCTCTGATACGCCGCCAGCGGCAGAACCGGAACCGGCGCCACAGCCGACTCCGGAACCTGACGCTGGGCAACCCCGCGATGAACAAGGACGCTTTGCGCCGAAGGACTCGGCGGCGGCTCCGGTGGAAAATCCGCCAGAACCGGCCGCAACTCCTGCGCCTTCTCCGCAGCCCCAAAGTCATCATGTCCCCATCCAGGTCATGCTCGATGAGCGCGAGAAGCGCCAGCGGCATGAGCGGGAAGCCGAGGAATTACGGCAGAAGGTTGAATATCTAACGCGACTGGTCGGCCAGCCACAGCAGCCTCAGACGCAGCAACCGGAAGCCCCTCCCGACTTCTTTCAGAACCCGGATGCCTACTTTGATTATCGCCTGGACGGTCCCCGCCGCGAGATGGTGGGTGCGCTCCAGTCGCTTAATCAAAAGATCGAGGCGATGAGCCAAATCTCGGCAGTCGAGAAGTACGGCGAGGAAGCCGTGTCTTCCGCCTATACCGAGATCGCCAATCGTCTGCAAAGGGGCGAGGGGCAACACGACTATCAGAGGATCATGTCTTCTCCGCATCCCTACGCCGAACTCGTGAAATGGCATCAGAGAGAAACCAATCTTTCCAAGATTGGTAACGATCCGAATGCTTGGCTTGAGGCCGAGATTGCGAAGCGTATGAGTGATCCTACCTTCGTGAACAAAATCCTCGAAGCTGAACGAGCGAAGCAAACGTCTAATGGGTCTGGCCGTCCGGCAATCAACCTGCCTCCGAGTCTAAGTCATACGCCGTCTGCAATGGGTTCCATTGACGACGACGCGATCGACCAGGACGACAAGGCGCTCCTCAAATCAGCTTTGCGCCGATAGCCAGCAATAACAGACGAGAAGTCCGACCCCCTTAGCCGGGGGTTTTTTGTTGGCCGTGGCGCCGAGAGGCAATCATGGCCGTCACTACGATCCAGAGCAATAATAAGCTCATCCAGTTTCGGCGTGAAATCATCCGCGAGTATGTTCGGGAGAACTTGTTCTCCCCGTACATGGGCGACGGACTCACGTCGATCATCCGTACCCTCAGCGACAACAAGAAGGGTGGCGAGCAGGTTAACATCCCGCTCGTTACTGCTTTGAATGGTCCGCTGGGCGGCGCTACTCAGTCCGCAATCGGTGTCGGCACTCAGGTCGGCAACGAAGAAAACATCGACAACTACGGTTGCCGTATGTACGTGGATTGGGCACGCCACGCAGTCGTTACCAACGACGCCGAGAACCAGAAGGACAGCGCAGCGGTCTTCGACGAAGCCCGTCCGTTGCTGGCCGACTGGGGCAAGGAACTTCAACGCGACGAGATCATCGCCGCGATGATGGCCCTGCCATCGGAGTCAGCCCCCGCCAACCTCGGCACGTCCAACGGTCAGCGGGTCAACGGCGTTCTGTTCGATGCGGCTACCGCAGGCCAGAAGAATACCTGGAATGCGGACAATTCGGACAGGGTGCTCTACGGCAGCACGACCGCGAACTACAACGCTACGTTTGCGACCGCACTAGCCAAAGTCGGTGTCGTCACCACTTCGGACATCCTTACGGCCGCCAACGTGCAACTCCTGAAGCTGGTAGCGCGTAGGGCGAATCCCAAGATTCGGCCTTACAAGCTGGCGGATGGCCGCGAGTATTTCGTCGCGTTCGCGGGAAGCTATGCCTTCCGCGATCTCAAGACGAGCCTCGCGACCGTGAACAAGGACGCTCGTCCGCGTGAAGGCGGGGGTATGGATAAGAACCCCATCTTCCAAGACGGCGACCAGATTTACGATGGCGTTATCATCAGGGAAGTTCCCGAGATTGATAACTACGTCGAGAACGTCTGGACCTCCCTGCTCACCGCAGGCACTACCTCCGCGCGTGTCAACCCCGTCTTCCTTTGCGGACAGTCCGCAGTAGCGATGCCGTGGGCGAAGATGCCGGTTCCCACCGTGCGCTCCGAAGATGACTATCAGTTCATCAAGGGCGTCGGCGTGAAGATGTGCTACGGAGTCGGCAAAATCTTCAAGAAGCACCCGATGGGCGGCACCAAGCTCGTGCAATGGGGCATGGCGACCGGCTTCTTCTCCAATACTGCGACCTAAGGAAAGGAGCTACGCACATGCCTTCGGCAGCACGCGATACCGGCACCCAACTGGTGCATTTCCTACGCAAGACCGTCAACTTTGCGAATCTTGCGACCTCTACCCTTGCGCCCGCCGTGGACAACAACCTTGAGATCGGGACCATCCCGGCAAATGCAGTCGTCACAGGCGACGGCATTTACATCTCGACGTTGCCGGACGGAACGACCAACGTCCTCGACATCGGCTACACGTCCGACAGTCTCTCGACTATGGACATCGACGCCTATGCCTCGGCGCTGTCGCTCCCGATCACGACCGGCCTCGGGCGCGTTGCCCTCGACGAGTTGGGCAACGTGTCAGGCACCTCCAAGAAGCGGACAGTGGACACTACACTGATCGCCCAACGGCGGGGCACGGCCACTACCGGCATTCTGGATATCGTCATCCAGTACGTGCTGGATAAGTGATCTCAGTCTGCATACCAACGTACAACCGCCCTGGGCTCCTCCCCAGGGCGGTTGCCTCTGTACTAAAGCAAGATGTCGATCTCGAAATCGTCATCATCGACGATGAGAGCGATTCCCCGGTAGAGCTATTCTCCGATCCTCGCATCCGCGTTGTCCGCAATCGGGTCAACCAGGGCGCGCTTCACGGCGATATGCCGCATCTCCGCAAGTTCCTGAAATACTACTGCAATGGCGATTCGTTTCTGTATCTTTGCGACGACGACTATCTCATTCCGGGCGACCTTCTTTCCAGACAGTACACCGCAATGAGGGAAAACAATCTCTCCTTCGTGCAAGGAGGGATGGCGCAGCAGTACGAGAAGCCGATCCACATCATCCCGAATGCGGATCATCTGACCTACGAGCACCTGAACGGCGAGAGAACTCAAATCTTTGCTCGCGGTCTGTTCCCGTCTCACCGCACCATGAGCGGGGATGAGTATCTGTTTCTCCTGGCATCTGACCCCAGGAACCGCAATATCGTCGTAGGGGCGACGTTGTTCGACACCGAGAAATTCATGGCCGCTGGCGCGCTCGATCGCTGTGCTGGCGTCAAGCGGCAGATGGGCTTTGCCAGACCCGCTGGATCGGCAACGCCAGGCCCGGTCCTCTACATGGCCGAACCCTGTGTGATGGCTACGCCCCCGACAATGCGCAACATCAGCTTCCACGGCACGCAGATGGATCATCTGTGCGAGATACTAAGTTCCATCTCCGCAGGGATTCCGGACCACCCGGCCAGAGGGGAAATGTCCCGTAAGATGCTAATGACCTACGTCAGCAACAAGTTCGGCCATCGCTTCGGCTGGTTCCCTCCAGAGGTCATGTCTCACTTCGAGCCGCCGATTACAGCGGACGAATTCCTGCGTTTGGCGCACGAGCGGGAGGTGCCCATTACGGAGGGCAACAAGGAGGCCATCCTCCTGTCTGACAACAATCCAGACCAGAAAGATTGGAACAATATTCTCAAAATGGTGGCTTGATGTGGGTCGTCTCGGTTCCAGTATGGGGAAACTACTATATCCGCCGGTTCATCAATTCGTGTCTTCCTTGCCATCGTGAGGCACTGAAGCGCGCTACTATCCCTGTCCGCTACATCGTCCACACGGATCAGCCAACCGAAATCTACGAGGCCATGCGGGGGCTGGATGTCGATCTCCGTCCGGTCCCTGGATCGGACAGGCGCTATGTCTCAATGGGCGACTCCCACAGGGACGCGATCGAGAACGCGCAGGATGGCGACTTCGTGGCGCTGTTCTGCGGCGACATTGCGCCGTCTGTCGAGGTCTTCGAGGCGTGTGAGAAGCGGCTGCGGTCCTACAAGGCCATTGTTTGTGCGGCTACTCGCACCGAGCCGAAGGACTATCAGCACCCTCCGGTTGCGTCTGCGCGCGATCTTCTGAAATGGACGATGGAGAACGCGCATCCCTGCATCAGAGATTTGTTCTGGGATGAAGGAAAAGGCGCCTATCCCTGGTCCGTTTACTTCCGCAATGGCGAGAATATCACCCTGCGGGCCTTCCATCTTCATCCACTGGCGATCGCCAAAGATGGAAGGGATATCGTCTCAAAAGACAGCCTCGATGCGGACTTGCTCAACAACTTCAACCTGGACGAAATCCACGTTGTCACGTCGCCTGACGAGTTGGCGCTTGCCGAAATGACCTGGGGAGAGTCCGTCTTCGGCAGCATGAAGCGCGGTCTGCAAATCGAGGACATTGCTGCCTGGGCTTTCACGCGGGCTAGTCCGGTTCATTGGTGGCTCTCCAAGCATCGCATCGTCATACAAGGGAACGGGGATACCGAGGACGAGGAGGTATGGAGCCGGATGATGGATTGGGCGGCCACACACCCGCTGATGGACTTCGACCCAAGGGAGTTGGCGGCGTGAACGAGTGGGCGGGAGTGGTCTTGGAGATCGGAGATCGGGAGGACGTTACGGTCAAGCTCAACGATGAGGTCATTTGGCAGGGAAGGCTCCCAGGATCAGACCGTCCCGACATCAGGTCCGCCTTCGTAACGAAGCTGTTAAGCAGGAAGCGATAAGATGGCAACAACCCCGACCTCATGGTCGCTCTTGCTCGAAAGTCTTACGAAGTACCAGGGCGGGGATAGCACTGGCTTTCCGGACTACGGAAGCTGGATCGGACAGTTCGAGGCGTGGTTTAACCGGAATGCTCGCCTCCGCGAGATGGAGGCGTCCGTACAGTTAACGCTGGCTGCAAGCGAGGTCGGACTGCCAGCCGATTATATTGCATGGCGCGCAGTGGAGTGGCTTGGGGCTACCCCGGATCGCGAATTGAAATGGATTCACCCTAAGTACATCGAGGTCGATTATCCTTCTTTATTGGGGGAAGTCGAGTTCTTCACCATCGAGAACGGTGTCCTTACTGTCATCCCCGAGGACCCAAACGACAACGACATCGTTCTAAGATATTGGCAAAAGCTGGTTGGGCTGGGGACCGATGAGCTTGAGACGAATTGGCTCAGTCTCTCACATCCTGACCTCTATCTAGCTGGTTCGATGTACGAGGGCGCCATGTATAGCCGCGACCTCGAAGGCATGGCTGTCTGGAAAGCGAAACGAGATGAGATTTTCGGAGAACTCGTGAGATTGTCAGCGTACACACAGGGCGCGGATGCTATCCGCTCGAATGAGTACTTCTGATGGTTTTCGTACCGTTCCCTGAGTATCGGCCGGACGTATCGAGCTACAACGCCAACGTGACGGGGCTTGTCAGCAATGTCCTACCACGTCAGGACGGCTATGGACCGTTCCACGAGTTCGGCGCGCTGACTCAGACGCTTGGCGGCGGCAACGACAGCTTCACGAAAGTCCTGCTGCACTTCGATGGCACGGACGCTTCGACCACCATAACGGACGATGCTGCTGGCGCGGCATTTACATGGACTGCCGCCGGGAACGCCCAGATCGACACGGCTCAGTCTGTATTCGGCGGGGCGTCGTTACTATGCGATGGGACCGGAGATTGGGTTTCGTCCTCTGTTGGGAGCGCGCTGCCCTTCCTGACGGATGATTTCCACATCCATATGCGTGTCCGCTGTGCGGGCGCAGACGGCACGTTATTCAATATTTGCGGCCAGGGCGATAGCACCGCCTCCGCTACGCTTTCCAGCTTCAATATAGCCCGTATTTCTGCTGGCAATGTGATCCGGGCTCGTGTCTCGGACGGGGCATCGTTCGTGACCCTGACGGGCGTTACTGCCGTTCTGCAAAACGTCTGGCATGAGATCGAATTCAGCCGATCGGGAGGAACGCTCTATCTGTTCGTCGACGGCAACCTGGAGGCCTCCGATGCGGTGTTCGCAGGCAACACCGTAAGCGACGATCTGCGCGTTGGGGCGGCCGGGGAGTTGACAACAAACACCTGGAACGGCTGGATCGACGAGTTCATGCTCTCGATGGGCGAGGCCGGTCATACCGCCGAATACAATCCGCCCGAGAGCGCATACTCCATTCCTACTCCGTGTCGGGGGATGTTCTACGCCCGCGATGATGATGGCACGATCGTCGTCTTCGCCGGTTCGGTCAACAAGCTGTTCAAGCTCAACGCCACCACGCAAGAGTGGGCAGACGTTAGCGTTGCGGCGGGCTATACGGACCTTCCTGCCAACAACCACTGGCAGTTCGCCCAATTCGGGCTGCTGGTCATCGCCGTGCAGCCTAACGCCGCTCCCCAGGTGTTTACTCTGGGATCGTCTACGGCCTTCGGCAATCTCTCAGGGTCGCCCCCGCAAGCCGCGTATATCGCCATCGTGAGTAGGTTCGTGGTGCTGTCTGGATTGACTAGCAATCCGTTCCGCATCCAGTGGTCAGGTCTAGGGGACGCGACTAATTGGACGGCTGGCTCTAACTCATCTGACTTTCAGGACTTTCCTGATGGCGGCATCGTGCGAGGTGTCGCGTCCGGTGACTTCGGCATAGTATTTCAGGACAGCGTTATCAGACGGATGATCTGGAACCAGAACACAGTCACCGTGTTCGACTTCAACAAGATCACCGAGGAGATGGGGCTTCTGTATCCCTATAGCCTCACAAAAGCCGGTGACAGTGCTTTCTTTGTGTCTCAGAAGGGATGGCATCGTGTCGGTTTGACCGGGAGTCCGGTCGCGATCGGGAAAGAGCGGGTTGACCGCACGTTCTTTGCTGATGTGGATGTTAGCTCCCCCAGGCTTGTTGTAGGCGCGGGCGATCCTGAAGCTAGTCGCGCGTTCTTCATGTATAAGTCGGGCTCCGGCGCGGCTGGCTTGGCCGATAAGCTGCTGGCCTACGACTACCTCTTGGACAGATGGTCCGCCATCTCTGGTCAAGCTCTTGAATATATCGCCACCATGTCCGTTCCGGGCGTCACCTTGGAAGGACTTGATGCGCTTTTCCCAAACCTGGACGCGATGACGATCTCGCTCGATGACATCGCGCAGTCTGCCCTTCCGCGCCTTGCCGCCTTCGATAGCACGAATGCTATGGGCATGTTTACCGGCGAAACTCTGGAAGCAATACTGGAAACTCCAGAGCAAGCGACTGACATCAAGGTACGCATCCAGAACGTCAGGCCCAATACAGACGCCACCACTTGTTACGTCTCGATCGGTGTGCGCGAGAAGCTATCCGACGCAGTGACGTACAGAGGTGAGACGGTGTTGCTCGCGAGCGGAATTTGCGGGGCGAATGTGCGCGGGCGCCTCTTGCGCGCCAGACTTCGTATACCGGCGGGGGAGACGTGGACATTCGCGAGCGGAGTTGAGCCTAGAATTGCCGGTGAAGGGAGATGGTAGGAACGATCTCTCCCAACGAGAGGGACCTCGAACGGATCGTCAACGCCATAAGAAATGGACTGTTCGCAACCGCTGGCCTAATCGAGACGTTCGCGCAGCGTGTGGTCTATCTTTCTGCTGCTACGGCATCGTCCAGCACGATCACGATCGACGCGGACGGAGTAGCCAGAGCAGGAGACAATACTGCCATCATCGGCACTACCGCGCCGCCGCGTCCGTTCTCGCTTAGAGGCGTTACCTGCAACATCTCTACCGCTGGCCCTGCGGCGAATGGCAGGGATCAGGCTGGAGCCTTCGGCGCAGCGGCGCATGTGACGTTCTATGCCATCATCAAAAAAGACGGAACCGTTGCCACCATTGCGTCGGTGAACTCCCAAGCTCCGACGCTGCCGACCGACTACACGCATTATTGCTATCTGTTCACTGCTGTTCTGTCTGGCGGCAACCTCCAGAACATCACCGTGCTCGGAGACTTAGTTCGCTACAATGTCGTCCAACTGATCTTGAATGCCGGTACGAGCACCGGGACTGCTGGCTCTCCGACGACCTCGATAGCTGTGAACACTCACATCGCCTATACGGCGAAGTCATCTCTTTTCTTGGCGCGCTTCGGCAACTTTGCGGCGTCTACGTCAAGTGTGAATGTCGGCTTTGTGTCCGGGTCGAGCGCCTTTCTCTTGACTGCGGAGGCAAGCGAATGGGGCGGCTCCGAGTTTGAGTTCCCTACGGTCGATCCTATTTTCTATGCCGTCAGCCAAGCGGGCGCGGCTGTAGACATTTGGGCCGCCGGTTATCGCGAGCCTAATGGCGGATGGCCGGGTTAACCGGGATTCGCGTCCCACCTGAGAAGGTTGCGGACATCTGGCCGCACGTTAAGCATCTAGTTTATCGCGCCATGAAGCGCGCCGATTTGACGCTATTCGGACCAGTCGAGGAAGGCGTCTTGAATGGCAGCTACGCTCTGTGGGTCGCGTTTGACGATCGTGTGAGGGGCGCGGCGGTCACGCAAATTGTCAGGACTGAGAATAACAGGCGGGTGCTTCATATCTGCGCCTACGGCGGCAGCATGAAAGTTGCCCAGGAATTTTTGGGTCATATCGAGGACTATGGCCGCGAGCAGGGATGCGTGGCCTCACGCATCACCGGAAGAATCGGGTGGGAAAAGATATTCCCACAGTATCGACGCAGGCGCGTCATTCTCGAAAAGGCTCTCCTAAATGGGTAGCGCAGACGACACTCAGCAAACTCAGAACAGTCAGCAGACGGGCAACTTCTCGCGCTCCGGCACGCAGACACAGACGCCGTGGGACTTGGCTGTTCCAACCCTGTCTGGATTGCTGGGGCAGGTCGGCGGCCAGATGGGGGCGGCGACCGCCACTCCCCAGGAGGACACCGCGATCGGGGGACTGGAGCGCAATGCAGGTTACGGTAGCTCGTTTCTTCCGTACATCACGAACACCGCGAATGAGCTTTTCACCGGAGGTCCCGATAGACGGGGGAATGTCGTCTCCAATTACAAGACCTTTCAGAGACAGGTCGATCCAACGATCTCGGGGAAATACCTCAATCCCGAAACCAACCCGTTCTTCAACGAGACCAGGGACAAGCTCTCGCGCGATGCGATGAACCGGGTGAACGCGCTTTATGCCGGGTCCGGACGTGACTTCGCGGGAGCGGGCAGCGGCGCCTATACAGCCGGGAGGGGAGTAGCCGAGGCTACAGCGCCACTGTTCTCCAGCATCTACGAGAGCGAGCGTGGCCGCCAAGAGCAGGCCATGCGTGACCTGCTTGGCGCGGGGACCGGCGAAATCGGACAACTGTCCGCACTGGATCAGCAGAACCTCGCCAACAAGCAGGCTGGCGTAGGGGTGGCGGGACAAGCGCAGGACTTCGCCAATCAGCCCTGGCAAAACATGCTCGCGGCGGAAGCCTATAAGAGAAACATCCCCCTGGGAGCCCTGGCTTCCCTCATCGGGCTCACTACGCCGATCGCGTCCCTTGGAAAGAACACTAGTTCGACCGAGAGCGGCACGACGACAGGGACCGGATCGCAATTCAGCGAGACAGACCCGAGTATCTTCAAGAGCATTGCTGATTTGGGCAGCATCTTCAGAAAATAATGCCGACATACACCTTCTACGCCCCCGGTCCCGGCGACCGGATGGAGGGCGGTTTCGAGACATCGAAGAAGAATAGGGAGGGGGAGAATATCCCCCGTACCCTGGACGATTACCGTCTGGGTAAGTCCCCCTATGTGACGGTTGCCTCCGATCCGTCTCGATACGGGCAGGACGTGAACCTGGGGAAGATTACCTACAGGTCTCCCCTGGATAATAATACCTACACTCTCGATGACGTGAAGGGTTACATCCACGACACCGGGTCCGCATTCCAGGGTCGCCCCGACAAGCTCGACATCGCTACGGGTGACTTCCGGGGCTGGAACCCGTCCCAAGCGTCATCCTTCGTCGCCCGCAACTCTGTAGGTGGCGGCGACCTCGGCTACGCACCGGAGCCTCGCAAGCCCATGTTTCCTGATCTTCTGTCTTCATTAGCCCCACAGGCTCAAAATGGCGCCGCCCCGTCTTTTGGACAACGCCTTGGCGCTGGCCTCCAGGGCTTCGCTCAGTCCGGAGGTTTGCTGTCCGCATTGGGCAACTTGATCGGTGGCGTTGCTACCGGAGAGCGCACGGACGAGGACTATCTTACCAGGAAAGAGCGGGCGGCCGAGCGGGCTCGCCAGCAATACAACACAGATAGAACCTTCGGAGAACTCCAGTCCGAGCATGGCCGCCAGCAACGCAACTTTGAGATGCAATACAACAAGCCGCAGGTGGTATTTAAGTCCCAGATCGACGAGGATACGGGCGAGCGGACGGAAGTCCCCTACATCGTGACCCCTGGAGGTCCCGGTAAGCCCCCCAATGTCCAGCAGCTTGATCCCTCGGCGTTCAAGCCTTCCCCCTCTGTGGCGCCCTCTGTGGTCCCCGGCGCCACATCCTCAATGACCCCCTCGGACACCGAGGAAGCCATTCCTGCGACCGCCCAGCTTGTCCAGGGCGTCGTTCCCGGCCCCGCCATGCCCCCGCCCCCTCCAGGGCTCAAGGGACCTGCCCTGCGCGCCTTCAACAAGAAGGCAGCGGAGGAGCTTGGCAAGAGCGCGGCGACCAGTTCCGAGCGTCAGGATCGCGCCCAGCCCCTTCTGGACACGATCGGGGACATCAAGAATCTGGTCGACACGCCCGAGTTCAAGAAGCTCACGGAAACTTCCCCCCTGCTCACGGAGAGCGCGACCTCGGCGCCCTACAATCCAATGAGGATGGGCTATGAACTGGCTGTCCGAGAGCCGCAGAAGATCATGCAGTCTAAAATCCAGCAGATGTCGGAAGCCCTTAATCTGGAGTTCGGTCGTCTGTATTATCAGGGGCAAGGCGCCGTCTCCGAGTTCGAGCGCAAGGCGGTTGAACGCCTAACGGGCCAGATCGGCTCCGCGCGCAGTCCGCAGCAGGCCAAGGACTACCTCAATCAGCTTTCCAAGATTGTGCAGCGCAATCTTGGAAAGGTCCCGAACTTCGATCGGAGCCAACCCTCGCCGGAGGAGAAACCCGCTCCCTCTGCCGCGCCTTCTGGCGCCCCCAAAGACGCCATCAGACAAGAGCTAATCAGACGCGGACTCCTGAAAGAAGGACCGGCGGATGCCAACTCTCTCTGACATTCCGGACGACGAGCTTCTGCGGCTCTACAAGCAGGGCG
>JACCDR010194413.1_pt1 | contig 21350 bp, 23 predicted proteins | sample 7446431 | NCBI WGS metagenome assembly JACCDR01 (sample SAMN15323443, study PRJNA562643) | freshwater metagenome | isolation source: river surface water | place: USA:Blue River Watershed | collected 2017-08-17 | reverse complement strand
GGGGTTTAAAGGTCAGCTAGGCGCGAATGGAAACCGTGCCGATAGTGTATGAGCACAAGCTGGCTTGACTGTAAGACGTACATGTCGAGCAGGTGGGAAACCAGAATCAAGTGAACCGACCATTCGTATTAGACGCGGTGGAAGATTAACGGATAAAAGCTACTCTAGGGATAACAGGCTAGTTCCGCCCAAGAGTTCATATCGACGGCGGAGTTCGGCACCTCGATGTCGGCTCACCTTAGCGCGGTGGTGGAGAAGCTACCAAGCGTTTGGCTGTTCGCCAATTAAAAAGGTACGCGAGCTGGGTTCAGACCGTGGAGGAGTTGTGTTTGTGTAGCAATACATGATAATCGACTTTTCCACAGTCTGAATCCCATGCGAGGAAAGAAAGAACTTGAAAAAGAACTTAAACTGTTTTAATCGAAATTAACCATGAACTTAAATGTTCATCACGGCGGCATGATGCAGTAATACATCATGAGAAGCTAACTTATATCGAAGGAACCCTACTTTCAGAAATGAAAAGGGCAACGTCGAGGGAATTTTGACACATAGTCAAATGCCCGTAGAGACTGAATGTTAGACATCCTGCATAAGGATGAAGTCACAGTCCAATCCCCAGAGTAATCTGGGAAGCCCCACGGAGGTGGGGCGAATAGATGCGTGAGACAGGTTGGTCTCCTATCTACTGCACTCGTTGATTCTTGAGAAGATTTGCTCCTAGTACGAGAGGACCGGAGTGAACTAACCTCTGGTGTGAGAGCTCTGGCGCCAGCCGGACTGCTCTGTAGCTATGTTGGGAATGGATAACCTCTGAAAGCATCTAAGAGGGAAGCCAGCTTCAAGATTAGGAATCGTTTAGAACCCTGAGAGATGATCAGGTTGATAGGCTTTAAGTGGAAGCGCAGTAATGTGTTAAGCTGAGAAGTACTAATGTTTCGATTCCTGTTAGGAAATTTGTAAACCACTCCCGTGTGCAAACACGGGTTACAAAGCCCGCTTCGGCGGTTGTTAGAATAATTGAAAAGACAGATCCATTTTTTAGTGTTGGTGATTCGTCGCAAAGGTCACACCTCTTCCCATTCCGAACAGAGAAGTTAAGCTTTGTCGAGCCGATGATAGTCGCAAGGCGAAAGTAGGCAGTCGCCAGCACTAAGTAATGGATTTTTTTTATTTCTCATACACCTTTTAATTAAAGGTGTTTTTATGTTATTATTTAAGCTATGACATGGGCTTTGCGGAGACAACTGATGTATATTGGTGCTTTTGTTTTGATATTTGGAGCCTTGGGTTTCTGGATCGGGTATCCTCATTTCAACAAAGCACCCACTTGCAATGACGGCAAGAAAAATGGCACTGAGCTCGGCGTAGACTGCGGTGGTTCTTGTGCTCTAGCATGCGTGGCGACAGTCGATGAACTCAAGGTCATCTGGTCTCGTGCTTTTGAGGTAGTACCCGGTAGATACAATGCTGTGGCTTATGTAGAAAATCAAAACACGAATGCTGGCGTAGTGCGTATCAAATACCGTTTTCGTTTTGCTGATAAGGATAATATATACGTAGGACAGAGAGAAGGTGAGACCACAGTGCCACCTTCTGGTAAATTCGCTATATTCGAACCAGCTGTGGATTTGGGTAGTTCGGTGCCTGTCTATACAAATTTTGAATTCACCTCGACACCAGTCTGGGTCCAAGTACCTGAAGAAAAAATTCGACAACTCAAACTCACAACTTCCGGAGTAGAGGTCTCAGACGAAGGTACTATTCCAAAACTCTATGCGACTATAGAGAATAATTCTTTCTTTACAATTCCAAATGTAGAAGTTGTCGCATTGTTGTATGATGGCACTGGCAATGTCATCGCTGCTAGTCAGACGTATCTAGAGAGGCTGGGTCCGGAAGCCAGAGAAGAACTTGCTTTTACTTGGCGGGCACCTTTTAGTAAGCCAGTCGTTATCAAAGAAATCATCCCGATTTTCAATATTTGGGATGCAAAGTTGTAATAGATGGTAGATTTTTTTATTAAACGGATTGATTGGTTGCTAGTATTTTTCATCCTGCCCATTTTGTGTGCAGGGCTTTTTACGATGAAATCTTTTGCCGGGGATCTGTCTGGTCCTGATTTTTTCATTCGACAGGTGATCTGGGTTGCAGTGTCTTTGTCGGCTTTTTTTACTCTAGCCTCTTTTGATTTGAGATTTCTAAAACGCACTGGTGTGCTCGTGGCACTCTTCCTATTCTTTCTTTTTGTTTTGACTGCTTTGTTTGTCTTGGGTAAGGTTTCAAATGGTGCACAGAGTTGGTTTGATCTGGGAGGTTTTTCTTTTCAGCCGGCGGATATGATGAAATTAGTTTTGATTCTAGTACTCGCAAAATATTTTTCTCGTAGACACGTCGAGATCAAAAATATCAAGCATATATTTATCTCAGGCCTTTATGCAGTCATACCTTTTCTGCTTGTGTTTTTGCAACCCGACTTTGGTTCTGCGATGGTCATATTCTTTATTTGGTTCGGTATGGTGTTGGTCTCAGGTATCTCAAAAAAACATTTACTTTTAGTCGGAGCGATAGGATTAGTCGCTTTTCTGGGTTTATGGTTTTTTGTCTTCGCTGATTATCAAAAGGACCGTATCGTGAATTTCTTAAATCCGATGGCCGATATTCATGGCTCTGGTTACAATGTATTTCAATCCACGATCGCTGTCGGTTCTGGTCAGGTGGTAGGCAAGGGGCTTGGCTTTGGGACTCAATCACGTCTTAAGTTCTTACCTGAACCCGAGACTGATTTTATCTTCGCTGCTTTTGCTGAGGAGTGGGGTTTTATCGGATCTATCATCATCCTGATTCTATACGCTTTTGTTATCTGGCGTATTTTACATATATCTGCCTTGGGCGCGACAAACTTCGAGACTCTTTTTGGATTGGGTTTGGCTATTTTGTTTATGACACACATCATCATAAATGTGGGCATGAATCTAGGTATATTCCCAGTGACAGGTATACCACTACCTTTCATGAGTTATGGAGGTTCGCATTTAGTGACTGAATTCATCGGCCTTGGTATACTTATGAGTCTCAGGAGATATGCTCGTAGCGCTCATCGAGATGCTATGCGCAACGAGTTCTTGGGTTTACAATAAACAAATGATATTAATAGACGGAAAAAAATTAAGCAAAGAAGTGCTCGCAGATTTGGCCCAAAAGATCGCAGATCTTCCTTTTGTGCCTGTTTTCTGTGATGTGCTAGTCGGAGATGATTTTGCTTCAAAAAAATACGTAAGCATGAAGTCTCGTATTGCAGGGGAGATAGGTATGCATTTTCATGAGGCTTTTTTTCAAGCATCGATTTCCACCGAATCTTTGATAGCAGAAATTCAAAAAATAAATTCTTTGCCAGATATGTGTGGAATTATTGTACAGTTACCATTACCAAGTCATATTGATGAACAAAAAGTCTTAGATGCTATAGATCCAAAACTAGATGTAGATGTATTGGGTAGTGAAATGAGTTTGAGGTTTTATACAAGTGAAAGCCCTTTGTTTTTACCTACTGCTCTGGCTTGTATGCATATACTGGATTCTTTAAATCTAGACCTTTTAAATAAAAACATAGTCGTCTTAGGGCAAGGTAAACTCGTCGGGCGCCCAGTGGCGAGGTTGTTGGAAAAAAGAGGTATCACACCTCTCACAATCGACAGCGACACACCAAACCAACTAGCTTTATTACAGCAGGCTGACATCATCATATCTGGTATAGGCAAGGCAAATTATCTAAAAGCAGATATGGTCAAAGAACATGTCATCATCATCGATGCTGGCACTTCAGAGTCCAATGCGGGTCTTTCGGGGGATGTGGATCAAACATCTATGAGTAGTAAGGCTCTGTATCTTTCTCCGTGCCCTGGCGGGGTAGGCCCAGTGACAGTGGCTATGCTATTTAAAAATGTTTTACAAGTCGCTCAAAATATAATAGAAGAAAAATCAGATGCATAAATTTTTATTTGAACCAATATATAATCTTTCTCAAATACCATGGGTTCGGGAATTTGCTTCTCTGCTCTCAAATGAGATCACTTATGCCTTGCTTGGTATTAGTTTGATTTGGGCGATTTTTTACAGTACTCGAAAGATGTATAGTTTTTCTTTGATTTTCCTGACCATAATATCTGCTTGGTTTACTTCCAATCTGATCAAAGTCATTGCGCGTCTACCGAGACCTTATGTAGAGACGGGTTTCCGTCCTGTGGAAATGGAATCAGGATTTTCTTTCCCTTCGTCTCATGCCACTATTCTTTTTGCTTTGGCTTTTGCTGTGTCTTTTTTGTATCCTAAATATGGCAAAGTACTCTTGTTTATGGCTATTTTGGTAGCCCTTTCTAGGGTCATCTTGGGCGTGCATTATCCAGTAGACGTGCTAGCAGGCGCTGGTCTGGGTTACCTCGTATCTTGGTTTTATATAAGAATTTTTAAGAGAATATAGCAACACACGCTATATTTGCTTTTCTGCCAAAATGGGCTAGAATACCCCTATATTTACCCTATAAAATAAAGGGCAAGTGTTAAAATTATGAAAATATTTAAAAGAATTATACTAGCAGTGTTGGTTTGGGTGCTTGGTCTAGGGGTGGCTTTATTTGTATACAAGTCAGAGCCTCGATTAAACGCTAATTTTACAAATGAAAAGAGTTTCTTAAAAAATCATCCTTTCCGTCTAGGTCTGGATCTTTCTGGTGGTAGCCACTTGATATACAAGGCGGATGTATCACAAGTCCCAGAAGGTAGTGTGGCCGAGAGTATGGATGCTCTCCGAGATGTCATAGAACGTCGTGTGAATCTATTCGGTGTTTCTGAGCCAGTAGTCCAAGTCCAAGAATCAGGACTTATCTCAGGTGGTGAAGAAAGACTCATCGTGGATTTGCCAGGTGTGACTGATGTAGACAAGGCGACAGCGATGATCGGCCAGACCCCTTTACTTGAATTTAAAATAGAACGCCCTTCTACCGAGCCTCAAGCTGCGACAGTGGATGAAAATGGTCAGGTCTCTCTCGATCTTTCAAACCAATTCGTACCCACCGAACTCACTGGACGTTATTTGAAGCGTGCAACGTTGCAATTTAACCCACAGACAGGTGAACCTCAAGTATCATTACAATTTGATGAGACTGGTACAAAACTTTTTGCTGATATCACTCGAGAAAACGTGGGCAAAATGGTTGCTATTTATCTAGATGGAGCGCCTATCTCGACTCCGGTTGTACGTGAAGAGATTACTGCTGGTGAAGCATTCATCTCAGGTTCTTTCAATCCAGCTGAAGCAAAACAACTCGTAGGCCGTTTGAATTCTGGTGCATTACCTGTGCCGATAACCTTGATCTCCAAACAAACCATAGGTGCTACTTTAGGAGAGAGCGCTATCAATGCTGGGGTAAAAGCTGCTCTAATCGGATTTTTCTTGATTGCACTCTTCTTGGTGCTATGGTATCGCTTGCCAGGACTCTTGGCGACTATCGCCTTGGGTATGTTTGTAGTCATAATGCTTGCTCTATTCAAACTCATCCCAGTGACCTTGACTGCTGCTGGTATCGCTGGATTCATCATCTCTATCGGTATTGCAGTGGATGCAAATGTGCTTATATTCGAGCGTGTGCGTGAAGAACTCAAAGCAGGACGCACTATCGCTGATGCTATCCAAAATGGATTCGGCCGAGCGTGGTTCTCTATTCGTGATTCAAACACTTCGACCCTTATAACATCATTGATTCTATTTTGGTTTGGTACCTCTCTGATCAAAGGATTCGCTCTGACCTTGGGTCTAGGTGTATTGGTGTCATTACTTTCAGCGATTGTCATCACTCGGATATTCTTGCGTGCGTTTTCTTTTATCAAAGATAATAAATTCACTCGCTTCTTGTTTTCAAGCGGAACGAGCCTATAAAAACATGTTTATAATAAAACACAAAAAAATATTCCTCGGATTTTCTGTACTGCTCGTGGTTCTTTCTATTGCTTCTTTGTTTGTCTTTGGTCTCAAGATCGGTATAGATTTCAAAGGAGGTGCTCTGACTGAAGTCTATTATGCTGATGCTCGTCCAGAACAATCTCTCGTCACAGAACAAACAGAAGCGCTTGGTTTTGGCACTATGCTCGTGCAACCAACTGGAGAGATGGGTTATATCATCAAGTCACGAGATTTGATTGAGGCAGAACACACCTCGCTCTTGAATACTTTGTCACAAAACGGTGCTATCAATATGCGAGAGGAGAGTTTTAATTCGATTGGTCCTTCTGTGGGTAGTGCTCTAGCGCGACGTGCTATCGTAGCTATCGTCCTTGTATCTTTGGCGATTATTGCTTTCATCGCTTATGCCTTTCGCAAGGTTTCAAGACCTGTTTCATCTTGGGCGTATGGTATCATCGCGGTAGTCACATTACTACATGACGTGATCATCCCTGTCGGCTTTTTTACGTACTTCTCTCATTATTTTGGGGCAGAGGTAGACACGCTTTTTGTAGTAGCCATATTGACAATATTAGGTCTTTCTGTGTCTGATACTATCGTTATCTTTGACCGTGTGCGTGAAAATCTACGCAATGAATCAAATATCGACAAGGCAGATTTTGGTGAGATTGTCGGAAGAAGTTTGAAGCAATCATTTACCCGTTCTATTGCTACATCTCTGACTGTCATCTTGGTTTTGTTGGCTCTCGTGTTCTACGGTCCTCATGCGACAAAGTATTTTGCACTTATGTTGACCGCAGGTATGTTTTTTGGTACCTATTCATCCATCTTCCTAGCATCACCTATCTTGGTGATGGTGGCAGAACATCAAGTAAAGAAGAAAAAGAAGAACTAGGCTTATGTGTGTTATAATACAGTTATTACTCGTATAAGATAAAAATATGAAATATTTAATTGGTTTTTTAGCCTTGGTTCTCGTATGGATGACTTTTGTCTACAATAAATTAGTTTCTTTACGCAATCGTAGCAAAGAATCCTGGTCTGATATCGAAGTCCAACTCAAGCGTCGTTATGACTTGATTCCAAATCTTGTGAATTCAGTCAAAGGCTATGCTACTCATGAGTCCACTGCTTTCGAAAAGGTAACCCAAGCCCGTGCCGAAGCGATGCAAGCCAAGACTATGGGTGAGCATGCGAAAAGCGAAGCGCTACTCGGTGGTGCTATCTCTGGTATTTTTGGTATCGCAGAAGCGTATCCAGATCTCAAAGCAAACGCTAACTTCTTAGAATTACAACGCGAACTCTCAGACACTGAAAATAAGATCCAAGCAGCACGCAGATTTTATAACACCAATGTGCGTGATATGAATACCTCTATCGAACAATTCCCTACAAATATCATCGCAGGTATGTTTGGTTTTAAAGGTGCAGAATTCTTTGATTTGCCAGATGATGACGTGGCTCAAAAGAATGTAGAAGTTAAATTCTAAAACTTATGACAAAATTTGGAAAAATAATTTTATTGGTGAGTATCTTTGTCGTGCTTGCTTTGGTGTTGTTTTTCTTGCAACGTACACCAGAAGTCACCGAAGCCCCGACTGTCGAAAATCCTATCGTTGATACTTCTATGCCAAATGAATACGACAAGACTCTGCTTACCGGCAAAGCCGAAGATATGATCTATCTATCTATCACCCCGAATGCAGTTATGCCAAAAGGCATCTTGTCTTATCGTGGTTCTGTGCAAGGTGGGTATTTCTTTGAGGGTAATATTTTGATAAATATCTTGGATATGGATTTGAATGTACTCAAAGCAAGCAATGCCGTAGCCAAGACCGAATGGATGACCCCAGGTCCTGTCGAATTTGAAGGAAATATTGACTTTACTGGTCTACCTGCTGGTCAGGCGTATTTTGAGATACACAATGACAATGCTTCAGGTCTTCCTGAGAATGATAAATACATCCGTGTGCCAATCCTAATCCAACAATAATGGCTAGTCTATACACCCAACAATCAAAAAATATCACAAAGACTTGGTTACTCATGACCGCTTTCTTTGTCATTGTTATTTTGCTGGGATGGTTCTTTAGTCAGTATTATGGCAATCCAAATATTCTATACTTCTTTGTATTGTTTAGTATCGGTATGAATATCGTTTCATATTGGTATTCTGACAAGGTGGTCATCAAGCTCTCTGGTGCCAAAGAAGCCAAGAGGGAAGAATATTTTGATTTGTACACGACCGTAGAGAATCTAGCCATCACTGCAGGGTTGCCAATGCCCAAGGTGTATATCATCAATGATCCAGCACCAAATGCTTTTGCGACTGGACGCGACAAGGACCATGCCGTCGTGGCTGTGACCACAGGGCTACTTCAAATACTTGAAAAGAACGAACTCGAAGGGGTGCTCGGGCACGAACTCGCACATATCGGCAACAGAGACATGCTTCTCTCTACTGTGGTGGTGGTTTTGGTGGGTTTTGTATCTATAGTATCTGATATGTTTATGCGGAGTATGATTTTTGGTGGGCATAGAGATGATGACAATCGTGGTGGCAATGTATTGGCCATCGTCGGTATAGTATTGGCTATCTTGGCACCGATTTTTGCAATGCTTATCCAGCTCGCCATATCTCGCAAGAGGGAATTTCTAGCAGATGCTTCTGGTGCACTACTGACTCGCTATCCAGAAGGTCTAGCAAATGCACTGCGCAAAATATCTCAATACAGTCAACCGATGCAACGTCAGTCTTCGGCTATCGCACATATGTATTTGGCTGATCCAAAAGGATATCATATCGGGAAAAGGGTAGCAGGGCTTTTGGCTACTCATCCACCAGTCGAAGCACGCATCAGAGCACTCATTGGTAAAAATTAACTATTTTGTTATACTCAGAAAATGGAAATAAAAGACGTAGAGGCTTTGGCAGAACTTGCCAAAATTGAATTAACTCAAGAAGAAAAGGAAAGACTACTCCATGATATGGACGGCATTTTAGCGTATGTAGCAGAAATCAAGGAGATAGATGTACCAGAGATAGAGCCTGTATATAATCATCGTAATATCTGGAGAGAAGATGAAATAGATACTGAGAAGGATTTTTCTCTAGAAATTATCAGTGACCAATTTCCAGACAGTGAGGGTGGTTTTGTAAAAGTTAAAAAAATTCTCTAATATGATTGATCTAAAAAACCTAACAATTGAAAAAGCACATACAGCACTCAAGTCTGGTAAATATACTTGCGTAGATTTGGCACAAGCGTATTTAGAAAATATCAAAAAAATAGATGGCGATATCCATGCTTATGTCGAAGTGTATTCTGATGTAATCGCGCAAGCGCAAGAAGCCCAAAAGAGATTTGAAGCTGGCACTGCGACACTCCTCACAGGTATTCCTTTCTCTATCAAAGATAATATATTGATCACTGGCAAGAAGGCGTCAGCGGCGTCAAAGATTTTGGAGAATTATACTGCGAGTTATGATGCACCGGTCATCAAAGAGTTGAAAAAAGAAGGGGCTGTATTTTTGGGTCGTGTAAACATGGATGAATTTGCTATGGGTTCATCGACCGAATACTCTGTTTATGGTCCTACCAGAAATCCATATGACACCTCTCGTGTGCCAGGTGGGACTTCTGGTGGCTCTGCGGCTTCGGTCGCGGCAGACCTAGCGTTGGTTTCTTTGGGTACTGAGACTTGTGGTTCTGTGCGTGAACCAGCGGCCTTTTGTGGAGTAGTGGGCCTCAAGCCTACTTATGGTGCAGTCTCTAGGCACGGAGTCATTGCGATGGGTAATTCGCTCGATCAGGTCTCACCAGTGGGTAAGACTGTGCGTGATGTGGAATTGGTTTTTGATACTATCGGCAAGTACGATAAAGAAGATGCTACCTCGGTCTTACCAGAAGCACGTGTGCCAGCAAAAAATATCGAAGGTAAAAAAATCGGCGTACCATGGCATCTATTTAAGGATGATTTAAATCCAGAAATAATGGAGAATTTCAAGAGTTCTATAGACAAACTCAAACAGAATGGTTATGAAATCCTAGATATAGAATTGCCTTTTTCTAAATACTCTTTAGCAGTGTATTACATCATCATGCCAGCCGAAGTATCCACAAATCTTTCTCGGTTTGATGGTGTGCGCTATGGTCTACGTGTCGAAGGGGCGAGTGTCTCAGATATGTTCAAAAAAAGTCGTTCAAAAGGATTTGGAGCAGAGGCCAGACGTCGTATTATACTCGGTTCATATATCCTTTCGCATGGATTTTATGATGCGTATTACAACAAGGCCTGGAAGGTGCGTCGCGCTATTATGCAAGAGACCGACGAGGCTTTTAAGAAGGTGGATTTTATCATGACACCGACAGTTCCATTCTTGCCTTTCAAACTAGGGGAGAAACTTTCAGATCCTGTCGCCATGTATCTATGTGATTTGTTCAATGCTCCAGCGAATCTGACAGGTACTCCATCTATAGCACTGCCTTCTGGTATGTCCAAAGAAGGGTTACCTTTCTCGGTCCAATTCACTGCTCCACATTTTTGTGAGTCTGCACTCTTTGATTTGGGAAAAAAATTTGAGATAATGATGTAAGTATGAATCCATTGGATCCGTTTAATTACGTCAGCCCATATACTTCACAACCCAATCCTGTTTTCGAGCCGAAATTCTTGAACCTAGATTACATTTTTTATAAATGGTATCAGTTTTTTACTGGTGGTGGTTCGACAGGACTGAGCGAGGGAGGAGTGTCTTTCAATACACCTTCTTGGTGGGTGCGTCTTTTTGGTGGTTCGGGTGGTGGAGAAGTAGCTGGCGCGCACACTGTGAGTTTTGCTATGTTGGCTGGTTTTCTGAAGGATATAGTATATCTGATGATTTTGTTTTTGATTACTCTGATTATCTACTGTGCTATACGTATGTTTGAGATACGCAAGAAAATGCACGAGCACCTACATCATCAGATTCATGAATATGCACACAAACAGAAAGCCAAAGACGTGGTCAAGCAAGCAGAGAAGACTGTATCCAGAAATGAGGGCTGGGTGAAAGTTTTGAAAAATTTAGGTGGTCCAAATGAGGGGGATTGGCGTATGGCTATCATCGATGCGGACAAGATGCTTGATATGCTGACTGATCAATTGAATCTACCTGGAGAGAATCTGGGTGAGAAATTAAAATCTGCAGACAGAGAAAAATTTAAGACATTGAACATGGCTTGGGATGCACACAATGTGCGCAACCGTGTGGCTCACGAAGGGACTAGTTTTGTCCTGACAAAGCGAGAAGCAGACAGGGTGATAGCGCTCTACGAAAAGGTATTCCTAGAGTTTGGCTATATTTAGTTTTTTATTGTTGCGGGTCCTGGACTCGAACCAGGTCCTTCAGGTTATGAGCCTGATGAGGTGACCCTTCCTCCAACCCGCTATAACGTCATTTACTGTACTATATATATAGTTTTTTTGCAAGTTCTATTTGAAAAAACATATAAATATGCTAGTATACACGTGCAAATGCTTCTATTGAGCAGTTTGCGTTTTGTCGGCGTAGCTCAGTCGGTTAGAGCGTGGGACTCATAAGCCCAAGGTCGGTGGTTCGATTCCACCCGCCGACACACTATAAAATGTGCAAAATTATACATTTTGTGGTAGATTGATAAAGTTATTTTTGAGGGTTTGAATATGCGATCGTAGCTCAACTCAGGCTAGAATACAGCGAGCACCCGCTGAGGCGGACGAGAGTGTATGAATTGTAGTGATTGTTTTTGAAAGTTAAATATGCGATCGTAGCTCAACTGGTTAGAGCACCCGCCTGTCACGCGGGAGGTTGGCGGTTCAAGTCCGCTCGGTCGCGCAACAAATAAAAAACTGGCTTTATGCCAGTTTTTTATTTACCCATTAGTGCTATAATTTTGTTATGAATAACAAACAAAATGTAGGATATTTTATTTTATTTCTTTTGATAGGTTTCTTTTTTGGCTGGCTAGTTTTTGCTGGTGTTGGCAAAAATATCGCAAGCAATACTCATATGATGTCTGACGGAGAGATGATGGAGGATGATGCTATGGGTATGCATAGCGCTATGGGGGACATGATGGCTGGAATATCTGGTAAGACAGGAGATGATTTTGATAAAGCCTTTTTGGCAGAGATGATAGTGCATCACCAGGGTGCAGTCGATATGGCAGAAATGGTGCTAGAAGTCTCCAAACGTCCAGAACTCCGCAAACTTGCCGAAGACATCATCAGTGCTCAGACCAAAGAAATAAAGATGATGCAGGATTGGCAAACTGCTTGGTTTAAATAAAGATAATAAAACAACCTCGTGCTTACTGTCCGGGGTTGTTTTTAATTAGAGGGTGTTATAATAAATTCATGAGGAAATACTTGATCGCTTTGTTTTTCATGTTGCTTTTTGTACCCGCTATTTTATCGGCTCAAGAACTGGTACAGGATAAGACCGAGATAGTCAAAGCTCGTGTGCTCGAAGTACTGAGTGAGGCAAATGAAGACATCGAAGGCACTGGTATAAATAATATTATCCAATCTCTAGAAATAGAGATACTCGAAGGCGAGGAGAAAGGCCAGATCCTGCAAATAGAAAATGATTACATAAAACTCAAAGCAGGGGATAAATTTTTCCTGTACCATAGCATAGATGCGGTAGACAGTAGAGAGGTGTATGTGGTCCGTGATGTAGATCGTACCCCGGTCATCACCTTTTTTATAGCTTTATTTGTTCTTTTCGTCATATCTTTTTCTGGTAAAAAAGGCTTACGTTCGCTCCTCGGACTGGCCGGTAGTTTTGTAGTGATTTTATATGTATTGATACCGAGCCTTTTGGCAGGATATCCTCCGATGGCTACTAGCACACTAGTCGCTACCTTGATTTTATTTTTTGCTATTTACATGACTCATGGTTTCAATCGGATTTCTACTGTCGCTTTTTTAGGCACGGTCTGTGCTGTCTTGGTGACAGGGATTGTGGCTTATCTGGGTGTCACTGCAGCTCGTTTTACTGGATTGGTGAGCGAGGAAGCATTTTATCTAAATCTAAATACACGCGGGGCCTTAGACCTCACCGGTCTTTTGCTCGGAGGTATTATGATTGGTGTCTTAGGTGTGCTTGATGATATAGCCATAACTCAAGCAGCAATAGTGCGAGAACTCTACCAGTCCGCTTCGCATCTATCCAAAAAACAAGTTTATTTAAAGGCACTCAATGTTGGTAAAGAACACGTAGGGGCTCTGGTGAACACTCTAGCTTTGGCCTATACGGGTGCGTCTTTGCCTCTGCTTCTTTTGTTTTACTCAAACTCCATGGGTGTAAATATATTGAATCAAGAAGTTTTTGCTACTGAAATCATCCGCACTATTGTGGGTAGTATTGGACTCATTTTGACCGTACCGATCACGACTTTACTAGCAGTCTATTTGTTGAAAGGGTACAAAGGTGGTGCGCACGTAGGGCATACACATTAAACCGGATTTAAACTATTGCAATTTATTTGCATTTAGATTATGATTTTATCATGACATACGCATACGCATTATTGAGTACATTGTCGGTGAGCCTCGCCTCACTTATAGGTGTTTTTTCTCTTTCGGTTAAAGAAGGGTTTATCAAGAAATATGTGTATCTTTTTGTAAGCCTCGCTGCGGGAGCACTTTTGGGTGATGTGTTTATTCATCTGATACCAGAATCTTTTGAAAGCCTTGAGAATCCTACTTTGGTAGGATTGTTGATCATCGCTGGTTTCTTTTTATTTTTTATTTTAGAAAAATTCTTGCACTGGCACCATCATGAAAATGATATAGATGAATACCATGTGCATCCAGTAGGGAAATTAGTTTTATTTTCTGATGGTGTGCATAATTTTATAGATGGTGTGGTTATCGGGGTAAGTTTTATGGTGAGTATTCCTGTCGGTATTGCTACCACTGTAGCTGTGATATTGCACGAGATTCCCCAAGAGATAGGAGATTTTGCTGTACTCCTCCATGCTGGTTATACTCGCGCCCGTGCGCTTTGGCTCAATTTTGTTTCGGCCTTGGCGGCAGTCGCAGGTACACTTTTTGCTTTTCTCATAGGTGAAGGAAGTGAAATATTTGTGTTGTATATATTACCAGTAGCTGCTGGAGGGTTCATATATATCGCCGCTTCGGATCTCATACCAGAACTACAAAAAACAAAAATCCTCAAGCAATCCATCGCTCAATTTTTCGCTCTTGTTTTGGGTATCTTGCTGATGCTCGCCTTGGTGTTTTTCGAATAAAACTTATTTGAAAATAAACTAGATATATAGTAATATCTCTCGTATGCCGATGTAGCTCAGTTGGTAGAGCACGTCATTGGTAATGACGAGGTCTCCGGTTCAATCCCGGACATCGGCTCCAGAATCTATTCAGTATAGATTAGCTTATCCAGTTATTTTACCCAAGAAGTCACCTATGACATAGGCGACGCTGGCTGCGAGTGCTCCGACAAAAAGCATCTCGAGTCCACCACGCCACCATTTTACATGGGATACTCGAGTGCGGAGAGATCCGACTATAAATAGAGCGATACCAGTAGCGATGATTGCTTGATTAAACAACTTGTCATTTGTGCCTAGTATGTAGGGAACAAGGGGGATAGACCCAGCGATAACAAAGGCGATAAAGGTCGCGGTAGCGTTTTTGATAGGATTGTCTAGTTCGATATGTTCACCAGTCTTTGCTTTTTGATAATCATTCTCTGATTTGCGAGCGAGATAATTGCTCGTAGCCATAGAGAACCCATCTGCCAGAAGATTTGAGACACCTAGAATGATAACCACATTAGGAGCGAGTTCTGCACCAGCTACTCCAGCCACAACTGCAAAGGTAGTGATGATGCCATCGTTTGCTCCGTAGACCAAATCACCTATATATTTTCCAATTTTTTCCATACGCTAATTCTAGCAGGCGATTGGTTTTTTTCATAATTTTAGTTAGAATGACACTAAGCCGAAGTAGCTCAGTTGGTAGAGCAACGCATTCGTAATGCGTGGGTCGGCAGTTCAATCCTGCCCTTCGGCTCATAAAACATGGAAAATGAAATCGATATAAAAATAGCAGAATTAGAAAACGCGATGTTGGCGGTAGATTTTTGGTCTGACAAAACGAAAGCCCAAGAAACTATTAAAAAATTAAATGAACTCAAAGCAGAAAAAGAAGGACTCGGTAAATACGATAGAGGGTCAGCCATATTATCGATAGTCTCTGGGGCTGGAGGAGATGATGCGGAGGATTTTTCGAGCATGTTGCTCGAGGTGTATATGAAATACGCTACCAAGCAGGGTTGGTCTGTGATGTTGATACACAAGCATGAGAATGACCATGGGGGATATCGCAATGTATCAGTGGAGATAATCGGCAAGGGTGCTTATGGGAATTTAAAAAATGAAAACGGGGTGCATCGATTGGTGCGTGTCTCACCGTTTAATGCAGCCCAGAAGAGACACACGAGTTTCTCCCTTGTCGAAGTCTTACCAAAATTTTCCAAGATCGAGGAGAAGGATATCATCATACCTGAAGCGGATCTGCGCATAGAGTTTACAAGATCGGGCGGCCCTGGTGGGCAAAATGTAAACAAGCGTGAGACTGCTGTGCGTATAGTCCATATACCGACCAATATCTCAGCACATTCTTCTGAAGAGCGTTCACAAGAAGCAAATCGTGAACGGGCTTTGGCCATACTCCGCGCTCGTATTCATCGTAAAGCAGAAGCCGAACACAAAAGTATTGAGGATAGTATGAAATCCAGTAAAGGCACCGAGATAGAATGGGGAAGTCAGATACGCTCATATGTCTTGCATCCATACAAAATGGTCAAAGACCATCGCACTGATGTAGAGACAGCCAAAGTTGAAGACGTGCTCGATGGGGATATAGAATTATTTATCGAAGCCGAGAAGAATCTCTAGGTGTTGCAATTTCTGCAAATGCTGGTAGTATCTCTTTTATAAATGTTGAATAAAAGTCACAAAATGATGGGTATGATGATGCGACACACAAGTCGCGAGGTGACTTTTGTTTTGGCTTAAACTTCCAAACTAAAAGCGACCTCACGACGAGGTCGCTTTTGCTTTTTAGCAAAAGATTCGTTCATTTTTCATTTTTTTTCTTTATGAAAAAGGAAGAAAAAAAACAAATGCCGGCTACAACAGCCCAACCCCAAACCAAAAATAAACCGGAGCCGAATCCGAATGCTCCACAAAATCAAAATGATCGTGCGCGAAATCGCGCATATGGTTTCTATTATGGAACCTGAGATCATAATCCCCAAAGTTGTCAGTCGTTCGTCTGAAATAAGACTAATAAGACTAAAACCACTTTGGGGATTTTTTTGTTGCGCGCTTTTATGTTAAAATATATTGGTGATTTACTTTAATGATGTAACCAAAGTTTATAATAAAGATTCTGTCGGTATTCAAAATGTGAATCTGACCATCTCTTCGGGTGAATTTGTGTCCATTGTCGGGCATTCTGGTGCTGGTAAGACCACTCTAGTCAAAATGATTTTAGCTGAAGATTCACCGACCTCAGGCACCGTCTCTTTTGAATCTCTCGATGTGCACAAATTAAAAGGCGAAGAACTCACTCGTCTGCGTCGTCGGATGGGAGTGGTTTTTCAAGATTTTAAATTACTTTCAAATAAAACTGCATATGAAAATATCGCTTTTGCCATGGAAGCAGTCGGCAAGACCAATGAAGAGATAGCCTCAGATGTGCCCCACGTACTCGAACTCGTAGACTTGGGTAGCAAGATATTTCATTTTCCACACCAGCTCTCTGGTGGAGAAAAACAACGCCTAGCCATAGCCCGAGCCATCATCAACCAACCCGAAGTCATCATCGCTGATGAGCCCACCGGCAACCTAGATCCAGTCTCTACTTATGATGTGATTCAGATTTTGAAGAAGATCAATGACTTAGGTACTACAGTCATCCTGACCACCCACAACCGCGCGGTGGTAGAATCTGTCGGCAAGAGGGTGATCACCATGGAGAAGGGTAAGGTAGTAAGAGACGACAAAGATGGCAAGTACGTGATTTAGCAAAAAGTATGTATGATATAATATAAATATATGACAGCATTTAAGCGTATATTCAAATCAGGTTTACTCTCTTTCAAGCGCAACGGTATAGTCTCTTGGGCGTCTGTGCTCGTCATGACTGTGACCTTGGCGGTGATCACCACTTTGCTTTTGCTCCAAGCGGTGCTCTCTTTCTCTCTCGATCAGATTAAAAACAAAGTAGATGTGACCATATATTTTGTGCCTGGGGCAGCTGAAGAAAAAATCTTAGTACTCAAAGAATCTATAACTAAGTTACCCGAAGTAGCCGAAGTCACCTATACCTCTTCCGAAGAAGCCTTGCTCCTTTTCCGAGAAAGACATTCGGATGATTATCCGACCATCCAAGCGCTTGATGAGATCAATGAAAATCCTCTCGGGGCATATCTCAATGTAAAAGCCAAAGAGATTTCTCAGTACGAGAGCATTGCTAATTTTATGAATTCCGACAATGTATTGGTCTTAGGTTCTGCCAATATTATAGACAAGATAAACTACTATCAAAACAAATCTGTCATCGAGAGATTGAACGACATCATCGCTGGGGCTCGACGTCTCGGATTCGTGCTGACCTTCCTTTTGGTCATAGTGTCTATCGCAGTGACCGTGAACACTATCCGTCTGACCATATTCATCTCCAAAGAGGAGATATCTATCATGCGCCTAGTGGGTGCGTCTCGTTTGCGGGTGCAAGGTCCCTTTATGGTAGAAGGTGCTATCTACGGTATGGTGGCGACAGTCCTCACCACGCTACTCTTCTGGCCAGCGACTGCTTGGGTGGGGCGCAATATGACAGGTTTTTTGGGTATGAATGTGTATGAATACTACAAATCAAATTTACTGCAAATCTTTATTATCATGCTTTTAACTGGGATTATTTTAGGTAGTATTTCGAGTTTGCTCGCAGTGCGCCGATATCTCGACAAATAAAAATAGATGCAAAATCCAAAATATATTTTTGTGGTTGGTGGTGTTATTTCTGGTGTGGGTAAGGGGGTGACTTCTTCTTCTGTAGGTCTAGTCCTCAAAAATCATGGTCTTTCGGTGACTGCTATCAAGATAGATCCATATATCAATGTGGATGCGGGCACGATGAATCCGACTGAACATGGCGAAGTTTTTGTATTAAACGATGGAGATGAGACCGACCAAGACATGGGTAACTATGAGCGTTTTTTGGGTTTAGATCTTTCACGTACAAATTACATGACCACTGGCCGAGTCTATCAGAGCGTGATTCAAAAAGAGAGAAATCTAGAATACAAAGGTAAGTGCGTCGAAGTGGTGCCGCACATACCGCTCGAAGTCATCGACCGCATCAAAAAAGCCCAGAGAGAAGCAAAAGCAGATGTGGTCATTGTCGAAGTCGGAGGCACCGTCGGTGAATATCAAAACATGCTTTTCCTTGAAGCTGCACGTATGATGAAAATGCAAGCACCCAAAGACGTGCTTTTTGTGATGGTGTCGTATCTGCCAGTGCCTAGTAAGGTAGGTGAGATGAAGACCAAACCCACCCAGACCGCAGTGCGGATGCTTAATAGTTCGGGCATACAACCGGATTTCTTAATCGCCAGAGCAGAAACAACTTTAGATGATAAACGCAAAGAGAAACTTGCGCTCTCATGCAGTGTGTTTCCGGATCGTATCATCTCTGCACCGGATGTGGATAGTATCTATGATATTCCTTTTAATTTTGAAAAAGAAAAATTCGGCGATAAACTCTGCGAAGCTTTGGGTCTAGGAGACAAGAAACCCGACGCAAATCTCTGGAAGGGTTGGAAGAATTTTGTAAAAAATGCGCACAATGGAAACGGCGAAGTGCACATAGCCATGATCGGAAAATATTTTGAGACGGGGGATTATGTGCTCTCTGATTCATATCTGTCTGTCATCGAAGCCCTCAAATACTCTGCTTATGCTCTACACAAGAAGCCAAAGATATCTTGGCTCTCAGCGGAGATGTTTGAAAAGCATCCAGAAAAACTAAAAGAACTCAAGCAGTATGATGGTATCGTGGTGCCGGGAGGATTTGGTGGTAGAGGTGTCGAAGGTAAGCTCAAAGTAGTCGAATACGCTCGCAAGAACAAGATTCCTTATTTTGGCCTATGCTATGGTATGCAGATGATGGTCATCGAATACTCTCGCAATGTGCTCGGATATAAAGATGCAAATACTCGCGAGGTGAATCCAAAATCCAAGCATATCGTGATAGATGTGATGGCAACTCAAAAAGACTTACTCGAAAAGAAAGATTATGGAGGTACGATGCGTTTGGGTACTTATGTCGCTAAATTAAAAAATGGCACCATCGCTCGGGCTGCTTATGGTAAAGCAGAAATCATCGAGAGACACAGGCATAGATATGAGGTGGCTTCGGATTATATCGAAGCGATAGAAAAAGCCGGCTTGGTATTCTCGGGTACTTCACCTGATGGTAGGCTGATGGAGATAGCCGAACTGCCAAAACAAAAGCATCCATTTTTCTTGGGGGCACAATTTCATCCAGAATTCTTGGCCCGACCGACCAGCCCACATCCGCTTTTCACTGCTTTTATCAAAGCATGCATCGATAAAAAATAATACTTCAAACAAAAAAACTCTGCCGATAAGCAGAGTTTTTTTTTGCTATCTTTTGGATTTATTTATTGATCTTGGCTTTACAGGTGATGAGTATTGAGCCAAATGTCGCTAGGAAAACAGCAGTCCCTATGATGGGGCCGACTATCGGCACCATCGAGAGGACTACACTCGCCAAGGCACCCCAGAAGATGGTCCGATGGGAGAAGCCTGAATCTTGGCGCAATAATTTTTCTGTGTACAGACCTAGCACCCCGACAGAGAACACCATCGCCAAGAGTACGAGCACCGCGTAGATGAATAAAGCCAAGACCCCCACAGCAAATCCAAGTACTGTAAATATCGCTAATAGAGATAGGATCGGTATGACTATAAGCCCCAAGAAGCCCCACAATACTTTGCGACCAAATTTTTCTGTGGTGTTGTTGATAATGCGAGAGGTCTGCGCATGCATAAATCTCCACATGAGGAGTAGGGTGACGAGGAAGATGAGCGTCTCTAGGATTTGAGGGCCTGTGTCGAAAGTCTTCGAGAAATCTCGCTTGATGACTTCACGGTCTATGGTGCCCACAGTTGCTCCATCTTCTATGACTGGATCTGTGTCTCCATGATAATTTATAGTATTTGCAAATTTTGCTCCTTGCCCGAAAGTCAGAGCCTTGGTGCTCTTGATAAAACTAGTCCCGAGGACTTCACTGCCGAGGTATACTTTTTCAGCCACTATTTTTAGATTACCATTTATAGGTCCGGTGATATTTATATCTCCACCAGAAATCCAAGCATCGCCTAAGACAGCAGCCTCAGAGCCTAAGGATACGGTGCCGGAGGCCACCAAGAGGTCTCCGCTTATAGGAGCGTTGATGGTGACTGTGCCACTTAGCACACGTATATCACCAGATACAGGTGCATTGATGGTGACTGTGCCGCCAGCGATGGTGAGATCTTCTTCGACGGGAGCGGTGATATTGATAGTGCTACCCGCGCCGAAGAGATCTCCTAAGATAGGGGAATTCACGATGATATTCGTACCCGCTATATAGAGATTTTTGTGTTCGCCTGTGACTACGATATTCTCGCTACTCTGACCCTCTTTGGGTAAATAATCTGCGCCAAGTGCGACAACCGGCAAGACCAAAACAAGCAAGAGACCCAATAATATTTTTTTACTTTTCATGTTTTAAAATTTACTAATAATCTTAATGATGCTCACGCTTTTGGACACTGATCGAATAATCAGCGGTGATGAGCACGATGATGAATATGAGAGCGATGACTGGGATGAAAAAGAAAATCAGCATTAGGAGGATGAGATTGATCTTGAAAAGTCTCTTGCCATTTTCATCTTCAATCACAGCCATGCGCGAATTGCCAGCCCGAAAAATCTTTTTTAAAAAATTTATAATATCACTACCTGATATACGAAGGTCCTCCATGTTTCTCTCATGGGTTTTTGATTCTTCGTGATGTGTTTCTTCTTTGTGTTCTTCTTGCATGCATGCATTATACCATTTTTATACACCTTTTGCTTTGACGTACGTCATACATAAAGATATAATATAAAAAAATATTATTAATAATTTGAAAAAAGAAAACAAAATGGAAAAAGGAAAAGATAAAGGAGGTGTGTGCGAAGCATCATGTTGTTCTGATATGAACGGATGCTCATACGGAGGTTACGGCCGACACAGCATGCTACGACTTCTCGTGGTGTT
>JACCDR010734968.1_pt1 | contig 21352 bp, 16 predicted proteins | sample 7446431 | NCBI WGS metagenome assembly JACCDR01 (sample SAMN15323443, study PRJNA562643) | freshwater metagenome | isolation source: river surface water | place: USA:Blue River Watershed | collected 2017-08-17 | reverse complement strand
AGGCGAGCGTGCTGTCGACGCCGAACGGCGCATCGAGCACGCTGCGCTCGCTCGCGGCCCGCTTCGGCGAGGTTTTTAACGTCAAGGACTTCGGCGCGCTCGGCAATGATTCCGCGAACGATCAGGCGGCCATCGCGGCTGCCATCGCTGCGGTTCCAGCGACCGGCGGCATCGTGTTCTTCCCGCCCGGGGTGTACCGCATTGGCTCGGCGGTGTCGCTGGCATCGAAGACCGGCATTCGGCTGGTCGGCGCTGGCGTGTCTGCCACGCAGATCAAGCCGACATCGGCAACGATCGACTGTTTCGCATTCTCGTCGTGCTCGCGTGTCTCCGTCGAGCAAATGTGGTTCCAAGGAACGGCGGCACAGACCGGCGGCAGTTACATCGAATTCAACGCCTGTCAGGAAACCGCGGTCGATGATGTGCGCATGATCGGCGCTTTCCGCGGCATTCGCTGCCTGGGCGTGGGCGCGATCCACTACTGGCAAAACCTCACCATCCTCAACACGAACCCGAGCACCGGTATCGGCATTCGGATCGAAAGCGGAAACGATCACTTCCTGCAGCGCGTGGTCATGGACAACCCGAACGGCTCGCAACCGGCGGCCGGCGTCCAGATCGAAGACAGCGACGCGACGTGGATGACTGATTGCGACATGATTCACTGCGGCATCGGCCTGAACATCGCGCCCGGCAACGGACAGATCGTGCAGTACGTTTTCTGCACGCGCGTGGCGTGCGACCTTGGGTCCGGCAACGGGCACGCGCTCGTGCCGACGCACTCTACCGGCATCATCCGCGGCATCTCGTTCATCGGCTGCTGGGCTGGCTCGAACGGCGCGAACGGCTGGGGCATCAACGGCACCACAGGAACGATCGACCGCGTGCGCCTGGTCGCGTGCAACATCGAAAACAACACGTCGCACGGCGTCAACATCAACACCGCAGTCAACGTGTCCGTCGACTCGTGCGACATCACCGGCAACTCGCAGGGCACCACAAACACGTTCAACGGGATCAACGTCGCGGCGAACACGAACCGTTTTAGTCTGCGCGACAACACGATTTGCCAGATGGGTCCGTTCGCGAACTCGCAGAAACACGGCATTGAGGTGGTGACCGGCACATCGGCTGAATTCATCATCCAGGGCAACCAGCTTCGGTCGAACGCAACGGGCGGTCTACTCAACAACGGCAGTGGCGCTAACCAGTCTGTGGCGGACAATCTCGTATGATGAATCTAAACGACAGCCGCGCGCAGTTCCTGATCCAGCGCCACGACGGCATGAAGACGACGCGCGGGACATGGGAAAGCCACTGGCAGGAATGCGCCGAGTTGGCGGTGCCGGTACAAGCCGACTTCGTGTCGAAGCGCAGCGACGGCGAGCGCCGCACGCAAAAGATCTTCGACGGCACCGCCATGCTGGCGCTGGAACGTTTCAGCGCTGCCTTGCAATCCATGCTCACGCCTGCCAATCGCCAGTGGCACAAGATCCAGCCGCCGGTCGAGCTGCGCAACAACACCGATGTCATGCGCTACTGCGAACAGGTGACCGAAATCCTGTTCCGCGTTCGCCGCTCCCCCATCGCGAATTTCGCCAACAACTTCCAAGAGGTGTATTTGTCGCTCGGGTGCTTCGGCACCGGCCCGCTTTTCATTGACGATGAACTGGGGCGAGGAATCCGCTACCAGTCGATCCACCTGGGCGAGGTGTATCTCATGGAGTCCGCCAGCGGATTGGTGGATTGGGTGCACCGCGAGTACGAGCTGACGGTGCACCAGGCGATACAGGCGTTCGGGTCGGCGCTGCCGGAGGTGATTCGCGGACTCGCTGACAAAGAGCCGCAGCGGAACTTCACGTTCTTGCACTGTGTCAAGCCGAACGACGAACGCAACCCACGGCTACGCAACTATCGCGGCATGCCCATGTCGTCCTACCACGTCAGCCTGGAGGGCAAGGCCATCGTGCGCGAGGGCGGCTATCGCACCATGCCTTACGCTGTGAGCCGGTACATCAAGTCGTCGCGCGAGGTGTACGGGCGCTCGCCGATGATGACCGCGCTTGCCGACGCGAAGACGCTGCAGGAACAGGAAAAGACACTGCTGCGCGCCGGTCAGCGCGCGGTGGACCCGCCGCTGCTGATGCACGGTGACGGCGTGATGGGATTCCAGATCGGACCCAACAAGCTGAACCCCAGCACGGTGAACGAGCAAGGCCAGCCGCTGGTGGTGCCGCTGCAAACCGGCGGAAACATCCCGCTCGGTATCGAGATGACCGACCAGAAACGGAAGTTCATCAACGACGTTTTTCTGGTGACGCTGTTCCAGATCCTGATCGAGTCGCCCGAGATGACGGCGACCGAGGTGCTGCAGCGCGCGCGCGAAAAGGGCGAACTGCTGGCCCCTACGGTGGGCCGGCAGGAAAGCGAGCTACTCGGCCCGACGATCGTACGCGAAATCGACATTCTGTCCGCGGCCGGCCAGCTTCCGGAAATGCCCGACGCACTGCTGGACTACGGCGGCGAATACGCGATCGAGTACGACGGCCCGCTGTCGCGTCTCGTGCAGGCAGAGGCCGCCTCCGGCATCCTGCGCACCTTCGAGGCGTTCGCACCGCTGCTGCAGGTCGACCCGAAGGTGATGCGCCGGATCAACACCGACGAGGCCGCCAAGGTGCTGGCGCGCGCCAACGGCGTGCCCGAGTCCTGCATCTACAGCGACGACGAACTCGCGGCCATGGAGGCTGAGCAGGCGCAGCAGGAAGCGGTCGCCAACGGCGTCGCCGCGGCCGTGCCGGCCTCGCAAGCCGCACTCAACATCGCGAAGGCGCAGCAGATCGCAGAGGCGCCCGTCGCGCCACGATAACCCCGGAGTCACGTGAAGCTCATCGACCGGATGTTCCACCTCCGCGCGGCATACCGCGAGGTGTTCCAGCAGAAAGACGGCAGCATGTCGCGCGCGCAAGAGCTGGTGCTGACCGACCTGTGCCGCCTGGCCCGCATCCACGACAGCGCGTTCACGCGCGACCTGGGTGGCCGCGTCGATTCGCACGCCATGGTTTACAGAGAGGGCCGGCGCGAGCCGATCCTGCGCATCCTCAATTACCTGCACCTGAGCGATGCGGACCTTATCCAGGCGCAGGAACGCATCAAGGCAGAGGAACGCAACGATGGCTGATTCAACCGTGTCCGCAGCGGCAACGCTGGCGGGGAACGCGGCGCCCGAAGGTGCCGCGCCCGCCACCACGCCGGCCGCACCAGCAACCCCGCCGGCAGCGCCGGCAGCAGCACCAGCGGCGCATCCCGCCGCGCCGCACTGGCTCGGCGACAAGGCCGCACCGGAGCTGGTCGAGCTGATGAAGACCAAGGGCCTGGAGAATCCGCTGCAGCTGGCCGAGTCGTACACCAACCTCGAAAAGCTGCTGGGCGCCAAGGGCGACACCGTGAAGGTGCCGAAGGACCCCGCCGACAAGGCCGCATGGGACGCGCTGCACAAGGCGCTGGGCCGGCCCGACACCGCGGACGGGTACAAGCTCACCGTGCCGGATGGCGACGCCGGTGTCTTCGCCAAGGCCGCCGCCGGCAAGTTTCACGAGCTGGGCCTGTCGGCCACGCAGGCCGAGGGGCTCAACAAATGGTGGAACGAGCACGCGGCGGAGGTGGCGCGACGCGAGGAAGTAAACCGCAACGCGCAAGCTGACGCCGACATGAAGGACCTTGCGCGCGATTGGGGGCAGGGCTACGACGGCAAGATCGAGGAAGCGCGGCGCGCCATGCGCGAGCTCGGCCTGTCGCGGGACGACATGACCGCGCTGGAAAACGGCGGCTACGGCACCGGTCGGTTCATGCGCCTTATGGCGAAGATCGGTGGCCTGATCGGCGAGGATGCCGGCCTGCCGCCCGGAGCGAACGGCAAGGGTGGTATTGCACTCACGCCAGCGCAGGCCGCGGCCGAGATTGCCACGCGCCAGAACGACGCGGCGTTCATGAAGCGATACCAGGCCGGAGACAAGGGAGCGATTGCCGAAATGGAGCGACTGCACCGCGCAAAGGCTGGCTCTTGACGAGCGCGTGACGCCTGGCGCACACTCGCCACCGTCACAACCTCACAGGGCTGCGACAACCCCCGGCCGGTGCCACCACTGACGCCGGCCGGGGACCGGGTAACCCGCAAGGGTCCGTGACTGGTAGGAAACGCTACCCGCCCACCGCGAGCGCATCGCGCAGAGTCGGGCCGCTTCGGCGACAACCCTCTCGAATCCGCAAGGTGTACCCATCCCTTCCCGATTCCTGAGGACGTGCCGCCGTGAACAACGTTCCGGTCCATTACATCCAGCAGTACACCATGAATGTCGCGCTGTTGCTCCAGCAGATGGGCAGCAAGCTGCGTCAGTACGTGAATTCGCAGTCGTTCCAGGGCGAGCAGGCCGTGGTGGTCGAGCAGATCGGCGCAACCAACGCCGTCGAGCGGACCGGCCGCGCGCAGCCGCTCACCCCGATCGACCTGCCCGAGGACCGGCGCTGGATCGCGCCGCGCACCGCGGACTGGAATACGATTGTCGACAACTTCGACAAGCTCAAGATGATGATCGACCCGACGTCTTCGTTCGCGCAGAGCGGCTCGATTGCGCTGGGTCGGTACATTGACGACCGCATCATCGAGGCGTTTTTCTCGGACGCGCGCACCGGCAAGACCGGCAGCACGACGGCCCCGTTCCCGACCGGCTCGACGGTCGCCAACGCCGGGCAGGTGGTGCCGGTCAACTTCGAGGCGGCGGCAAACGTCGGCCTCACCGTCGCGAAGCTGCGCGAGGCCAAGCGCACGCTCATGCGCGCAGAGGTGAACGTCGACAGCGACCCGCTGTACTGCGGATACACCGCGAAGCAGCACGACGACCTGCTGACCGAGGCGCAGGCCATCAGCCTGGACTACACCACCAAGCCGGTGATGATGGACGGCCGTATCACCACGTTCATGGGGTTCACGTTCGTGCACTGCGAGCGGTACCTCAACGACGCGACGCCGTACCGCCGCATCCCGGTGTGGGCCAAGTCTGGCATGGTCCTGGGCATCTGGCAGGACATCCAGTCCGACGTGTCGCAGCGCAAGGATCTTTCTTCGCTGCCGTGGCAGATCTACCTCAGCCTCATGTGCAACGCAGTGCGCAACGAGGAAAAGAAGGTGGTCGAAATCAAGTGCAACGAGGCGTAACCCGCCTCGTTTGCCCCAACGTCTAGAGGACCGCAACTATGGCTGTCGCGAACACCAAGACCACGGCGATCAGCAACGCTGACGCCAACCCGTCGGTCACCAATCCGCACTACGCGGAAAAGGCGAACGACTACAACACGCCGTTTCAGGTCGCGGTGCTCGCGGCCGACGATGATGGCAGTGTCTATCGCATCGCCCGCCTGCCGTCGAGTGCGGTCCTGCTGGCAATCCCGACCGTCAACACGGCGATCACGGGCGGCACGTCGTACAACCTGGGCTTTTACCAGACGACACAGAACGGCGGCGCCATCGTCGGCAGCGGCAACCAGATCGCCACCGCGGTCGACATGTCGGCGGCGCGCGGCGCGACCGGTCCGCTGGACCTCCGTTTTGAGGCGGCAGCGGTCACCACGGCCGGCCAGCGCATCTGGGAAATCCTGGGCCTCACCGCCGACCCCGGCATCGAGTACGACCTGGCGTTCACCGCGGCGACGGTGGGCACGGGGGCCGGCACGATCGGCGGCTACGTGTCGTACATCGCGTAATCGGCTACGATGGGGCGCCTGCAACGGGCGCCCCATCCACGAGGAAACCATGGCCGCCGTACGATTCCAGCTGAGCAAGGGCCGCGCCAAGCGCAACGTCACGGTCGGCGTCGACACGGACTACGACGGGCAGGCCAACATCACCGTCATCATCGACCCCGCGGTGGTGAAGCGGAAGGCCGATGTCGAGGCCGCGCTGAACCAGATCCGCGACCTGATTCTCGAACGCGACTGGCCGTAAGCCGTCGTGGGAATCGTGATCGGCAAGCCGCTGGCGCAGCCTGGCTCGCTGGGCGTCGACACGTCCGAGCTGCGCGGCGCCATCCTGCCGGCGAACAAGCAACCCGCCATCGTCAGCACCTCACCAGGCGGGACCGATGGCATCGCCTACGCGTTCCAGTACCACAGCATCGGCGGGCGCAAGCCGATCGTGTGGGACATCTCCGCGGGAACGCTGCCTACCGGCCTATTGCTCGATGCTGACGGGCTGCTGTCCGGCACGCCGAGCGCGCCTGGAACCTTCGATTTCACCGTTCGCGCTACCGACAACACCGGCCGCGTGGCGACTCTGGTACAGTCCGTCACCATCGCCTAGGGGGTGATGCGTGGCCGTATCGGATGTCGCAATCGCAAACCTCGCGCTGTCCCGGGTGGGCGATGCGCGCATTGCGTCATTCGAAGACAACACGGTCGAGGCGCGCGCGATAAAGGCGGTCTACGAGCTGACGCGCGACAGCGAGATATACCGGCACCGCTGGAATTTCAGCGCGCGCCGTGAGTCGCTCGCGGCGCTGTCGACCACGCCCGTGTTCGGCTACGCGTACGCCTACCAACTGCCGGCGGACTGCCTGCGCATCCACTACGTGGGCGAATACTACCCGGGGCTGTCGCTGTCGAACCTCAACGCGTCGCCGCGCCTGGACTATCGCATCGAGGGCCGAAAGATCCTGACCGATCAGGCCGCGCCGATCATGCTGCTGTACGGCGCCCGCATCACCGATCCCACGCAGTTCGACCAGGCTTTCGTGGATGCGCTGGCGTACCGCCTGGCGATGGACGTGTGCCAAGAGCTTACCGGCAGCGCCAGCAAGGGCGAGGCGCTGAAAGCCAGCTACCGCGAGGCGATCAGCGAGGCGCGCCGGCTCGACGCTATCCAGGATCCGCCGGAAGCAATCGCGGACGACACTTGGCTACTTGCGCGCCTGTAACCCGTGCCCAAGGCATCCCCCATCATCAGCGCGCTCAACGCGGGAGAGCTTTCCCCGCTACTGGGTGGGCGCGTCGACATCCAGAAATACGCGTCGGGCTTTCACGAGCTGCTGAATTTCGTACCCACGGTGCAGGGGCCGGTGAAGCGCCGCGGCGGTACGCGCTACGCATCTGCCCTCAATGAGGGCTCGACAAAGCGGACATGGCTCGTGCCGTTCGTGGTCTCGAACTCGGCGTCGTACATGCTCGCGTGGCGCGACGGCAGTGTCACGATCTACGGGGACAACTCGACCAGTATCGAGGCGCTGACCGAGATTCAGACCATCACGTCGCCGTACTCCGCCGCGAACCTCACGCGCGCTGACGGGACGTTCGGCCTGGCCTATGCGCAGTCCGGCGACGTGATGTACGTCACCCATCCCACGGTCGGGATCCGCAAGATCACCCGCACCGGCCCGAGCACGTTCACGCTGACCACGCCAACGCTCAAGGGTGGCCCGTGGAAGCCGTCGAACGCCGACGAGTCGGTCACCATCGTGTCGTCTGGCGTCACCGGATCCGTGACGCTCACAGCCTCCGGCGCGAACGTGTTCACCAGTGCGCCGGGCATGGCTGTGGGCCAGCTGCTGCGCCTGGAGCAGAAGGACTTGGCGGCCATCAAGCCGTGGGAGCCCGGCCAGAAAACACCGCACCTGGATGCCGGCGTGCGCCGCCGCAGCGACGGCAAGACGTACCTGATCGGAACGCTTGGCGCCGGCACCACGCCGACCGGCGGCACGACGCTGAAATTCATCCAGACCGGCAGCGTGCGGCCGGTGCACACGAACGGCAAGGCGTGGGACGGCGATCAGACCGGAACCATCCTGTCGGGCGGCGACTGGTACTCGACCGGCGTGGAATGGGAATTCGAAGATCCCGGTTACGGCGTGCTGCGGATCGACAGCATCACCAACGGGACCACGGCCACCGCCACGGTGCTATCGCGCCTGCCGGCGCAGCTTACGACTGTCCCGACCTGGCGCTGGGAGATGGGGGCGATCAACGCAACGGACGGCTATCCGGAGGTGGTGACGTTCTTCCGCGAACGGCTGGTTTTCGCGAAGGGCACCAAGCTATGGGCCTCCGTGGCCGGCGACTTCGAGAATTTCGAGGATCAGGAATTCGGCGAGGTGCTGTCGGACTCGGCGATCACGATCGACGTGCTCGATGAGCAGGCCAACCCTATCGTGTGGGTCGCGCCGAGCGCCGGCCTGCTGATCGGCACCGAGGGCGGCGAGCTGGTCGCGCGCGAGGTGACGGCAAACGATCCATTCGGTCCCGACAACGTGAAGGTCGACCCGCAATCGCGCTACGGCGCGCGCAAGGTCCAGCCGGTGCGCATCGGCGGATCTACCATGTTCGTGCAGCAGGGCGGGCGCAAGGTGCGCGAAATCGCCTACGCATTCGAGAATGACAATTTCGTCGCATCGGACATGACCGCGCTTTCCGAGCACATCACGCGCAGCGGCGTGGCGCAGATGGCTTTCGCGCTGGAGCCCGATTCGGTTATCTGGTGCGCGCGCAACGACGGCGTGCTGCTCGGATGCACCTACAACAAAGAGCAAGACGTGCTCGCGTGGCATCCGCACAGCGTGGATGGCGTCGTGGAATCCATCGCCGTGATCCCGGCAACGGCCTTGTCTCGGCAGGTGCTGTGGATGGCTGTTCGCCGCACCGTCAACGGCGGCACCGTTCGCTACCTGGAGGCGCTGACGCCCGGTTTTGAGGACACCTCGCTGCGCGAAGATGCGTTCTTCGTGGACTCGGGGAAGACGATCAAGAACCCATCGCCATCGACCGCAGCCACCGGATTCGCTCACCTTGAGGGGCGTACCGTGGCGGTGCTCGCTGACGGCGCCGTGCACCCAAACCGCGTAGTGACGGGAGGCGGATTCACGCTGGACCGCGCAGTAACCACCGTTCACGCGGGAATCCCGATGACCTCGCGCCTGCAGACGATGCGGCTCGAAGCCGGCGCCGCGGACGGAACGGCGCAGGGCAAGCGAAAGAAAGTTTCCGGCGTCACGCTGCGCGTACACCTGTCGCTAGGCGGCAAGCTCGGCCCGGACCCGCAGCACCTCGATGAAGTAGTGACGCGCACGGGCTCCATGCCCATGGACGCGCCACCCACCTACACCAGCGGCGACTATGCGCGGAAGACGTGGCAGGGCGGCTGGGAGCGCGAGGGGCGCGTGTGCGTCCAGCAGGACCAGCCGCTGCCGCTGACCGTGGTGGCGATCATGGCCGACGTAAACACCACGGACTGACGCATGCTGGTGGTGCCGTTCCGCCCCGAGCACCTGATGGCGCTGGCGCTCCAGCCCGGGCAGGGGCACCTTATCGGAACCTACCAGAACCCCGAATACGGTACGACGCTGGCCGCCAACGGGCCGGCCTACACCGCGCTGCGGGATGGCGGCAGCATCGTCGCCTGCGCCGGCCTGATGAACCTGTGCCCGGGCCGGGCCTACGCCTGGGCACTGGTGGCCACGGACGCGGGGCGCGACTTCGTTCCGCTGACCCGCGGGATCGCGCGGTTCCTAGCCGGCTGTGACGTGCGGCGCGTGGAGACCGCGATCGACTGCGCCTGGCCGGCCGCGCACCGCTGGGCGAAGATGCTAGGATTCGAATACGAGGGGCGAATGCGCGCTTACAGCGAAGACGGGCGCGACGCGGCCCTGTACGCACGGGTGACCCATGGCTGACGGTGGCGCAACGGTTTACCTCGCGTGGGCTGCGGCCGCTGCTGCTGCTGCTGGCGCGGTGTACCAGGGGCAGGTCGCATCGGCGAACGCGAAGTCGCAGGCCAAGGCCGACGAGTACAACGCGCTCGAGCAAGCCGAAGCCGCCCGGCAGGCATCGCTCCAGGCCGGGTCTCGCGAGGAAGCTGCGCGCTCCCGGGCCCGACAGTTCCTGGGCAAGCAACGCGCGGCGATTGCACAGACCGGCGCCGGCTTCGGCGGCACGTACGCTGGTGTCATTGACCAATCCGCGGCAAACCTTGAGCTGGAGGCGCTCCAGGAACGCTACGGCGGCGACGTGGAGCGCCGGGGGCTGCTGGCGCAGGCCGAGGGCACGCGCTACGGCGCGCGCGTCAGCCGGCGCAATGCGCGCTACGCCAGCACCGCGGGGTTCATTGGCGCTGGCGCCGAACTTTTGGGCGGGGCGTCCAACGCCTACGGGGCCAACGCCCGCATCAACACGGCGCGCGGGGGCGGCTGATGCCAAGCATTCCGGTTTACGGCCGACCCGAGGGCGCGCGCGCGGGCCGCGGCATCGCGCAGATCGACGCGCCGCGGATAGACGACAGTATCGGCCGCGCGCTCGGGCGTGCTGGCGACGCGCTGCAACAGGCATCGAACACGCTCGGCGATGTCGAGGTGCGGCGGATCAGCGCCGCGCGCCAGAAAGAGGAAGAAGACGCCACCGCCTGGGCCGCGTCAAACCTCGCTGACCAGCGGCTGCGCTGGACCGAGTACGCGACGCGCTCGCGCGAGTCCGCGCAACCCGGCGGAGCCGGATACACCTCCGGGCTGCTGGCGGAATTCGACAAGCAACGCGACCAGACGCTGGAGTCCGCCCCCACGCCGCGCGCGAAAGCGCTCATGGCGATGCGGCTTGAAGACCTGCGAACCCACATGGGCGAACAGGCCATCGTGTGGGAAGCCGGGCAGCGCCGCGCGCACCGCATCGGCCAGCTGACGGACGGCATTGGCAAGTCCGCGATCGTAGCCGAGCAAGATCCGTCGCAGTTTGAAGCGGTCTACGCCGAACAGATCGCGGCGATCGACGGCATTGCCGACCTACCACCGGAGGAACGCGACGCGCTCACGCGGACCGCGAGCGATCGAATCGCCAGCGCCGCCGTCGTCGGCATGATCCGCCGCGATCCGCGCGGCATGCTCAAAACCCTCAGCAGCAGCAAGGCGACGGGGAATGCTGCCGTCGAAGCCCTCGACCTGAACGACAAGCTGCGCCTGCGCAACGCGGCGGAGTCCGAGGTGCGGCACCTCGACGCCGAAGCCCGCGCAGCACAGGCCATCGCGCGCGCCGACTTCGAGCGCGAGGTGACGAACAGCGCCGCGATGGCGATGAATCTCGGCTATGCGCCCGACGCACCGGGCCCCGATCGTTTCCGCGCCATGTACGGCGAGAAAGAGGGCGCGCGACGGTATGCCGAATTTCAGCAGATCCAGGCGACCGGCGCCGACATCGCCGCAGTGGCCACGATGGGCTACGACGAACAGACGGCGCTACTGACGGAGAAACGCCCGACCGCCGATACCCCGGACTTCGCCAACGCCATGAGGGGGTGGGAAGCGCGCGCGCGCGCCGTGCAGCAGACGCGCCAGCAGTATGCCGCCGACCCGGCCGCCTACGTGCTCCAGCGCGTGCCAGTCGTTCGTCGCGCCTATGACGAGATGGCCGCGGCGCTGGCCGACCAGCAGGCTACGCCCGAGACGCGGCAGGCGGCCTCCGCGCGCTACATGACCACCATGGCGCAGGAACAGCAGCGCATCGGCGCCCCCGGCTCCGTGTTGAAGCCGCTGCCGTCCACCTACATCGACAGCATCACGCAGCAGTACCAGCAAAACGCCACCAAGGGGCAGGGCGTCGCGGAGCTTACGCAGTCCCTGGCGCAGCAGTGGGGCGATCACTGGCCATCGGTGTACGGGCAGCTTGCACAGGATGGGAAGCTGCCGGCGTCCGCGCTCGTGATCGGCGCCGGCATGAAGCCCGGCCCGGCGGCGGCCCTGGCAGCCGCGAATCTGGTCCCGCGCAAGGATCTTGTTGCTGGGCTCGAAAGCACCGCGCCGCGCGACATCCGGGAGAGCCTCGCGATCGTAGCTCAACCGCTGATGCAAAGCATGTCGCCCATGGTCGGCGGGACGCAGACGGCGTCGACGCTGTTCCGCGAGGCCGAAACGCTGGCGATCCAGTACATGCGCGACGGTGAGGCCGACGCCACCACAGCCGCCGAGCGCGCATGGAACGATGTCGCGGCCGAGCGTTACACCCTCACCGATACCTACCGGGTGCCGAACGATCAACAGCCCGAAGACGTGGAGCGTGGCGCAACATTCGCGATCGAGGAAATCACGCCGGCCGACGTGCTGGTGCCGCCGGATGCCGCCGGTCTGGCCGACGATCAGGCAGGCGCCGCATGGGTTTCGGTACTCAAGGACGAAGGCTATTGGGTGACATCGCCGAACGAGGACGGACTGGTTCTGTACGCGCGCGGCGCGGCCGTGCAGCGGGCCAACGGCCAGCCATACCGGCTCACTTGGGCGCAGGTGCGCCAGCGCTCCGCCGACAATCCGCCCTGGCGCTCATTCGAGGGCTTCCGGTGACGCTGTACACCGGCCAGATCAAGGTCGATCCGTACCGGCGCCTGGAGGACTTCGAGGCGCCGCTGGGCGATTACCTGTCGGCCAAGGTCGAGCAAGGCTGGCAGGATACGGTGATCGACTCCGCATCCCGGTACCGCGACCTCGATGAAGCCATGTACGGCCGCGAGACGATCAGCGGCGGCGCTGCGGCGCGCTTCGGGCTACAAACCACCCGCGAGGCGCCGGATAGCCCACTGCTGGACGCTGGCGCGGCAGCGGCGCGCCTGGAATCGGCTGGGCTTACGGGCAAACTGGAGATTCCCGCCAGCGGCATCCGCGAGCGGGCGCTGTCGATTCTCATCGAACGCAAGCGGGCGGAGATTGCCCGGCAGGACGTGATAACCCGGAGCCCGAACAGCTACGGGTGGATCGGCGTTCCGGTGCAGATCGCGGTCGGCATCGCCGACCCGGTGAACGTGGCCGCATCGTTCGTACCGCTCGTCGGCCCGACCCGCTATGCAGCGATGTTGGCGCGCGCTGGAGGGGCGGGCGGTCGGGCGGCCGTCCGTGCCGGCGTTGGCGCCGCCGAGGGCGTTGTTGGCTCCGCGGCGCTTGAGCCGTTCGTCTACACCGCGAAGGCGCAAGAGCAAGCCGACTACGGCATGGCCGATGCGCTGCTTAACGTGGCGTTCGGCGGGCTGCTTGGGGGCGGTCTGCACGCTGTAGGCGGGGCTGTGGCAGATCGGCTGGCGTCTGGCCGATGGCCAGCACCACCGCCCGGCAGCGGCGCGGAGACGGCCGCCCGCGCGGGTCACGAGGCACAGGAAGCCGCGACGCGCACCGCGGTAGACCAGGCCATGGCCGGCCAGCGCGTGGACGTGGAAGGCGTCATGGGCCGCACAGCCGACATTGGCGCAGATCTTGAGGCCCGCATCGCCGCCGACTTCCCTGCCGCGCGGCGCGAGTACGAAGCGCTCGCCGACGCCGAAGGCGGCCGAGTGCTCAACGTCGACACGGCGCGCGAGTTGTCACCGGAGTACCGCGCCGACCGCACGCGCAGCGCCGATGTGCACGAGGCATCTTCGGCGTTCGTGAAACGCCTGTACAAGGAAAAGCTCGCCGAGCTGCCGCCGAACTCGCGCGTGCTGTTTACGGCCGGCGGCACCGGTTCCGGGAAATCCAGCGCGATTGCGCAGGCCGGGGCCAAGATCAGCGACGTAGGGCTGATCTATGACACCAACATGAACGGTCTCCAATCGTCGGCCGCGAAGATCGACCAGGCGCTGGCGGCCGGTCACCGCGTCGACGTGGTGTTCGTCCACCGCGACCCGATCGAGTCGCTGACGCAGGGCGCGCTACCGCGCGCGATGCGCATGGGTCGCACGGTTCCCCTGGCGGAGCATGTGCGCACGCACCGCGGCGCCCGCGAGACGGTCGAAAAACTGGCCGAGCGCTACGCAGGCGACGAGCGGGTGACGATCACCGCCGTGGACAACAGCCGCGGGCGCGGGAACGCTACCGTGGTCGACCTTGATGCACTGCCGCATGTGGACTACAATGGGATCGATGAAGCAGCGCAAGCCGCCCTCGCCGCCGAGCACCAAGCCGGCCGAATCTCTGACGCGGTATACCGCGGGACTGCGGGCGCGTCCGGAACAGCACGAGCGCTCGCGCCATCTCGGGCAAACGCTGGCGGACAATCTGAACCGCCGCGCCAGTCGACGGTAAGCGACCCCGAGGCGGCAGACGCCGCGACGCGGCAACTCGAAACAGCCCCCAAGACCGACACCACGGACGACGCCATTACGGCCGTCAAGGCCATGCTCGCCGACGACATTGCGCGCCTGCAGAGCGCGATCGTGGTGCGCGATGCGTTCGCCGAGAGCAACACGGCCGCGATGATGCCGCCGGAAATCGCAGACGAGCTGCGCGCCGCTGACGAGCTGGTGGCGGAAGCCGAAGCCATGGGCCGCGGCGCGCGCGCTCTCGCTGCCTGCCTTGTGCAAGGGGGCTGACCGTGGCCGCGCGCTGCAAGCCAACCGTTGAGCAGGCCGCGGGCCGCCCACTGACCGATCGCGAAATGGCCGACCTGCTGTCGGCGCTGCAGCGGCGCGTCAAGGAAAAGCGCGCCGAGGCAAAATCGCGCGACGAGGCGGTGCTGCTGGCGGCCGACCAGATCGCCAAGGATGCGACGCTGGCGGCGCTGATCGAGAAACGCAATGCCGCGCTGAACCTGCGCCGCAAGGTCGAGGCGGTCGACTTCGTGACCCGCGGCTGGGCCGACAAGCCGGTTGAGGGCATCGAGGCGCTGCTGGTGGGCGTGAATCGTGCCCGGCAAGGCGCGCGTGCATCCGTGGCCGCTGACCAGCGCGCGCTCGCCGGCAAGTATCTGGCCGGATTCATCGCAGACGTTGAGCGGCTCGGCGACCAGCACATGCACCTGCTGGCCGATGGCGCGATGGACTTGGACATCGCTCGCGCGCTGTGGGCCAAGGACAACCCGGGCGGACCGGCATTCACCGGCCCCAAGGAAGCCGACGACATCGCAACCGTTGTCGCGAAATGGCAGGAAGTCGCGCGGCTCGATGCAAACCGCGAGGGCGCCTGGATCGGCAAGCTACCCGGCTACGTGGTGCGGCAATCGCACGATCAGCGCAAGATCACGGCGGCCGGGCGCGAGGCGTGGAAGAAATCCGTGTTGCCACTGCTGGACATGGGGCGCACGATGGACGCGGCGCGCGACGCCGATGATTTCCTCGACGCGGTATACGACGGGCTCGCGTCCGGCGTTCACCTGAAATCGTCGCACGCGCAGCCCGGAGAAAAGGCCGGCGGCTTCAAGGGTGCCGGCAACCTGGCGCGCCGCGTGTCGCAAGAGCGCGTGCTGCATTTCAAGGACGCCGACGCATGGTTCACCTACAACCAGCAGTTCGGCTCGGGATCGCTGCGCGAGTCGCTACTGTCCGGCCTGGACCGCATGGCGAACGCTACCGCGCTGATGCACACGCTCGGCACGAACCCGGCCGGCATGCTCGATCAGATCATTGCCGAAGCTGAGCAGACGCAGCGCGGCAACGTCGAGGGGCTGCGGAAACTCAATGAGTCGCGCAAGATGCTGGACAACCGGCTCGCCGAGGTGGACGGGCGGACGCGCATCCCGGTAAGCGCCATGTTGGCGCGATTCGCGGCGGGCGCGCGCGCGATCGAGTCCATGGCGAAGCTCGGCGGCGCCGTGATTTCGGCCGTCACCGACGTGCCGGTCTACGCATCCGAGATGCGATACCAGGGAAAGTCGATGCTCGGCGGCATGCTGGAGGCGATCCGCGGACTCGGAAAGGGTCGCGGCACGAAAGAGCAACGCGAAATCCTGGCCGGACTGGGCGTGTTCTTCGACTCGATGCGCGGCGAGCTGACCTCGCGATTCAGCGCTGCCGACGACGTTCCGGGCACGCTGTCGCGCCTGCAAAACGCGTTCTTCAAGCTCAACGGGCTGTCCTTGTGGACGGATACCATGCGCGCGTCGGCGGCGCTGTCCATGTCGCACACGCTGGCGCGAACGTCCGGCAAGGGCTGGGGCGATATCAGCGACGAGCTGCGCCGCGTGCTGTCGCTGTACGGGCTCGACGCCGGCAAATGGGACATCGCGCGCGGCTCGGCGCAGAAACAGGCGGACGGGCGCGCGTACCTGACGCCGGACTCCATCGAGGACTTGCCCGACGACGCGTTCGTTGGCTACCTGCGCAGCGCCGGCATGGAACCGACGCCGGCCCGCATCCGCGAGCTGCGGAACGAGATTGCGGCACAGGTGCGGTCCTACATCCTCGACCGCGCCGACTATGCCGTAATCACGCCCGACGCACGCACGCGCGCGGTCATGCGGCAGGGGACGCAGCCCGGCACTCCGATGGGCGAGCTTGCGCGCTTTATCGGCCAGTTCAAGGCGTTTCCCATTGCCGTGATGCAGAAAGCGATGGGGCGCGAGCTGTACGGACGCGGCACGGACGCTGACACGCTCGGTCGCGCACTGCGCTCCGGCAACGGCGAGTTTCACGGCATGGCGCAGCTGATCGTGTGGACTACGCTGTTCGGCTATGGCGCGATGGTGGTCAAGGATCTACTGAAACTGCGCGAGCCGCGCCCGCCGGATGAAGCGAAGACGTGGCTCGCAGCCGCGGCGCAGGGCGGCGGCTTCGGGATCTATGCCGATTTCCTGTTCGGCGAGGCGAACCGTACCGGTGGCGGCCCGCTGGCGACGCTGGCCGGCCCCGTGCTGGGGGCGGCGGATGACCTGATCGAGCTGTGGCAGCGCGTGCGCGATGGCGATGATGCCGCCGCCGCGGCACTCCGCCTGGCCGTCAACAACGCGCCATTCTTGAACCTGTTCTACACCCGCCTCGCGCTCGATTATGCCATCCTGTATCGTGTGCAAGAGGCGCTGAACCCCGGCTACCTGCGACGCATGGAGCGGCGCGTGCAGCAGGAAAACAACCAGAATTTCATCGTCCGACCGAGCGAGGCAGTGCGATGACCGTCAGCAGCACGCAGAACAGCGTCACGTACGCCGGCAATGGCTCGTCCGTGAATTTCGCGGTGCCGTTCTACTTCCTCGCGGATGCGCATCTGCGCGTCGTGCGGCGGGCGGCGGACGGCGCCGAAACGCTGCAAGTCATCACGACGAACTACACCGTTACCGGGGCCGGAAACCCATCCGGCGGACAGGTGGCGATGCTGGTGGCGCCACCGACCGGAACCACGCTCACGATTCGGCGTGTCGTGCCCGCGACGCAGGAAGTCGATTACGTCACGAACGACGCATTTCCGGCCGAGACGCACGAGCGCGCGCTGGACAAGCTGACCATGCTGGCCGGCGGGCTCGCAGAATCCATGAGCCGCGCGCTGGTGCTGCGAGAAACTGACGTAGATGGCGCGGGCGCGTTCGACGGGCGATCGAACCGCATTACGAACCTAGAAGACGGAACGTCGGCAAGCGACGCGGTCACGCTGTCGCAGATGCAGGCGTTTGTCACCGACATTGCGCAGTTTGGCGCATCCGGCGTGCCGCGGTTTTTCACCTTCGTCGCCGCGTCTTCGCAGCAGCTATTTTCGTGCCCCGGCATCGACGTGGCAGATCCGTCCGCGTACATCGTGACCGACAACGGACTGGTGCTGGAGCCGTACGAGGACTACACCGTTGACACGACGAACGAGCGCATCGTGACCGCCGTCGCCGTGACCAACGGACACGAGGTGACCGTGCGCGTGCTCGGCTTCGAGCGCTCGATTACCACGAGCCTGCCTGGCACGGCCGCCTCGTTCTATCGCGGCGATGGCGTAATCTCGCAAGAGCTGGTGACGACGGCCGGCGCCGGGATCAGCGCGCCGTCTGGCGGCGTGCACATGCTCACGCTACGTGACACCACGGCGCCGGTGCTGCGGTTTGTCTCATCGAACGGCGGGGCCGGCGGAACGGCGTACAGCGTCGCCGGAAGCGGTCGCACGTACGACATGGCGCTGCTGTACAACGCAGCAACGGAGGCGCTGACGATCCAGTCGGACTCCGGGCTTGGCGTGCTGCAGATCCGGCACCAGTTCAATCGCGACGGCTCCGCATCGTTCGGCGCCGGCAATCTGGTGGTCACGCCGTCCACGGTGACGGTAACCGGGACGTTCGCCGCGAACATCGACGGCGCTTCGATCACGTCCGGGTTTGTGAGCCCGGCCCGGCTCGGCAGTGGCACGCCGGACTCATCGACGGTGCTGTTCGGCGATGGCGTCTGGCGCACGGGCGGCGGCGGTGGTGGTGGCTGGTCGGATGAGCAGTCGCAGGATGCGATCGGCAACTTCATGGCGCCGACCGCAACAATCACGCCGACCTACGCGGACGGGACGCCGCAGTTTTCGTGGGACATCAACGCACTGTCGATCACCTCCGGGCTGATCGCGGCCGGCGCCGTCGTCGCCGGCAAGATCGGCGCGAATGCTGTGACCGCGACCGAAATCGCGGCCGGCGCTGTCACGAGCGCGAAGCTGGACACCAACATCGCGATCACTGGGAATCTGACGGTCGACACGACGACACTGGTCGCGGACGCCACCGCGAACAAGGTCGGCGTGCTGCGCGCGCCTGTGTCGCTGGCGACGTTCCAGCCGGCATTGCAGGTCGGATTCTCGTCCGGCGTTGGCGGCGCCTACATCTCGCTGCATGGTGATGCGCTCGCGAGCGGCGGGCTGTTGATCTACGACGGCACGACGCTTGAGGCGTCATGGCGGTATACCGGCGGCGGCTGGGCGGCAGCAATCCTGGGCGTGAACTATCTGCGCGTTGGCGCGGGCCTTGTTGCGTTCGAGAATATCGGCGCATCCGGCACCGTGGAATTCTGGACCGGCACCGTCGCTGGCGGCGGATCGACGCGCCTGGCGCAGTTCAGCGCAGGCGGCGGCATCGGGCGTATTTCGTCAGACATCGTTGCGGCATCGGCTACCGGATGGTTCGAGCTGGCGCCGCGCGCCGCAGATCCCGGAAGCCCGAGCGACGGACAGTTCTGGTACAACTCGACCACGGGCCAGTTCAAGCTACGGCAGGGCGGTTCGACAATTACACTCACGGGCGGCGCCTACTCGGCAGAGCAGGCGCAAGACGACGTTTACGGAATTTTCATCTCGTCCGCGACGATCGCGCCAAGCTACGTCGACGGGTCTAACCAGTTCAGCGCGTCCGTTATCGCCGGCTCGATCGGGTCGACGCAACTGGCCAACCTGGGCGTCACTTCCGGAAAGATCGCGGCCGGCGCGGTCGGCACCACGCAGATCGCCGCGCAGGGCGTTGCAACCGGGAACGTCGCGGACGGCGCGATCACCTCAGCCAAACTTGCGACCGCGGCCGTCACTGCGCAAAAGATCAACGCGAGCGGCGCGGCCGCACTGCGCATGCTGCGCATCACAGCGGATGCGTCTGGCATGGAGTGGACGAACGCGGCCGGTGGCGGCAGCGGGATGCCCGGCGTCTACAACGTCAAGGACTACGGCGCAACTGGCGACGGCTTCAACGACGACACGTCCGCAATCGCCACGGCAATCAGCACATGCAACGGCGCTGGCGGCGGTGTGGTCTACTTCCCGCCGGGGACGTATTCCATCAACTCTGCAATCAACCTCACGACGAGCAACGTGTCGCTCATCGGCGCAGGCGCTCGCGTGTCGATCATCCAATGGTCGACCACGGGCGGCAACATGGTGAATATCACGGGGTTTGCCGCGCGCCACATCGCGATTCACCGCCTGACGTTCCGCGGAACCGCTAGCAGCCGGCCCGATCGCGTCTTCAACCTGGGGGCCATCCAGCACTGTTCGTTCCGTGATCTTGAGCTGACGCAGTTCACGGCATACGGCATCTATGCACTGCCGGATGTCGCCGCCGTGGACATGGCGTTTAACGATTTTCATTCGATCGCGATCGACGCTCGCAACTCTGGCGCGACAACATCGGCGTGCGGCATCTACATGGATGGCGGAAACGGCTCGCCGACGATCCGCAACTGCTGCCACAACACGTTCGAGCAGATCGCAATCCAGCACGCTGGCGGCTACGCCATCGACATGCGCGACACCGACAACAACCGTTTTGGGATGGTTTTCACGTTCAAGGTGGGAACGTTCTACGACATTCATTTTGGCGCCCGCGCTCGCGCGAATTACTTTTTCCACGTGCAGGGCGAGGTGGAGTCGGACGGCAGTCCGGATTGCTGGAACCACATCGTCTACTACGATCGCGAGAATGGCCAGCGACGGCCGCTGATCAGCAACGGATCTTCGCTGGATTGGAACGAGTTTGGCGGCAACGCCATTGTCGACGGAACCTGCGGCTTCCAACTCACGCTTGGCGCGATCGGCGCGTATGCGATCCGGTTCCGGTCCGACACGGGCGACATCCATTTCACGTCGCCGATCGCTGGCACGCGGCGAGTCAATAACATCGCGCCATGATGCCGTGGTGGCATTAAGGTAGTTGCCCGGTCACGACCTGCGTCGTCATGCCGGGCGCGAAGATGGCGACGTTTTGTGCAGCAGGGTTCGCATCCTGCCCGCCACCCTCTATGCCAGATCACCTGCCGGAGAAGGCCGCACACGGCCGCCGCAACGCGGCATTGGGTCGGGCTCTGGCTGCCGGTGTTACTCGCCACCGCCGGCTGGGCACTCACCTCGCCGCACTGCCCTACTCGAAGCCGTCGCCGTGAATGCACTCCGCCCACTGCCACGTCACGGTGCGCGTCTTGTAGTCGAATTGGAAGTAATCAGTATGGTACACCCGGCCGTCAGGCGCGAGGAATACCCATGCCGGCGGCTGCGGGTACGTGCAGCGCTCAGCCTCGCTGACCTGGGCCTCGCTGCTGCTGAGCCCCACCACGAGCCACAGCAGTATCCACAGGCCGATCAGCGCCCACCCCCAGCGGTTCGGCACCGGGATGACCGGCGGCGGCTGGCGCATCGCCACGGCCGGCGCGTGGTAGTCGCCTGCCTGCAGCGCGATGGCCTCGCGCGAAGTGTTCCGCGTGAACGGCTCCCGGGTGTGGCGAATCAGCCGGCGCGCCGTGAGCGCGTAGTAGCAATGCACGTCGACCGGGATGTTCAGCACGAAAAAATCGACGCGCTTCGTGATCGCCAGATCACCGGGGTCGAGCGGGCGGCGACCGTCCCATTCCGGCACCAGGTGGGCCGCGCCGAAGCGCTGCCGCCATGCCTCCGCGTCGCGCGCGTCCATCGGTGCGTGCGGATAGTAGATGATGAAGATCGGCGCCGCGGCACCGTCGTGTTGCTCGCTCATGTCGCTGCCCTCAGATCGGAATGTCGCTGTCGTCAACGCCGCCGCTGCGATCCTCGGTGGGGTCACCGGGCGGATCGACGCCAGCGGGTTGCTCGTCAGGCCCGGCCGGAACCACAACGGCCGCAGCGTCCACGCCCATGGCCGCTTCCAGGCGCGAGGCCCGGCCCGGCTGGCGCGGCGCCTGCTGCACGACGGT
>JACCDR011345128.1_pt1 | contig 21354 bp, 40 predicted proteins | sample 7446431 | NCBI WGS metagenome assembly JACCDR01 (sample SAMN15323443, study PRJNA562643) | freshwater metagenome | isolation source: river surface water | place: USA:Blue River Watershed | collected 2017-08-17 | reverse complement strand
TCACAAAACAAGGAATGGGCGGGCCACTTGGATTCCTCAACGGAATTGCCAGGCCGGGAACAGGTACTTTTGGAGACCCGTCAGGCTATACAATCGCCAATCCCTCTAACCCTATGCTCGACTTTGGCGCGCAGTTTCTGGGAATGGGAAAAGCCCAGGACCCTATCATGGGAATTGCATCTGGCGCAAATCCGTTTTTCCGAATCCCAGCGGAAATTGCCACTGGCCACACAACTCTTGGTGTGCCCACAAGTCACGATCCCGCAGGATATGCAGCCCAGCAAATTCCTTTCCTAAACTATCTGGCCAACTTCACTAATGTCACTCCGTTTGGTATGACGGCTCGTGGAGAAAAGGAAGGATTCGGAAATAACGAAGCTCTCATTAATTTTCTTACGGCTCTCGGCATTAAAGGAACTGGACCTTACATTAAGCAAGCTGAATTCGAAGCAAAAGAGCGAGCTAAAAACCTCTACGGAGGAGGATAAGATATGGCTCCTAGTCCTGGGGAACTCAGCCCCCACTTACTCCCTTTTCTCCTCGCCCAATTAGGAGGGAGTGAGCAGGATAGTCCTGTCGGAAAGAAGTCAAACAGAGCGACTAAAGCTGGCTTATTGCCGCAGTCGGTCCCCGCCAATGTATTTGCCAATATTGGCTATGACTCTGCTGGCTCATATAAAGCATTAGATACGATCAATAATGCTATGGCCAATAAGCGGGCAGATTCCGATGCCCTACATGCAACACGAATGCAAAAGAAGCAAGCAGCAGCGGCAGCGGCAGCATACAAAAAACAGCAAGCAGCTTATGCAAAGCAGCAAAAGAAAATGTACGATAAGCTAGCAAAACTTATTCAGAACGGGCAGAAGTCTAGTTACGGATCCGGGCCAAGTGTTCCGTATATGCCCCCTTCGAGTTCAACTCTTCCGAAGAATAGTGATGCTACAATTCTTCCCAAGATTCAGCCGGTACCCGCTCCACAAGTAGCGCCTAATCCGGGACAATATGGGGAGACTCATATCGGACCAGCACCTGAACCCAAAAAGGAATGCCCTCTTTGGAAGAAGCTGCTCGGCATGTGTTAGAGGGGCAACATGTCGGAAGAACCCAAGAATGACCTTAGGCAAAAAATTGATGACTTAACGCGAGTGGTCGATAATCTCCAATCTGAGTTTAAGACCATGAGGGTTATTCTTGTAGGCGTGTATGTAACTATCATTGCGCCCCTTATTATCGCTTTTCTCACTGGTGGAATAGGAAAGAAATAATGAAGGATCCCGAACTTCGCGATACTGATTTTGATAAGATTGATTCGGACGATAACGAGCCGGATCATGACGAAGTTGAGGTGGATGAAGATTAATGGCTACTCTTAAATTAGTTTCCCGGGATAGCTGGGGAGCTACAAAGACGAGCGGAGTATCGACAAACATCTCTCCACAATATGGTGGAGTTGCTATTCATTATGTCGGCGGTTCTGGTAAGCTTATCGGTATCCCTCATTCTAAGTGTACTGCTGTTGTTAGGGAAATTCAGCGGCTGCACATGGAGGATAACGACTGGGCAGATATTGCTTACAGCTTTATCGTCTGCTGCCATGGTTCGTCTTTTGTTGGCAGGGGGCTAGGTAAGCGTACTGCCGCAAATGGAACTAACGAGGGAAACCAGAATTACTACGCCATCTGTGGTCTTATTAACAGTGGCGAGACTCCGACAGATGAAATGCTTGACGCTATTGCACTAACCGCTGCCTATTGTAGGAGCAAGGGCGGGGCCGCAAAAAAGGTCGTTGGACACAGGAATCTTAAGTCTACTGACTGTCCTGGTCCTCTCTATAGGTTCGTCCAGAGTGGTCGCTTTTCTCCCAAGCCAGCAGACAATAATGCATACCCTGGCAAGGTGGTAAAGAAGGGCGATTCTGGCCCGATCGTAGGAAAAATCCAGAAGCGTCTAAACGAGAAGGGGGCAAGTCCTCGTCTAGTTGAAGACGAAGATTTCGGAAGTCTTACAGAAAAAGAAGTTAAGGACTTCCAGAAGAAAGAAAAGCTTAACGTTACTGGGCAAGTTAATTCTGAGACCTGGGATGAGCTATTCTAATGGTTAGACAGTATGAAGTAAACAATAAAGGCATGGCAACTAGTGTTCTCTCTACGTCTCTCGCAGGGTCTCTGGTTACTTTAGTAATCTTTGGAGTATCCCTGTTGCGTCCGGATGTTAATATGCCGGAAGTAGTGGTCGCAGCACTGGTTACCATTATCAGCGCTATCATCGGCTACTTTACTGGCCCTCCGAAGGAGGACCCGCTAAACCAGAAATAACCCGTTAGCGCGGGAGGGCAAATGGGTGCAAAAAAAGTCGGCACAAATCTTCCCCCTATTCTGGAGGATTTGGAGAAGAATTGTCCGACGGAAACTCTCCATGTCGGGGTTTTTGATGACACCTGGAAAGACAGAGGAATTTGTCTCCAGGTGGACGGAACCGACAAAATGTATTTCGCAAAAGGCGAAAAAAAGATATCAGCTATCATATGTGCACCCTGTCCAGTAAAGCACCAATGCGTTATATGGGGCCTTATGTATAGGGAAGAGGGAACATGGGGGGGCACAAATGAAAGCGAAAGAAGACAATACGTAGAAGAGAAGCCAGAATATGTAATGTCGCTAATAGAAAAGGCCAAGAGCCTAAGGAGATATCTCCCGGCTCTTGACCCTTTTGGCGGACTTATTCATCCGCCTTTGTCTTTATGCGATGATTTAGAAGAAGAGGACTCGGAACTGGAGGAGTAATAACCTCTTCCTTGGGCTCCACTGAATCCACAACAGGATTTGGTGGAGCCTCTTTTTTTACTTTATGCTGACAATCGCACCAAGTACCGCCACGACAATTATTGTGGCTTCTAACTTTGCATGGATCGCAAATCATGCAGCCTCTCCATATCCCATTACCTGGGCGAGATCAAAGACTGCAAGATTTCCGTTCGACTCTCTAATGTTAAGAATAACAGTAGGATAATCATCCTGGGTTACAGAGATTCTTTCTACCTTGCCAACGACAGGCGTAGTAAATCCAGATACCCAGAACTTATTAGCTCCCCCCTTTTCGGCGGGAGCCTCTTCATTTTGCATTAGTTTCTCCGTTGAATCTTCATGAGCTTATTCATGACAAGATAATAAACAGCGTGAGCATGAGCATCACGCCTATGTGAGTTTTCTTTTGCCCCAGGAGACCTAACTGTAGGATGCCATGCATAGTCTTGCGGCTTGACATTCCTTAGTTGGCCGACAATCTTAATTCTATTCCTAAGCGCGTATGACTTAATTACACCAATAGCCTGGATAGTTTCAATCTCACCAGAGTTTTGGTTACGCGTTAGTTCTTCAATAACATATCGCTCAAAGACAATAACAGTAGGGACCGGGTCCAAGCCCTCCAGGAAAGGAATAAGCCTATCAAGTCCCTTAACCTGCCCCATATGCAGCCTGTTCCTGGTATCGGCTACAGGGATCCCCTGGCCCGCTAGATAGGCCCATCCGGTCGTCTCGCCAGGGTCGATGCCGAGAACCCTCGTGGCCAGGGGATCGTCGTAATTAGCTGTCATTTAAAACATGTCCTCTTCATCCACAAATTGGAAGTCGTCTTTAGGTGCTTCATACTTGACTTTACTGCTAGCGGTAACTCCGCCATCTCCTAGTATCTCATAAAACGCAGAGTCTCTATGTCCAAGACACTGAAAGTCGTTAAATGGGATAGCTAGTCGATTCTTTCCGTTTCTTACTCGGAGCTTCATAATTGTCTTTGGAAGCATTCGCTCAAGAATAATAGCCATTGACATTTGGTTCCGGATATATACCGAACCAAACATGTCATCGTTTGTAGCTTTCTTGTCACTATGCTTTCTGTTGTGGTGAACAAAAAGAACAGCTATATCTAGCTTCTTGCGGATCTTTGAGGCTAGGTACTCGAAAACTCCGTTAACGATTTTGGCGTTTTCGATATCATCTTGAACGGCAACGCCAAGAGTGTCAATAATGATAACTTCTGGATTAACCTCTTCTACAAATGTTGTAAATCTTTCCTGATATTCTTTTTTATCAAGGTGCAACGAGCTGCCGAATGCGAAGATACTAAAGTTTTCTCTAAGAAGCCTGTTTTCTTCTTCTGTCGGCTTAAGAAGGTCCAAGGATAGACTTTGCATTGTAAGCTGCAAAGCACCGCCAGTCTGCTCAAGAGAGCAGAACATAATCCTGACCGGCTTCTTTGTCTTCCAGATAAGGAAGTCCCTACCCATGGCAAGATGCATTGCCATGGATATGGTAAACCTTGTTTTACCAGTCTCTGAGTCAGCTACAATTACGCCAAGACCAGCACGCTCAATCAGGTTCTCAATAAACCAGTCAAACTGAAAATCTCTCGCCATGAAGGCGTCATAAGAAAACAGCGCTTCAGTATAATCTTCAATAACAGACGGTGTTGTATACGGCTTCTTTTTACGAACAAAGTTAATCAGCCCGATAATTCGACCACGTTGTGCTTCTCTTGTTCTGTCGGACCAAAGCCCCCATCTCCTGTCGACATCCAAGAGAACAGAAAGCATTTCTCTGTCTTCCATATTCATCTCAGCCAGGTCAAATGCTAGCCTAAGATATGCAGAGTGGAGAGTCTTTCTGCTTTTTTCGTCCTCCGACTTGCCGGATAGAGGATCCCTCTTTCTGTAGAACTTAATTACCTCTGTAGGGAATGAGTACTTAAGAAGCACTTCATCCTTAGGAGGAATAGAGGAGAAGGCGTCCTCATTTAGATATTTCGGAGGATCCGGGAGTCTTGTAAAATCCTCTATTTTGTGAATCATATCTGTACGGTCCATAAGAACCGTACCCATGCTATGCCTGTGATTAACAGTCCATGGGAAACGCAGAACAGACTCGTAATGCCACGAACTTAGATCTGCATCCAGATGAAAAGCTATTCTCTTGAGAGTCTCCTCAAGAAGGGGTACATCTTTGGAAAAGTATGCCAGTTCCCAAAACCAAACCTCATGGCCCGGAATAGAGGTTCTAACTTTTAGGCTCGGGACCGGCATCCTTTCCATAGCCTTGTCTTGAGGAAGTTCGCCATTGAACTCAGCCCAAAGAAACCGTGAGCCCAATACACACTCGCGCCTGAGATCAGGCTTTTTGAAGAGGGTCGGTGAGAAATACACATCTCTTTCCGACCTTTTAGTGACAACGTGATTTGCAAGCTCATCTAGATCCTCTGGATACTTAAAGAAATATGGTGCCCAGTCGGCAGCATCTCCGGGCGCTGTAACCGGACAATATACATATCCCTCTGAGGGGCCGTAGAGTTTCGTGATAAACGAGCTTACTTGAAGTTGGGGATTAAGATCCGCAGTAGCTTCGATCACGCTATCTTAATCCCTTCTTTCTTATTCGCCCTTAATGTGGCGACCAAGCATTTCGAAGTCGCTCCTGAGGGCCTCAGAAGCCTTGACTTGTCCATTGTATAGCATGATGGCCGGGTGGTAGGTGCACATGATGTAACGTTTTGATTCCGAAGTACTAATGCTTCCTCGTCGGAATTGTACCGAGTTTCCAGGATAAAGAATCTGGACGGCGGTACTCCCGAGGAGAATGATGTACTTAGGATCGACAATCCTAATCTCGGTAGAGAGAAGGCTATGCCCCTTAAGGATCTCGTAGATAAATGGAGCCCTGTTATTGGGCGGGCGGTACTTAAAGACGTTTGTGACATAAACATCTTTTCGCTCCAAACCAGAAAGCTCCAGGAGCTCATTGAGTTTTTGCCCAGAAGGACCTATAAAAGGCTTCTTCTGGACATCCTCTTCGGCTCCTGGAGCTTCTCCAATAAACATGAACTTACAAGGAATTGGCCCTTCACCCTTTACGAGGTTACTACTAATGCCATTCTTGCCACCCAGGCCCAAAGCCTCATACTTTATATATTCCCTTGCCAGTTGAACTTCTGGCGTACTATTCTTCACTTATTGCTTCCCTTGTTCGGTTGTTTGCGCTCCGGAACCAGGACTCGAACCTAGAATAGCAGAACCAAAATCTACTGTGTTACCATTACACTATTCCGGAAGAGGTTCCCAGTTATCGGTGGTGGCACTCACTTTAATCCTGGGAACCTTGTGGGGATGGTACGGGTCGAACGTACGTCTTTAACCTTTATGTGTCATATGTGGGGTTCTATTCCTGTGCCATATATCTGGAGGTCACGCCAGAGATGCATCTTGCAAGGAGCTATACTAAAGACTGGCACATCTCTAGTATAATGACACGATTAATGTTTTTCCACGACTAAACTACATCCCCATAGGGCGACAAAAGATCGGGAAAACCCCAAGCGCGCACTCAGAGGAAAATCTTTTGTCGCCTTCAGGAAGCCAGAGGGGCTTTTCAGTTACATAGAATTGAGCGTGGCCGACGAATCTCCTCTATGCCTCTGACTTCCAGCTCTCCCGGTAGGATTCGAACCTACAATCCACGCATTAACAGTGCGCTGCTTCGCCATTAAGCTACGGGAGATTAATACTACGCGCCCAAAATCTTTTTAGAGTTCTGTTCTTCGTCCTGGAGGAATTTTTCATGACGAATAAACAGTGACTCACTTGCCATACTAATAGACCTCTCAAGGCATGTATTAAAATCAGACTCATCCAAATAAGCAGGAACTCTAATCTGGCAAGTGTATACTGTTGAATTTGCCATAGTGACTCTATCTGTAATACTCTTCATGTGCGGAAAAGCTATACGACACCTATGACAATAGCTACACTTACCGGCTACTTCTTTTTCCCATTCGTTTGGCTTAGAGGTTCCACATTTGGGGCATGAGTCGTTAAGCATTATTCGTCCACATTCCCTAGCAGTTGAGCAAATGCCGCTTGCCCCTCTTCGGACCTTCCCCATTCATCCGATTCTTGTTTTGTTGCGTCGTATTTTCCATCACGATGAAACGGGATTAGTTCTCTTGGGCCATGTAGCTGCAAGTCATCTAGAAGCTTCATATCCGGAAAATCATATGGTGATTTAAAGTCGTGATAAAGATTCTTCCTGCATCTAAGAAGAATTCTATCTGAGGCCCCGTGCGCCAAGAGATCTTTATAAAGAATCTTCGTAGATTCGTCTGTAATTTCTTCTGGAATCTTAGGCATGCTTTCTCCTCCTTTAAAGGGGGCGATTTCTTGCGGTCACTGTTGAATGGCTATCTCGCCCAGCTCCTACGAAATCGCCCCCATCCCACCTCCCGTAGACACGAGAGCCAACACCGCTCTAAGGCGGAGTCTTCGGTATAGGATTCGAACCTATATTGTTAACGGGATACCACGCCCCCAGCCTATGAGGAATATCCCGAACACCCCCAAGATGGGGCCGCTTTTCCATTAAGCTAACCGAAGTAATTTAGGCCCGTAACGTTCTTAAGAGCAAATTCCCAGTTGCAATTAACAACGTCCGCCAGCCTAAACCGGGGACTGGGATCCCCTATCCGCAACCAGGATTATGAGTCCTGTCCGGAATTCTAATTACTGCTAGAGCAGTTTTCGTGCCCTCCCAGAATGTGAACACATACCTGCGCACCGCAAGCGCAAAAGTATTTATTCACGCAGCACTCTTTAGCCATGCTATCTAGCCTTAAGGCCAGAGCTTCGTGAGGACAATAGCGACGACGCCCTTAGGCTTCTTAACGCTGTCCCAGTATCCGCGTCGGGACTTGTTTTCATCCCAGAAAACCATTTCTCCTCCATAATTTGGATTGGATACTGCGCTGGATAGCGTGGATTCGAACCACAGGTGGCAATAGCAGAAATACCACCGAACCCTATTATAGTCTCCGCTGTTATTCGGAGCTAACCTGTGTCGGGTTCGCCCAGTCACCTGAATATTGGCTACTCTCCCGGCAGCCTTCAAGGGCTTACAAAAATGTTTCCCCGATATTCCTGGGTCTTGCTATCCATTCTGCCGATGTCCCCACCGTTCAAGACGGATTTCAGAACTTCGGTCTCCCACTTAGTATTGACCTGTTTGCTAGGCATATTAGATATGCCCCAGGCCCATTAAAAATCCCCACTAAGATCGGGATCTAAAGGTCAGTATAGGAACCGGCTCTTGAACAAAACCAGCACTGACCTTCGTCCCCTAGGTAGCTTTTGAAGCTACATCTCCAAGATTAATGTGTCGGGCTCTCCGCGAAAGGCGTTAGCTATCCTTGGAAATCATCTTGGCGTATTTCTCTATTATACGACTAGGGGTATTCAGCTATTCTCTGACAGATTCTGCCTTGGAGCCGCGCTCCGTGGGATCACATAGGCAGCCTATAGCCAAAGATAGCTGAAATCTATTTAACTGGATTCTTCTCGAAGAATCGCTCTACAAGGACAGCGATAGTTCTTGTATGCAGAGCATTTGGTGGCTTAGCTGCACTCGAATCATCGCTGATCCAAAAATTAAGCCATTCCTTAAGAAGAACTATCTCTACTGGATCGTCTTCTTGTGGAATAAGAGATTCACGTATGTCACTTTTATGGCCTGGCATCCTGCCCCTAAGTTTGTCCCGGTACAAATACCACTCCAGCTAGTAGTATTTGCTTTCTTACCCAAAGCATCCGGGTATACTTTGCCTCAATGACCCAAGCGCCACACGACTTAGATCACCCGGTAAGCTTAACCTGGTATCTTTTGCCCGTCTCTGCAAAAGACTTTCTTGCCAGAAGTGGCCAGGTCCACTTCCTCCTGTAACCTCCTATTGCAAGACGCAACAAGAAGTACGGCAAGTCTTTATGCGCGTCCACGCCCGGATTTGAACCGGCCTAAGTCGCCGCCTTCCACAACTTTGACATAGGTTAAGTCTACCGTTGACTACTTAAGCGTGGACAACCTTCCCGCGACTCCGAACTAACAAGGAGCCGTGCCACCAGATGATTTCGAGCCATCTTCTTTGAGCCGCCTGTTGATCGGCTCAACGCTTTCGCCTTATAAGCTATGGTGGCTTGTTTAAAGCGTGCCCCCAGAAGGACTCGAACCTTCAACCCGCAGATTAAAAGTCTGCTGCTCTAACCTGTTGAGCTATGGGGGCTACCAATCTATCCTGCAAATAGAACTCTAAACCCTAGAAAGGCAACAAAGAAGAGAATTGTAAAGGCGACTACCAATCCAATATAAAATACGCCTTCAACTACTCGCCATGCTGACCCGGTTTCGTCCACGAATCGTCTCCGTTGTTACTTACCTTTTCTCGGACTTCAACAATTACATCTGAGATCTGTTTAAGAACTCCAGTGGACCTGGCAATCATTCTTAACAGATAGAAAAACATGATAATCTGTGTGCTATTTAAGAAGGTGTTAATGATCGCTGCTGGTGTCATTATTCTCCTCTTCCTTCTCTTTAATCTTACGGTCTAGCCATTGACGCTCACTAAAGATTTCTATATCAGGGCGCGTATGACCTCGCGGTGCTTGTGCGAGACCTGCCCTAGACCTAATAACCGAAGATACGGTTCCTTGTGGGGTCAGAGGAGCGTCGTAGCTAAACCTTGCATATTCAGCAGGAGTTAGCGTTACGAGCACATAGATATGCTGATGCTTCTTTTTCTTTTCCATTGCTTACCTAGCCTTCATTGTCCAGAAGATAATGTCAGGCCAGGTCATTAGTGTACTAGATCCACGAATCTCAAAACTTGACTTAGCGCCATCCCTATTAAACATGGCTTCCATGGTAAGAATGACAGAGCATTCGTGGAAATCTAGCATCCTAAAGAAGTTATGAACTTCTTCATTACTGTTGGCATCGATTATACTCTCAACGCCATCTACAAGAATAATGCTGGGCTTGATCTCCCTAAGCTTTTCTTCAATTGTGCCGATGCTATGCCTTCCTGAGACCAGGAACATCTCAGACCTAACCAGCTCATCCTCGGCCTGATTTTCGGCCTTATCGAGAATCACGGTTAGCGACGACTTCCTAAGGCCCGAGCCCTTTAGAAAAGCGACCCTTTGGCCAGGATGCCGCATGTCAATGGCAAGCTTAATAGAGGAAGTAGTTTTCCCCGAGCCAGCCGGTCCTACGATTAGGTACTTCATTTCTTGTCCAAAGAATAAAGAATCTGAGAGATAACTTCTCGATGTCCGACTAGTTCCTGATAGGCATATTTAGTATACTTGGCAATGGTTTGCAGAGCCCTTAGCGATGCCAGTCCAACTATGAAGGCAGAAATAATAAGGACATGAACTGCTGCGTCCATTACTTTCCAGCCGAGTCAAACTCGTTCTCATTACGCTTCTCAAGCGCAACGCGAATCTTCTGGATCTCGCCTGCAATCCTGATGCATACGAGAATGAAAGGAATACTGACGATGCTAATCGTGTCGTGAATGTCCCAGTCGAACATTATATTATTCCTTAATTAGGTAGGGATAGCGGGATTCGAACCCGCATACTCTCACGAGTTACCGATTTTAAGTCGGCTGTGTATGCCGTTCCACCATATCCCCATAAACTTGGGGAGTTTAATGGGGAGTTTATCTGATACAGTGGAATAAAACATGTGGTTCCCGGCCCCCGGAGTACTCTTCTTAACCGGGCGTGTATTAAGTTTTCCTCACGGGGGCCGGGATTAATGGTGAATAAGGCCCCGGATGAGGCTAAGCCTCAACCTTATTCACCGGCGCCAGGGTCTTAGGATCGATACGATCCGTACCCTGGCGATCCTCATAGCACTTAGCAATAAGCTCTCGGCCGACAAGCTCCTTAATCTTGCGAGGAGTAAGGGTCTTAGCCTGCTCTTCCGAAAAGCCAAATGCTCGCGCCAGAAGACGCACAAACTGGCGGTGCCTATTGTACTTAAGCTTCTGATCCTTGTTCATGGCCTTAAACTCTTCCTCCCTAAGGCCAGGCCAGAAGTTAATCCACCAGTCGCCGGGAGCCATTTCGATGTACTCCAGGTCATCCGGATTTCCGTTATCCACAATCTCGAAAGAAAGGATAAACGGTCGCATCTTCGGGTCATCGGGATCCCGAAAATCTGCGGGCTTAATGTCCGTCATACGGAAACGGAAAGGACGGCGCTGCGGAATACCGAGAGCCAGAGTCGTAGAGAAATCACCAAAGGCATTCTCGTCGTCCTCGTTACCCCAGCCGTCATCATCGCTAACAAGGCTTTCCTGCTCGACGTCACCGTCGTAAAATTCGTCTTCACCCGACATTTTCTAACTCTCCCTTAAGAAATGCGTTAATTGATTCGACTAGTTTGCTAGTATTCGGAAAACTTGCGTTCTCGAAAATCTCTAGTCTGTGCTTAGTGTCTACAGCAGTACCGCCATTAAACCTAACCTGAACTCTTCCGTCTGGCTCTTTACGGCAATATCCTAGACCGTCTAGATCGGCAAGAGTGTTTTTATATGCACTTTCAGGAAGATCTGGGCGGATATGCATCCAGTTATCTTCTTTGTCTTTGTCTGTCTTTCTCGCGTGACAATTAAAGATTACATTAAGTCGGCTTGCACAAAGCCTACGAACAATAGGCTGGAGATTAAGCCGAATCATATTGTAGTCAGCCTGCTCTGTTGCGGTAAGCTGATGCTCTGCAATAAACCTTGAAGCACCTTCTACACCGGATCGCGGCTGAATAATTGTACGCGAGTTGCTGTTTCCCCTGCTTCCCTGGTATTCGATTTTTGTCGCGATCTCGTAAAGAAAGTAATCTGACCAGCCATCGAGAGTGTCGATAACAATTGTCTCATACTCCTCTAGATCCCCATTAATCGCCATATCTCCGAGGATCTTTAGCTGCACGGGAGCTTCATAATGAACAACATCCACTCTCTCCATAAGCTTAGGAAACTTATAGAGGGACTGGTGGTCCCGATTCATCTCGTGCAACAGAACCTTACGCTCACCCCTGCCGATTCGGCAAGCAGTCACAGTCTTTTGTGAACCTGGGGGACCGTAAAGCATAAGATTAACCTTCTTTGGCATCTTCAATGCAGAGACTGGATTGATGAGCCGGTTAATCCTTTCCTTATCTTCGGGAGGTACGGGACGTCTGCGAATTTGAGGGTTCTCAGTCATGACGCTTTACGCGTTTCTCTGTAGCTAAGATCTTTTCGTTGATAGTAAGTCTCTATTTCAGTTCGCATTCTATTGGGGGAAGCCCCATTGACTTCTAGCTCACACAGATCGGCAAAGTCACACTTACCGCATATATCCTTGTTGTCGATAACGCGAGTGGCTTTGTCTTTCCACTGCGAAAGCGGAAGATGCCTTCTCTCAAGGATTCGATTTGCCGTCTTAACGTGCTCGTTAACCAGATTCACTTGCTTCTCATACGTAAGGTCTTCACCGTCGATATAAGATCGACGAACCTTATCCCTCGCATCATGTCGCCAGCGAATCTGGTTAACGATAGCACCGTGAACTTTTTCACCGTAACGCATTGTCTTGTTAGCGATGAAAACATACTTAGGCAGCTGGGCGTGTAGCCTCAATTCGGCGTAGGTAAAGAAGTTGTAACAGGTCTTATGATCGACCAAAACAACTTTACCCTCTAGGTACTTCTTGTCAGCTGGAGCCCTCTTAATCCTAACCGCCAAGTCAATGACACCATGCAGATTAATCTCGTCCGAGACGGGATACTCTACATAATCCTCAACGGCTAGAACTTCCCACTCAAGAGTATCGATAATGTCGAGATACTTATTAAAAGCGTCCTTAGCTGCAAGGACATTCTCTTCCCAATATCGAAAGTCTGCTAGGGAGCGCTCCATTTGCAAGTTAGCAAGCCATCGGCAGTCTTCAATATCATCCAGCTCTCCGGCCCTAAACTTATTTAGAGAGCTATAGAATTCCGCCGCGCCTTCATGAAAACACAGCCCGATTTGTAGGGGGTCACTAACATTAAGCGGACTAAGTTCGTGACCATATCCGAACCTATGGGCAGTCTCGCAACGGTTGTATGTATTTACTTCTGAAGGTGAAACCGATATTCGCTGTTGCATCTCACTGCCTCATATTATCGGACCCTAAATTGGGGAGTTTCGCACGTTCTAGTTAAAGCCGGTAAAGCTAGTCTTCCGTTCCCGGCTCTGCGCTATTAGCGCAGTCGTTACACACGATGTGGAACTCGCGGATAGTATCTGCGTCAGCAAATACAGCGACACTCGAACTAAACTCGCTACCGCACTCGGGAACCATGCATCCCGGGACAATCTTAGCAATACTATCGTTCCCCAGGTCGATAGTCCTTACGCCAGTGGACTCATCAAGTTCGGGGGTAAAAACAGACAACTTATTCTCTCTTCTCTTTATGCTCTAGACAGAATTGGGATCCATTTGGACCGTAGAAGTAGGAACGATCCTCAGTACATACCCAACAGTCATTTATGTAGAACTCTTCCGGTTTGCCGCAATTGGCACAGATGTAACCCCAGGGATATATATTCTCCCGTCCGTAAACTTTATTTAGCTGTGCCTGAAACTCAGGCGAGTAGAGTGGCTTAAATTCTTTGCAGAGACAGCAGCCATCTTCCCAGTATTCGAAAGATTCAGCAAAATCAATTTCCTGGGTATGGGTCATAAAAACCTGCAATATAGGAAATTGCAGCGACTTTTCTCTTATTATCGTCAGAAAGACTGCTAACAAAAGTCAATAGAACACGCTTGAGCTCTGTCATCGCAAAATCATCGGTACCCCGTGAAACAAGAACATGATTCTCAAGGAATTCGATAGGATCAATATCCGCATCCTCAAGAAAGTTATGCTCCTTGGCAAAAGAAATGACGGCCTGACGTGCATAAGATGTTGCAATGAGGCCGATCATATACCTGGTATTTCCATCTAGCTCAAAATCATCGTACCAAAAAGACCTAATACTTTGCGCTATCTTCTTGCCGTAATAATTTGCCAGTTCGTCGCTATCTACTACCTCATTAACGGCTTCTTCACGGCTCTTCATTCTTCCTCTTTAGCTTTTGTAATTAAGCTTTTGTCTCACAGACATGCCTGTCGGCACGTCCACTAGTCTAGCGGCATGTCCAGCATATTTGGCTACGGGCTCATCACAGGATTGTTACAGAGTCATAACGCTCATTCTTTAGGGGATTCAGCAGGGTCTCCCGACAATTGCAAATAAAGATGATGTTCTGCCACCAAGATACCCTGGACAAAATGGCACGGTTGATCCTTATAGGTGCATCCCTTTTTATGTGACTCAATTGCCTCTTTTAGATACGGAGGCAATTCGGCTACTTGCTCAGCTTCCATTTTGAATCACATACTTTCCGCCGAATCGTTTAATGATTTCTAAATGATCTGCTGGGCGGGGTTCATGCTTTCCGGGATTCTCGGGATCGTAATCCGGATCATTCTGACTGTGCCAAATATTGTGGCAGTTGTCGCAAATCCTATGAACATTTCCAGCGGAATTATTGAGGGTGTTTTTATCTGGCCCGTGATGGCGGTGTTCTTGCTTGCCCTCAAGACAGCCAACGATAGGATATTTACCTCCCCCGCAATTTGCGAGACCTTTCCATTCGCAGTCTGATTCCGGGACAAGTGGAAACAATACAGCGGCACGTTTCCTGCCGGTAGATTTGGGATCTCGCACATCGTCGTCAGATTTGAGAGATCTGACATGAGCTCCCGAATTCCTGCCCCTCGGTCCATCCACTCCCTTCTTTTCTCTGTATTCGGGTGAGAAGTCTTCGCTTTTATCCTGGCTGTGTCCAGCATTGACAGGAATTCCAGGTAAAGTATCTCCTGTGTCGCTCCCCACTTTTGCGGGAACCTTACAACAGGAACATTCTTCGCAAATTTCACATAAACCCCTGCGACAATTAAGACATGGGTCCACCTTAATCACCACCTAGTTTAGTTAGATTCGAAATAGATATAGAGAATGCAGAAAATGAACAGGAGCCACAGAGTGACGGCATACCATCTATCAAGCTTTTGTGGGCGCTTCAATTGAAATAACCCTTTCAGGTAGAATCTTTACTTGCTTGCTGCTGTTATAGTTATTGTATCTTACAACAATTCTCCACTCCTCTGCATCGTCCTCAATACCGACAATAACACCACTGCAATTTAGCTGCCTTGTCCCCTTCCATTTAATGGAATGTCCAGCAACAACCTGGTCCTTGGTGACGGGCTTAGGTAGCATCGATGTTCTCGCAAATCCTTATATCGGGATACTGAAAACGATAGTTCTTTATTCTGGTTACATTTTCGCTACATGGTGCGAATTCGTAGCGATTAAGCCTAACTACATACTTGATCCTATTGACGGCGAGCTGTCCAATATTCCTCAGATTAAGGAGCATACAAGGACACTCGTCTATAAGGTCAGCAATAGTATTCTTTCCCTGTCTCTTAAGCAGAGAGACAAGCCTGTACTCAAGAGCGTATTCTAGCTGAGAGATATCCATCTTCTCAGGGGGAGTTATTTCTTGCTGTTCTGTCATGTGTTTCCCTACTTTAGAACAAACAAAAGGCCCGGCTCTATCGCAATAGCGAGAGTCGGGCCCTTTGCTCCATCTAAAGTCCAATAATCTAAGCGCCTGGCCGCCCCGCCTACTTATAACATTCCTTTCGGATATGTCTTTTCGGCGGGACGGACCTCTAGCGGACTAGATGGATCCTCTAAGTCTTCTAGGAAGAGTCTACCACCCTAGCATGACTTAGAAACCCTCTTTATTCAGTTGTGGCCGGAAGGGGACACTACATTCCCCCCATAGACTCCTCAGTCGCCTTTCGGAACAAGCGATCAATCAGCCGCTGCACTACATCTGAGGATTCCTCAAAACGATCAACGTCTTCACGCTTTCGATAGAGGAGATCCTCAACATCCCGGTCAATTGTGTCGTCGACCTGAATAATAGTGACAGTGGTATTGCGATTTTGTCCCATGCGGTTAGTACGGGCAAATTGCTGCTCTTCCAGTTTAGGGCCCCAGAGCCTCTCCATAACGACCATGTGCTGTGCGCCGTTAAAGTTAAGCCCTTGACTTGCTGCCTCATTCTGGCAGATAACAACATCCCAGTTAGCCTTATCGGGATTAGTCCGTGAGATATCAAAGTCTCGCTTAATACGTTCACGGTCATAAAGGCTAGTCTTGCCATAGTACAGGCATGACCTAATGCGTCGCTCCAGCTCTTCATCTTCATAAGTATCGAGACGACGCTTAACCTCCTCAAGAACAGCGACGTGCTTAGCGAATACAACTACACGCTCGCCACGCTCAAAGTGGTCCACAATGTCCTCAATAGCCGCATCCATCTTTGCGGACTCTTGGACATCGCACTGCCAAACCAGATTCTTTTCCCCAGAATCCTGATCCCTCTCATAGATCTTAATTCCAGCGGGCCAAGAAGTGATTTGCCTTAGGCGACCCACAATAGTGGAACCCGTTTTAGCAATAACTGTCGCTTCGTCGCCTTCATCAAACAGAGCCCCGAAGTATTCGAGCAGGTCGTGATATGCCTTATACTGTGCCGGGTACTTTTCCTTATCAAAAGGAACATTCTTGATTTGGACATGATTCGGAGGGAGGTCAATACCCGCCTGCTTTTTAGTCCGTCGAATGAACTGCGGACCAATAGACCTAAGAAGCTTATCCGAACCACCATGCCTAAACGTCCACCTAACTGCACGATTTCCTCGGAGGTTATAGTACTCCTCCTGTGCACAGTATGAGCGAAGAAAAGTCTGGTGGTCGCCGAACTGCTTAGGATCGATAAAGTTAAGCATCGGCCAAACCTCGTCCGGCCTGTTGAGAATAGGCGAACCAGTCATAGGCCAGATATTTACTATACTGCGACCTTCATCCGGACCGTGGATCTCGTGGCACTTAACGCACTTAAACACATCGAATGCTTCAAACCGAATCTCTCGGTTGCCACATGACTTACACTTGTTCTTGGCGTTAATGAACTTCCTAAACCCACTTGCTGTTTTACCCGTGCGCTCTTTTGCGTTATGCGCCTCGTCAAAGATTACAGTGTCGAACTGCAAGTCGACAATAAGAGACAGGATCTCAGGGTCAGACCACCATGTCTCAAAGTTAAGCAGAACAACAAACTCGGGCATAAGCGGAAGAACGTTCTTAAGATAGTGCTTCTGGAAACTCTTCTTGTATCCAGGAAGACTAAACACCATCTTACGATGCGGGCACCACTTCTCAACCTCATTAGCAAAGTTGGTCACAATATCGATCTTGCTGATAATAAGGACCTTCTTTGCCCCTGCTAGGTCAGCAGCAGCCAATGCCTGGAGAGACTTACCAAGGCCCATCTCGTCAGCATTAATGACCTTATGCATGAGGGCCATTTGCTTAGCGCCCTCTAGCTGGTAGCCCTTAATTGCCTCAAACCACGGGAAGTTTTTTGCCCTAAGGGAAAGCTCTTCTCCCTTTTCTGCTAGGGCAGTGTACTTCTCATTCTCCTTATTTGCCTTGTGAAGTGCAGCCTTGAGTTCGGCAATATATTTAGTCTTGTCGTTAATACTTGCCTTGTTCTCAGACTTCTTACCAATGATGGCATTCGAGCCCATACCAAGAGCGTAGATTTCCTTCTTAAGCGCGCTCTTCTTGGCATATAGATCGTTAATGGCCTCATCGATAAGTCCAAGCTCGGCTTGATATGGCTTTGCCATTTCGAGCTGAATCGTAAGATTCTCTGCTAGATAGTCACTGTGTACCTTAAGGACCTCTAGCTCAAATTCCTGCTGTTTGATCTTTTCCTTAAGCTCGTCAGGAGAAAGAGCGTCATCTGGATTAATGTCATCTATCCACATAATAGCCCCTTCCTAGAGCTTAGAAACCTTACCTGTTGGCTTACGATGAACAAACACATCAGCTGAGATTCTTACTGCGCCTAGCATTCTCGCCAGATTAGTAAACTGATTAGACTTAAGCCTAGAAAGTCCTGGAATAACAGACCCATCCCTAATGAGGAGATTACGGAAGCCCCTAGTTACAAAGCCCCCAGCGATGTTCTCAGTCAAGCTGACGGTGAATGTTGGTCCCATAGGGACGGGCTCAATAAGCCTAGTTGTGCCTGATGCAATAACCCTGGCTTCTGAGGGGTCAGGTTTAATGCCAGCCGAGACATTCTCAATCTTGCAAGTCTCGTCAACTTCTACCTTAACAAGCTCCGAGCCATAGGTTAGCATTGCCCCCATTCTTTCAAGATTCTGGGCTGTCATAACCCTATTCTCGAAAAGATAGCACACATGGGAGCCATGCATAATGCCGAACATAACGGTGCTGTCACCATAGACCAGCCCGGTGAAAAGGTTAAGCTCTTCTGTTGTCAGTTCCATTATATCCCTAACGGGTCACGTACTATTTATGCTAAATTCTGTCGAGATGTAGCTTACCGCGCTCGACCTCAACATCAATCCACAGCCTCTTTGCAATATCGCAGTTACTAACAAAACGATCTGTAGTAACTTCAAGAGGTTCGTCCATTCTCATTAAAGGATATTGCTGTACACAATTGGTACATCTAGAAACGTGGTCAAGGAAATACTTTAGCCTCTGCTTTATCCTTCCCTTCGTTATCTCGTCAGCAGGCCGATCTTTGTCTTCTTTTTTCACGCGCCCATTGCGGGAGTCGAACCCACCCGATACCGCTAATATCGTTCCTCCCTAAGTATGCGCGCTTAGGGAATAGGCTAACCACACTGGATACCGCGAAGGTCAAACGGCCCAGAGCTTAAATACCCTCTGCGGTCAGAGGGAAATCCTCCATTGCAATGTTAAACATTGCGACTACCATTTCCTTGGAGAACCAAGTAGAATTGTCGTTGATCTGCATAACATCATTTCCGTCTCCACCAAGAACCTTAGCGAGGGCATCATCTGCCTCACGGAAAATAGTCAGATCTACGGGGTTATCGTAAATGTCCGCAGCCATGCCGTGGAAAGGGTAACCGTAGTTAACGCCCGGCTTAAGGTGGACCCCATTTCCACCGAGCAAAAATCCACGAACACAATAACCGCCGCCAGTCATGGTCTTAAATGCGAACTTGCCATGAGGCTGGCTAACCGCAAAGTCGCGACCGTTAAGCAACTGGACATAGGGATTCTCGGAAACGCTAAAGGGGCGGACGTTGACGCTAACACCGCCAGTAAGAACCTCGGACTCAACAAAGCCCTTAACATCCTCCGCCAGCAAAACGCCGCTGCACTCGTTAATCTCTTCACTCATAAGGATATACTCCTGTCGCTGCATACACGGCTTCTGGCCATGTTTTGAATGTAAAGGTGGATGGGATTATAAATCCCTGAGTGCTAAAAAAGATTGTCCATGGGTAACCACTACTAATGGCGCTAGCTTGCTTCCTGATCAAGATTTCTGAGAAGGGCCGGTCGGATGTACAGATTGCTTCTGGTGAAGAGTGCTCGTGCAAAATGTCCCTTGATTTCGTCACGTGCCGAACGCATAATTGCCTTATGCTCCTCCGACATTCCTTTAGTCTCTTCTTCTGTCTCTGGAAACTTAATACCACGCTGGCTTAGTTTCTCTTTGAAGAGCCCGACAATTACTTCTTCGAGCTCCTCAATAAGAATCTGCTCGTCGATTGATCTACCCTTTTCTGAATTGCCCATATTAAGTCTTTCTAATTAGTCTTTGGGGAGTTTATGCCACAGTCACCAGGCTGTTCCCGCCCCTGATAAATGCCAGGAACAGCCCAGAAACCGAACATCTAACTTATCCCTGCTTTAGCCCTGTTCTAGCCATGCAGTATTAGGGGGACGAACATCTTCGTGGATAATGCTAAAGGCGAAGATTCGTCCTGATGGCTGAAATAGGGCCTCTGCCCGGCTTACCCTATTTTGAACATCTTCCAAGATTCGTGGCCAATTAACAAAGTCGCCATACTGGAAGTCCAGCGTAACAACCTTTAGCCAATCCTGGACCTCAGGGAAAGAGTCAAGTACATGACATAGCACGTTTGGTGTATTAGGAGGAAGCCTCAGCCACTCTTCGGCTTTCTTGCCAAAAAGCCAAACTGGAAGCTCTTGTGGAAATCCGCTACACGACCATACGCGATATGCCACTTCTTACTCCTGAATCTTGAAAATGGCATCCGAGCCAAACATGACATCGGTACCGCTCTTGTCGTCCAACATACCGGACGGAATGTTAAACACCTCCACTAATCTTCACCTCCTCTCGCTGGTCCGCGATAACCCATCCATTCGTAATATAGCCATGTAGAGCTAGATTAAGAAATTCGTTTTCAGGGCTACAGCGGACTACTTTATAGCGCCAGTTGCCTTCTCCAGTCTTCTGGACAAGACAAAACTCTACACGAACCACAATCGCCGGAGAAATTTCCGATGCCATCTTTTATCATTCTCCGTAACGGAGCTTGTTTTTCTTAGCAGCGAATATATAGCTGCATGTGTTCGGTCTATTGTTTTTCTTTGAGCTGGGCTTTGCTGCTCTATAGAATAGAAAGAGACAAGCCCGGTTAGGTAATAGTTAAGAGCCTGGTTTACGAGCTCTAGTTCTAGTCGAGAAACCGACAGTTTTAGGTCTGTTGTATCCGTACATTTCCCGGAATGCCGCGTCAATGGCAGACCTAACCTCGCTGGCAATGTGCTCTTGTACTGGCTTACAGAAAAGATTAAGCTTATCTTCTGGATCGATTACCAGAGTCATAACTCCAGTACAATGTCTGCATTGGTTGATGTGACCAGAAAACCAGTCTGTCAGATCCAGATTCCTTCCCTCCTTTTCTTTGCCAATGACGATGTTAAACCTTAGGGGGTGTCTTTCCTGCTGCAATTTTTTTGTTCCTTTTAACTAGCATGATAGCTAGAGAGGCGAGAGCTTCCGACTTAAGGGTCGTCTTTTCTGTATTGAGCCAAACAAAACGTCGAGGAGAAACTACGTCGGGATTTGACTCAAGCAGAATAGCATTTCCCGTAGACGAAAGCTGGATAACAATATAGTCGTCTTTGTCATCCGTCTTAGCAAAGATCTTAAAGAACTTGCGTTCCGGTTCGGCCACAATCTTGAACCCATTGAAAGTGTCCCTAACCCAGCAATAAACTTCGTAGTAAAAACCGGTATCCCTAAGGCTCCTGCGAGGCAAGCTATTCCTTCTCTCGTGTATTCTCTAGAATAAACTCTGCTATAGCTTGTCCAGAATAACCCTGTTCTACTCCTCCAATAATAACCGAACGAAGTGCACAATCATGACCTAGAGTTGGTTTAGTCGTATTGTATCTATCCTGCAAAAGGATAAGCCTAACTGGCTTCGCTCTCTTCATATATTACAAGCCTCTTAGTAAGTCATATCTGTGCTGGAAATAGTCGAGTATTTC
>JACCDR012485052.1_pt1 | contig 21356 bp, 21 predicted proteins | sample 7446431 | NCBI WGS metagenome assembly JACCDR01 (sample SAMN15323443, study PRJNA562643) | freshwater metagenome | isolation source: river surface water | place: USA:Blue River Watershed | collected 2017-08-17 | reverse complement strand
GTGTGGCTAGCGCGGGCTGCTGCGGCTGATTCTGCTGCATTTGGTTATATTCAGCTTCCGAAATCGTCTGGCCCGGCCGCACGGCGGGTTTGCCGCGCAGCCACAAAAAAAGCGCCTCAAGGGCGCTGCTCAGTAGTACACCCCCGGCTGAGCGTTCGGGGTATAGGCGAATCCCTGCTGCTGTTGCTGCCCAGGCGCGGGGCCAAAATAGCCGGCGTACGGGTTGCGCCGCACCGTGTAGTTCTGGCCGCCCATCGTCGCGGGATTGGCAAAAGGCTGCGGCCCATAAGCCTGAGAGGCTGGAAGTTGGGAAGATGGTGCCATGGGCGGCACTTGCGGCTGCGGGGTGGGCTGCTGTGGAGCTGGCGCTTGGGGCTGGGGCTGCTGCCCCATTCCACTGGGGACTTGCGGCGACCCGAACTGCCCAAAGCTACCCATGAGGTCGTTATAACCCTTCTGAAGCATTGGGTTGCTGCGCAAGCTGTCCATGAGAGCCTTCACATTGGGATCGTTGATCCCGTTGAGCCAGGACATGCTTTGCTCAAGCCTTTCGTACAGGGGCCTATCCCTGTCGAAAGGCTGGTTCTGCTGCGGAGATCCGCCCTGCTGAGGAGCCTGAGGGGCGCCTTGCATGTTCTGCATAGCGCCAGCGATCATACCGCCTAGACCACCTTGCTGCCCCTGCGCCGGCCTCGGCATCTGCCCGCTAAGAACTCCGCCCAACATGCCGCCAAGTCCCTGCCCGGAGTTCGGCATGTTCTGTAAGGACATGGCAGGACGAGGCGCTGCTGCAGGACGGAAGGCGCTCAGCATATCGCTGATATTGCCACCCAGACCCTGAGTCGGCTGACGCGGCAGTTGCGGTTGAGCAGTGTTCATTCTCTGCATCAACGGATTCGTCGTACCCGCCTGAGGCTGTCCGAAGCTCCCGAGGGCCGAGCGAAGTCTATCAAGGCCAGCGTTCCCGGCCACATCGAAAAGTGCCATGTTTTTCCCTTATCCTACGGTAATTTCGGCGACGCGCTCTAGCGTGACCGTGTTGGTTCCGGTGTTGACCGATTGGGCAATAATCACCCGGTGCCCGGCCGGAACGAAATGCACGAGCGTGAAGGTCTTTTCGTCCACGACCTGCAGTGCCAGGGCGAGAGTGACCATTGAACTGGTAGACAACGCCGTATTGGGCCATGTCGGTCTCCTATTAGGACCAGCTCCCCGCCTGGGTCACGGTATTTGCGCCGATCGGCCAGCAGCGGAAGAAGCTGCCTCGTTGAATGGTCGGCGCGCCGCCCGGTGCCGCGCTGTATTGGAACTGCGGAATGACGGTGCCGCCAGCGTTGACGCGCATGGTGCCCCGAATGGAAATGCGAAGGTTCTCCGTGGTGGAATTATTGGACGCGGTGACGATGGTGGCGCCCGCCGATGTCATCCAGACCGAGGATGCTGCGCCGATGGCCGTACCGTTCGGGTTCGCTGACAGCACGCGGGCGTCGAAATTGGTGAAAGTCGCAGTGCCGCCGAACAAGATCAGAGTCGTGTGAGATGTCGAGCCGGCCGCCCGGGTGATCAGGTATTCGGCCTCGAAGCCATAGGCCGTTCCGTCGGCCACTGTGAGCGTGTCCTGGCCAGTGTCAAAGACCGGCTGCGCGGTGTCGACGTTGCTGCCGGAGAAATTGGCCGCCAAGACCGAGAACTGCTCTGCCACCGGCACGGCACCGGCCGCGACCAGTGAGGAAAGCGGCGTGAGCCCGATAAGCGCGTTGAGACGCCGCTTCACCTGCTCGAAAAACTGCAGCCAGTCCTCGCGCGCGCGGCCCGTGGTCTGATCGACAATCTGCGGATTTTCAGGGCGTGGAAGCGGTGAATATTCCGGCATCAGTGCGCCTGATCGGTGTTTTCTTCACCATTGGCCTTGGGGGACTCAAGTTCAGCAAAGCGAGCCTTGATCTGGTTGTTCTCCTCGCTCAATGCCTGAATGATGGCCTGAAGCTTGGTGTTTTCGAGTACAAGAGTGCCAAGCTGCTCAGCCAAGCGCTTTTCGGTGATCTTTGAGATGTTCATGGCGCATCCTATACGTATGGGCTGTTGAGAAGCATGAAATGGAGAACGGGAGTTTCGTTTAGAGACCCTGCGGTGATGTTCGTTACCGTTATGCTGAATGATGTTCCATCAACGATGTTCTGCCCGTGAACTCGGTAGGCATTGGCGGTTCCACCAGTAACGTGGGTAACTAGAATGACGCTCGCGACAGATGCATTGTTGATGACAAGGCTGTTTGAGACAGTGAACGTTGCAGAAGCGCCAGCACTCAAAGAGCCGGCAGCCATCGTTATGCGCCCGGATCTGTTATTGAGGGTAACTCCAGTGGTTTTATTTGTCGCCTGAGTTACAGAGCTGCCAGAGCCAATCGTGAAACCCAATGACCCGCTTGAAACAACTGCCCCTGCGGATAAAGTGCCGGAGCAGGTGATGCTGCCAGTGGTAATGGCTGTAATATTCGCATTTAAGCAGACAATATTGTTTACATAATTGGTAATGTCTCCGATATCGATGCCGCCTGGGGAAGTTGGACTTAGCAGGCCAGCACTCGTCAGCATCATTCGATCTGTTAAAGACCCTGAGGCATTCGCGGTCGTCGAGAAAACGATCCGCCCCGGCATGTCCCCACCAGAACCGGATGTTACAGCATTATCAACTTCGGCTCGAATCTGGGCTGCTGGATTTTGAGTAGCAAATGTGCCTGTCTGCTGCGCGCCATACCATGTGATCTTGCCAAGGCCGTCGTTATTGGCCACGACGGTCGCAGATCCGATTGCCGCGTTCTTGGAGCGGTAGAACTGCAATTCACCCTGGGTCGCCGCGCTAGTGTTAAACATGCCGATCACGGCGGTGCCTGTCGCCGCCGTGGTCCCGAACTGAGCAAAGTTTGCTGTAACGCCGCCCGTAGCAAGCTGCGCGGTGTGGCCAACAACAAGTCCCGCATCCCAAGTATATCCGGATGATGCCCCGGCAAAGGCCAGGACATTGCCGGTCTGCGTGATGGAAACGTCGCCATTATCCCAGTTAATGACGCCACCTTCAGCAAGAAAAAGGTCGCTGAACTGGTTGCTAGTAGAGCCCAGCGCCGCACCATCGTTCGATGTCGGCGCCAAGGATGTGCCAATCGTGCCGGTATTAATCACCGGGCTGGTCAGTGTCTTGTTCGTCAGTGTCTGGCTAGCGCTGAGATTGACTTGATCAACGCCTTCGACAGCAAGAATGCCAGCCGCACTCCGGCTGAGCGTGGTATCTGACGCGGCGCCCAACTCAATCGTGCCTGCTGTTAGCGCATTTGCTGTGCCTATAGAAAGGGAGGCGTCGAAAGTGTAGCCTGAAGAGGCACCAGCAAATGCCAAGGCATTTGCTGAATGCGTGACGGTGACATCGCCATTATTCCAGTTGATGACGCCGCCCGATGCCAGGAACAGGTCCGACCATGACGCTGTCCCCGTTCCCAACGCATCTGCATCGTTGGAAGTGGGATCAGGGTAAGCCTGAAGCGCTGGGCTGAGAACCGCATATGGGTTGGCGAGATTCCAAACGCTTCCATCGTGAACGATAATCGCGGGCTGACCAGCCTGCAACTCGCCCCCGGTTAAGGCGGCATTGTTCAGCTCAAGCGCAATCGCACCGATTGAGTTCGTGTTGATCGTGACGGAGGAGCTGTTGTCATTGGTCGGGAAGAAGATCACCTGCATGCCGGCGACAAGCGCGCTGACGGCCGGCGTGAGCGTAAGCGTGATCGCGTTTGCGGTGCCGCCAACTGTGGCATAGATCAGATCGCCGTCCTGGACCTGGTCGAGGCGAATGCTATCATCACGCGCCGTGCCCATGGCCATTCCGGTGAGCTTGTGATTGCCCATCGGCAAGTCGCCAGTCACGGTGTTCCCGCCATCGCGCTTGAGCGCGAGGCTGAGGGCTGTCGCCATATCCTGTTCGCGATAATCCGCAAGCTCGGCGGTGTCGTTGACGCCCGCATTTCTGGCGGTCACGTTTACGGCCGCGCCCGTGCGCACCCCATCACTGCGAAGGTATGACTGACTCGGAGCAGAACCGGTCCAAGGCATTATCGAGCCTCCCTGCCAGCCTTGCGAGAAGGCTCTTTGATCATGGAAATGGTACTCTCCACGTCCTTGCCGGCGGATTCCGCGATAGCAATTCTGCGGTCGATTTCGTCAATTTGCGCCTGAAGGTGGTCGCGCTGCGTCTTCAACTTTTTGAGGATTGCGCCCTGTCTGCGTTGCGTCCCCTCCAGGATCTCCATGACCGCCGACATCACTGGCCTCCGCCGAAATAGTTGTAGAGCTGCTGCCAGTTGTTGCCGAATAGCACGTCATAGGCACCCTGCGGAGGCTTGGAACTGTCAACGCCCGTCATCCTGTCGGCCTGAGGGGACCAGCTCTTGAGACCCATCTTGGAAATGTGCTCGTCGAGAAGCGCTGGCGGCGTGCGGTACTTCTGCGCAACCATCTGCAGGGCCTGCGGATCGGTAGCGGCAGCCTTCAGCTCTCTTTCCGTCGGGGCTGTCGTGCCGAGCTTGGCCATGGCTTCCTCCGGAGAGGCGCCTCCAACCAGAGCCTTGGCCGCGTTCACGCTATCGTTGATGCCCCAGAGGTATCCGGCCTTGGATGGCGCGCCATAAGCGTTGCCGGCCGCCGCGTCGACGAACTTGCGCTCGCCTTCGGACAGATCCTTGTTGGCGCCGAAGGGCTTGGACTTCAAGATCGACATGGTGAGCAGGTTCTTGAACTGCGTCACGCGATCATAGGTCTGCCATTTCGGATCGCTCGGGTCTGCCCAGCGCCGCAGAGCGCCAGTTCCGATGCCTGCATTGATGCCATAAGCATTGATCGACGGCCCTTCAGGCTCACGAGCGAAGCTCAGCGCCTCGTCGAAGCCGGGCTGGTCGATCAGGCTGCGGCCATAGTTACCGACCTGATCGAGGGAGGACAGCGCCTCCTTCTTGACGACATTCTCGTTCTTTCGGGCCTCGCCCAGCCGAGCGCGCGCATCGGATGCCGCCTTGCTTTCCACCAGCGGCTCGCTGCCGCCGTTCGGAAGCCGACGATAGAGACCGCGCCCGCCTTCCGAGAAGCGCTGGACATTGCCATCGCCGATGAGGCTCTTGTCAGCAGCACCGCCTTCAAAGATGTCGGGTCCAAGATCTTCCTCAGAGGCCTTAGGTTGCCGCCTGACGGCCGGAGCTTCCATCTCCTGCTGCGGTGCGCCGATCTGCTTCCCGGTCTGACTGCGCTTCCAGAGGGCATCTGCAAGGGCGTCAAGCTCGGGGTCGCCAGTCGGCGCCGGCTTCTCGACCGGGAATGGCGACGGCGCCCGGGGCTTCTGCTGCTGCATAGGCTGGCCCGCTGTCGCAGCCTCTTCCGCATTGCTAAGCGGAGCTTCGACAGGTGCCTGGGGCGCGGTATCCACCGGTTTGAAGGTGCTGCCGCCACCGCCGCCCATGCTGAAGGGCTCGTATTTGCCCGTCTGCGGGTTCCAAGTCGCCTGCTGCTCGATCTCGCGGCCCGTCACCGGATCGCGGGTCTTGAAGGTCTTGATGTCTGGCGCCGCTCTCGGTCCCTGCAGCTTGATCAGCTCGTTCATGCCAAGCTGACGCTTTTCGGGGTCGCCCGAGTCCAGCAGCGCGCGGATCACCGGCGGAATGTTCGTGCTCCCACTCAACTGGTCGATGAAGCGCTGATCATCCGCCTTTTTTCCCTCGGCCTCCTGATTCTTCTTGTAGGCGCCATATCCCGCCAGGAGCGATCCGCCGATCGCGCCGATCGCGTTCCCGGAACTTCCGGCAATCTTCTGGCCCTGCGAGATCAGGTTCTCGTATTTCTGGAGGTCTTCGGCATTGTAGAGCGGCTTGCTCAGGGTGTCGCGACCTGAGCCGCCCGCCATGTTCGTGGCGCCGTCCGCGCCCTCGACCGTCGCTTCGGGCTTGGCGAAACGCTTCTTCAGCGCCGCCGCCTGCATCTGCGCGGGTGACATCTTGTTGTTGGCCCACTCGATCACATCGGCACCACGCTTCCCGCGAAGGAAGGGGTTGGCCTGAACCGCTGCGCTACCAAGAAGGGCTTCGACCGTTGCGCCGGGATTGGCATGGAGTGCTGCTGCGCCTGCCGGCCCGGCAAAATGGGCCAGATAGGTGTTGCCGGGGGTCGGATCGATGCCGCGAGACGCCAGGAACTGCTGATTGTCCTTGGCGTAGGCCGCCGTCATTTCGCGGGACAGTCCGGGATTGTAGCGGAGCTGCAGGATTTGCGCGTCGGTTTTCCCCTGCGCGATGTCGGGGCGGTGCTTCTTGACCGTGGCGAGCCAGGTGCTCGCGATAAACTGGCCGCTGCCGGTGGCTGAGGAACGAGGGTTCTTCGCATAGCGATTCCCCCCGCTCTCAACGCCGATCATGGCGTCGACGAGATTGTCATAGGCCATTATGCTGCCCTCTTCTTGGACGTGCGTGCGTCGAGCGCCTTCAAGGCTGCCAGGATTTTGCCGAAGCCGTCGGCCATGTCGATCGTCCGCCCGTCGCCGCCGAATTCCTCTGCCCAATCCTGGGCCATCGGCCCTGTGCGGTGCTCGGGGACGCCATATTCGGCCTGAGCACTGTCTTTGTAGCGGTAATCATCGACCGGCATGCCGCGAATGCTGAAAAGGATACTCTCGCCATCGGCGGGGCGCCGGTCCTCCTTCTCGTTTTCGTCGGAAAGCAAAGGCAGAGCCGCTGCACCGATAGAGCCGATGGCATTCCACATGCCGCCGCTCGACTGGGCATTCGCCTGCATCTGCGCGGCCTGGATCTGGGCAGCATTCCGGCTGTTCTGGTTGACCACGCCGAGATAGTCGGGCGTCTGGACGTTCAGCGCCTGGGTATTCATGAACTGCGGCGTCTGGAAGTTGGGAGACGTTCCAAGCAGCGCGCTGGCCTCGGCAAACGGCTGATTGCGCTCAAGCAGAACATTCGACAGGTTCTGCTGGTAAGCGTTGTTGCCGTAACCGAGCGCCGACATGAGCTGGTTGTACTGCTGGTTGCCGTACTGCCCAAGGAACTGCTGATTGCTCAAGTGCTGCCCGGCCAGACGGCTGTCTTCCCCCGATAGGAAGTTCCTGCGAGCAAGATCATCGCTGTTGTAGTAATTTGCCTCGTTGAAGGCATTCTGGAATCCGCGCTGATCCTCGGCTTGTCCGAATTGCCCGGCCTGCAGGTTCTGCCCAAACTGTCGAGACTGCTCTTGCCCGGAATCGAGGATAGCCTGACGCGAAGCCTGTTCGTACATGTTATTGGCTTGGCGGTCGAGCCTGCTCATTTCATCGTTGTAGACCGACGAGCCAACAGGAATTCCCCGATTTGCAAGATTGATCTCCAGGGATTTGCGCTGGGCCTGGAGGTCCGGCTCGAACATGCTCTTGGCCTGAGCGTAGCTGGCCTGAGCGATTGCGTCAGTCGATGCCGTCGGAGACAGCGATTGCTGAGTGGTGTTGTAGCCGATCTGCCGCGACGCCCCCGGTGCTACACCGGTCGCTTCGTATATACCCATGCTCATGGGGTCGGCAATGTTGTTATAATCCAACGTGCGCTGACCGAAGGCATCGGCCGCATATTGCCGCGCATTTGGGCTAGTCGGAAGCTGGAATCGATCCTGGGGGAGATATCCGATCTGACGAAGCGCGGCCTCGTTCAGCCCCTGCCCAGCAGCAAACTGGCTGTCGAGCAACCCGCGCACTTTTGGGTCGAGATTGACTGTCTGGGCGTAGACCGACCCGTCCGGCCGCCGAGCGAAAACCGTGCTGCCATAGGGGCCATACTGGTCGATGTTCCCATACATCGACGAATCGATGATCGCCTGCTTGTTGTATTGGTACTGCGTGTCGGCAGCATCCTTAGGATCGGGCTGAGTTCCGCCGGAGCTTCCGCCTCCGCCAGACTCAATGCCAAACCAATCGTCCATGATGTTGCCCATCAGAAGCCTCCACCCTTATTCTTCGAGAACATGTGGATGTACTCGCTTGGAGCAATATCACCGCCGCCCGCAAATTCCCAAGCCTTGCGCCCATCTGGAGAAAGATCCGACCCTCCCTGGGACAGGATGCTGATAAGCGCCAGGATAGGATTGAAACCCGGATTTGCAGGTTTTGGCTGCGTCGGTGGCGGCGCGGGCGTTGGAGGCTGATAGAAAGCGCCGGGATAGGATTGCTTGACCAGAGCCAGTTCCTTGGGGTCCGTCGGCGCGCTGACTCCATAATAGGAGTACGGCACCTTTCCAGTGGACCGGAAGGTGTCGTAAAGTGAGTTAATGTTGGGAGCGGTGTAGATCTCGGCAGGCTTCTCGGGCTGCTTTGGGGCAGTGTCCCGATCTTCGTGGTCAAATTTATCGAGAGACATTCCGGCCTCCTAGAGCCAAGGGCACTCGGCCCGTGTCATCGTATAGACGCATGTGTCATATTCCTCGGAGAGGCCGCTGCGAATGACCCCGTCAAGCTTGCAGCCCATGCCCTCGGCAGTCCGGCGCGCAGCGATATTGGTGAAGGTGATGCTGCCCACGACGCGGGCGCACTGCAGTTGCCAGAACGGATACCGGAAGAACGAACGCAGCGTTCTGCGCGTCAACCATCCGGTGTCGCCAGCCATATGCATGTCTATGGAGTGAAAGCCGGTTTCCTTGATTGGGCGGAAATTGGTGTATACGAAGCCGCCCAGAAGCCGCCCGTCGCGGTAAGCGCCAAGAGCGGAGCAGAGCCGCAGATTATCCCTTGAGCCGCCCACGCGCCCCAGAACGAAGCTAATGACGCCTTCGGGGTCGTCCCCGCTAACCGATAATGCCGGCGGGATTGACGAGGAGGTTGGTGGCGAGATATTCGAGGTCTTCAGTGTTCGAATTGAACTGAACGACGGGAGCGACAGCGCGTCCATATCCGGAAATCCCAAACCATTTCAAAATGGGAACGCCCGCTGTTCCCCAAGGCCCATCCCAAGGCCCATCCCAAGGCCCGCTGCCATTGGTGATCAGGTCGATTTCCGTGGCTGTGATGCCAAGCTCCTGGAAATCCACGTCGACTTGCAACTGCACCGTCACCGTTCCCGATCCCGTCACATCGGCACGGCCTAGCGTGAAGAACCCGTTGACCTGAGCACCGAGCGGATAGGTGAATCCACCTCGGATCGTGCTGACGATCGCCGTTCCATCATCCTGGCCGCCCGTGTAGCGCCAAATCTGGTTCGTACCCCTGTCGCCGAAGTAGAGAACGCCGTCCAACTCCGTGAAGCTGAAGCCGTTCAGGTTGTCGAAAAAACTCCAAGCTCGCGTGCGGGTGTTGAAAACCCACTGCTTGGACTCAGTTTCGCTGGTCGGCAAGTTGAAGATCACGAGACCCTGGGCGAAAATGGCATTCCACTGCGTCATGAACCCGTAAGTGACGAAATCTGTCGCCCAGGACGGAGCGATCTTGCCCCACTCGCGCAAGGCTTGCGTGTCGAAGGCAACGCCAGATGCGATATATTCATAGGGCTGCGCGCCAGAGACTGTCATCAGCACCAGATCGCCGGACACGTCCTTGCCGGGGTCATATCCGACTGGCTTCGGCGCGCGATAATCGCCAGACTGCGTGAAAGCTGCCGTGTCCTCGACATCGCCCTGATAGGCGACGATCTGGCCGGTGCTCATGACGAAGACAGTGCTGTTACGGTATCCGTAAACACCGACGCAGTAACCGCCGGTTGTCTCCTGGGAGAGCTGGAACTTGGTCAGCGTGCCTGAGATGGCGTTCGGCGCGCCATACCACACGTCTGCGCTCTCGACCTCGGTGAACCAGAGCCGGGAGCCGCGCACCACCTGCACCGTGCGCAGGTTCTCGATGGTCAGGCCGACGCCCGTGAAGCCGGTGGCGCCGACGGCCGTGCCATTGAAGGACCATGGCGTGTCGACGCCGTTCACGGCAATCGAGGTGTCGTTGAATTGCGCGATGCACCAGTTGTCGCTATTGTAGCTGGCGCTGGTGAGCGCGCTCGGCGTGTCCGTGGTGATGTCGTAAATCTCGCCGCCCGCCGCGACCAGCATCGCATTGGCATCGACGCCCTCATGGGTGAACATCGTGCCGGTGGAGGTGGCGCCAGCGATGGTCGTGTACTCCTCCTTGCCCTTGCGAATGCGACACTTGCCTTGCTCGGCAACCATGTTGCGGATCGAACGGGCTTCGCGCGGGTCAAGCGAGGACACGGAGTCGCGGGTGTTCATGCCCAGGCTTGGCGCGGGGGTCGGGATCGAGCGAGCAGGCGCCGGCTGATTATAGTCGCGAGGCTGCGCGCGTTTGGCCGCTGATCTGATCGCCATCAGGTGTAATCCACCCGGTCAGGGAGGTTGATATAGCGCCCGGTAAGGCGGGGCTGAGGGACACGCGCGTGCATGTCGATCATTTGGCGCGGCTTGTTCTTGTTCTGCCGGCTGAGGACCACCGCATCATATTCGGCTGCCGCGTCGGAGAAGGGGAGGCCCTTCGCCTTGGTGAAATAATAGCGGATGCCATTGATGAAGATGTCCGCCTGCAGGATCGGCAGGTCGGTGTCCGCCACCCAGCCGTCGACGCGCTCCACGCCCAGGCTGTCGGTGCAATATGCCTTCGAATTGTACTCATAGGTGAAATCGAAGGCGACGGTCGGGGTCGGCTCGACCTGGATCTGACCACCGAACAAGCGCCAGCGATAGGTGATGCCGGGATCGACCTGGCTATTCGTGATGGCGGCCCACTGCCGGCGCGAGGTATGGCCGTCCATCTGGCGAAACTGCGTCGCGTCCCACATGGTATCGGACGCCATCCGGTCGAAATCGCTCTCGACCGGATACAGATTGTCGCCATTTGAGGTCGTCACCGTCGCCGTGCGGTGAAGCTCGTTCCAATCATAGTCCCGAACCTGCTCCTCGCCGACCTTGCGCGCCAAGGCGAGAAGCTGCACGGCGATGGGGTCTGTGTTTCCGACGATGAAGGTCGGCACTGCGATCGAGCTGATCTCGTCCAGCGCGCGCGTGCAGGTGTCGAGGAGCGAGAGAGCCATGATCAGGCCGCTTTCTTGGTGCGAGGCTTCTTGGCGGGGGTCGGAGGCGTCTTCTTGGCCTCATAGTCCGCCCAGGCTGACGGGAAGCGCGCCTTCATGGCCGCGAAATGCACCCCTGCCGCCGTGCGCGGGTCGGCATCGGGCTTCAGCTCCTCGGCAGCAATGTCCTTGCCGGGGAAATTGAGGGCATCGAGGCGCAAGCGCGACTCCAGGATCAGCACGGTCTTGAAGACCGGGGCACCCGCAGCCCGTGAAGCCGGGCCATCGATGCGCTCGTGATCGCGGAAGCGGCCGACGACGTTCGGCATAACAGCCCCGGTCGCGTCCTGAACGATGTCTGTACCGACACCGAAAAACCAGCCATCTTCAAAATGAGACATGGAAACCACCCCTTTTCCAATTATGCGTAGACCGCGCCGAACTGCGTCGCAGACAGGCGAGCAATCAGCGCGCCCTTGCCGGCAGCAACCGAAATCGCGGCGCTGGCCGTGCCGTCATTGATCTGGCAGCCGGTCGGGGGATAAACGAGCAGAGCGTTGGCGCCGCCGTTGTAAATGCGCAGTTCCGACTTCACCGGCACGGTGTCGCGGATGATCACGCCCTCACCAGAGCCGACGGTCGGGAGGAGGTAGGCGTCTGCATTGTTCAGAGCCGTTGCGTCAGCCGCCGAGGAGCCCGCAGAGGTCTGCGCGACCACGACATTGCCAACGATGGCTTCGGCCTGCTGGGCAGTGTAGCCCTGGCCCATCATGTTATTCGTCGATGCCATTTTCGCTTATCCTTTCAGCGATGGTAGTGTTGCGCCACCCAGGGGAGCGCGGCTTGCACTTCAGGGTCACGGGGGTTGAATTTCCCGTGGAAATTGATGATTCGTGCGTGACTGGGCAAGGGCTTTGCATGCCTGAGGTTGTCACCTTGCAGGATGTCGTAGCGAAAGCTCATCACGCCGTCGTCGCGGGTCCAGCGCGGCATGCCGGGCAGCACATGGCTGATCCATGCCTGGTCGTAGCCGCCGTAAATCCCGAGCTTGCGGAGCCGCATGGCCATCTCGGGGTCGAAATCACTCCACACATGCGGATAGGCGCCAGCGTCCATCATGAACACGGCGGTGCAGTATTGGTCCCGGCTCGGGTCCGACCACGCCATGAAGGGGTGATCATTGTCGAAGAGCGGGTCGAGCCGGCCGCAAATCACGGTATCGAGATCCATCACCACGAATCTGGGGCCGATCGTGTCTGCCATCTCCTCGGCAAACAGCTTGACGCGGTGCCAGTCCCGGCCATGCTCGAAATGATCGCGCCAGATAGGGATCTGACGGATGCCACCGTCAACACCTTCACCATCATCGGTGATGAGCACCAGCTCAGCGGGGCGATCGAGGTGGCGATCCACCTGCGCGGCCCAGATATTCACGTCCTCGGCATAATAGGGGATGTGACCCTGCCATTTGAACGTCACGATCGGCAGGCGCTCCACCTTGCGCGTGCGCGGGCGAGCCGGCGGAACCACCAGACGGGTCTCCTCGACCTTTCCGACCGTCACGGAACCGTCTCGGGACGCCAGGACGGACACCATGTCGGGGATCAGCCCGTCGCCGAAGATCTCGACCTCGATGCCGAGCTTGCGAAACTTGGTCACCTGATCCGGGAAGCACGACGCCGCGTGCGCCATGGTCGGCGTGGCCAGATAGCGCTTGGTGACGCCCTCGATGCGGTTGCCCTCGGCATCCATCGGCCAGAAGAACTCGGCAACCTCCTCGTCGGCGTTCTGCGGCTGCGCGAAAGCGTGCTTATCATCGCCACGCATGCTGCCGTCATAGCCGAAGAGGTGCCAATCCTTGTAGCCCATGGCCCAGATCGGCGTCAGGCACGAATGCCCGACATTGTGAGAGCCGACGAACAGCGACGCCTTGCGCTCACCCATGGCTTCATGAATGGCATTGACGCCCGCCTCGTCGTGAAACATTTGCCAGAGCGTCACCTTCATGCCGGTGAGCGCGTCGAAGATCTCAGGATCGCACTGGCTGGCGATAATGAAATGCGTGTCCGGGTGCGGGCACGACACGAACGGCAGGTTCTTGCCGGGGCGCGCGTCCACCATGAAATGCAGGTCGGCGACGATGCCGTGCCCCTGCAGGAAATTGTAGGCGCCATTCATCGTGGCGACATGCCATCCGGCCTGCTGGCGAGCGCGAATGCTCTCAACATGGTCCTTCAGGCTCGGCCCCGAGGCGCAGATCGCAATGCGCCTGAAGCTCAGGGTCGGCAGATGCCGGCCGGCATTGACGCGCAGGTTGCGCACGCGGTCCTCAGAGGTGACGTTGACCCCGTGGACAAACTCAATTGGCCTGATGATTTCGTTCATATCCACCCCTGGATTGGCGTTTGGGCAGGGATTTTTGCCCCTGCCCGCCACGGTTTTGAGGCCGAGACCGCCATTCGCCGCTTACGCGGTGATCTTGATGCCCTTCTCGACGAATTTCGCGCCGTCGAGCACCATGATTTCGTAGGCTGCGCCAGCACCGGACGACAGGCCGACGGCCTTGGCGCCCAGGATGGTCAGCGGATTGCCGGCCGAGCCCTCGGAAGACATGATGCCAACCGAGGTCGAGGTGTAAAGCTGAGCATTGGCGGCGGTGCCGTCCTTCTGCTTGCCATACAACTGGTTGCCCTGGATCGCGACCCAGCCGTACTGGTCAGTCGCGAAGGCCACCTGAGGCCAGCCAGGGCGGTTTGCGCCCGTGCAGGTCGTGGTGTTGCCACCGCGAGCGACATTGTCCTCGTCGATGGCAGCCAGAGCGCCCAGAGCCAGCGAGCCTGAGCTGACGACATATACGAAGACCGTATTGTCGGAGCCGCGAGCGCGCGTGCCGAGCTTGAATTCCGCCGTCGAGGACACTCGGGTCACATCGACACCGGCGGGGTGATAAATCTCCGGAAGAGGGAGAGCAGCTTGAAGAGCCATTGTTCCGTTCCTTTCGCCGGATTAGCCGTGCATGACGCCCTGGAGGGACGCATTCGAGCAGGTGATGTTGCCCATCCAGTTAATGGGGATGATGACCGCATTCTGGTTGGTCGGCATCTTCTTGTCGCCGGGCTTCATGTTCATCAGGCGATGAGCACGCAGCTTGAAGTAATCCAGATTCAGGAAATAGCCGCGCGTCGCCGAGCAGTTATTATCCCAGATCACTTCGGCATTCAGGAAGCGGGTGGACACGATACCGGCATCCGGCTTGTTCTGATTGGTCCACATCTGCGCGGCCATCAGGGACTTGTCGTAATAGCGGTAATAGGTCTCGCCGAGGATGATCAGGCCGGGCTGGTCGACACCGCGCGTGCAGCGACGATACAGGACGCCCATCATTTCCTGGATGGAAGACGGGGATGCGGTTTCGCCCTCATTGCTGAAGTCGAGAACCTGATTGCGCCACCACTCGTTACCGGCCGTGCCGCGATTGATGTTGCCCACCGTGCCGGTCGTCGGGTCGTCGGCAACGATGAACTGCAGGCCGCCGATGGACTTACCGTCATTCTCGGTATTGCTGTAGTAAACAGCCACGCCGAGGTTGTTGGTGATTGCCTTCTCGGAGTTCTTCGCCTTGGCGGTGATGAAGTCATGCATGCGAGTCTTGTCGCCGGCATTGATCATCGCCTCACGGAGCGAGTAAACCGTGTTGGCATTGCACTCTTTCCACGAGAACTGCGCCGTGGTCAGAATGTTGGACGGCACAACGGACAGCTCTTCGTAGCCGTTATACCATTTGAAGGTCGCGTTGTCCCCGTATTCGATGTTTTCGAGGATTTCCGTGCCGCCGCCGAGCTGCCACTTCTTGAGCATGCCGCCCTTCTTCAGATATGCGAAGAACGGAATGTTGTTTGTGACATTGTCGGCAAGTTCTTCCGAGTAATCGGCGATGGTAGCCGAAGCAAGCTCGGAAAAGTTGCTGTTGGGATCAGCCATGATACTTGGCCCTTTCTTGGCCTAAGCTGGTCAAACCGGGAATTTATCCCAGGCACGATCGAAGGCGCCCGATAGGCCCTTCTTCTTCTGGCTTCCGCCATTGCCCTGTGAGGGCGTCGTCCTGGGGGTGACTGCGCTTCTTAGGCGGTCAGCGTCCCGAGTCTGCTCCAGCTTGGCCATCCGTTTGGTGGCCTCACGGGTCACAAGCTCGTCACGAAGCTCCGCGTCTGAAAGAACCGCGACATGATAAACGGCCTCCAATCGCTCCCGGTTGTTCATGCCCCGATAAGGCTCCGGGTCTGCTCTGAGGATTTCAGCCATGCGGTCGGCGACCCTCTCCAAGTGCGGGAAGCGAGGCTGGCCGGCCTCGTCAGTCTCCGACACGAATGAAGTCAAGCTGCCTTCTACATCGGCGTGTAGGGCTTCGCGCTGCTGGATGCCGCGCTCGGCTTCTCCCTGCTCAAGGCGGGCGATCTTTTCGAGCAGCGGCTGGATGAACGGCGCAAGTTGCTGCGCTTGGCTCGGGAGCTGCTGACCGTTTGGATCTTGGCCTTGCAGGAAAATTCTGGGGTCAATACCGCGATGCCGCATCAGGCCCGCGATATAGTTGACGGGGTCTCGGTCGTATTGGGCCTGTAGGTGAAACAGGCGCCCGACTGCGTCAGCCTCGTTCAGCCCGTTGCGCTGCATCTGCATGCGCAATTCCGGCGTGATGGACTGGTTGATCGTTTCGCGCATCTTTCGCGCATCGGACAGCTCGGCGAATTTCTTGCCGTAGCTGGCCTCGGTGAATTTGCTCTGCTCCAGCCAGGCTTCCTGAGCGGCGCGCGGCAAGGTGGAAAAGACCTCCTTGTGTTTGTCGGGCCAGTGCTTCAGGGCCTCAAGCGGAGGAAGCTCCAGCGATGGCTGCTCTGTGGGCTTGAGCTGGTCCGTGACGGGCTTTTGGCCCTTGTCCGCACCAATCTGCGTCTCGTCGCCATTGGCCGCCAGAGACGTTCCCTGGCCTTCGTCGCGATCGTCGCCGCCCGTGCCGTTGAAGGCATCCCATGCCTTGTCGAAATTCGCGCCGTATTCAGAAGGCTGCGAAGCGGGGGCAGACGCCGGTGTCGACGTTTCTGCGCTGCCGCTGTTGGAGCCGGTGGCGGGCGCAACTGCCCCGCTCGTGCCCGCATTGGCAAGCTCGGTCATTCGAAAATATGTCCTTGTTTAAGGGGTTACAGTCGGTGACTTCCAAGTTACTTCAACGTCCGGCTTGGGCTGGTCCCATCCGAAGCGCTTCGCCTGCGCGTCCATGCCGATCTTCCCCTTCATTTCCCCGCATTGGACGACGCCATGCTTGCGGTCATGCTCGACAAGCTGAGAGCGGGAGCTGATGAAGGTGTTGTCGATCGGCGATTTATAGCCACCGCCGGCATAAATGCTGTTGATGTCGGGAACAAGCGACGGACAAGCCAACGAAGAACGCTTTGAGGGGGCCTTCCGGCCTGCCCGTCGCTTTGCCGGCTGGGGTGGTAGCCGGTTCTTTGGATCTTTCAGAAAGGAAAGATCGAGACCACTGAACGAAACGACGGTCATTTCTGCGCTCCATTGGTCGGCGCGCGCGTCGGACCATGCAACAGCGCCTCCGTAGCGGTCGCCCGCGTGGCGCGCTCGAACTGCAGGTCTTCCGCCTTGCCGATATTGTCGATCATTTGCCCCTCGCGCTTCGCCTGATTGGCGTCGTGCTGGGCCTGAACCTTCTGCTGGCTCTCGATGGCCTTGTTCTGGGCCTGCTGGCCCTCAAGCTGCACGCGCTGGGCCGAGTTCTGCACCTGGGCTTGCGCGGTCTGGAGCTTCACTTTGGCCGTCTCCAGGCCCACCTGGGCGATCTGAAGCTTGATCGCATCCGGATTCGGCTGCTGCTGGCCCTGCTGTTGCTGCGACGCGGCGATCAGGTTGTCGATCGCGGTCTCGACGCGCTCTTCCATGGTGCGGCCAGCCTTGAAGCGGGACAGCGCAAACATGATCATCGCCTTGAAGACCTCACCGTTCGCCGGATTGCCCTGAATGAGCGGGGCGAAGGTCTGCATCAGCGCATTGGCCTGACCGATGAATTCGATGCGGGCCTGCTTGTCGGCCTCCTCGTCGATAAAGCCGGTCTGATCGGTCTCGGTCTCGACGGCATAGCAGCGGCGCTTGTCGGAGCGCAGCACGCCCGAGATCTTCTCCCAGGTGTAGCGAGCCTGAGCCTGGCGCTGCAATTCACGGACCTGATCGGGGTCGAATGGCGGCTGCTGACCCTGCTGGGCCATCTGCTGCGCGACTTGCTGCATCTGCTGAAGCTGCTCGCCGGCCTTCTTCTTCTGCTCCATCGTCGGGATGGCGATGCCGGACATCTCCTCCATCTGGCGCTGCGGGCAATGCTCCGCGATCACCTCGGACTTGAGATTGTAGGCTTCAGCGGCAAAGCGGCGCGATTCCTTCTTCCGTTCGGAGAAGCGCCCACCGCCATAGGTCATCTTCAGCTTCTGCGCCGTCGCGGTCTCGGTCGGGTTTGTCTGCCCGCGCGCGAGATCGGAGATGCCGCTCAGCTCGTAAATCAGGTTGATCAGGGTCTGACGCTGATTGTGCAGGCTGACCAGCACCTCGGTCGAGGCGGTCAAGTCCTGCCACTCCATGACGGCCTTCAAGCCGCCCTTGGCCATCAGCGAGGCCCAGTCCTCCACGCCGAGAAGCTGACCGTCTTCAAGCGCCGGCAGTTCCGACAGCTCCTCGAAGGTCTTATCGTAGACGCCGACCTTCTTCAGGCCCTCGGTGAGGACGTAAATCCGCTCGCAGATGCGATCCAGCTCTTCGGCCTGATCCTGATAGCGCGAATAATCGGTCAGGGGCTCTTGCCAGGACTCATCCGTGTTGGCCAGGATCGGGCGCGGGCACGGGAAGAAATGCTTCAGGCGGTACGGATCATCATCGACCTTGAGGATCTTGTCATGGCCCTCGGCGACGTAAATGCGACGCTTTTTCGGAAACTTGGTCCAGATTTCATAGACCCGGGCGCGCTTGAATTGCTCGGCGTCGGCCGGATCATCACCCTCTTTCGGCTCAGGATGCGGCAGCGTGGCATTGCGCGGGATCTGATCGACTTCTTTGGCACGCTCCTTGCCCATGATCTCCTTGAGATCGTCGAGCGTGAAGTAAAGCCGGCGCGCGACCCACGGCACCTGACGCCATGAATTCGCCGGGCCTTCGAGATAGTCCTCATAAAGCACACGGACGAGTGGCGCCTCGACCCATAGCGGGTTGCCGTCCTCATCCATGTCGGCATGCAGCTCAAGCCATAGCTGACCGCGCCCGGGGATCAGGACATCATGCACCGCGTTGCGGATCTCGCGGTTATCGTCGGTCTCGCGCACAGCGGCATCGAGGGACCGCTCCAGCACCGTGGAGACCTGTCGGATCAGGCCGCCGTCATCCTCGGGCGCATTGATGCGACGCACCTCAGGCTTGCCGAAATCGTCGTCCAGCGCAGCCTTTTGGGTCTCGACATTGCTCCAAAAAATATTCAACGCGCCGAATGCGCGCTCTTTCTTGTCCTTGTAGCGATCCTTGGCCTCTTCAGCCTTTTTGTACCAATCGCCATTGCGCGCGACGGCAGCATCGATCTCGCAGAGCCAGTATTTGGCACCGCGATCATCGTCCTTCACATCGGATGGAGCTTTGATATCTTTGGCCATTACCGTCTGATCGTCCGTTCTCGCATTTTGGCTTTACGCAGCATGTCGTCGCGCACCTTGCCATAAGTCAGTTTGTCGTCCGCCTTGCCTGGCTCCTCGGCCTTGATCTCACGATGCGCGCAGGCGAGCGTCCGCTCTGCGTCGGCCCCGTGGCTAGCCTCGTTATGGAGTGGCTGGGACATCCATGCGCCCGTGCGGTCGTTCCACTGGCGCTTATAATTCTTCAGGACTGCAATGCCGTCGGAGCAACCGGCCGCATCGAAGGTGCCCATGCTGATCAGCGCGCGGGTCGCGTTGATGCCGTCGCCAAGATCGAGCCGGGTGACGATGCGCGGCCTGAAGCCCTTGCCCACCATCTGCTCGATGCGCGACTTGCCGGTGCCCCACTCGCGGACCTTGGCGTCATGCGGGAAGAAGTCGATCGCCCCTTCGCGCTTCCAGCCCCGCTTCTTGTATTGCTCATCGCAATATTCAGCGTAAAAGGGCATGCCTTCGCCGCAGTTCTGATAATAGTGCAGGTGCCTGACCTCGCCGGGGATCTGAATGCGCTTCCCGTCGTCGAGCGTCTTCCACCTGTTCGGCAGCACCTGAAAGAACCAGATGCTGTGGTAATCGTATACCCCAATGTCGTGGGCCGTATGCACGGGCAAGCCCGGGATCGCCGGATAGGCGCCGACGCGCCCCTCCTTCTCGGCTTTAGCCATCAGCTTGCCGTAATAGGAGCCGTCCACGGCGCTGGCGAACGCCTCGTCGGGGTGCGCCGGATATTCCCGGCCCATGTCGTCGAGCTGCGTCTCCTGCGTGACCGTCCACCAAGCCCTCTGGCCGGCGTTCAGGACAATGCCATGATCGCGCTCAAGCTGGGCGAAGTGCCGCTGCGCCTCCTCCGTGATGACGACGCCGGCTGGGTCGATCCAGCAGTTCGGGTCTTCATGCCACCCGTAGAAGTGGAATTTATAGTCGATGGTCGAAAGAGGTGAGCCTGAACGAGCCTGTGCTCGGGCCTTCTCCGTCATTTTGAAGAACTGGCCCTCCTGCCCCTCGGCAGTGGACTCTATGAAGACATATTGCCCGGCCTTCACGGTGTTCAGCGAGCCGGTGATGATCTCTCGTGCCTTCTCAGGCCACCGCGCGCAGGTCTTCCCGAATTCGCTCACATGCAGATATTGCAATGTGCCGCCGCGCATGGATGTCCCGACGCGCAGCACGCTGTTATTGTTCAGGGCCAGTTCGGATGCACTGTCCCGGATCGGGAAGCGCTGCGCCTTGATGCCCTCAGGCAACCAGTCGTATGGCGTCCGGATCTTGTCCTGAAAGATCGCCTTCGCCGTGTCGCGGTCCTGGGCGATGGTGCCGCAGCGCATATTGCTGTTGAAGAGGATCAGGTCCAGAAACAGCAACTGGATGAAGGTGGTGTTGTGCGAGACGAAGCCTTCAGCGATGTAAGTGCCGGTCGTGGTTTGCAGGTCAATCATGACTTGCTCGCCAAGAGGCTCAATGCTGACGATCTTCGCCCAGCCTATCCCGCTCCTCTTGCCGGGTAGCTCTCGGCCTTCCCAGAAGCGGCGGCCAATGAAGCGCGTCGGTCTCGTCTGCCCGATTAGCCGAAATAGCTCATCGAGGCGCCCCAGACGCAGTTTCGGAACTGGCGTGGAGCCGTATTTTGAAGCGCGCTCGCACTTGTCGGACTCAACATGATAGGCGTAACCGCGCTCATCGCAATAGCGCTTAAGCCGTTCCCAGACCGCTCCAGGGCGCTGGCTAACAGTGACGGAGGCGGATCGCTCGTGCTTCGCAAAGCTCCCCTCGCCGTCCAGCATCCCGCCGAACCAGCCATCTTCAAAGCTCGGCTCAGCCCAGGGCTTGGTGATCCAGCGGACTTCGGTCCCCACGCGCAGCTTGCGCTTCTTCGCTCCGTCGCCGACACCTTCAATGCTGCGCCAGTATTGGAACGGCCCACTATTCCGCGACAACCAGGGATGCTGCGCTGTGCATACGACCGAGCGGCCATCGTCGAACGTGACGCGATAAGCCTTGCGCAGAACCTGGACAACGCCTTCAACGACAGCGGTGCGCATCTTCCGCGCCTGCCCGCGCCCGCCAGGGGCTTCCTCGTCCACCGCGACAACTTGCTGACCCGGCTCAAGCTCTGAAATCGGCACCCATCGCAAATCAGCGGTCAGCACCTTGGTCGCCGGATCAAGGCAAAATCCGATCTGGCGCGACTTGAGGATAATGTTCCGATGGGACCATTCCTCCATAAGGCGCTGCTGAGCCCAGTTCGGCTCGAATTTGATCTTGTTTCCATCCCGGTCAAGGATGAAATACAGGTTGCAGAGCCGCCAGTTACGGTCGGCCATATTGCGCTTGAAGGCAGCGATCGCCTCAGCAGAGTGACGAGCTGTCGCCATCGATCTCACCAAGGAGAGCGGCAAGGGCGTCCGTCACGCCATGATCAATCTGCTTCTTCTCGGCCCACGCCTTCGGGAAGCGAGCGCTCATGCTGCGTGACCATGCTGACGATGCAAAGCCGGTCTGGGTCATGTTGGACTCGCCCAGATCCTCCCAAAAGGCCTGCTCATGGGCCTTCGCGCGTG
>JACCDR011210503.1_pt1 | contig 21356 bp, 17 predicted proteins | sample 7446431 | NCBI WGS metagenome assembly JACCDR01 (sample SAMN15323443, study PRJNA562643) | freshwater metagenome | isolation source: river surface water | place: USA:Blue River Watershed | collected 2017-08-17 | reverse complement strand
TCGGGCTCGCAGCGGATGGGCAACGCCAAGTTTAAACAAGAACTCCGTTGGAGGCGGAAGATCAGAAAATTTCACAACAAAGGGCCAAACTTGCTCCGGCGAAGCATTAATCACAATTTTTGAAACAACGACATCTTGATGGGGTGATGCGGTCATCTTTTCTGCCCATGGCATCACTGGCAAAACCAACATCAATGCCATCGGTTTCATAGACTTTGTCTGAGGAGTCCGGGCAATCATGATACCAGCAATCGCCCCAGGAAAAGCCATGGCTAGACTGATCGGAAGAGACATCGCAAGACAGATGATTCCCTCAAGCGCAAAAACAAACAGAAGAAGATGAATCATCAAAATCGACAAAAAACAAAAAGAAAGCGTCGATTTCAGCCCCCGCATCTCTTTCAGGTTCATCAAGAATCCTTGAAAGACTCCTAGAAAAAACGGACTAAACAAAAATAGACTTGTTCCATAGGTCTTTACAATATTTGTACTCACCCACGTCAAAAACGTGCCGATCAAAGCAAAGGCGAATGTTAAAATCAGTGCTGACTTCAAAGACGGATCCACCGACACTGGCCGAGGCGAGCTTTCTTGAATTTGTGCTGATGGCAGATAGGAAAGCACCAGCATCATCACAAAATTCAGCCCCGGGAAAAAGAAAGACAACGCCCACCAGGGCGAATATCCCCCATCGTAGGCTCGCCTTAAACTCATGCTTAAACCAATCCAAATAAACGGCAAGCTCCATAAAGCCACCGCAGGAATAAACCAATCCGGAGCAAGATGATACTCAGGATATCTTTGATGAAAGACCGGGTTTAAAAATTCCAAAGGTGATAAAAATTGATTGATCGCAAGATAATAAAAACCAAACTCTCCACAGTATTTTAAGAGCATCAGCAATAGCCCAGCTGTAAAATAACTTTGCCGAGAGACACGGCCTTCCATCTTAAACAAAAATAATAATTTTTCCATAGTCCTTCATGGTGAAGGAAGGTGCTGAAAATCTCAAATCAGAAAATAATGACGATGAGAGTTGATCTTTTGCGATTCCTACTTGAGCGCTTCACGAATCAAAGCAGAAGCTTGATCCATCGCCCAAACCACAACAGCAATCACAAGGATAATACAACCAACCTCTGGCCACATGGCCTGCCCTTGATACAGAACAAGCATGGTTCCAATTCCACCACCACCAACCAAGCCGATGATCGTTGCCATTCGAACATTGATATCCCAGCGGTAAACAGTAAATGAAATATAAGGAAGAATCACTTGAGGAACGATGGCAAACCAAATCACTTGTAGTTTTGAGGCACCTGTTGAGGCCACGCCTTCAATAGGGCCTTCATTCACGGTTTCAACCATTTCTGAATACTGCTTGGCCAAAGAGGCAATCGAATGAATCATCAAAGCCAGCATTCCTGCAAACGGTCCGATCCCAACCCAAACAGAAAAAATAATCGCCCAAACCAGCGCCTCGATTGATCGAACCAAATTCAAGAGCGTGCGCAAAAACATATAAACTGGGTACGCCACCGGCCCCACCATTAAATTCTGGGCACACATAAAGCTCAGAATAAAGGCGAAAGGAATGGCAAGGACCGTTGCCATAAAAGCCATGAAAATGGTTTCAATCACATTCAGTACAGCTTTTGGCAGAATATCAAAATTGGGATGAAGCAAACCCTGGAACAATCTCATAGCTCCAGCAAAACCATCCTCGTCTGTCAGTTCATAAATTGAGAACTTGGTCTTCACGACTCCAACAACAAACGTCACAAGCAAAAAGACGATCAGCTGCCATCCCCAAAAGGATTCCAGCATCCCTTGGTGGGCTGCTTCTTTCCGGAGATGAGGTGGTTCAAACAATTGACGACCCAGTGTCTGAATTCCCATTTTTTTAAGAAAATAAGCAAGCATTGATCCAGAGATAAAAAGACCAAAATACAAAAGGGAATTTAAGCCCAAACGCAACATCTGCTCTTCTGAAGGCTGCAAAACAGCAACCAAGAGAACAAGCGCCAAAAAAGAAAAAATAAAGCCGTCGAAAAAAATGCCCTTCAAAGAGCCATTGCCACGACTGGAAGATGAGCTAGTTGACATGGACTTCCTTTGCTCCCTGGCCATAAATTGTTTCAAACCATTTTTCATCGATGGATTTTGGATCACCTTCGTAGACGATTTCACCGCCCTTTAATGCAATCACTCGCGTTGCGTACTGGCGAACCAAACTCAAAAAGTGAAGGTTGCAGATAATCGTCAAACCCAGTTCCTCGTTCACCTTTTTCAAATAATCCATAACGACATGACAAGTTGCGGGATCCAAACTTGCCACCGGCTCATCGGCCAACAGCACTTTCGGATCTTGTGTTAGCGCCCTGGCAATGGCGACACGCTGTTGCTGTCCCCCAGAGAGTTGATCAGCACGAATACTTTTTTTCTCACCAATTCCGACCAACTCAAGATATCGAGAGGCTCGGTCGCGGTCTTCTTTAGGAAAACGACCAAAGAGAGTTTTAAAGAAACCAAGATGCCCTAGCTTTCCCATTAAGACATTGCTCATGACCGTGTGTCGGGGAATCAGATTAAAGTGTTGGAAAATCATTCCAATTTGACTTCGGAGCTTGCGAACTTCGCTTCCTTGGACAAAAGCAACATCACGCCCTTCAAAAATAATCTCTCCGGAGGTTGGATCGTGAAGGCGGTTGATACATCTCAACAAAGTTGATTTACCAGAGCCGCTCAGGCCGATAATCACGAGGAACTCACCTTTTTTAACATCAAAACTCACACCCTTAAGAGCCTGCACTCCGTTGGGGTAGGTTTTGACAAGATCTTTGATTGAGAGAATCGTTGTTGGTTCAAACATTGTTATTTCTTCATCAACTGTTCTGCAGATTTTCCGAGAGCCGTTAACATATCACGAACTGGTTGATAATCCTGATCTGTAGCTGTTTTCAATTCTGTCACGCCGTAAATTTCTTTGAAGGCTTTTTTGCCTTCCTCGGTATTTACAAATTTCAAAAATGCATCAGTCACATTCTTTTTGATTTCTTCAGGCATATCTTTTCTGAAAACAACGGGATCGTTCGGAATAGCGACAGAAAGATCAATGATCTTTACCTTCTGCTCAACATCTGGATATTGGGTCAGAACCAAACGGCGGGCATCTTCAATCTTTCCATCAGCAGGCGGAGAATAAAATGTAGCTCCTGCATCAACCTGCTTTTGATATACCATGGACACCACATTGTCGTGCTTGAAAGCAAAAGTTGTTTCTTTGGGCTGAATGTTTTTATCTTTTAGAGTTTTCATTGGAAGCAAGTAACCAGATGTTGAAGCGGCATCAACAAACGCCACAGTTTTTCCAGCAAGGTCTTCGAGCTTGTTGATTCCTGAATCGGCCCGAGTGATAAACTGGGACTGGTAGGTCGATGAACCATGCCTGAGAACCGTGATTCGTGCCTCAGCTCCATATTTTTCATGAGCAAGCACATAACCAAACGTGTTCAAAGCTGCAATGTCAGCTCGCTTCGTCCCAAAGGATTCAACCACAGCGATGTAAGACTGAGGGATTGAAATCTCAAATTTGTAGGGAGTATTTTTTTCTAAAAATTCTTTAAATGTCTTTGAGTTGGACTCAATCACTTTGGCGTCAACGGAGGGGACAAAATAAAGTTTGATTGGATTACCTTCTGTGCCCAGTTCTGCTGTTTTCTTTGTACAAGCAGTCATTGCGAAGGCGATAAAAAGGACGACCAGCAACATCATTCGATAAAAATATTTCAGTGAAAGAACCACAACACACCTCTGTCTTGAAAGACCGGAAAGCTATAACAAGTTTTTTGCACGAGGCCAAGAAAAGACTTTCAGCAAAGACTTTTCAACAACCCCTATTCATCCCCCGCAAAGTTGACTAGGATAGGCCCATGGCAAGTGCACATCCCCTGTTAGATCAAATTTTAGTTAAGATTGCCGAAATCCATGCTCGAAATGGAAAAACTTGCTTGGTTTTTGACCTTGATTCGACCCTCTTTGACGTCAGTCCGCGGTTGCAAAGGATCTTGGACGACTTTGCTCAGCATCCGGAACACCAAACCAAGTTCCCTGAGGAAATGAAATTTTTTCCAGAAATGAAGACCCACCGAAAAGATTGGGGCATTAAAAACGCGCTTATGCGTTCAGGGTTGCAAACTGCTTCCTTTGAATTTCAAGAGTCTGTTCGTCGGTTTTGGCGAGAAAATTTCTTTTCGAATGAATATCTCGAACACGACATTCCCTATGAAGGCGCAGTGGAATACGTTCAAAAAATTGAGAGCCTCGGGTCTGAAATTGTCTACCTCACAGGCCGAGATATTCAACGAATGGGTGAAGGTTCTCGAAGGGTTCTGAAGAAATGGAATTTTCCATTAGATGATCAGCGTTCAACACTTGTCTTGAAGCCCCAGAAAGGCATGGATGATGCTCTCTTTAAAAGAGACTGGTTTGTGCAATTCCCTCGCGAAAAATACGAGAAAATTTGGTTCTTTGAAAATGAGCCCGTCAATGTGAATCTCATCCACCAGTCTTTGCCTGATATCGAAATTGTTTTCTTTGAGTCCACCCACGCCGGGAAAGAGCAGCCCCCGGGACACCTTCCTAAAATCTGGGATTTTCTACTCCCTTCTGAGCAGAGAGCAGAAAAGAAATAAATGCTCTACCTTGTTGCAACTCCAATCGGAGATCAGAATGAGATATCAAAGAGAGGCCTCGAAATCCTTTCTCGCTGTGAAAATATTATCTGTGAATCAACAAAAGAGGCTTCGACATTTTTGAAGTCCCAAGGAATCAGCCAGCGAAAATTTCATCTTTTGAATGAGCATTCAACTCCTGAAGACCTGCTTCCGCTGGTGAAGCTCTGTTCAAATCAAGATGTTGCTTTGGTGAGCGACTCTGGAACACCAGGGTTTTGTGATCCTGGAGCAGATCTTGTGGCCAAGTGCCGGGCGCAAGGAATTGCAATCAAATCAATTCTTGGATGTAGCGCTTTAATGGGACTGCTTTCCCTTTCCAGTCGCAGGATAGACCAGTTCGTTTTCATGGGATTTCTACCGGCTGAATCAGAAAAGCGAAAGGCCTCTTTAAAGAATCTCCAAAAAGAGCATCGTGCCATTGTTTTAATGGACACGCCTTACCGGCAAATGAAACTGCTCTCCGAAATCGGAGAAACATTGCCTCTGCGCACTTTGCTTTTGACGCAAAATCTCAGCCAAGAGACTGAGCGAACCTACGAAGGTCGGGGCCCACAGGTGATTCAGCAAATTCAAAATGAAAAGGTCCAGCAGCTGAAGGCAGAGTTTATGATCCTCATTTATCCCGCCGATGAGTTTAAAGGTTAAACACGACCTTCGTGTTTCAATTTTGAACCTCGCACATCGGGAGAATGCATGAGCGCACTGCACGATCTGTTAAGCTCTATCCAGTACAAACATGAAATCTACAAACAAAAGAGTTTAACTGAACAAGTCTCGGAAATTCACTCCCGTAAAATGAAGCTGAATGAAATCAGAGATCAGCTCAAGACTGAATTCTACGGAATTGATCATGTCATTGATCGTGTGATCGCAGCGATCCAAAGCTGGTACCTGATGCCTTCGACGATGAAAAAACCACTGATCATTAGCCTTTGGGGAATGACTGGCGTAGGCAAAACGAGCTTGGTCACCCGGCTTGCTGATCTTTTGCAAATGAATAAAAATTTTATTTATGAAGATCTGACGGAATTTACATCTTCCGAAAGATTTCAGCGCAGTCTGCTGGATAAAGCGTGGCCGTTGTCCTATGAAACAAATATTTTTCTCTTCGATGAATTTCATACGGTTCGCACCATCAACAACTCTGGTGGCGACGTCGATCGTCCGATGCTGAAGGAGCTCTGGAATCTTCTCGATACGGGAAGAATCATGAAATCCAACATTGAGTTCACAAACATGCGAGCTGCTGTCAATGAGCGGGTCAATGCCTTTAAGCTTTACGGCACTCAAGAAAACTATGCGGCCTTTTATACTTCAGACCTTAAATGGATCTTTGAAAGCATTGGCTTGCTCACAGATAAGATCGAACAAATCTGCGAAGAAGGAAATAAAAATCCACTGGAGCTTGCCACGTGGCTCTTTGCAAAAATAAAAACAGCTGAAAGCAAATCCCTGTCTTTTGATTTTACACGAAGCTTAGTCTTCATTTCTGGAAACCTCGACGAGGCCTTTCCTGATTATCATCTCACGCCTGCAAAGCTCAGGACTCTGGATGATTTGCACGCTAAAACTTCGCAGATTACCTCGGATTTGATCAAAAAGAGTTTGTTGTTCCGATTTCGCCCAGAACAGCTCTCTCGGCTCGGGAATATCGTCATCCCATTTCCAAGTTTAAATTTCAATTCGGCTCAGAAAATTCTGCGAAAAAGGCAAAATGATCTTGCAGCAAATTTGTTGAAAGACTTTTCAATTCCCTTTTCGGTTTCAGATGAAGTTCTGACAACTTTGATTAGCGAAGGAGCTATTCCAGCCCAAGGAGCAAGACCAATCCTGTCCTTTTTCGACGAACAAATTTCGGCTCAAGTAGGAAATTGGGTTGTTCACTATTTTGAAAATCAAATGGAAAAAATCCATATTGATATTGACACAGAAAAACAAAATTTAGTTATCAATTATTATAAAAACAATCAAGTGACCGATCGACATCAAGAAAAAATTCGATTTCCTCAACAAGAAAACAAATACAGTATGCCATCATTTTTGAAAAAGATGATCGCAGTTCACGAAATTGGTCACATCGTTGCTGGTGTCTGTGCCATGGAACAGCTACCAGAAAAAGTCTTCTTTGATCAGGCCCCATTTGCTGCGGTGATTTATCCGGAGCTTGATGTGTTAACGAAGTCCGTTGCGATGAAAAAACTCCACCTCCTCCTTGGCGGCTTGGTGGCTGAACAACTTGTTTTTGGCGATGATCACTTTAGCAACGGTGCAGGGCACGATCTGCTGACTGCAACTCGTTTGTGTTCTTCCATGATCAGCGAATTCGGAATGGGAAGCCATGTCAGCAACTCCATGGTCTCTTCAATGGTTCCTGGAACACTCACCTCATGGAAGGATCAGGATGATCAAGAAGCTTACGGAATTTTGGAAAAATGCAAGGTCAACGTAGCTGCCATGATTCAAAGCCAGTGGCCTTTGTTTGTTCAGCTCATCCAACATGTCGTTGAACATGAAGAACTGACCACTGAAAAACTCAAAACGATCTTTTCAAATTCATATGTTGGCTCAGAAGAAACAAAAAGAAAGATTCTCGAGGCCGCCGTTCCGCCTCTTCTGACGGATATGGAACTTTCCGTTGACCGGCTGTCAAAGACGCTGCGACATGCTTCTTAATTCAAAAACTCTTTAAAAAACTTATCAATTTCAGTCTGAATCAAGGCTCGATTGGTTGGGTTGAGATCAGCGGTGGCCTGATCCAAGGCTGCTCGTTTTTCTTTGAAAAATTTTTTAACATTGGAGCGCTGGCTATCTGAAAAGTAGTTATAAACTGAACTTCCCGATCGACTTTCCCAGCGTGAATTTTCAGAAACCATGTAAGCTAAATCAAAATCATATGGGATCACAACGACCTGCCGAGGCTCACCATGAACAAATACTTTCATATTCCAAAGCATCCCAAAGCCAGGGGCTTGCTGATTGATTGGAAGGGACCAATCGATATTTTTAATCAAATCCTGAAAGTAACCGACCTTAATCAAACCTTCAGCGTCAAGTGGGCCCAACGTCTCTAGATGTTGAAAGTTATACTGAACTCGCTCAGTTTCACGAACCGGTCCGAGGCCCCGATTGGTGCGAATCTCGACTCCTTGATGGCGCGCAACGATGGTTGCGATGTCTTCTAGAAAAAAAGCTGTATAGGTCTGTGCATACTGAGTTGGATTTTCTGTGTTCACGTACCTGACCTGAGCCGTTCGTGCTTTGTAGCCGGGGATCTCAAGGATCTCGAGCATTCGATACAAAAAAGCTTCTCGCTCGGGAGAGTTTGAATGCCAAAGCCTGCCAAAACCTGCCGAGCGCTCGGCTCCTTCTCCGCAATGAGTTCCTAGGCTCAAGGTGTCATTCCCCTCAAACAGAGTTCCTTGAATTTGATCTCTGTTAAATCGAAATCGCATTTTTGGGAAAGGGCACTCGGCGGCATCTTGGCTCGTATTGCCACGGAGCTTGACGGTGACAGGAACAGATACTTTTTGGCCACTGGCTTCGTTGTATTCTATGGTTCCGGTCACGGCATGATCTAAGACCTCGCTTGGATTGGATGCATTGGCTTTCGCGCGAACACTAAAAAGTTTACTCAAGGGGGCAGAGAGCGTGATATTCATTGGTTCATAGGTCTGAAAGAGTGGGGTTGCACTTCGAATAAATGAATTTTGTTGAGCTACACTTCGACGAACACTTCTTTCTGAATCATAGACTTGCTTGTTGCCGGTTGAAACACATCCCACGCCAATCAAAATTGCAGAAGCCCCCACCATTCGGCAGGTTCGAATGAATTGCATCTTAAACCTCTTTCATAATTGGAGCCTGTGTATAAATCACAGCTCCCTCAGGAACATCTTTAATGACCACGGCATTTGCACCGACACGGCAGCCATTTCCAAGCCGAATGTTTCCCAGAATCTTTGCCCCGGATCCGATCAACACTCGGTTTCCAATGGTTGGATGTCTTTTGACAGGGTCGAATTTTAGTCCACCCAGAGTCACACCATGAAAAATAATACAATCATCTCCGATGATTGCCGTCTCTCCAACAACCAAACCCATGCCATGATCAATCACCAAACGTCGACCGATCTGGGCACCAGGATGGATTTCAATTCCCGTTAGAAACCGACCCACTTCGCAAAAAAATCTTGCGATAAAATAGAGCCTGAGGCCATAAAACACATGGGCGATTCGATAGAAAAAAATGGCCTTTGGTCCAGGATATAGCAATGCAATTTCCAGGAGTGACTTTGCTGCGGGATCGTAATTTTTGTAGGTTCTTAGAAATTCAATCAACGAGTTTCCCTGTCCAAAAAAGATCTCACACCATAAAATCTCACGATGATTTGGTGTTTCTAAAACTGATCCTTCTTTAGATCATCCAATAAAAAGTAGCGATCATAAAGCTCGTTATAACGTGACCATCTTTGAATGGACGTAGGTCTGCCATCATTCAGGACCAACTGCTCTCGCTCCATATCGATGAACTTTTTCATACTGCTAATTTTGCTATCCATATCATCGATCATCGCGATGACATAGGCTTCAACAAACTTTGGCCGCTTCGGAGATCCGTGCTCATAGGTATTGTGATGACTCAAAATAATGTGCTTACAAACATCCTTAAGGTCCTCTGGAAAACCAAGAATTCGCGAAGCCTTCTTATCAACCAATTCACAACCCAGCAGCATGTGACCCAAGAGCCGCCCCTTATGTGAGTACTGAATGCCCTGACCGACTTCAAGTTCGTAAATTTTTCCAATGTCGTGAAAAATAGCGCCAAAGAGCAGTAAATCTTTATTCAAAAAAGGATAACAAATCGCTAAGCTTTCCATCACTCGGCAAATCGATAAAATGTGCTCGAGCAAACCGCCAATCCATGCATGATGAATGGTCTTGGCAGCGGGGGATTTCAAAAATCGCGACCGAATCTCAGGATCCTCGAGGGTGTCCAAAATCAGCTGCCGTAAATGTAAATTTGTTATTCCTCGAACCATTGCAATCAGCTGCGCATAGTTTTCATCCGTATTGGACGATCCTTTTGGAATGAAGTTCTCAAAAACCAAGGAAGAATCTGTATTTCTTTCCATCTTGTGAACGACCAACTGTTTGCGTCCTTGAAAGATCTGAACTGCTCCCTTTATTTTCACCAAATCACCGGTTTCAAAAGTCTTAGAAACATCCTCGACTTTTTCCCACAATCTGGCCTCGATCACCCCGGTTTTATCAGACACTTTCATGGCCAAAAAAGGTTTGCCGTTTTTCCCTACGCCAACATACTTTTCTGACACAAGATAAACTGAATCTATTTGGCTTTGATCACTCATGGATTGAACTAGGGTCATCTTTGGCTCCCTTCTCGTCAGAAGACTTGTGGGTCTGAACCACTTCACACAGGTGCTGATGGATCTGCGAATTTGTAATTTCAATTTGTGAGACTTGGGTTTCTTTTGGTGATCGTTTCACAAAAAAATAATGACCTGCAAGCACCGAGAGATAACGGTGATCCTTTGTATTCACCTTAATCCCTTGTTTATCTTCGGCCAGAATTTTTTTCATTGAAAGCTGAACTATTTTATTGCAGCCAGAACCAAAGACTTCATTTTCAATTCGTCTTTTCCTGGCACGACTCCAATAAAAAATTTCAGGGTCAATGACCTCTTTCTCATTTTCAGCCGAGGTTGAAATAAACCGAACGTAAAAAGTCCCCACGACACCCGTGAGATAATCCTTTAAATCCAACTGACCACCGCCGAGTGGGAACTGCACTATAATCTGGGGCCACTTGAGCACCCCAGGATTTTTTTCGATCAACATGATTTGAGCTGGAGAAAAAATAACCGGCTGAGTCTTTGTCCCGACCTCTGGAACTTTTGCATCTTTCCCAGCTGCTGCGTGACTATCTGCTGCGTTGCCATGCCCAGTTTCTGCTGTTTTTTCTCCGGGTGAAGTCACCAGCCTCCATATTCGGCTGGGCAGAAAAAAATCATTCGGCAATTCTTGAATTTCAATTTTTTTAATCTCGATGTCATGATTATCATGCTTCTGACAACTAACAAATATTCCAAGTCCGAGCAGAGAAAAAGTGACCCTGATCAATGAATTCATTTTTTTGAATCCTTCATGACCAGCTCAATGTAGGGCAAATAGGTTTGACGATCAATTGAGTTGAGATTCTCCAGTGGAAACTCATACTTGACCTTTTCACCTTCGAGACTGAACAAATCAACCCAGTTGGCAATATTTCCCTGTCCAGATTTCAATACTTCCCTCAGCATGCTCGTTGCGCATGTATCACGTGAGGCCTCTACACAGATGGCCCCCTGGAGCCACTGTGCCAATCTATTTTGCTGACCCCCTCGAAGCACGAGATCTGTTTGCGCCTTTGCCTCATCGAGTTTTCCGACTTTCAAAAGATAAAAGGCATAGGTCAACATCGAGTCCTTTTCCTTTGGAAACTGAAGAATATCTTCTTTAATTCCTCGCTCTGCCTCTGCCTCTTGATTTGATCTCAACTGACAAATTGTTTTGAACAAGCTGACTTGGAGCGATTTGAGCGATGTTTGATTGCAAAGATCACGAATAGACTTCCAATCTGCAATTTCCCAATAGAGGTCAGGTGACTTATAACTCAAACTTGGGTCATTCAACACGGTTCGAAAAAATTTTTGAAAATTTTCGCCAATATCTTCCTGAACAAATTCAAGTTGAACTAGAAACTGCAGAAAGCTCATTTCAAAATTAAGAAAGTATTGACGATCCATCGAACGATCAATGCTCGATAAGGTTCCGCGATATTCATTGTAGACCTTACGGCGCGTTGCTAAATCATGCTGTGCATACTCTTTGAAAAATGAATACAGAAATCCATACTGCACAAATGTTTTATAAGGGGTATTGGCTTGAGTGCCTCCCGAAGTATACAAGGTCGAAAGAAGAATATTTCGATATTGCTCCATGGCCTGTGCCAGCTGTCCTGTTAAAACCTTAAGTGTCGCCATATTGATCAACGGTGCTGGATTGTATGCATCGTACTTAATTGCTGAGTCAAAATATCTAAAAGCTTCGTCCCACTTTTGCTCATGCAAATAACTGATGCCGACAGAATTCGCAAATATAGATTTTTCTTTTCGATCATCCACGGACTGAAGAAGTTGCAATAAGGCATCCCTGGCTTCTGTGCTTCCCTTATCAAAGTTCGCGATAATCGGTAGAATCGCCTTTTTCACTTTCACACTCATACGATCTTGTGTGTCCATCGCATTGTAGCTAGAAAGCGCGATTTGATTTTGCTTTAAAGCCAAAGCTCGGAAAAATCGTGTCTGTGGATTCTCGCCCTCGCGATGATTCCTGAGGAATTGAAAAACAAACATCCCTCCCACACTGACAACAACAAATGCAATGATCATGAGAAGACGTGCATTGGATCTGCTTTCGGACCCAGCGGAAGAAACTTGTGATAAATCCGGCGACTTCACTTTCTCCGTGGCATTTCGGATCTCTTTGATTCTCTCTGGACGCCTTGGCTGTGGTGGCGCTACCGTTTCGGAATCTGTTGCAATCACTTGAACTTGTTTTGGCAACGGAGTTGGCGTGAGCTCATCGGAAATTCGTTTTGTCTGAGTTCCTGCTTGAGTGGACCCTTCAGTGTCATCTTTCAGCTGGTCAATTTGACTTCGGACTCGATCAACTACTTCTCGAAAATGTTTATCTTCTCGTAAATAAATCCAGCGTCCATAGGGCTTTTTGATTTCATCAAGAAGAGAAATTTGATTGCTGAGCAAAAGATCAATGATCTCGTCTTCATTGTAAGGACCGATAACCTTAGATGATGATTTGACCAAATATTCTTTCATATCACCCATCATTGATTAGTGTTTAAAGTGTCTCTGACCCGTCAGAATTATATTTATTCCATGTTTTTGAGCTGCCGCAATGACGTCTTTATCTTTCATCGCTCCACCAGGCTGCAATACCCACTTAATTCCAGCCTGAGCGATCAATTCGATGGAATCTGGAAATGGAAAAAAGGCATCGCTCGCCAAAACAGGGACTCGGTGTTGCGGATGATGTTTTTTCATCCGACCAATGGCATGCTCCACAGCATCGACTCGGTTGACCTGCCCCATGCCTAAACCTAAGGTCATCCCATTTTCAACAATGGCAATGGCATTTGACTTTAACTGAGCACAGACTTTTTCTGCAAAGTTTAAATCAAGCCTCAACGTTTCCGGAATCTGATCGGCGCCACCCACGAGATGCAAAGTCCACGGCACAGTTCGAGCAGATGGATCGATTTGATCCTTTTGCTGAAGCAAAGCTCCACCTTCAATAAATTTGGCGGCCAGCGGCTGTGGACTCATCTTCGAGCTTTTCAAAAGACGCAGATTCTTTTTTTGACTGAGCAATTCAATGGCGTCTTCGTGAAAATCAGGAGCTAAAATACATTCAAGAAAAATTTCTCCAAGCTTTTTAGCCATTGAGACGTCGATTGAAAAATTTGTGCACACGATGCCACCAAAAACGCTGACCGGATCTGCAATCAATGCTTTTTCAAGAGCCTGCTGCGAAGAAATTCCAGTTCCTACACCACACGGGTTATTGTGTTTCACAGCAACGCACACTGGCTCATCAAAATTTTGAATCAACTCAACACAACTTTGCAAATCCAGCAGATTATTAAAAGACAATTCTTTCCCAGATATTTGAATGATGCCCTGAAGCCCCTTTTGCAGAGGATTCTGATACCAAGCCGCTTTTTGATGGGGATTCTCCCCATAGCGCAAAGATTGCTGTCGCTTCAGAGGGATTGTCAAAGTCTCGGGAAAAATATCAGGAGTCTCCGTTTGGGTTGACTGGAGATCTTGCGCAAAAGTGGCTGCGATCAAAGAATCGTAAAAGGATGTCTGCTGAAAGGCTTTCCATGCCAGTTGCTTGCGATCATTGAAACTCAGCTCTGCCTTCTTTGAAATATAGCCATCATAATCGGAAGGATCGCTCAAAATCACAACTCTCTGGAAATTTTTGGCAGAAGCCCGCAGCAGAGTTACTCCGCCAATATCAATTTCCTCGATCAACTCCGAGTTCATTTCAAGCCGATCCATCTCTTTGGCAGTTTTTTCAAATGGGTACAAATTGCAAACAACCAAATCAAACTGCTGCAATTTATAATTTTTCAAAACAGACTGATGTTCATCAGACTCTTTGGCCAGAATGGACATGTGCACGAAAGGGTGAAGTGTTTTTACCCTCCCTCCGAGGACCTCAGGAAATCCTGTCAGTTCCGAAATGTCTTTTGTTTTACACCCAAACTCATCAAGGAACTTTTTGGTTCCTCCGGTCGAAATAATTTCAAATTTTTGTTCGGTAAGGAAGCGTCCTAAACGGTCTAAACCGCTTTTATCCGACACGCTGATCAGAGCTTTTTTCATCTTTCCAGCATGAGCAAAATTTTCGTCGCTGGCAATGAAAAGCAACGTTTGACCGGGGGCACATGAGAGTAAACCTCTTAGAGTTCTTTGCTAAAATGGCGATCGGGTAAGCAAAAGCTTCAAGTCATCATTGGTGAGGGACAAACCAGCTCCAAAATATGAGGATCTTTTCGATCCCTTATCGAGCATGTCCTGAGACCCTGCCAAAAGATACAAGCCGTAAAACAAGTCGTATTTGGCCGAGGCCTTCAGCTGAAGTTGGGCAAAGTCATACGCATCAAAACTAAGCATGAGTTTCCGCCGCAAAAGATGATAATCGATACCGAAACCACCGGCATTTTCGATCAAACCACCTCGAACCGTAATATCCCAAAAATTCTTCGCATAAATGACAGTCCACTTGGTTTTGTTTCGATAAATTTTCTTTTCTTCTGTGACACTATCTGGGCCTCCATTGCTGGAGGTTGTTGTCTCTGTTCGCTCGACAACGCCGGCAGGGTCATCAACCAAAGCGACATAATAATATCGATCAAGCCCTGGCTGAATCTGAATACCTATGTAAGACTTTGATGCTTTGATCGATTGCAAATACTCAGCATGGAAATCAAATCCTGTTTGGATTCGATTGGCAGAATCCACGAGGCCAGAGATCCCTTCAATTGCGGTTTGAACATCCTCGGCTGTTGACTCATCGCTGACCAGTTTACCAATGGTGCCTTCACCATTGTTAATCTTATCGGTGATCTCCTCGATATTTTTCATGGACTTATCAATGCGAGAAAGGGCACTATTCCAAGTCTTTCGAAATCCTTTTTCACTGTCATCGTTGATCAATTCATCAAGGGTTTTTGTGACGCTATTCACTTGATCTACGATCTCGCCAATTTGCTCTTTGTTATCCGATGTGATCTGTGACAAATCAGCCGTCAGTTTCTCGACGTTGGAAACGATTCGTCCCAGAATATGTTTTCTTGTTCCGTCCTCGGTCACAGACTCTGCCAAGGCATCGGAGACTTTTTTTAAAGAGCCCGTAATCTCACCGATGGATGCAATCATGTTATCGAGGGAGCCTTTATCCTTGACCACAAGAATTTGCCCATCCTCTGGAAGCTCTGGATCTGTTGGCGATCCAGGATTCACTTCAATAATTTTATCTCCCAGGATCCCCTGGGACTTGATTTCAATACTGGCAGAAGAGTAAAGCGGGACATCACTTTTCACCGTGATATCGACTCGGGCCTGTCCGTCCTGTAAGCGCACATCTTTGATTGCGCCCACTGGAATACCGGCTGTTTTAATTGCTGTTCCTTTAATAATACCTGCCGCATTGGGCATCATAAACCAAGCTTTGCGCGAACGACCAAACAAGGCAGGATCATCACTGACTTGCATCGACATCACGCCGATAAGCGCACCAACAGAGACAACAAGAGCGCCAACTTTAAGTTCCACCGACTGCAGCCAATTCATGAGTGCTTCATTCCTTTGTCGACAAAACGACGAACCAATTCGATGTCTGTCTTCATGAACTCATCGGCAGTTCCTTCAAAAAGAACACGGCCGCTGTCCAACATTGCGATATGATCTGCAATTCGGAAGGCAGCTCCCAGATCGTGCGACACCATAATGGACGTCGTTCCCTCTCTGAGACGATGAGTATCCCTAATCAAATTATCAACCATTTCTGTCAGAATGGGATCTAAACCTGTCGTTGGCTCATCATAGATCAATATTTCTGGATCTAGGGCTAACGCACGAGCCAGTCCAGTTCGCTTTTGCATCCCACCGCTGATCTGACTAGGAAGCTTGTGAAAGTGTTTATTTTCTAAACCAACCATATTTAGCTTCTGCTCGGCGATCTTGATAACTTCCGGCATTTTCAGCTGTCTTCGGTGCTCTATCAAAGGGAAACAAACATTTTCTAAAACAGACATATCATCAAAAAGTGCCGCAGATTGAAACAGGACTCCGTAATTGCATCGAAATTTTGTCAAATCATTGATGTTAAGCTTTGAAAGATCTTGCCCCAGGACCTCGACTCTTCCTTCGGTGGGTTGATACAACCCGAGCATGTGTTTCAAAACCACACTTTTGCCCGTACCGGAAAAACCGATGATGGCCGTCAAGCTCCCGCGCGGGACATTTAAAGTAATTCCCTTCAAAACAAACTCTTTGCCGTCGAAAGTCTTTTTCACTTCCGTCAGCTTGACTGCATAAGTTGCATCAGGAGTGTTCGTCACAGGAGTGCTCATCACTGCGGAGTCCCTGTTGCCAAATAATAAATCCGAATCATATTTGTGATAAAGTAATCAAAAATAATAATCATCACCATGCTCAACACGACTCCGCGATTTGTTGCTTCACCAACACCCTTTGCGCCGCCTGTTGTGGTAAATCCGCGATAGGTGCAGATGACAGAAAAGGTCATTCCAAAAAAAGCAGATTTCAGGAGGCCTTCCATGATGTGTTTCACTTGAACGATGTCAGCTATTCGTTGCCAAAAAATAGCAGAGTCAAGCTCGACAAGATGCACACACAGAAAGTAGCTTCCCATCATTGCCACAAAATCAAACACGGCAGTCAGCAATGGCATGCTGATGACCGAAGCCAAAATTCGCGGTGCAATCAAGTATTGTTTAGTATTCACCCCCATGACATCGAGGGCGTCAATTTGTTCATTCACACGCATCGTTCCTAGCCGCGCAGCCATGGCACCACCCGCTCGGGCAGCAACGATCAAGCCTGTGAGGACTGGCCCAAGTTCTCTGGAAATCCCAAGAGCAACGGTCGGACCAACAAAATTCACTGCATTGAAAAGCTTAAAACCAAGATAAAGCTGAAAGGAGAGCGCCAAACCGGTAAACAAAGCGGTGAGCGTGATGATTGATAAAGACTGATTGCCAACAAATTCGATGTGTTTAACTAACTCATTCAGCCGGCTCGGACTTGTGAATGTGAGCCGCAAACTCGTTCCTGCAAAAACAACGATATCACCAATTTGTAAGACAAATTTTGAAAATTTTCCGATGGTCAAATCAACAAGATAATCAAAAACAGCCGCAATTCGGTTGAGTATTTCGTATTTGGATTTTGGATGAACTGCATCCTTGCTGTTCACATCTATCCCCGTTTTCCGGTAACAAGTTTAAGAATTTTCTGACTGCTCGAGCCCGTGTACACTCTTGGCACCCGTTCGCCCACACTGGTCAAAACTTCCCAGCTGATAGTGTCTGATGTTTGCGCCACCTCTTCAGCAGAAATCTGATTTTCCTTCGACTTTGGTCCGAATAAGATAACATCACTGCGATAGAGCGAATCATGATTGATCGATAAACGAGTTTTTTGGAGCATTTCAGTGAGATCAACCATCAGATAATCCATACAGACTCGACCTACGACTGGCACCTGGTGACCAAGCAAGGTCACCGTCGATCGATTTGAATTCAATCGATGATAACCATCTGCATATCCAATTGGAATAACACCAATCTCACTCTTTCGCTGAGCAGTCCAGGTCCCACCATAGGAGACGGTTTGATTTTTTTTGAGAGTTCGAATGGATACAATTTGTGATTTCAAGGTCATCACAGGCTGAATACTCTCCTGTGAGTGATCCTTCGTTGTTTTGAATAAACTTTCACAATACCCATAAATCATCAGACCCGGCCGAGCTCCAAACGCTTGTGGCCCATGACCTGGCAACGAAATTTCCTTTAGGCGAGGAGCTGTCTTTTTTTCAAAAAGCGAAAGTGCATGCAGAGGATCCCGGAGGGACCGAATTAAATGGGCCACTGCTGCGCTATTGTAGGCATGAACAAATAAACCTTTTTTTCCCAAAACCGTCAGATTTTTAATCAAACTGCTAAGAGTCTGCAATTGCTTGAGTGAGCTTCCATTTTTTTGGTCAGCATTTTCACCCGAGTGCAAATGAGTTAAAACGCCACGAATCTCCAAACGCCTGCTCTTTTTAATTCCTTGAATCACTTTTTCTACATCAGACGGATCAAACCCCAATCGATTCATCCCAGTGTCAAACTTCAGGTGACAAGAAATGGTTTGATTAAACTTTTTTGAAGCACTGACCAAATCTTCGATGTGTTGAAAATTACTGACAACAGGAATCAGTTGGTATTCAAACATCGCCTCCGCAGCTGCTTTATCAAAACCACGGAAAACAATAATGTCTGATTTCACTTTTCCAGTGCGCAGGCGAATTCCCTCTTCAACCAAACAAACTCCAAGCTGTCTGGCCCCAAAAGATTCAAGGGCCTGAGCAACCACCAGATCACCATGTCCGTAGGCATTTGCTTTAACCATCGGACAGATAAACCGACCAGGCAAAGAAGAAGAAATATATTCAAAGTTATTTCGAAGAGCATCCAGGTTTATTTCAGCGTAGGTTTTTCTGAAAATCATGTTTCCGCTTGGATTTCAAAAGGTGGAGTATAATCTTGCGGGGCTCTGTAAATACAAACCTTGTTCCCACCTTTGGACATAATATAAGTCAGAGCCTTCACAGCACTCTGCTCAAGATCATCGACTCGGGAACACAAACTAGGAAACTCAGAAACACCAAAACTAATGCTGATTTTGAACTGATCTTTAAGCTCAGGATGAGTCTCTAGAGATTTTCGCAAACGCTCAGCGCGGACTGCGGCAAACTTACGAACACAGTGGGGCAAAATGAGTGCAAAATCATTTTCATCTAACCGACAAGCCAGATCATGGGTCCGCCCGGTCGAGGCAACAATTTCTGAAATCACATTCAGCTTTTCTTGAAGTTTCTCGGCAGGAAGGCTAGCACGAATTTCTTCAAAATGATCAAACCGAAAACGAACAAGACTCAAGGGGTGCCGCATTCGTTCGGCTCTTTGAAATTCTTCTTTGAGTTTAGCCTGATAGTATTTCGTGTTATAGAAAACAGTTCCCATATCACGAACCGCAAGGTCATTGATTCGAATTCTGGACCAGAGAGCCTCGAGCTGAATCGTCACCACAGGCCAAACAAGATCTGTGTAGTACATTTCGTTTTCTTTTTCTTCGTTATCTTCAGCATTTGAAAATACAAAAACTCCGAGGACTTCTCCGTAAAATGACACAGGATAAAGTGAAAAATGTGGGCTCTCAAAGAGCTGCAATAAAAACTTTTCAAAACCCTCTGGCAAGATCGAAAATTTTAAACCAATTAAATTTCGCAGCTCTGATTCATTGGAGTTATAACGCAAATCTCGCACTTTATTCAGGGGAAAACCTGCAGCATAGGTGGAACTAAAAATATTCTCATGAAGATTGAGCGAAAAATAGACTCTTTTTTTATGAGGCGCTTGGGTCAAAAAATAATTGATGCTCTCGTTAAAGTCTTCAATCTTTCTGAGCTCCCGAATCAATAAAAGGTGTTTAATATCTCTCTGATCGCTCTTTGAAGGCTCCGCAGCTTCAGGCTCAGCAACGACGGTTGATGTCACTTTGACTTGATCGACAACTTTCATTGCATTTTCAAACTCTTGCCGCGTGTGCTTGAGCTGATGAGCCATTTCGACATTTTGATAGAAAAAATAAAGCTCGGAGCAGGCATTTTCGATGGACCAAATTAGCTTTTCAAGCAGCATGGCTTCAGTTTGAAAAATAAGCTCGTAAGTGTTGTACTCTCGGTACTCCAGAAGCGTTTCTGCAAAGTCTGGAGCGCAAATCATCACAAACTTCATCTCGGCATTCACCTGCAATGCTTTTTCCACAAAATCGCTGAGCGGCTCACTCAAGGTTCCGACATCCAAAACAACAACATTGGCTTCAGCATTGCTCTGATTGTACAAAGCAGTCTGAAACCCTTTGCTTTGCAAGCGCGCACGCAGATCGTTTTCAAGATTCAGATCCTTGAGCATCACGCCAATTTTGAAATGAGAAAAATTCAGCTCAATCGGCAAAGTTACTCCACTTCTTTCGGCAAACTCTTCTGCGGAATCTTTGGATCAGCAAACTCAGATAAAATAGATTCTGTTCGATTCTTTTTGAATTGTGGTCGACCGATATGATGAGCCACCACCGGCTTGACCACCAACGATGGATCCGCGTCGGGAACGCTCAACAAATCCTCTAAATCTGGATCAGCAGCTCGCTCACCCTCACCCGTGTTGATGACCGGATCCAAGCTCTTACTTCGCACTTGAAGCATTTGGTTTTTTTCAGCCTTGGCTTTTTGCAGAGCCATCATGACAATTTCATCATGAAGCTGATTCGTCTCTTGGGTCGCCTTCTGAATCGGAGTCATAACCTCAGCAGCCGTTGCTGATACAGGAGCTTCAATGCCCTGCTGACCGACACCAGGTTTTTCAAATGAATCCAAACTCAACACCTTCTCTTGCACTGGAGCAGCCAATGGGGAAATTGCTTTTGGAGGAGAAACAGACAATTCGGTTTTAGCTTCAACTTCTTTCTTAAAACTCATCACAAACTCGCATCCTTTGCCTAATTCTGATCGCACTGCATACTCAGCGCCATGTTCTTTCAAAATACCCATCACAGCCGATAACCCGAGACCTTTTTTGTTTTTAAATCCGCGAGTGGTAAAGAAGGGCTCAAAAATCTTTCCCTGGGCATCTTGTGCGATTCCTTCGCCATTGTCTTTCATCGACAAGCGAATCAAATCACCTTGATCCTCGACCACAATTGAGATTTTTTTATTTGGCATTCTCTCCATGGCATCAACACTGTTTTCAATGAGCTCTGAGATCGCTCGCACGAGATGCTTCACCGTCATTTTGATTGGTGCCTTGGTTTGAATATCCTTGTGAATCTGAACCTCGTGTTTATCAATCAGAGGCTTGAGGTTTCTAAGGGCCTCTTGCAAAGGAAGGTCAAGACTTGCAACAGTTTTCTCATCTGAAGTTGCAACACCGGTGTACTCAAAAATTTTCATAATCAAAGACCGAGCTTTTTGAAGCTCATTCTGAATATTCTGCGCGAGCTTTGAAGCGTCCTGAAAACTCAGCGGTGTCTGCAACCTGTTCGCAAGACCAACAAGAGCCAGTAAATGTGGGTTCATTTCCAGAGCAAGGGAACTCAATGTATTCTTGGCCTGATCAATTTTCTCTTGAACGGCAACTGGAACACCAGAGTTGGTCTTCACTTCAAGCTGCTTCAACTTGAC
>JACCDR010228822.1_pt1 | contig 21359 bp, 24 predicted proteins | sample 7446431 | NCBI WGS metagenome assembly JACCDR01 (sample SAMN15323443, study PRJNA562643) | freshwater metagenome | isolation source: river surface water | place: USA:Blue River Watershed | collected 2017-08-17 | reverse complement strand
TCGCAAAAAAGACATGGCGGCTGGTGTATCAAAGAGATTCGCCGGCTCGGCTGAAGAGGCCTTGATACCCAAGTCTTTTAGTATCCGGACAGCACTCGCCACTTGGCGATTTTTTGGAACCAAAATAGCACAATCTTCTATATCGAGCCCTTCTGCTACTCTTTTTTTGATATCCAAACCAGCCATGATAATCTCATCCCTTTCATAATCACATTCAAAGAAATAAAGTGGGTGAGATTCTTTGCTTTGACTTGAAAGCACCGCATCGACTATCTTACTGGTGAGTAATGTGTGCGAGACATCTAGTATGTTTTGGGTTGAACGGTAATTCTCAGTGAGTGTGATCAGGCGAGCATCTTGAAAGGTGTGTTTGAAGCCTTCAAAATACTCCAAAGACGCACCCCCGAATCCGTAAATCAACTGACGATCATCTCCCACCACGAAAATATTTGGCTTCTCTACTTTGCCCCAGACCCTCTCCAAGAAATTATTTTGCAGTCTTGAAGAGTCTTGATGTTCATCGACGAGTACATACAAGAAACGTTCTTTGATATCATCTCGTGCATCATCTGAATACTCTGCTATGTGCACTAAATTTTCTAGTACGTCATCATAATCAAATAGATTTTCTTCTTTTTTTAGTTTTTCATATCTTTTATAGAATTCTACTGTCTCGAGGGTGCGGGAGAGGCTTTCTATTTTTTTCTGAACTTCTTTTTTAATTTCGCCTTTGCTTTCTCCTCGAGTAGAGATACTGCTCTTGTCTGTACGCAAGGCTTCGATATCCTTCTCGATTGAGACTGCGAAATCATTTGGTGAGATAGAATCTCTTTTGAGCAGAGAAATGAGAGATTTCAAATCTCTAAAATATCTCGTCCCATCAGAACGAGGTCGCAAGTATTGCCAATCATACTTTGAAAGTAAATGGTCGAAGATCACTATCGTACTGTGATCATCTAGCAATTTGGGTGGAGCGTCGAGACCGAGTACTGGATAGTACTCCTCGATCATCTTGAGTCCAAAACTATGAAAAGTAAAAATATTTGCCCTGGTGCTCTCTGCTCCGACATAACGCCACAGGCGATCTTTCATCGCCTTAACCCCTGAATTGGTAAAAGTCAGACATAGGATACCATCGGCTGGAATATCGGTATTCTTTAGGATATTGGCGATACGCAAGGCTAATACTTGTGTTTTGCCGGTACCCGGACCAGCCACCACCATCACCGGACCTTCGATAGTGTCCACCGCTTCCTTTTGTGCTTTATTGAGTTTGTCGTATTCGGTTTCAAAAACACTTGTATTCATAGGTCTATTATACACTCTTACTTCCCTGTTGGTATACCCAAATATTTTAAGGCTTCTTCTGTCTTCTGAAAGACCAAGCCCTTACCTTTGAGACGTTTATACCCACCGGAAAGCCTTTCCAATAGATCAATCACACCCGGGTCTATGCTACAGAGCAATACCTTCTGCCCTCGTGCTTCTACTATATTTATAATCTCGTCTAATGCTTCGAGTCCATCAGTATCGACGAAGTGCACTTCTCGCAAGCGTAAAATAATCGTTTTGTATTTTATCAAATTTTCCTCAAAACGTTTGAGGTGGGCACGGTTATTGATATAACACAATTTATCTCTAAAGGAGTAGAGCAGTACATCTGCATCTTCTTCTATTTCTTTGAGAGAAGTTCCTGCGTCAGAATCAATAATGCCTTTGTCTAAATCATTCACTCTAACTTCGAAATACCCATGTGACACCTGATCTATAAACACAAGCAAGGCCATCGAAACACCAATCAAGATACCGTAAATCGGATCTATGACCATAGTGATAATGGCGACAAAAATAGAAATATAAAAACCAGTTTTTTCGTATTTCCAGAATTTGCGGAAATGGTGTGCCTCTACCATCCCTATAGCCACCGACACCAATATGGCCGCTATTACTGCCAAAGGTATGAATTTGAAGTACCCGAGCAAAAGAGCAGAAATAAGCACAATACCCAAAACACTAATGACTCCTGAAGTCTTGTGCGTAGCACCTGTTTTGATATTGAGTGAAGTACGTGCTAAGGCCGCAGTAGCCGGCATCCCCCCAAAAAGACCGGAAGCAATATTCGCCAATCCTAGTCCAAACATTTCTTTTCTCTCGTTGTGTTTGGTCTTGGTCATCCCATCAGCGATTTTGGCTGAGAGCATCGTCTCTAAGATAGCGATGAGTGCTATCATAGCTGCTGTCTCTAGCATAAAACCACTAAATTCAAAACTAGGTTTTATAAAAAAACTAAAGTCCATTTCTGGGAATTTACCTCCCAAGGTATTGATAGCAACAGGAATGACACCCGCTTGGCTCAAATAACCCAGCAATATGCCGACAGGGGCCAAGATGATAGCACCAGGTAATTTTGGATTCCATTTTTTAAAAAGTATTAGTCCGACTAAAAATACAATAAATACAGAAAGAGAGATAAAAGATGTTTGATTTATATGAGCAAAGGATTCCATTAGATTGGCAATAAATCTTTCATGCTTAGTTAAGTTTTCTAAACCAAGTGCAAAATTTAATTGACCAAAACCTATAATGAAAGCGACACCCAAGGTAAAACCGTGTATAACACTCGAAGGTATTAAAATCAGATATCTCTCTAGTTTGAGAAAATAAGCAACCAATATAAAAACACCCACCAGTATAGCCAAAACAGGCAAAGTGCTCAATCCGTGTAGCAATACATAAGTCGCTATAATACCAGAAAGTGCTCCGGTAGGGCCGACTATATTAAAATTACTTCCGCCAAATAAAGCAGCGATGAGTCCTGCCCAAATCGCAGTGATAATGCCGATGACAGGAGTAGCGCCTGACGCCACAGCCAAGGACACAGAAAGCGGGATAGAAATCAGAGAAACAGTCAAACCTGATTTGAGGTTCTTTTTTATATTTTCCAACATATAACTAATTATTAATTTTAATTACTCTTCTATATCTTCTTTGGGAAGACATATGAAAGCCAGATAGAGGCCAGCAAGGCAAACATTATAACACCAAAAGAAACGATTGAAGAGATGTGTAACCCAAATATACCGATAAGCATTTTGGCACCGATAAATAACAAGATAAAGGCGAGACCCTTCTGTAGATGATGGAAACGATGCAGTATATTTTCAAGCAAGAAAAATAGTGCTCGCAAACCCATAATCGCAAAAATATTTGAAGTGAAAACGACAAATAGATTTTGGGAGATAGAAAAGACTGCTGGTATAGAATCCACTGCAAAGATGATGTCTGTCGCCTCTACCATCGCCACCACCATAAACAAAGAAGTGAAGTATAGTTTGCCATTTTCGCGGACAAAGAATTTGCCTCCATGATGACTATCGGTAAATGGCAAGAATTTGTGTAGAAACTTTATAACTTTACTATTTTTGAAATCTACATGCTCTTCTTTTTTGTCTCCGAGAAGTTTGATACCAGTATAGAGCAGAACCGCTCCAAAGATGTAGAGCACCCAATGGAATTGATTGATGATATAAGAACCAGCCACTATAAATAATCCACGGAAAACAATCGCCCCCAAGATACCCCAAAACAAAGCCCGATGATGATACTTCTCATCTAATTTAAAATAACTAAAGATGAGCATGATCACAAAGAGATTGTCTACAGAAAGCATCTTTTCGGTCACATAGGCGCTCAGAAATTCTACTGCAGTGTTCTTGTCCATAAAGAAAAAAATCAAAGCAGCGAACAACAAAGACACACCCACCCAAAAGACGGATTGGTACAAGGCCGGCTTGAATTCTATCTTGTGGCTCTTTTTATTGAAAAACCCCAGGTCCGCTATCAAGAAACCTAGCACCGTGACACCAAATAATATACTCAATATAGTTTGCGTTTCCATCCCTACACCTTAGCATATTTTCCGATGCGTGTCCGCTCGATACGATAAGCCAAAGCAGGGGCGCCCACCTTCTCCCCCAAAGCATGAGCAATGACTCTGACATAAGTGCCACTACTACACTCTACTCTGCATTTAGCGATAAAATATGAATTTTTATTATTCAAAACTTCTTCCCATTTTTGGATTATTTCTGCTTGCCGAAAATCCCCGTGTACTTTGTGTATACGCTTGATGATATTTTTTTGCAAAACAGTAGCAGAAATCTGCCGCATACCGAGCACCTCTATCTTTTTGATTTGCACTGACTTGTGTGGTGGTTCTACTTCGGTGCCTTCTCGGGCGTATTGCCAGAGTTGTTTGCCGAGAACAGTCTTCGAAGAATAGAGAGGATAAGATTGCTCATAAGGACCTTTGAATTGTTTGATTTTATTTTTGACTATTTCCATCAAGGCTTTTTTATCCCAGAAAAATCCGTCTGCACTCTCTATGACCTTACCCAATATGTCATGGGTATCCGTAGAGAAACCAAACAATACTTCGAATTCATATTGTTTATCTAGATTCAAATATTTTTCTTTGTTTTTGCACTCCTCGCCCGCGAGCACGATCAAAAGACCCGAAGCCATCGGATCGAGTCTACCCGCATAAGTCAGAGGGACGGATTGATACAGGGGATGCTTACGGCGAAACACCCCTAGGGCCTCTAGGGGTGTTTCGCCTTCTTTCTTTTTGATGACAATAATTTTTTTCAAATTATTTCTTTTTTGCCACTTTCTTTTTCTTTGGCTTCATATCGCGGACCAAAGTCTTCCAGTGTTTCTTGACCTCATTTACTGCCTCTGCTACATCCTTCTCGTCGATATTCTTGAGTTTTGCATACTTCGCAGAAACTTCGTCTACTACTTTGTGGTATACAGGCTCGGTGACTTCTTGGAGATTTTCTAGTTTTTCGATCATCTCACCTTTCATCTTGATAGCCCAACCTTTGACCTTTTTGCGATTCTTCTTGCCTTCTGGACCAAAGAGCAAATACGCTGCAGCAGACACTGCTGCTACCCCTGCTCCTACTGCGAGCGCCTTACCTGCTTCCCCACTTTTTTTTGATTTACTTGCCATATATTTTAGATAATTAAATTATTAATACTACTTCTATATTTTAATCCTTTTTGGAATTTTTGCGAGTGCGCTTTTTCCCAAAAAAGAATCGAAACAATGCATTGCTCATGAGCATATCTACTAGGTCATCCAGATGCCCTGATGCCTTGTCTACTCCCCTCTTCAATGTGTCTGATATCTCGCTAAAATCACGGAGAACACGAATCAGATAATACAGAGCGATAATAGCAAAAATAGTCAGCACGACAGCCGATATCGAACTAATGAAAAAGAATATATCTGCCTTCATTAAAGTATCCATTCATAAATTATAGCATTTTTGTGTGTTAGAGTTAAATGTTAAAAAACTTTGGTCTAGTGCATAAATCAAGACATGTAATAGATCTATTTGCTATAATGTTTTTATGGAAACAACGAACAATCTAAAATATCCTAAAAAGAGTCACCGGAAAAAAGTTGTCTTACCTAAACACTCAAATGAATTAGCTGAATTTTTTGGCATAATGCTCGGGGATGGAGGTATTAATAATGACTGGCAAGCCAATATCACATTAAACTCAGTTAAGGACGCTGAATATGCTTTATATATAATTGCTTTATGTAAAAAACTTTTTGGCATAGCACCAGTTCAAAGAAAAAGGAAAAATAGAAATGCTTTAGTTGTATCTATCGCCAGCACTTCATTGGTAGAATTTTTGGTAAAAAATGGCTTATACAAGGGCAACAAGTTAAAACAAGGATTGAAAATACCCGATTGGATCATGAATAAAAAGTCTTATCGCAAAAAATGCGTACGTGGATTAATTGACACCGATGGCTGTATGTTTGTACATACACACAAAGTAGCAGGTAAAATATACAAAAACATTGCTCTGACTTTTACAAGTTACTCTCCTGATATGATTTTTCAAGTTGCGGATATACTTGCGGAATTTGGAATTATGCCTCATATTACTAAGCGAGGTAGAGATATCTATCTATATCAAGCTGATGCGGTTCTGAGATATCTAAAGGTTTTTGATACCTCGAATACTAGAATAAAGTCAGTATATGATAAATGGAGAGATGCGAGAGCGGTTTAATCGGCAGACCTGGAAAGTCTGTGTGTCAGAAATGGCACCGAGGGTTCGAATCCCTCTCTCTCCGCAAATTCTAATTCCCAAACAAATTGAGTTGGGTGCCTTGGTCTGGGCGGGGTTGGTCAAAAGCGGATTTTTGGTCATCGAAAGGTGGAGGTGGTGTAGAGATTTTAGGTTTTGGTAGATTTAATTCTGAACGACGCAAACTTTGCCCTTTTTCACATGAACAAAACTGGTGTTCTTCTACGATACCAGTATCACCACATAAATTACAAAAAAACTTCTCAGAAATAGTCGTTGCTTTTTGTGGAATTCTAGAAAGTTTTCTATCCTTTCCAGTTTTAGGGTCTTTCCCTTCTAATTTGAATTGCATAACAATGCTATTATAACATTTTTAAAAACTCCTCTTCGGTCAATATTTTCACCCCGAGTTTTTGAGCATTTGTGAGTTTGCTGCCCGCCTCTTCTCCAGCCACGACATATGCAGTGTTTTTGGACACCGAGCCAGATACCTTGCCCCCTAGCGCTAGTATCTTCTCCTTGGCTATTTCGCGAGACATAGTAGAGAGGGTCCCAGTGAGCACAAAGTTCATACCAGTGAATTTGCCCACGAGTTTCTTATCTGCTTTTTTGATGATGACCCCGTTTTGTTTTAATTTTTCAATGAAATGTAAATTGTTTTTGTCGGTAAAAAACTCATGCAGACTTTTGGTCACCGCGGGGCCGATATTTTCGATACTATTTATTTCCGTCTCCCATAGGTCCGACCTATGGGAAATTTCTAGGAGTTTATCCAATGTGCCAAAGTGTAACGCCAAATCCCGCGCGGTCTCCTCTCCTACATGGAGTATCCCGAGTGCCCACAAAAATCTCGCCAAGGAGATATGCTTCTTCTCTTCTATCTCCCGAATTATATTTTCTGCTGACTTTTCGCCAAAACGTTCCAAGACAGATATGTCTTCTTTGGTGAGGGTAAATATATCCGCAGCATCAGTGATGAGCCCTTCATCTTTGAACCTCCGCAAAATCTTGGGCCCAAGTTCGTATATCTCAAAGACAGCCACAAAGTGTTCTAGATATCGCTCATTCTTGGCAGGGCATTTTTTGTTGGTACAATAATACGCCACAGATTCTGTAGTATTTTTCTTGTCGGTGCTAATCTTTTTATCAATATCCCCATCACATGCTGGGCAAATGGTAGGCATCTTGAATATGCGTTCTTTACCGGTACGTAGTTTGGGTAATACTTCTACTACTTTCGGTATGACATCCCCTGCCTTTTCGATGACGACAGTATCCCCTATTTTGATACCGAGGCGCTCTATCTGATCAAAATTATGCAGAGTTGCTTTGGATACGGTCGAACCAGCCACCTTGGTCGGTTTGAATAGTGCCAGCGGTGTCAGCACCCCTGTACGTCCGACATTTACGATAATATCGAGGACCGTGGTAGTAGCTTTCTCAGCTGGGTATTTATAAGCCACGCTTCCCCGAGGAGCCTTGCCCACGACTCCAAGTATCTCAAATATCTCCGTATCATTCACACACACTACGATACCATCAGTACCAAAAAGAAAATCGGGTCTGATTTTTTCAAATTTATTTATAAAATTTTCTACTTCTTTTAAATTCCGACAAATAGCATCGTGCTCATCTACTACAAAGCCCAAGGATCTTAGGTATGCATGTTTATCACTGTGTTTCTTGAAGGATATAGTATCTGATATTTCGGCAATATCATACGGACGAAAATCCAAATTGCGTGAAGCAGCGAGTTTGGGGTCAAGTTGCCTGAGACTTCCCGCAGCAGCATTGCGGGTATTAGCCAAGAGAGTTTTGCCTTCTCTGGCAAATTTTTTATTGAGAGCGTCAAAAGTGTCTTTGGATAAAAGTGCCTCACCGCGCACCTCGATGTATTCTGGATAAGGTGCTGAGAGTTCGAGCGGTATGCTTTGTATAGTTTTAAGATTCTCGGTGATATCTTCACCGACAAAACCATCTCCACGCGTCGCACCGCTTGATAATTTTCCGTCCTTGTATTTGAGCGACACAGCGAGACCATCGAATTTCACTTCACAGAAATATTCAAATTTTTTGTTAGGGACAAGTTTTTGCACTCTAGTTTCCCAATCAGCCAATTCTTCAAAGGAAAAAATATCGTTCAATGACAGCATCCGAGTCGTGTGCGATATCTTGGTAAATTTAGGTAGTGGCGCACCTCCGACTCGATTCTCGGGAGCATTTACATCCTCAAATTCTGGAAATCTAGAAATGATATTACGGAGTTCTACCGTCAAAGAATCGTACACCGCGTCAGATACTTCTGGACTATCCGCGACATGATACAGATTTCGTAGACGAGCGATTTCTGCTCTTAGTTTTTTGATTCTCTTCTCTGCTTCAGTTTTGTTCATGTTAGTAATTCACTTCAAGTCGGCGCTCTACACGGCGTATGCTAGTAGAAGCACAATCCGTACCCTCTCCTACATTATAACCCTCAGAGACTATCGAGGTCTTGGTCGTAGCGCTATCGCTGGGAGTATCTTTGGTGACGGTGACCTTCGCGCAAGATTTTCTCGAATAACCTAAATTCGGCAAGTAGAAAGTCCATGGTCCAGTGGCAGTGCCCTGATGCAGGTCTAGCGCTGTGCCAGCGCAGTTTGGTGTCGAGGTGGCTACCAGAGAATCAGTACTCGAAGGGTCAACACCAAAGAAACTACTCGTACCTTGGAGATCATAAAACAAAGCACACTCTGCACCAGTATCTGCTGCAAAAAAAGCCTCATTACTCTGTGGACCAGTCGAACTAAAGGCAACCTCTCGGAAAGACATTTCTGCTAGGCCGAGAGTAATAGCCATGATAAGCCCAGTCAAAACCACAGCGAACAAAATCACGAAACCATCTTTTTTATTTTTATATGATTTTATTTCTTGCATAATTATTGTCCTGGCCAATTAAATAAATTTTCCCCAAAAGCAACTTCGTATTCTTGCCCTTTGATTTGCCATTTTACTTTTGAATACACATACATCTCTTCTTGACCCGGCAAGACAGATACAGTGATTATACGTTCATAACTAGTAGACTCTCCGCTCGGGTCGTAATTGTATTCGAGTGTCGTAGGATTATAACTCAACTTCGGGCAAGAACCCGTGCAAGCGACAACTGGCGTCTGTATGATGGGTTGATTCCCGACATAACTCATGAGTTGGCCTGGGTCAAAATAACACCCATCACTAGAAAAAGCGAAGTCGCAGACCTGCATCTTCTCCACAAAATCTGGCCAGCCAGTACCCGTCGTGGTGTAGAGCATATATGTATCTCGCATGTTGCGCACATACTCTATACCCTCTTGGGCTAGATAATTCGCTATCACCTTACGCTTTACATAATCGATATCAGATACATTCCCTCCCAGTATGACAATCATCGAAGTTACCGAAATCATAAAAATCAAAATAGCCACCAATGATTCGACTAGAGTAAAACCTCTCTGTGTTTTCTGTTTTTTAAAAAAATTTTTCATTTTAAATATCGAGTAGACGTTGACTTACTGAAGTTTGTAAAGAAAAAGGAGTGGTGCCATCTTTACCGATTATCTGCCCAGCTATCTTTATAACAACAAATGGTTGCTGTGTATCAAGGGGTGGAGGCACAGCACCTAAGACAGAGAAACCCGAAGCACCGTCTATGGTTAGATTATCAGCATTCAATATCTCTATCCAACTAGCACCGCTATCGATTGATTTACTGATAACCAAACCATCTTGCCCACCGTCTATTTTATAAATCCATTGGTCAAAATTATTCGCAGTATCCCCTCGAGTATCTTCAAATGCTATCAAATAACCCAAGGCACAGTCTTTTGGATTTTCGGGCTCAGACAACGCATCCCCATTTACCTCACAATGATAATTTGACCCAGTGCGTAGGTTGCGAGACATTTCTTCTAAAACAAAACTCAGATTATCCAACACAGAACGCTCATTGTCTGATCGATAACTCACAGCATTAGCATTCAAAAGCGCGCTCACCCCCACCACCATCACCACCAAGAAAAGCGAAGTAGCTATCATGGTCTCGATGATGGTAAAACCATTTTTTTTGTGCTGAATAAAATTCATATTATTTGATTTCAATTCTACCAGAAGCGTAAATATTAATTATAGAAACTATGTCTGCTCTATCTGAGGCTATTTCTACCTGTGCATACGAGATGGGTGCGACCAATGGTTCTAATATCTCTGGAGATGTGATAGAAGCTCCAGCATTTGGTCGAGTATAAGATATGTCTAGTTTGGTCGCTATGTTTTGAGGAATCGGATCACCCTCAAAATAAACTCGCAGGGCACGAACATAATTACCCCGGTTCATAGAAATCTTTTCGAGACACTCCCCTGTGCCATATGGCGCACAATCATACACCTGAGCATCAAAATCTTTTTCTTGATCTAGGTCTACAAAATAATAAAAAGTCTTATCATCTGTATCTGCGCTTTGAGTCAGATCAAAAGACAAACCATAAGCAGGCCTCCAATCTATACCCCCCTGAGGATGCAAATCTCCAAACAAAGCCCTACGCTGTGCTTGAGTAAACTTACTACCGATATCGTTCGCTAAATTGCGCATGTCGACTTTGGCTTGAAAAGTCTTGTAATTAAATATAGTGATAGACGAGACAATAGCAAAAATAGAGATGACTACAGTCAGTTCTAGAAAGGTCATTCCTCTGTTTTTTTGTGTAGGAATTTTATACATCAGCTACTAATTAAAAAATACATTTGGAATAGTGATACCCCAGAAAAAAGCAATCAAGGTGCCCAAGACCAAAAACGGTGCAAAAGGTATCTCACTATTTGGACCTGCTTTTTTAAAAACAATCAGAAGTATTCCATAAATAGCCCCAGACCAAAAAGCAATCAAGGTCGCTGGCAAGAGCATCGGCAAACCAAGCATAAAACCCAAACCTACTGCCAACTTCGCATCCCCGAGCCCCATCCAACGCCCACTCGAGAGAAGCCACATTAGAGCAAATGGTAAAGAGAGAGCAAAACCTCCTGACAATTCAGATAGATTCGGCATACGAGCAAAGACCAATCCTGAATCTAAGAAAAACATACCAGCAAAAGCAACCACACCAAACAACAAGGACAAACCGTCTGGAATTATCTTGTGTCGTATGTCATAGATTGTGATGATAATGAGCAGAGTACACAACACACCGTAGTATAGATAATTAATCGAGAAGAATAATAAACTCAAATCAAGCAAAGGTGCAAATTTTTGAAAAAGTAAGCCAAATATAAAACCAGTCAAAATCTCCACCAGAGGATACTGCCAAGAAATATGACTCTTGCAACTTCTACACCTACCGCCCAGACATAGATAAGAAAATACTGGAACCAAATCAAACCACTTGAGAGTAGAACCACATGATAGACACATGCTTCTGCCCCCCAAGGTCTTCTTGGTATTTAGACGATAAATAACAACATTCAAAAAACTACCGATAATAAAACCGAGAATAACACTAAAGGCAGTCAGTAATATATTCATGCTTAAATTATATCACAGTCTGCTCGCACACGAAAAAAGACCCCATAGGGGCCTTTTTCCCGAAAGACACTAATCTTATTGACAAGTGTAATCTGTAGCAGTGGTGTTGCTTGTACCACCAATATCACCAGCGTAACCTGTTGAGTCTACGCAGTAGTATGTGCTTGCTGCCACAAGGTCAGCCTCTACGCGCCATGCTGTAGCCTTTACGGTAGTAGTAGCATCATCTGAGTCATTGTCATAACAGTCTACGTTTGCAGTACCTCCAGCTTGTGTACGAGCTGAGGTCAACAAGGTTCCGATTTCACCGGTACCAGTTGTAGCGTTACAAAGATCGTTCAAATAATTACCGCTTGTATCAAGACCAAGTTCTGCTTGTGCTCGCAATGATGAAACAGATGAAATGATTGAAGCATCTTTTGCTTTACTTCGTGCTGTACCCAAAGATGCAAGTACGATAGAAGCTAAGATACCCAAGATTGCGATAACCACCAAAAGTTCAATCAGGGTAAAACCTTTTTTCAAACCAAGTTTTTTCATAAAAATTTTAAAATTTTTTGCCTCAACTTGAGGCGTAATAATAATTAATAAATCGACTTTATTTTATATACCAATATTATATAACACCAGTGCAAGAAAGTTATCCACATACAGTGGAAACTAACTAATTCCACCAGCAATATTATATATAGGTACCAAAATAGAAACCAACAAGAAACCGACACCTACACCGAGAACTACTATCATAACTGGTTCTATCAGACTCACTAATGTGTCTACAGCATCATCTACTTCTCTTTTGTAAAAAAGAGCAATAGTTTTCAGTATTTGACCAAGTGAACCAGTTTCCTCACCCACTTTAATCATCTGCACCATAATACCAGGTATTTGATTTGGATATTTTTCAAAAGAAGAAGACAAAGGTAAGCCGGATTTTACACCATTACCAACTTCAATTAATACATTTTTATAAATAGGGCTAGTAACTACTTCTGAAGTTATATCAATAGATCTTATTATAGGTATACCGGAGGTAAGCATCGTATCTAAGTTGTCGGCAATACGAGACAAGTATAGTTTTTTATATAAATTACCAATTGCTGGTAGACGTAATTTTATTTCATCTAAATATTCTTGCCCAGTTCTTGTTTTAGCTAAACGCCAAAGCCAACCAGCTCCTAAGGCTATAAATATAATCAGAATAAAACCATAATTAATAATTAAATCAGAAAAACTGATTATCATCCTAGTATAAAAAGGAATACTTTGACCCGAACCCTCGAGAATAGTAGCGAGTTTAGGTATAACTAACGTGAACATAAGTGTAAGCACTGCAATAAAAGTAAAAATAACAAATGCTGGATATATGAGAGCATTTCGAGTCTTAGAAGTGAGAGCATATTGTCTATCTAAGTATTCAGAAAGATGTAGGAAGGTTTGATCCAGCTTACCGGTCTCCTCGCCGACTTTGACCATATTTATATAAAATTCTGAAAAAGCTTCCGGGTGTTTTGCTAAAGATCCAGAAATAGACACACCGGCCTGTATGTCATCTCCGATTTGGACGAGTTTTCTTTGTAATAATGGATTCTCAGAACTAGCTGCAAGCAAAGTAAAGGTTTTTAGCGCAGAGACTTGCGCTCCAAACAAAGTGGCTATTTGACGAGAAAGTATTACAATCTCACGTGGAGATATTTTTTGAAAATAAGTGCCCGAAAAAAGAGAACCTTGTTGCTTTTGTTCTGCAATAGATATGACAATAAAACCACGACGCTGAAGACCAGAAATAGCTACGTCACGACTAGGTGCATCTATCTCTCCATCTTTTTTTATCCCCTTGTCATCAACTGCATGATAAGTAAATAACATAGACTATAACATTCTCTCTAAACCCTTTGGGTTTAGAGAATACTGATAAGCATTCTCTATGGAGATTTCTCCCTGCCTAACTAATTCAAGCAGTGAGTGATTTAAATCAATCATTCCCTGCTCCATACCTGTCTCTATTACCACATCTATCTCGTGTGTACGATTTTCACGTATCAAATTTGCTACAGCATTGGTATTGAGCAGTAGTTCATAAGCTGGTACTAGCCCCCCAGTGATTCGAGGTACGAGGCGTTGAGAGAAAATACCAAGCAAAGACGAAGCGAGCTGGACTCTGATTTGGTCTTGTTGATTACCTGGGAAAGAATCAATAATACGATCGATAGTCTGAGACGCATTGTTGGTATGGAGAGTAGAGAGAACCAAGTGACCAGTCTCAGCTGCCGTCACAGCTGTAGAAATAGTCTCTGGGGTACGCATCTCACCAATCATGATAACATTCACGTCTTCACGAAAGATTGATTGGAGCGCTACATGAAAATCTGATGTATCTATACCCACTTCACGTTGATTGATAATAGACTTATCTGGTGTATAGACATGCTCTATTGGGTCTTCTATCGTGACAATATGTCGTGCTTGTTCTTTATTGATGATATTGATCATAGCGGAAAGCGTAGTAGACTTACCTTGCCCGACAGGACCTACAACTAAAAAGAAGCCTTGTTTTTTTCTTGCTAATTCAGCAATAATCGGAGGGAGCTTTAGTTCTTCAATAGAACGAACTTTTGGAATCAAACGAAAAACTAAATTAGCTAAACCTTTTTGAAAAAAAGCATTGCCACGCAGACGAGCCTCTCCACCACGTAATTCATAAGAGAAATCCATTTCTTGTGTTTTCTTAAAAATTTCAGTTTTTTCTACACCCAGAGCTTCCTGCAAGAAACCAAACATATCATCTTGATTAATTTCTGGTTGTTTAATTAAAAATATTAAATCACCAGCCACTCTAATAGCAGGACGTCTTCCAGCACCGATATGCAAATCAGATCCACCTTCCCGCATTAAATTTAAAATAAGTTCCTCGAGTCTTGCTTTGTAATCCATGTTATTAATTTTGAGTGAGTACCGGACTAGGAGGTACTATTTTAGTAGATAAAATTTTAATAACTTGCTCAATCACTTCAGCAGGAGTAGAGTTAGCCTTGACTATATAACCTTCTACTCCTAACGCCATACCACGATCAAGATCAGACTGCTGGCTTTTATTAGAAAGAATTATTTTAATAGCATTTGGGCATAATTTATTATCACGAATTTTTTCCAATGTCTCAAAACCATCCATACCTGGCATAATAACATCCATTAATATAACTTCTGGCACAAGTCCCCCTTCGAGTTTCTCAATAGCCTGCAGTCCATCCATCACTGTATAAACTTCAAAATTATTTTGACTGAATTTAAAAGCATACATATCTAGTAAAAAACTGTCATCATCAACTATGAGTATTTTCTTTTTTTCTCCTTCCATAATGATTCTATTATATTACATAATAATAATACCGCCTAGTGTATTATTCACCTTCGTTACTAAATCTATATGTTTCTGACATAGGTATGATGCCTTCTAATGCCTTTAGAATTGCGTCCTCCTTCATCAGCAACATACCCTTCTGACGTGCTACTTTGTATATCTCAGCATAAACAGGGTTCTTTAATATTACAGCCTCTATTTCTTTATCAATTTTAAGCATTTCATATACAGCTACACGACCCCTTGTCCCAGAAGGACACTCTGAAGATGGTACCGTGTCGTACATTTCATCTTTAATAAATATTTGATTTCTATACTCATCTGGTAAGTCCTTGAATTGATCTTCAATTTGTTTTTTTATACTTGTTTCAAGTGGAATCAATTTACGAGAAGCAGGGCAAGTCATACGTGCTAGACGCTGAGCTACTGCCAATATTAAAGTTGGCGCAATCAGGTAAGGATCTACTCCCATATCTACTAGACGAGGTATAGCGCCTATTGCATTATTAGTGTGTAATGTAGAAAGAACAAGGTGCCCAGTCAAAGCAGCTTGTATAGCCAGCTGGGCAGTTTCTTTATCACGTATTTCACCAACCATTATTATATTTGGGTCTTGTCGTAAAATTGATCGCAAACCAGAAGCAAAGGTGTATCCTATCTCTGGCATTACTTGAGACTGATTTACATCTGGCATATGATACTCGACAGGATCTTCGAGAGTGACTATATTATTTTTTTCTTTATCAAGTTCATTCATAATAGAATAAAGGGTGGTGGTTTTACCAGAACCAGTAGGACCAGTCACTAGTATAAGACCGTATGGTTTTTGAATTGCTTCACGCAATAAAGATAGATTGGTTTTAGACATACTCAATTCATCTAATCCCCGCACCCCTCTTTCAGAGTCAAGTATACGTATTGCGGCTTTTTCACCATAATAACCAGGTAAAGTGGACACACGAAAATCTATCTTTTTACCATCTACACTTGTACTAAAAGCACCATCTTGTGGTTTACGTTTCTCGTCTAGACGCAACTTGGCAAGTATTTTTATACGCGCTATTACACCAGCATGCACATTCGATGGCAATGTAATGGTGGTGTGCAAAGAACCGTCTACGCGATAACGCACTTTTACCCTGTCTCCAACATGCTCTATATGAATATCAGATGCCCCTCCCTCAATAGCATTTCGCAAGATAACAGCTACAATTTTTATAACAGGAGCGTCTTCTACAAGTTTCTCGTCTTGCTTATTCACTGTTTTTAATTCTTGGCTCAAATCGTTAGTACTTTGCTCGTCCCCGCTATTTGGGGACTCGATCTGGCCTAGAGCTTGATCTACCTGGACAGTTACACCTTTGTAACTCTCCATTATTTTGACATAATCACTTTTTGTTATTAAAAAAATTTTAAATGGTATGCCAAGTTTTGCTGATATGAACTGCAGAGCATCTATACCTGCGATATTTTGTGGGTCTGTCACCCCAACCTCAAGCACTCCACCAGAAAAAGCAATCGGGGCAAAACCATAATGCTGAGCTGAATCTTCTGGGATATATTTTAAAATATCAAAAGAAATTTCCTGAGCAGAGATCCTTTTTACTGGCATATGAAAATACTCTCCTTTAGTAAAAAGAACTTGATCTTCTGTAACACCGAGTCCGTACAAAACAGCTTCTACATCACCGTTGTATTTTTCATCAGCAAGCATCTTTATATCCTTGATCTGATCTCTCTCTATTAGGCCTCTTTGTGCTAAATCATCTAAAAAACTCATAGGCAAAAATTAATTTTTATTTTTTGGTGCAGTAGCAGGAGTGGTGGATGGGTTTGAAGTATTGGTATTTGGATTTGGTGAGACAAGATCTGTCTGGTTTTGTGAAACTGGAGTATTTGATAATAAATAATCAGCTGCTTGTTGAGAAGAAATCATATTATCTTCACCGATAGGAGCAAATGGATTAGGGCGTCCTTCAGTACCATCTGGTACAAGTATGATGCTACTATCTTTCAAAGAATTGAAACTTTCTGTCTGAAGAACACTTGCATCTAAATTAATACTTTTAACGCTAAACAACAGACCTAGAAAATCTTGATTTAACTGAGAACTTTCTTTTTTGTCAGAAACAATTCCGTCAGTTTTTGTAGATTGTGTTGTGTTTGATACCAATGCAGCTTCTTTTGGTTTTTGCATGAAAAAAACATAGCCAACTACTAGTATTCCACCCAAGACGACAAATATTAATAAATTTTTTATTTTACTCCACATGTTAATTTTTCAACCAATAAGTTCTAATTTTGAATTTATATTTGTAGGGTTTTTGACTAGCAGACTTAATAGTATCAGTAGAACCAGAAGAAAACTGAACAGACACAATATCCACAACTCTTAGATTCTGCTCCAAATCTTTAGTGAAATTCACAAAATCATTGTAAGAACCCTCCGTAGAAAACTCTAAATCCCAAGAACCATATTCTTGATTTGTGTTTTTGGTTGTACCGGCCTGTCTGGTACCAGTCTTTGCTTCATCTTCTTTGGATATAACTTCATAATGCACGTCTTTGAGAACCATACCGTATGGTGAAGCAAGTTTTTCTATTTCAAGGATTAAACGAATATTGTCCACACTGTTTGGTATAAGTTTTTGGACTTTATCTAAATTTTCAGAACTAATGGAATTGAATTTTTGAGTTAGTTTATCTCTCTCTTCTTCCAAAGAACGAGAATTTAGGAGTGCTTCGTCATAACTCGCGACCTGAGCCTTGAGTGTATTTACTTCTTCATAAGCAGGTTTCACAAAACCAAAAAGACCTACAACAGATATAACTAAGGAAAAAATTGGAAAAATAATTCTAAACATTAGTTTGTTGATAAATCTTCACCTGGTAGTCCGACTGTACTACCATCTGCTGGATAAATAGTATTAATATCCAATACGGTCTCTTCTGTATATGCACCCCTATCTATATTTTCTTTGTAGCTAACCAGACTTTTGTTTACAGAAAAACCTAAATCAAAAAGAACATTGCCTCGAGCGTCAAGTGCTAAATTTGAAAAAACTGGGTCCAATATCTCAGTACGTTCACTAAATAAATCAGATTGCAAAGCAACACTGCGGTAACCGTTGGCTTCACCTGTCAGTTTTACAAAAACTACACCATTGTCTCTAAGTTCATATGCAAAACTGGTGTATCTTATGGTTTTCATTGTAGCCTCCTGTAGAATTTCAAAAATCGGCGATATAGATATGTGACTATCGAGTATTAGATTTGCAGCTTTTAACTGACGATCAAGGGTTTTTAATTCTGAAAGACGGCCAGGCTCAAAACGATTTTTTGCCAAATCAAGTGCCTTTTGTTTACTTGAAAGACTTTGATTTAAAGAATTTTTATATACATATAATCCTCCATAAGATACCAAAACAGTAAGTAATATCAAAATAGAAAGCACTATCAAAATACCCATAGGGCGACGAGCCTCAGTGCGTTCTGTTACTACAGGCTTCTTTGGTATAAAAGATGTTTGAAAATTTTGGTCCATACTCTATGGATTATTATAAAACAATTATTGTAATTTGCGCAGTGCTAAACCCACAGCGACAGCAAATTCTGGCCCAGTAGTCTCAAGCACCTTTTTCAAAAAATCAGGTGCCCTAACCTTACTAAAAGGATGACCAACTGAAACTGATGCACGGAAATTACTACTACCTACTTCCACCAAACCTTTCAAGAGTGCACCACCACCAGTAAATATAATTTTGCTGACAGTGCGTCCGTATTTCTTCTCGTATCCTAATAATACATTATTAGTCTCCGAAAAGATATAGTCTATGTGTGATCTTATAATCTGACTAATTTCTTTTTCAATAGGATTTTCAAAAAGTCCGAATTCTTTTTTCAATTCTTCTGCTTTTTCAAAATTCATACCCAGTGATTGAGCGATTGAGTTTGATATATCTGCTCCACCACGATTGATAGAGTGATAACTCTTAACCATGCCGAATTCTACTAAGGCAAGTTTGGTACGAGATGCACCAAAATCCATAAGCAAAACCGGGGAAAGCTCATGCTCGAAATTCGATCTCACTGAAGAGAATATCTCTACTTCAAAAAAATCAGCGTTTATTTTAGATTGAGACTCTACTGTGCGTAGTTTATTTACAGCTTCATTCTGTATAGCTACAGAGAGCACTTCTGTCTTATCATTTATAATCTGACGATCTGGATTATTTGCCTCCTCGAAAGAAGGTTCTTTGTGTGGTAATACAAAATAATCTAAACTCACTTCATCCATAGGCACTGGTATGTATTTACGCGCTTCAGTCTCCACCACAGACTTCATGTCATTGGCAACTACATTATTCGGTAAACTGATAGTGAAGATGAGACTGGATTGCACTGGTACAGCAATGGCACTGACAGATGTAGCGACAGCTGCCTGCTTTAAAACTTCGATCAATGCTTCACTTATTTTCTCTACAGGTAAGTTGGTCACCCGACCTATCTCTACTCCAGCATAGGGTCCAAGCGAAATAGCACCATATGTTTCTAGTGCTGCTTTGCCTTCTTTCTTTTTTATCTCAACAACTTTTATCGCTGAAGTGCCTATGTCTATACCCACCACACTCTCTTCTCCCCCGCCCAACACTCCTGCGCCAGTGCCAAAAATTTTACTGAAAATATTTACCATAAATGTTCACTGTATTCTATAATTATAACAAATGAATATTATTAATACTATACTTGATATTCTTTTCCCAGAAAGTTGCATCTCTTGCCGAAAAGGTGGATTACTCTTGTGCTCTAACTGTGTGCAGAAAATCAGACCCGCCGAACGAGAAAACCCTGAATGGATTTACTCGAGATACGACTATCGTGACCCGATTATCAAAAAAGCAATTTGGCTCATAAAGTATAGACACAAACGCAATCTGGCAGATTTCTTTGCTAGTACACTCTATGACATGTTACTAGAAGAAATGTCTGAGCGTTATACTTTTCGAGACTGGGTATCCCCAATCGTAATACCCATACCCTTGGCCCAAAAAAGATTGAGAGAAAGAGGCTTCAACCAGTCAGCACTCATCGCGAGAAAATTGGTAAAATTAGACACGACACAATCTCTCTCCTACACAGAGAGGATATTGATAAAACCCAAAGACACCACACATCAAGCCCGTATCAAAAACAGACAAGATAGACTGGAGAATATCAAAGGTAGTTTTAGTGTCATTCATCCAGAAAAAATCAAAGGGAGGACTGTCATACTGATAGATGATGTCACCACCACAGGTGCGACTCTAAGCGAAGCACGCAAAATCTTAAAGAAAGCAGGAGTAAAAACAGTAATAGCTTTTACTGTTGCTCACTAACCTCGTGAATTATTTCTGGTTCGGGTTCGATTTGTTTGGATTCGCTAGTATGGCGTGAGACGAACTTTTTCTCTACAGAGAATTCTCCTAAGAATTTGAGTAGATCGTCCTTGGCTTCTTTCTCCCCCATCTCGGATGGTTTTTCCAAGACACCTGTGACTGGTATGTTTTCCATAAAGCCTCGTATCTCGCCATCTGTGTATACCTGAATGCTGTATTTTTTGTGTTGCTCGGTAATCCGACACCAATTTAAGACTAGTTCTTTGTCGATGACTTTTTTATCATTACGCCCAAAGCCCCATTCACTATGTAAATACAAACGCAGTTCATCGATAGACCTCCCTGGCGCCATCCAACCTACGTGGAAAGGTCTGCGCCCGAGCGGCTTCTTGATACCGAGTTTGATTAAAAGATTTTCAAAAAAATTGCTGAATTTATTGTTTGATGTATTTTCTTCCATAGGTTCGAGTATAACATATTTGAAATATAAGCATCGGGCAAATTAAAGGCCCGAGGGATTAAGGTTCGGGCCTGTTGTTTTTTCTATCCTCTTGCCATTGCAAAAGAAAAGCGGTTGCCAACCCTAATATAATCAAGATTGGAAACAAAAATATATTATCCATGAACATTTGCAGTTTGGTCTAGGTATAGCATTAAATAGGAAAATAAAAAAGCATATCTATAACCCTGGATTGTTTTAGCCTTATTGCTCTAGAGCGGATGGGGTGGGATTCGAACCCACGGTTCTTTTTACGGAACGGCGGTTTAGTAAACCGCTGCCTTAAACCTCTCGGCCACCCATCCACAACACCCAATATACAACAATATAAATTTTTCACAAACACGAAACATGGAAAATATACATAAATATGTTACACTAACCACGTTTCATCTGGAGACGTGTCAGAGTGGTCTAACGTACCTCTGTGCGAAAGAGGCAGGGGCTTTAAAACCCCTCGAGGGTTCGAATCCC
>JACCDR010160118.1_pt1 | contig 21363 bp, 35 predicted proteins | sample 7446431 | NCBI WGS metagenome assembly JACCDR01 (sample SAMN15323443, study PRJNA562643) | freshwater metagenome | isolation source: river surface water | place: USA:Blue River Watershed | collected 2017-08-17 | reverse complement strand
GCACGACTTCTCCCCGAAGGTTCGGGTGCCCATCGTCCAAGGGTTGTTCTTCCAGGACACTCTCGCATGGGTCGCCGGACAGTCGGGAACGTTCAAGTCGTTCGTCACTGCCGATCTGGCCTTTCGGTACGGCACCGAAGACATGGACTACCACGGCATGCGCATGACACACGGACGGGCGCTGCTCGTCATCGCCGAAGGTGCCGCCGGGTACGCCGACCGCAAAACAGCCTGGGAAAAAGAACACGGCCGCGAAGTAAAAAACGTATCCATCTACCCAGGCGCACTTCAACTGGGCGACGTCCAGAAGGAAATGCCCGCCCTCCTGGCGTACCTCCGCCAGGAAAAGGAATCGGGCCGAGGATTCACCCTTATCGTTTTTGACACACAAGCCATGTGCACAGTCGGGATCGACGAGAACAAGTCGGAAATCAATCTCGTCATTAACGTGCTACACCGAATTCGACAGGAGACCGGTGCGTGCGTCCTCACCGTCCACCACTTCGGCAAGACGGCGAGTGCGGGAATGCGCGGCTCCTCCATGCTGTACGCCGCCGCCGACACTGTCTGCATCGTCAAAAGCAAGGATGACGCTCTCGATGTCATCCTCTCCACCTCGCAAGCGGATGAGGGAAAACAGAAGGATGCCCCGACACAGAAAGACTTCCTCGCCCTAGACCTGAAGGTGCACGACGTCGGGGAGGATTACTTCGGCGATCCGGTTACCTCGCTCGTGCCAGTGCAGACGGTCGGCGGATCCACCGACGTGCACGCGGACAGCCGGGAAGCTCCGTCGAAGCTGCCCTCGGTCACCGAGAAGCAACTCTTCTGGCTTCGAGTGATCGGGACCTTCTCCCACAACGGTGCGAAGCCGACCCAGATCCTGGAGCGACTGGACGATCTAGACGAGTACGAGATCGTTCCTCCGGCAGGAATGCAGTGGGGTCGCCAGACCCCCCGAAACCGGATGGAGAACCTGCAACAGAAGGGGCTCGTCGAGCTTCGCTCCGATGGGGTGTGGGTGATCTCCCCGACCGGGGTTGCGAGGGTCGCCCAGAGCATGATCGACAGGCACGAAAGACCCTTCAGAAAGCAGGGTTCCGATTTGGGTTCCGAACCTAACTTTCTACCGGGTTCGGAACCCAGTGGAACCTAGCGGAACCCAAATTGGAACCCTGCCTTGACCTGCATGAACCCAAATGGAACCCGAACTCGGTAACTGTTTGGAACCTAGGAACCCTACCCGAGGTGGCCCTTTAGGGCCCTCGGTGGGAAGGGTTCCACCAAATTTTCGGTTCACACGAAAGGATCACTGCCATGATCAACAAGATCCCCGAACTGGCTACCTGTCCCCGATGCGGGAGCTACGTGATCGCTGGGCGAACCTCCGGATACGACGTGGCCGTGAACACGACAACGCTCGACGCCCAGGGCCTCGCCCTCGCCCTGCTGGACGGAAGGCAGATCTACCGGCCTCGGTTCGGCGAGAGCGGCAACCTGGTCGGGCTCACGTGGATCAAGCCGGGCACCGAACCGCTGGACGAAACCATGCGGGCCGAGCACGAGTGCGGCTCAACGGTCGTCTACCGGCCTGTCACGCCCCCGAGCAAGGTCCTGGTACCTGAAACCCCTCCCAGGCCGTCTGCGGGGCGTACAGCCCGGTCCTCGGGCCCACAGACGGTGGACTGTTCTGTACCGAGTGCGGCGAGGCCCCGTTCTGAGGCCGTGTGCGAACTCTGCGAACAGGTCATTACCGCAGGTCAGAGCCTTGTCGCTGTCCAGCTGGGCGAACTCTACGTCTGGGCACAGCACTCGGACGCCTGCCCAATGTAATACAAAGCGCGGTACAAGAAACGGCTGTGCGGCCGTCTAAGCGCCATGAAGTCCTTGGCGACGGGAAAAGATACCAACCCGAGGGGTTCAGGGCGCCAGAGAGCCGCCCACGGGCCAGGAAGGGGCACGTGAAGTGAAAGAGAAGGTTCGGATCCATCGGAGAGCGAGTCGCTACGAGCTCACCGAAGCGGTCGCATCTCAGATGGGGAGATCATGACTAAAGCGCATCACGAACGAATCCAGGTCTACAGACTCGGCAACGGAATGTGGCACTGGGAATGCTCGTGCACCCACTGTCCGGCCGTTACCTACATGCAGCTCGGGACATTCCCCACCTGGTCGATGGCTGTAATTCAGGCCGATTACCACGGACGTTTCTACCACGCCCAGCCTATTTGCCGAGACTATCGACAAGCGGCATAAGGAAAACCCCCCGGACCGAAATCCGGGGGGTAATTCGAATTCAAATTCAGAGAACGCGGACGGTATTCCGAGAGACTCTTTCGTCCTGCCGGAGGACGTAAGCCACAGCGGCTTCCTCGGCCTCCCTCGGGGAGTAATTGGACACCCTTACATCCCACACCCCATAAGGTGTCTGCACTGCCAGACGGTATATCGTTTCGTTCATTTCACACTCTCCTGTAGTCGTCGTCGATATCGCGAGAAGTCCAATACTCGTCACAGCATTCGTCCGAACACAAGGGGACGTCGACGTCGGTCACCTCGGTCGGATCGAACTCGTCACCGCACACGGTGCACCACACGCTCACGACCACACCTCCTGCCGATAGAACACGGTCTTGCCGATGCAGATCACGTGGTCGGCCTCATGTACAGGTTCCAGCGTCTCCGAGTCGACGAACGAGCCACCCTTGAACGGGTCGTACACGGCGCGGCGCATGTTCTTCACCGTCGACTCGATGAACGGCAAGGAATCCAGGTCGGCCGAGCCCCGAGCCGTCACCTCGCCCACCACCCATGCGTGGACGTTGCGGACACCCTCCCGGATGCAGCGCTGCCTGCCGGACTCGTGGACCTTGAACGTGCACGACCTCATCGAAACGACGTTGTAGTAGCCGATGTGCTCACCGGGAGTCTTGACGGAGATCATGTCCCGGGCTCCGGAACGCAGACGGGGAAGATGCAGATGAACCCACGTGTTCATGATCAGAACTCCAGTTCGTTGCCGACAGCCAGGCAGTCAAGGCAAGAGGTGACGTGTTCGTAGATCTCGTCCAGATCGGGAGCCTCGCCCCCGTGACGGGCCTCATCAAGGAGCAGGAACAGCCCATCGCACGACTCGTCCAGGTGGGCGACCTGAAACCAGACCCACTCCTTTTCGAGCTCAGACCACGAGAACTCCAGATCCGAAGGAAGAGACACTCCGGCATAGCCCTGGCTGTCGACCGACAAGATCGCGCCCTGCTTCCTGAACAACGCGAACCACCCGAACGTACCGCCGTCACCCAGGTCGTCATCCTGGTCGTTCGTCATGGTGAGTTCGTACAGTTCCTCAGCCAGATCACAGGAGAACTTCTCTGACATGATCAACGCACCTCGATGTCGTCGTAACTGCACAGTTCCATGGTCGACCCGTCTTGGAAGACGATCGTGTACGCGTTCCGCATGCGGGACGGTTCGATGTCCGCGATGACCTTCCATCCGCCGGACCACACCTTTCGCCCGATCACGCTGTCTCGGCTACGCCAGATGTCGTGCGCCCTCATCATCTCGACCTTTCTAGTGTTAAACCTGAGGAGTGCCACGCCACGCGGACGGAAGACGCCTCATAGGAGGAGTCAGAGCAGACGCCAGAGTCCTCGCCATCGGGGCGTGAAGCACGAACCTACGGGCATCGTCCTCGCTGACGTCCATGAACTGCACCACCCGGGCCTTACCACCCTGGACGACCATCCCCCGGCCGACCTCGGCAGGAGCAGGCTGGTAGGGGCCCTCACCCAGCCACTTCCAGGCAGTGGACGAGTACTGAAGGAGAATCTTCAGATCGAAGTTCTCCACCACCTCGGAGCCACCCATCGCCCGGAACGTCGCCAACTGGGCCAGGCAGACGAACTGGACCTTCGCTGCACGACCCATGAACAAGCAGTCCATGAACGCGTCCATCGCCGTATACGACCCCTTGGGGAGTTTCTTGTCCAGAGATTTCAGCTGCGAAACCGTAGCGTTCATCTCCTCGAAGATCACCATGATCGGCGGACCGACCGGACAATCCTCCACAGCCCCATGGAACCGCTCGATCTTGTAGTTCCGCTTATGGACCTCCTTGCCCAGCTCCACCAACGCGTTCCCCACATCCGGGAGAGTCGACGCGTAGCGGGCATTGGGAGCAAGGTCCTTAGCCCAACGGTGAGAATGACGCTTCACATCCAAGAAGACCGCAGCCCCACCCCTGGCCATGTGCTGAGCCGCCAGCGAACGAGCAACCGTCGACTTACCAGAACCCGTACTCGACGAAACCAGGATGTGCGGCACCCGGCCCGTGTTCACCGGATCGAACTGCCCATCCACCCCCAGAAACGGGGACGGTGCATGCTGGACGAAAGGCCAAGCCTCACGGAACGAAAGAACATCCGGAAAGTGCGCTGCACCAGACGGGGAACCAACCCCCGCATACGGACCCTGAGAAAAGTCGCTGTCAAACATGGCAGTACCTCCTTTCTGCGCCCATCCCCCCGGAGTCGAACCGAGGTAAGACCATCGGATGGTGGACCGGTCTATGAGGGGGACCGGTAACCCCGTTACCGTGCACCAAGAGAGGAGTGGACACCCCCTCAGCCAAGCTTGGTCAGAACCTCGCCCAACCAGTTCTCGATCACCGACTGAACGTGATGCTGATGCTGGGTCGTGGTCTGTGAGTACTTGTGCATGGGCATCACCCAGCCTTCATCCGGGATGAACCAGCAAATCGGAGTCGAGTAGCTGTACACCGCGTACGTCGACCTCTCGAACGACTCGCGGTACTCGGACGGAAGAAGACCGAAACCTTGCAGATACTCGGACGCTGTCATCGCCGACGCTGAAGTGATCCACTTCCGGTCAACGAGGGCGTTCGCCCACTGATCCATGAACCGCTCGTAGGACTGACCTTTACGTTGACGACTCGCTAGTCTCATGACCCTCTCCTCTATCTGCCCGGTCAGGTCACACCTCAAACCTCTGACCTTGCAGGTTTAGCTATCTGTTAGCTACTCTGGCTCTTGGACCAAGCTTCGACCAAGATGATCAAAGAAGGGGCGAACATGCAGGTCACCACCGATGGCCGACCCTTCCTGATCAAAGATGCCGAAACTTACCGGACCGTAACTTACGGGACCGTAGGTTCGGGTACGCCCCGAATCGGACTGCCGGGGGCTCTTCTAGGGTTGCTGGATTACGTAAATCCGATCGGTGAATCGGACACCTTCGTTGCTTTCCATGGACCAGATGATTCGAACGGCCATGCGGGTTCCGATTTTGAATGCGCTTCGGTGTTCGGTGGCGTTCGGGTAGTACTCCTGGACGTACTGTCGCCAGTTGCGAACGAGGGTGAGTGCCTCATCGAACTGTTCGGTTACCCATGGGCCTTGGAGGCTGGTCGATCCGACGTTCGTTGCGACGTGAGTCTTGACGATCATCGCCTTGATCCTTTCGAGTGGGCCATGGACGACCACCAACTAGTAGCTGATGGGCGCCCAAAGCCTGTCGACTGGACCTCACGGACGGTACTGGACCCTCTTCACCAGCATTGCGACCTTGTCGATGTAGCCGTCGCTGTCGATGCTCATCGACTCGACGTAGCCCTTGCCGCTCTGGGCGACCATCGTGATGAGTTCCCGGGAGGGGCAGTTGGAGGTTCCGTGGACCCACTCACCTCGAACGCAGTGTTCGCACAGGGCCAGTTCGTTGACTTCTTCGTAGTCGATGGAGGTGTCCGAGTGGACTACGACTCCGTTGATCAGGCCGACGAACGAGTAGCGCTTGTCAAGGCTGACAGACATGGCAGTGTCTCCTACTTGGTGGGGCTTGCTTCGAGTACCGGGGAGGGGAGTCGAACCCCTCCTCAGACCATCCCGGTTAGTGGGTCACTTGTCGGTGTTCACTGTCTGGACGGTGGGTCCGTGGTTGGGGGTGGGTGTGGGTTCGGTGTTCGGGTTGCATGCCATCAGTGCGGCTATGGTGATCACGCTCATCACGATCATGCGGTCTCGCTGTGTCACTGTCCTCATCACCCTTCCTGTGTAGTCCTTCTCTCGTGGTCCTTGGTGTCTCTCTCTTGCTGTGTCTCTAGTATGTCATCCCTCAGGTGTGATGTGAAGGGTTCCTTGGCAAAGGAATGGCAAAGCATGGGTATGGGGGTGGGGGTGTAGCTATGCATGTGCAAGTGCAAGCTCTTTCCTTGCTTCTGCAAAGCTCCCTCAAGATCATCCCAGAGGGTCGGACGTTCCGATTTACAGCCGACACCAAATTTTGAAAAGGTAAGACCAGAGGTCACACTTTGTGTCCCTTTCGCGACCGACTTTGTTCGGTGCGGTTTTCGGTATCTGAACTGAACAACTTTGAGGTGTGTCATGGGTAGAAAGGCGAGGCGGGCCCGTAATTCGCGGGCGGACCGTCAGGAGCGCGCTGCACGGCACGAGATGAAGAGAAGGTTGCCGGGTGCGCCTCCTTCTGAGCGGGAGAGTGGCGGTAACCAGCGTCCGGGTCTGCCGACAGAAGGGCAGAACTAGGAATGGGCGCCACTTATCACTCGCTCGCTGTCGGGTTCACCGTTCTGGATTCGGAGCATCTGCCGGATGGCGTTGATCCGGACGACGTGGTCGAAGAGATGAACGAGGTCGTGGACCAGGCCGTTAGGGCTTGGTACGAGCTTCGAGGTAAGGAGTTTTTGGCCTGTGAGCCGGGATGAGCGGATCGAAGGCTATTACCACGAGTCGGCGTGGCATCTGGCCGAGCGTGTTGTGGATATCGAAGATGAGATCGAAGAGCTTCGGCACCGTTTGGAGGGGTTGGAGAAGTGAGGGAAATGGACACGGAGGGCACGGAGCTTGAGGTGAAGACGGCTCCGGAGAAGACGGTCGAAGAGACCGCGAAGCCGGTACGGGGGCATTTGGAGAAGGCGCCCATCAAGCACCGGCTTATCCGCGATCTGGCCTTGGGCGAGTTGAACGGTATCGAGCTGGCGGCCAAGTATCACTGCTCTCGGCCTGCTATTTCTATTTTCAAGCGTCGGCACGGTATCGAGATCGACCAGGTTCGCGAGGGGATCCTGGACGAGTATTCGGGCGTGTGGGTGGCGAAGAAGGTTGACCGGCTGAGGGCCTATCAGGACAAGGCGGAGCAGATGCTCGACGGGCGTTCGCCGAGGAACGCCGAGGTTCTGGTGACCATTTTGAAGGCGGTGGCCGAAGAGCTGGGCGATCTGCCGACAAGGTCCCAGGTGAACGTAACCAACCAGTCGGTCACTTATCAGGTGGTCGGGATAGATCCGGATTCGCTGCGATAGAAGGGGGACTGTCATGGGCATTGCAAAAGGGCAGAAGTGTCCGCCGGATTGTTCGTGTGGGCGCCACAGGCCTCACGCTCAAAGGTTGGCGGAAGCTAAAGAGGCCAGGGCTCGGAAGGCGGCGAAGAATGCGCCGGAGACGGAGAAGGACCGGAAGGCTAAGCGTATTTTGGAGAAGGTTGACGGGAAGAGACCTGACTCTTTCGCACCTGGCAAGCCTCGGGGTGTCGTTCACCGATATCAGCCTCATGGGACTTGCGTCGAGTTGTTCCGTTCCCGGGACAACGAGGTGTTGTTCGCTGGCCCTGCCGGTACAGGCAAGTCGAGAGCGTGCCTAGAGAAGCTGCATATGATGGCGCTTCTCAACCCTGGTATGCGTGGGCTCATTTGCCGCAAGACGCAAACGTCTCTTGGTAGCACTGCTCTGGTGACGTTCAAGGAGCATGCCGCAAAAGAGCACCTTGAAGCGGGGGAAATGAAGTGGTACGGAGGTTCTCCGCAGGAGGCTGCCGCGTACAAGTACAAGAACGGCTCGGTCATCGTCGTGGGCGGCATGGACAAAGCCATGAAGATCATGTCGTCTGAGTACGACGTCGTCTATGTCCAGGAGGCGACCGAGCTGACGGAGACCGACTGGGAGGCTATTACCACGCGTCTGCGTAACGGGAAGGTGTCGTTTCAGCAGCTGATGGCGGACGCCAACCCGGACGTGCCCACGCACTGGCTGAAGGTCCGGTGCGACACCGGTAAAACGAAGATGATCGAGTCTCGGCATGAGGACAACCCGGTCCTGTTCGAACCGAAGACGGGAAAGATCACCAAGGCTGGCGCGTCGTACATGGGGAAGCTGGACGCTCTTTCCGGGGTCCGATACATGCGACTGCGTAAGGGTGTGTGGTGCGCCGCCGAGGGACTCGTGTACGAAGAGTGGGACCCGGCGGTCAACCGGTACAAGAAGATCCTGCGTCCGCCGATTTCGTGGACCCGGTACATCACCGTCGACTTCGGCTACACCAACCCGATGGTCGTGCAGTTCTGGGCCGAAGATGAGGACGGGCGCCTGTACCTGTACAAGGAGCTGTACCAGACCAAGACGACCGTAGAGGACATGGCGCCGAAGATTGTGGAAGCCATGAACTTGAAGCACGAGCCTCGCCCTCGGATGATTATCTGCGATCACGACGCTGAAGGCCGGGCGACCCTTGAGAAGCATCTGGGCATGTCGACCAGGGCTGCCAAGAAGTCGGTTGAGGACGGTATCCAGGCGGTCAAGTCACGACTCAGGCCGAGCGAGGTGGATGGGCGCCCAAGGCTCTACCTGTGCGAGGACGCGCTGATTCACCGGGATAACGAGCTGTACGAAGCGAAAAAGCCGACGTGCACGCTTGAGGAGATTGTCGGTTACATCTGGGACCGGGGTACGGCAAAGGCTCAAATGGACGGTAAGCCGCCGAAGGAACAGCCCGTAAAAGAGCATGATCACGGAATGGATGCCCTCCGGTATATGATAGCTGAAAGGGACCTTAGGAGCAGGCCGCGTATCCGCTCCATTGCGTACTAGGAGGCGACCATGAAGTGTCAGACCGGATGCACCTGCAAAAGACATCTGGCCAAGGGGGTTAAGCGTGACCCCGAGATTGGCCGCAGGATCAGTGCTGCCAAAATGGGGCACGCCGTCAGCGAGGAGACTCGCAAAAAGATTGGTGACGCCGCCCGGGGCAGGGTGCACTCCCTGGAGAGCCGCGAGAAGCGCTCCGAGAGTCGTACACGGCACGGCCACAATAAGTCTCGGCGGGGCAAGCGTTCCGGCACCTATCGTTCCTGGGACGGTATGAAGCAGCGCTGCCTAAATCCAAAGGCGACCGGCTATAAGCGGTACGGCGGAGCCGGTGTAACGGTGGCTGAGTGTTGGCTCAAGTTCGAGAACTTCCTCGCTGACATGGGTGAGCGCCCTGACGGGACCACTCTGGACCGAATTGACTCAGCCAAGGGGTACGGGCCGGGGAACTGCCGCTGGGCGGACCGGTCGACGCAGAACCGGAACCGGCCGAACTTCAATCCCAATAAGCGAGGATCCTAATGGATGACCTGACACCCCTCCCCTATTGGAAACAGAGGGTTAACGCCGGTCGCGGAGCGTGGCGGAGAGGCAAGGCTGCAAGGGCGAAGGCTTACACAAGCCTTAAAGTTGTAGGTCAGAAGCTCTTGACTCTTGCCATTTCTGTGGTAGGGGCTATTCTGATCTCTATGGGGGCACACCAGATCTATGCCCCGTCCGGTTTTATCGTCGGGGGGATCCTCTGCTGGGTGCTCCTTTGGTCTGCCGAGAAGGACAAGGAGCGTAGATGAGCGTCTTCGGCAACATCGCTAGCACGTTCATGAACCGCTCCCCCGTCCCCCAGGCCCCCAAAACTTCTGGCGACTACGGCATCTTCACTATCCCTGGCTCCAGGCCGACCTCAGAGACGACCATGCGTCGCGGTCTGGAGCAGTACGGGGAAGTCGGCACCCTCTTCGGTATCGTGTCCCGGCTCGCCGAAATGACCGCCGAGCCGGAATGGCACCTCTACCGAAAGAACAAGGACGGTCGGCGCGTCTACCGCGAAGTGGAAACCCGTACCGAGGTGACCCGCCACGCGGCCATAGATCTCCTGACGAATCCGAATCCATTCATGGATCGTTACGAGTTCATGGAGACGCTCGACCAGCACTTTGAACTCGCCGGTGAATGCTGGGTCGTTGCTGCTTACGGAGCCATCAGGGCCGCCGGACCGCTTGAGCTGTGGCCGATGCGCCCCGACCGGGTTCGAATCGTTACCGACCCCTACGACGTGCTTACCGGTTATGTATACGTCGGTCCGGACGGCGAACAGGTTCCGCTGGAAAAGGACATCGTCATACAGGTGATGAAGCGGCCGAATCCGCTCGACATTTACCGTGGCCTGTCCCCCGTTCAGGCCCTGCGCCTCAAGCTGGACGCCAACGCCCTGGCCGCCGAATACAATCGGAACTTCTTCAAGAACAGCGCCGAGCCTGGCGGAATCATCGAAATCGAAGACCGACTCGATGACGACGAATTCCGTGAACTCGCAATGCGCTGGCGGGAGCAGCACCAGGGAGTGGCAAACGCCCATCGGGTAGCCATTCTGGAGCAGGGTAAGTGGGTCGACCGCAAGTACACGATGCGCGACATGATGTTCCCCGAGCTGAACGAAATGTCCCGTGAGGACATTCGCGAAGCTTTCGGCTATCCCAAGGGAATGACGGGCGCCACCGAAGATGTCAATAAGGCGGTGGCCGACGCCAACGAGCGGATGTTCGGTCGCTACCTGGTTCGCCCGCGCTTGAAGCGCATCAAGTCTTCGCTGAACAACTACCTGCTGCCCATGTTCGGCACCACCGGCGCCAATCTGGAATTCGACTACGACGACCCGGTACCCGAGGACCGCGAAGCCGACTCGCAGGATCGTATTACCAAGGCTCAGTCGTTGAAGCTTCTCGTGGAGGCTGGAGCTGACTGGGATGATGCTTGTGAAATCGTCGGCCTGCCGCAGATGAAGCAGGATGAGGCTAAGCGGCGAATGGCCTAAGAAGCTCACCAGCGGATGATTAACCCGCCCGAGCCGCGCGAATCCCAGGCGGGCGACCAGGGGTACAGGCCGAACCAGGAACCCGCAAAACCGAGCCCCGCAAGGGAGGCAAACAATGACGCCTGACCGCCTTCGGCGCCCTCTTGCGCGTAACGCTCAGGGGCGCACCGACTGGTACCGGATCAGCAACAAGGCAGGGCAGTCGCCCGAGCTGTACATCTATGACGAGATCGGCTACTTCGGCGACTCGGCAAAGGATCTGACGAACGCCCTGGCCGATATCGACTCGGACACTCTGACGGTTCACCTGAACAGCCCTGGTGGCGACATCTTTGACGGTCTGGCTATCTATCAGGCGCTGAGGGACCACAAGGCGAACGTCACCGTGAAGATCGACGGCCTTGCCGCTTCGATCGCCTCGGTGATCGCCATGGCCGGTGACACGATCGTCATGTCGCCCAAGGCGTCCTTCATGATTCACGACGGCTGGACGGTGGGTGTCGGCAATGCTGCCGAGCTCCGCAAGACGGCCGATTTGCTGGACAAGCAGTCCGACATTATTGCTTCGGTTTATGCGGACCGCTCTGCCCAGCCCGTAGATTTCTGGCGCGACCGCATGCGTGAAGAGACCTGGTACAACGCCCAAGAGGCACTGGACGCAGGTCTGGTCGATGAGGTTGAAGGCCAGAAGAAGGCGGTTGTGGACGAGCAGTTCGATCTGTCCGTCTTCGCCCATGCCGGTAGGGACAGTGCCCCCGCTCCGGTACTCAAGGCACAGGTCCCTGAGCCTGTCATAGAAGTTCCGGAACCGGTCGTCGAGACCGAGCCGGAAACCCCGAAGGCGGAGTTCCAGTGGGACTTCCGAGCCTTCCAGTCAGCCCTGAAGGAGGGACTGAAGTAATGGCAAAGATCGAGATCCCCACCAAGGCATCCGAGCTGGAAGAGCTTCTCGCCGATGGTGCCAAGGTTCAGAACCTGATGGCAGAGGGTCAGTTCAGCGACGTTGTCAAGGCGTATGCCAAGACGGTCGCCGACAAGGACACCGACCTCGCCGTCCAGGTCAAGGAAGAGACTCAGCGGATCCTCGCCGAGTATCTTCGGGAGAACGGCCAGGTTGAGGGCCTGAAGGCTCTGCGCGAGGGCGGTGTTGACGCGGTTGCCAAGTCGGGCCGTGACGCTGCCGTCTACAACCGCAAGGCCGTTGGCGCCAAGCTGGACGGGCAGTACGACAGCCTGTCCGACTACATGAAGACCATCTGGCACAACACCTACCGTGACGCTGACGTCTCCGCGCGTCTGGCCTCTCTGAAGAACGCCGCGTCTTCGGTTGAGGGTTCCGGTGGCGGGTTCCTGGTTCCCGAGGCGTTCCGTGCCGAGCTTCTCCAGCTCAGCCTGGAAGAGGGCGTTGTCCGCTCTCGCGCCCGGGTTATCCCGATGGACACTTCCCGCGTCCTGATCCCGACCGTCGACGAGACCTCTCACGCGTCCAACGTCTTCGGTGGCGTCCAGGCGTACTGGACCGAAGAGTCGGGCCAGATGACCGACGTCAACGCGTCGTTCAGCCGGGTCGCGCTTGAGGCGTGGAAGCTGACGGCGTTCTCGAACGTCCCGAACGAGCTGATCGCCGACTCCGCGATCTCGTTCGAGGCATACATGCGAGCGTCCTTCCCCCGAGCCCTGGCCTACTTCGAAGATGACGCCTTCGTTGACGGTAACGGTGTCGGTCAGCCGCTCGGGTTCCTCCGCGCTCAGGCCGCCGTGGTGGTCTCCGCCGAGTCCGGTCAGGCCGCCTCAACCATCGTCTGGGAGAACATCGTCAAGATGTACGCCCGCATGCTGCCGAGCTCGCTGAGCCGCGCAGTGTGGGTCATCTCCCCGGACACCTTCCCTGAGCTTGCCACGATGGCCCTCAGTGTCGGTACCGGCGGTTCGGCGATCTGGCTGAACAACGGCGTGGCTGGTCCGCCCATGACCATCCTCGGCCGCCCGGTCATCGTCTCCGAGAAGGTCAGCGCCCTGGGTACCGAGGGGGACATCTCCTTCGTGGACCTGGGCTACTACCTGATCGGTGACCGTCAGACCATGACGGTCGAGTCCAGCCCGCACTACCGCTTCCAGAACGGCGAGACGAGCTTCCGGTTCGTTTCGCGCGTCGACGGCCGCCCCTGGCTCCAGTCGGCTCTGACGCCCCGCAATGGTGGCGCCACTCTCAGCCCGTTTGTGAAGCTCGCAACTCGCAGCTGAGACCTCTAGGCCGCACCCCTTCGGCTCTTTCGGGAGCCGGGGGGAGTAGGCCGCACCTAAGTAGCCCGGCAGTAACGCCCCGGGCAGGAGAGAAGGAAAGAAAATGGCAACTGGTGCACGGGCGCTTGGCCGCCTGTTCAACATCAGCACGGGTGCTGTCCCGACAGATGCCGTCGCTGCCGCGATTACGGGTAACCGTGTTTCGCTGCGCGACGCCGGTGGTGTGACCTTCGTGGTCGTCTGCTCCGCCGGTTCTACGGACATTCTCGATGTGGACCTTCGCGAACACACCGCCGCCACCGGTGGTACCTCGCAGGACCTGGACATCATCACCCGGTATTACTACCAGGATGAAGCCACCCTTGACGGTGACGAGACCTGGACCGAGGGATCTCAGTCCGCCGCTTCCGAGATCACGAACATCGGCTCCGCTTCGGCGCAGCAGCTGGTCGTCATCGAGGTGGGCGCTGAGCAGCTTTCTGACGGCTTCAACTACGTGAGCCTGGACATCCCGGACCTCGGGACGAACGGCACGAAGTACTGCGCGATCCTCAACATCGTTCACGACCTTCACGTCCAGCGGAAGCCCGCAAACCTTGCCCACCTTCAGTCCGCCGGTGCGGCCTGATAACGGGAAGGATTCGTTCACATGTCTGTCATTCTCTCTGGTACTCAGCTCCGGGACATCGCTCTCGGCCGCCGTGCCACCAAGGCGACCGGAACTCTGGCTGCCTCAACGGTTCCGCTGTTCACCATCACCGGTCAGGTTCTCCTGACTTCGATGTACGGACTCGTGACCACGTCCATCACTGTCGCCAACTCGTACAAGCTCCAGCTCAACCCGACCACGGGTGACACGCAGGATCTGTGCGCGGCGACTGACATCGGCACCACCGACACTCTTGCCGGTGACATCCTCCAATTCGGCCTGGCGACCACCACGGCGCCGCCCAAGCTGATTTCTGTTGGTTACGGCACGGCCCGTCTCGACTCCGCTCTCACCACTGGGCAGATCGAGTCCGTGTCGGCCGGTACTGACGGCAACATCACTTGGTGCGTCACCTGGGTTCCGCTGAGCGACGGGGCTACTCTCGTCGCGGCCTGATTTCGGTTCACAAAGGGCCGTCGTTCTCCCAGGACGGCGGTCCTTTATGGTGTCCGGGGAGGGCAGATGAGTGAGGAAATGAACGCCCTGATCCTGGCGAAACTGACCACGATCGAGGCGGAGAACAGGGCCACTTTGGTGGCTGTGACACAGCTGCAAGAACAAGCGAAGGATATTGCTGACCATGAGGGTCGGATTCGTTCGCTGGAGCACTGGAAGTGGGGCCTCACGGGCTTGATCGCCTTTAGCTCCATGGCGGTTTCTGCTTGGACGGAACTAAAAGGGGGCCGTTGATGGCATGGGAGGGTCTTCTCTCCATCATTCGGGAGGCTCGGGATATCGCTCTTGCTGAGGAGTCCCGGGCCCCTGCGGCGTGCCCCGAGTGCGGTACGCCTCTGATCGACAACCCGAACGGCGGACTGTACTGCCCGTTCACAGATCACTACTTCTGGAATTGATCGCGCCGAGCTATCATGTTCCAAGGTTACAAGTCAATACTTTCCGTTTGACCGGGGGTTAGATTCCCTCACGTTCCCAGGAAGCAGGGGCAAGGCAGATGGGCGCAGTTTGGTACGCCTCCCGTGAGGAGGTGCAGTCAGCGCTGGACCCGAACCAGTCCGCGTACAGAAAAGATCAGGTCGATCGTGCCCTTGAGGCTGGTTCTCGGGCGGTTGACCAGCTGATTAACCGGCACAAGCACGGACTCGCGCCCACCCTTGCCACCAGGTATTTCAACTGGCCTGATGGGTCCTATACGCGCGCCCATCGCCTGTGGCTCGACGAGAACGAGTTGATTTCCGTCACTAGCCTTGTGGCGGGCGGTACGACCATCGCCTCCACCGATTACTTCCTGGAGCCGGTGAACTCAGGGCCGCCGTACACCTACATCGAAATCGACCAGGATTCGTCGGCCGCCTTCTCGTCCTCTGGGACTTCCCAGCGCGCTATCGCGATTACCGGATTGTGGGGCCACTCGAACGATTCCGTGTCGGCTGGAACTATCACCGAAGCGCTCGACTCCTCCGAGACCGGAGTGGATGTCAGCGACTCGAAGGCGATCGGCGTAGGCGACGTCATCAAGGTGGACGACGAACGGATGATCGTCACCGACAAGTCGACGATCGACACGACGCAGAACCTTCAGACCGATATGAGCCAGTCGATGGCCGATCGAACCGTGGACGTTACCAACGGTGCGGCTTTCGCTGTCGGCGAGGTGATCCAGCTTGATGCGGAGATGATGCGAATCGTCTCCATCACCGGCAACAACCTGACGGTTATCCGCGCCTGGGATGGTTCCCAGCTTCAGGCTCACACGGGCACCACGACCGATATCTACGCCTTCCGGACCCTGACGGTCCAGCGGGGCGCTCTGGGCACTACAGCGGCCTCTCACAGCTCCTCAGCGGCTATCACGAAGTGGGTCGTCCCGGTACTTGCGAAGGAACTATGTCTGGCCGAGGCGATCACCTATATGGAGCAGGAAGCGTCGGCCTACGGTCGGCGGACCGGGTCCGATGAGGCCGAGCGTGACGCGTCCGGAACCGAGGTGTTCAGCGGTCGCGGCCTGAACGACATTCGGCGCCAGGCCAAGGTGTTCTTCGGTCGCCGGTTCAGGAAGCGGGCCGTCTGATGGCTGGTATATCTTCGCAAACCCTGATCGACGACGTGGCCGACCACCTGCTGTCGACCGGCTATTTCGACTTCGTGAATCAGCACGAGCCGAAGACGGCGCCCAATCGCGGACTGACCGCCGCCGTGTGGATCGATGAAATCGAGCCGATCAGGTCCAGTGGCATGAACTCTACGACAGTCCGGGTTGCGTTCAACGCGCGCATCTACCAGAACTTCATCAAGCAGCCGCAGGACATGATTGATCCGGAAATGATGGATGCGGCTGACGCTTTCTTTTCTCGGGTCACCGGAGACTTCACTCTGGGCGGAGTCGCTCGGCAGGTCGATCTCCTGGGCGCTTATGGCAAGCCGCTGCTCGGTCAGTCTGGGTATATCAACATCGACAACAAGGTTTATCGGGTCTTCACCATGACGATCCCGGTGATCATCAATGACGCCTGGACTCAGGCCGATTAAGGGAGGATAGGTCATGGCTAAGCAGTCCGGGCTCGGCGACAACTTTTTCGTTGATCAGTACAACATTTCGGGTGACATCGCATCTCTTGACACGATCTCTGTCCCGATGAGCCCTCTAGTTTCCACCGGTATCGACAAGTCCGCCGTGGAGCGCCTGCCTGGGCATCGAGACGCCCACCTGGAGGGGACGTCGTTCTTCAACGACGCCACCAGCCAGGAACACGACGCCCTCAAGTCGCTGCCGACCACAGACCGGGTGTTCACCTATCTGCGTGGCACGACGCTCGGAAATCCGGCCTTCTCCATGGTCGCAAAGCAGATCGACTACAACGGAAACCGGGCTGACGACGGGTCGTTCACGTTCAAGTTCTCCGCTGACGCGAACGCCTACGGTGGCGACTGGGGCGTCCAGATGACCGCCGGTGTCCGTTCGGACTCGACTGCCACCAACGGCACTTCGGTGGACTTCGGTACCGGCTCTACGGCGTTTGGTCTCCAGATGTACGTCCACCTGCTGACATTCACCGGCACCTCGGTGACGATCACCCTTCAGGAATCGTCCGACAACGGCGCGGGTGACGCCTTTGCGGCAGTGACCGGTGCTACTACCGGCGCCCTGACAACCCCCCAGGCTATGCGCCTTGCAACGTCCCGGACTCAGACTGTTGAGCGGTACCTGCGCGTTGTCACTTCCGGCACATTCTCTGCGGCCACGTTCGTGGTCGTAGTGGAGCGCAACAACGCGTCGGCGGTGTACTAGTGGGCGGCCTGGATTCTCGCTTCTACCAGACCTTCCAGGTAAAGGCCCCGCTTGCCACGCACTGGGTGGAGCGCCCATGCGATGGCACGGGCGTGAACTGCAAGGCCGCCGAGTTCGGGTGGAAGATGGTTCTAGATCTGAAGACGGATTTGGGTCAGCAGCAGGCCCGCTACATCAAGTACCAGTCCGGCCGCAAGTACGAGATCGCCGACCAGAACAACGGAATGGTCACGCTTGTGTTTCCTGGCGGCCAGCCGTGTTTCGCAACCCACCGGGTGCGCATAGAACGCCCTGAGATCTTCGCCGTGAGAAGCGGGGACCGAAGGGGGAACCCTCTTGGGATCCGCCCGAGAGTACACACCAAAGCCGAGCACTGGGTTGAGGAATTCGCCGAAAATCAGAGCAGGCTTGCCGATATCCAAAAGAAAGGATGATCAATGGCGAAGGAGTCGGGCCTGGGCTGGACTACGCTGGAAGTTGACGATTCCAGCGGCACCCCCCGGGACATCAAGAACGATGTGACGAATTTCGAATTCGCTACACCTCGCGCCGTTCAGGACATTACCGGCGTCGACTAGTCCGCCATGGAGCGCCTTCTGCTCCTGGCCGACTTTTCCATCGACATGACCGGCGTCTTCAACGATGCTTCGAACCTGTCTCACGCGACACTGAAGACGGTGTCGTCGACGTCGGTCACTCGTTCAATCAACCTGGCCGTTTCGGGTCAGACCCTGTCGAACGAGTGTCTCGTCACCGACTACCAGCTGACGCGAGCCGACTCCGGTGAGCTGACCTGGAAGGCGCCTGCCGCTCTTCAGTCGGGCACTGCCCCCACTTGGAGCTGATGGGCGATGATCGGGTTCAACGTCACTACTCGCCGAACGGGCCGCTTCTGGTCTACGGCCAACTGGCGTGGAGTAATCCACCGCTGGGGTAATGACGTGCAGGAAGAGGGCGCCGAGTTCGCGTTGAGCCATGTTCGGCGCACGCATGCGACCCACTTCAAGCACCCGACCGGGTACTACCAGTCCCTGGTAAGGATCAGGAACGACGGACGCGGTCCTTATGTCGGCGACGACGGTCACGTGCCCTACGGCCCGTGGCTTGAAGGTGTCGAGAGCAGGAACAACACGACGCGATTCAGGGGGTATCACGCATTTCGCAATGCTGCTATCGCCCTGGATCGTCGTCTTGGCAGAATCGGGGAGCAGCTGATGGACCGGCGCTATCTCGACGATTTGGCCTGAGGAGGCTATTGCTATGGGGTACCGGAAAGTTCCCACGATCTACACCCTGAAGTTCGACAAGTACCCGGACCTTCAGGTTCGCCTGAAGGGGCTCCGTCTGGGCGCCATGCGTCGCCTGATTGCTCTCGGTGATAACGAGCTGAACTCTCACCTGGACGAGATTATCGGCATGCTGGCCGGAGCCGCTGTTTCGTGGAACCTGGAAGATGAAGATGGCCGGGAGATCCCGTTCAACGCCCAGAGCCTGGACGATATGGAGCTGGAATTCCTGATGGACATCTTCAACGCCTGGACCGACCAGCTCATGGGCGTGGACGACGACTTGGGAAAAGGCTCGAACTCTGGCGCAACTTCCCCGGTGCCGTTGCCGACGATGGAAGCGTTGTAACAAAACCACGAGAGCTGCAAGAGGCCGAGTTCGTAGTCAACCTCTGCAAGCTCTTTCACTGCCTCCCCTCCCAGCTGTACGAGGAGGATGCGGAAGTAATTCGACTCGTACAGATCTACCAGCAGGGACGAAAGGAAGAGGAGGGGTAACCGATGGCTAGTGTGCTGCATATTGCCGTACGCGTGCGGGATATGACCGCTCAGGGTTTGCGTTCTGTTCACCGGCAGATGCAGCGCGCCGAGCGCCGTATTCAGGGGATGTGGCGCCGAGCCGGGTCGGATGCGGGTAACGCGTTCAGTCAGGCTTTGAACGGATCCATTGGTTCGGCCCTGTCGGTGGTCGCCAGGAACCCGATTCTGGCGACCATTGCGGCGGCCATCGTTGCCGCTATCGGCGGGATCATCGGGGCTGGGCTGGCGGCAGCCATCGTCCTCGCCCTGGGTGGCGCTGTCGCCGGTATCGGTATCCTGCTGGCCGCCCAGTCCGAAGAGGTCAAGAAGAAGTGGGGCGCCTCCCTCAAGGAGGTTAAGCAGCTTTTCACTGACGCCGCCAAGCCGATGCTCCCGGTTATCGAGGAAGCCCGGAACAAGATGATGCGTCTGGCGAGGGACTGGGCGCCTCACTTCCAGGCGGCTTTGGCGTCCATGCAGGGGCCCATCTCTATTTTCATGGACTCCTTCGATCGCGGCCTTCGGCAGTTGATGCTGCGGGCTGGACCTTCGATCACCGAAGGTTTCAATACCTTCATGGTGGCGTTCGGGCCTCAGTTCGAGCACTTCATGCAGGGACTTGGCGACGCCCTGGGCGCTCTCGGCCGCACCGTCCGGGACAACTCGACCGAGATCGCCATCGCCTTCCGGATGATTCTCGGTCTGATAACGACGTGTATCGACGTCATCAACTTCCTTGCGAACGTGTGGGTCCGGGAATTCCACATGATGATCGCAGCTGTCGCGGGTGTTGTTGACGGAATCAAGATGCTGGTGGACGCCTGCTTCTCCGGCTTTGCGATGATCCTTACGGCCGCCGACAAGGGTCTGTCGTGGATTCCGGGAATCGGAAGTTCCATCACGGACGCCCGGCGCCAGTTCGACAACTTCAGAAACGGAGTGGTCAACGACCTGGATCAGACGGCCGACCGCATTCGAGGTGTCTCGGAGACCATCAAGCAGACCAACCAGCGCAACAAGCTGACTGCCGATATCTCCAACCTCGAATCGAAGGTCCGTCTCGCGAAGGCCCGCCTGAGGGAAACCAACAACGTCAAGGTGAAGGCCAAGATCCGGGCGGAGATTTCCGACCTGGTCGCGAAGGTGCGGGCGGCCAAGGTTCAGTTGGCGATGCTGCGAGACAAGGTCGTCAACGTCACCGTTCGAAACCTGTATGACTCTTCAGGCAACAGGACCCACAACCTGGGTAACGGCTCGGTCGGTCGCGCCATGGGTGGCGTTATCGGTGCGGCTACCGGCGGTGCGCGTTCCAGGTTCACCATGGTCGGTGAGCACGGCCCGGAACTGGTGAACCTTCCCGCCGGTTCCAGCGTGCGTTCCAATCCGGACACCAGGCGCCTGATGGCGGGTGCAGGTGGCGGTAGCGGAGAAGCTGTACCGATTATTATCCAGCTGGGCGATTACCAGATCGCTGAGCTTCTGGTGGACCCGTTCCGCCGTGTCGTATCCCGCCGTGGTGGCGTTGAGGCCACCTTCGGAAAGCTCTAAGGAGAAGCTGTGGCCCAGTTCAAGTGCTGGAACGCCGCCATGCCGACAACCGCGGCGCAGGCGTCTGTTACCACTGGCACGACGATCAAGACGATGCTCCAGATCGCCACGCCGTCCACTCGTTACATCACTCTGATTGCGTGGGGATTCTCGATCGACGACCCGCCGGGTGCCGACGCGGTGGTCGAACTCATTCAGACCGACGTCGCGGCCACTGTGACGGCTCACAGCGCGTCCGGAGTGCAGCCCCTGGACCCTGGGGCCCCGGCGTCCCTGATGACCCTTGGTACGTCCGCCACGGGCTTTACAGGCACCGCCGAGGGCACGCCTACCGCTACCCGGACCTTCGATGCGGTGTCGCTGTCGTCGGTCTCCGCCGAAGCCGCTGCGGGCATGATCTACAGCTACCAGTGGATGCCCGACGAGCGACCGATTGTCCCGATCTCCAAGTTCCTCCGGGTTCGCGCCACCACGCCCACCACGGCCGTGGACATGCGTTGCTGGGTCGTATGGGATGAGTGACGATGCCTAAGGCTGCCGTTGCAGCTCTCGCAGCCGGTTGGGAGACCCTGAAAAAGGGTGCCGCCCTCAGGAGGGCCCCCAACCGGCTCTGGAGTACGCCCATAACCAGGGGAACCGGAGACGTCCCAGACGGCCGTCCGGTGATGGTCGAAATCTTCCTGAACGGCACCTGGGTGAACGTGTCGGCGGGCGGCCACGTCCTGGCGTCCGACAGGGTCAACGTCACCAAGGGGCAGTCTTCCGAGGGTAGCGAGGCCACCGCTGGTCGATGCGACTTCACCCTGAAGAACAACGCCGCCAACTCGTGGGCGTTTTCCGCTGGAAATCCCGCCTCCCCTTACTGGTCGTATTTCGAGAGGGGT
>JACCDR010021475.1_pt1 | contig 21363 bp, 20 predicted proteins | sample 7446431 | NCBI WGS metagenome assembly JACCDR01 (sample SAMN15323443, study PRJNA562643) | freshwater metagenome | isolation source: river surface water | place: USA:Blue River Watershed | collected 2017-08-17 | reverse complement strand
GCGAAGGTTCAAAGCTTGATTGACACCCTCAGCCAAATGGCGCCCTTGGCTTTGGCTCAAACCAAGAAAAGCTTGAACGACATTGCTGCCGGTTTGTATAGCGAGCCCACGCTCAAAGAGCGTTCACGCCAATCGGTACATAGCCAAGACTTTGCCGAGGGTCGTGCTGCATTTGCCGAGCGACGCACGCCCAAATTCACCGGCAGGTAAACGCGAGATGCATAAAAAATGGGAGCCAAATGGCTCCCATTTTGTTTAGGCCTGCGTGCAGGCCAAGGCTGAAATTAAGCCTTCTTGGCGTAAGCCGAGCACCAGCCTTTGCCAGACACTTGCTTGCCAGCAAACAAGGGGCAACCGCCGGCTGCATCAGCAGGCTTGCCTTGGAACAAAGTGCAGTTGCTGCACTGTTGACCAGCGGCGTATTTAGGTTGCTTGGCCTTGTCCACTTTGGTGGCGTCAGCTTTGTAGCCCAAGCCAGCAGCTTGTGGGTCTTTTTCATCCACCATCGCTGCTTGTGCAGCAGTTGTTGCGAAGGCAGCAACGCCAGCAACAGAAATGGTTTGCATCATGAATACGCGACGGTTGGTAGGTTTGTTCATCAATGTCCCCTTGGGAAAGTTTGAAATTGGGCCAGAACATACTGGCAGGCTATATCTTAACGACAGACACGGCTCTGCGATTGATCAACATCAAATCAGAGGGTTTATCTGCATCTTGGCGCTATCCTTGGGGCATGAACGACATTGCCAACCTCCGCAAAAGCTACGAACGCGCTGAACTCAACGAATCAGCCTCTGCCGCAGACCCCATGCAGCAGTTTGACCAATGGCTGAAAGAAGCCATTGCCAGCGAAGTGCCCGAACCCAATGCCATGACCTTGGCCACCGTCAGCAGTGACTTGCGCCCTAGCACGCGTGTGGTGCTGATCAAAGGCTACGACGAGCGCGGCATTGTGTGGTTCACCAACTACAACAGCCGCAAAGGTCAGCAATTGGCGGGCAACCCGTTTGCCGCCTTGCAGTTCCACTGGGTGGAGCTAGAGCGCGTGGTGCGCATCGAAGGACGCGTAGAAAAAATCAGCGACGCTGAAAGTGACGACTACTTCCATAGCCGCCCACTCGACTCACGCATTGGCGCGTGGGCCAGCCCGCAAAGCCAAGTGATCGAAGGACGCGGCACCTTGGTGGCCAATGCCGCCAAATACGGCGCACAGTTTTTGCTGCAACCCCCTCGCCCGCCGCACTGGGGCGGCTATCGTTTGGTGCCCGAGCAGTGGGAGTTTTGGCAAGGCCGCAAGAGCCGTTTACATGACCGCTTGCGCTACCGCCAAGACCCCCAGCAAGCTTGGATTCGCGAGCGTCTAGCCCCTTAAAAACTCACCTGTGCACCGACCTTCAAGCTTCGCCCGGCAATGGGCGGTGCATAGGTGCCCATGGTCTGCGTCAACACCGAGGTCGATGAATACGCCAACTTATCGGTGATGTTGTCGAGCTTGGCAAACAACAGCCAATGCGTGGGGCCATAGGTGTGAGCGTGGTAGTTGATGCCCGCATGCCACAGCGTGTGGCCTGCCGTGGTAACACCACCATCGGGCACACGGTTTTGAGCCGCTGCATGCATGAAGCCAAAACGTGCACCCCACGCGTTGCGTGACCACACAGCATCAGCACCCACGCGCATGGGCGCAATGCGTGGCAAGTAGCTGTTGTGCGTCAAGTCTTTGGCCCGCACCACATCGGCACGTAACTCGAGGTCCATTGCGCCATGGGCTGCATTAGGTGACACCAAAGCCGATTGCCCACCGACCATGCGTAGCTTGGCCGTGGACTCGATGCCGTAGAAGCGGGCGCGGACGCCTTCAAATTGATAAAAAGGCAAAAAGTCTGGCGCGCCTGTGTCACCCCCTGTGGACTGCAGTGAGATGTAGTTCGAAAACTGCGAAGCAAATCCAGTGATGCCAAATTTATGCGGGCCTTGCTTCCACTCACCCCCCACATCCAACTGCGTGCCTTTTTCTAGCTTGAGAGTTGATTGGCCAATCTCATAGGTACCGGTTGCCGCATGCTCGCCATGTGCAAACAGCTCATAGTCTTTGGGTGCACGCTGACTGGCACTGAGGTTGGTGGTCAGCTCCCACCCGTTTTGGGCCTCGCCTTCGCGCAGGTTACGCACGGCACCCAAAGCGAAGTTGAAGGGGTTGAATTTTTTGGTTTGTGCCAAGTTGCCCTGATGATCTTCAAGCGACACCACCTCCACATTTTCAGCACGAGCCCCCGCACTCAGCTGCCCCCATGATGTTTGCAAAGCTTGGTAGGTAAACACACCTGTGCTACGCGAGCGCGAGGGTGGCAACAGCATGTTTGTGCCATCCGCAGCTTTTGCTTGCAAGTTGTTGCGCTCATGCTCTATGCCAACCGTGCCATCGAGCTGTATGCCATTGCTCAAACGCATAGCGCGCTGACGCGCTTCCAAACGGAAATCAAGGCCTGTGTTCTTGAATGTGGACTCAGGATTTCCATCCGCAAATTCGGTGTGTCGGTAGTTCGTGTTGCCTAGCTGAAACTTGACGTTTTCAAATGCCCCAACATCGCGCACCAAACCTTCCATCACATGATGGCGTCGTAACATGCCAATGCTCACGTTAGGTTCAGCCACTGTGCCGTATGTGCTGCGGTACTCGCTGGTCGACAAGCCTAAATAGCCACGGTCGAACAACAATGTGCCACCCACCGCGCCGCCTTTGCTGTCGCTGGCCGAGTTACACACACGGCGGCCATTCGAAGGGCCACCAACACCGCAATTCATGTCTTTAGGCACGCGCAGGTTTTGGGTGCTGCGATCAAACGCATCAACGTGCAACACCACTTTGTCATTGCCCGCCTCCACCATCGCACCGGTGCTGCGCTCGTCGGCTGCACCACCTGCGCGCACTTCGGCTTTGCCCATCACGCCACCTTTGGCGTCAAAGGTCCGGTCTCGCGCAATGCGGTTGTCAATCACGTTCACCACACCCCCGATCGCGCTGCCGCCATACAGCAGCGTGGCAGGGCCACGCAGCACTTCAATGCGCTCGGTGGTCAAAGGGTCAATCGGCACCGCGTGGTCGTTGCTCAGGCCGGACACATCCATGTTGGCACCACTGTTTTGCAAAATACGAATGCGGTCGCCTTCCATGCCACGAATGATGGGACGGCCTGCATTGGGACCGAATGAACTGTTGGCAATGCCAGGTAAGTTGTCTAGCGTTTCGCCCAAGGTGCTACCTAGGCGTTGGGTCAGTGCTGAGCCCGAGAGCAGCTGTGCAGGCACCAACACACCACCACCTTCTAAGTTGCGAGCGGTGATGGTCACCTCATCTAAGCGATGCACATCATCGGTGTGCGCTGTTTGCGCAAAGACGTTGCCAAGTGAGAGAGAAAAAAATGAATAAGCTGCAGCGGCCACGGCGCTGCGTTGAAAAGCGTGTGTCATTTGATAATCCTGCGGGGCGAATGCATCGCCCCCAATGTTTTGCAATGAGAAGTCAGCACACCAGCTTTAAGCTAGATGTGCTGATGAAGTGTTCAAAGCAAAGCAGCAGGTGGCCCTCGGGCCGCATAAAAGCGCTCAAATAGTGCAAAGCGCTCGCGTAGTTGAGCAGCTCCCCAAGTGGGCACAACAGAGACAACAGGCATCGCCCAGAACGCGACGTGCAGCAAGTCGGGACAGGTTTGGTCAAACAGTTGGCACTCCGCCGAATTGCTGTGATCGCCCCAAATACCAGCCAACAGGCTGACATCGTCTTTCATCACAACAGGCGTTGTGTGCGAGAACACACCCACACTTTGCTGCGCATGTGCCACACGATGCAACACGCCTACCGTTTGCACCAGGAGCAAAGCCGTCATCAAAACCATCAGTGCACGCTGCAAGCTGCGCAGAGCATCAGTCATGACGCACCTTGTCAGCAAAGGTCTGCACAAACTTCTGCACCTTAGGCGCCACCACAAAGGCGCAATAGCCTTGGTTGGGGTTGTGCTCAAAGTAGTCTTGGTGGTAGTCCTCGGCGGCCGAGTAGTTGGCCAAAGATTTCAGCTCAGTCACCACGCGTCCATTCAGTGCGACATTGACCTCATCCAACACCTGCTGGGCCACGAGGCGATCGGCTTCATCACTCAAGTAAATACCGCTGCGGTATTGCGTGCCCGCATCGTTACCTTGACGGTTCAAGGTCGTTGGATCATGAATGACAAAGAAGATCTCTAACAGCTCACGCAGACTGATCACACTGGGGTCGTACGTCAAACGCACTACCTCGTTATGCCCCGTGTCTCCCGCACACACTTGGCTGTAAGTGGGATTGGCGGTCTGGCCATTGCAATAGCCAGACTCCACATCCAACACACCCTTCACGCGCACAAACACCGCCTCCGTGCACCAAAAGCAGCCCCCGCCCAAGGTGATGACCTTGGAGAACTGGGAGGGCAGTGGTGGAGTCGTCATAAGGCCTTGATTCTATGATGATGGCTTGCGCCAAGGGGCAGACGAGTAACCCTTCTATCGACATACCCAATACACATGGAACCATTACTTTCGCTCAAGCCATTACTCACCTCGCTCGTGCTGCCTGCCACCAGTGGGTTGCTGTTGTTGTTTGCCCTGTTGCTTTGGGCTTGGCGCTGCCGCACACAGCGGCGATGGCCCATTGCCTGCGCAGCCACCGTCACATTCGTGATGTGGCTGCTAAGCTGCCAAGCGATTGCTATTTGGTTGTCCTTGCACCTGTTACCGCAAATCAGACCTGTCGATGCAGACGATGTGAAACGCGCACACGTACAAGCCATTGTGGTACTCGGCGGCGGCGTTGAAAACCAAGCCGTCGAATACGGTGGCCCCACTTTGTCACCCGATGCCATGTCGCGCCTGCTGTATGGCGTGCACCTATCGCGTAGCACGCAGTTGCCCTTGGCCTACAGCGGCGGCATTGGCTGGGCAGGCCTCAGTCATCAAACTTCTGAGGCTGAAGTAGCCAATCTCGCTCTGGCACGTCTTGGCTTACCCGCACTGAAATGGCAAGAACGCCAATCGCGTGACACACGTGAAAACGCTTTGCTCACAGCGGCTCTGCTCAAAAGCGATCACATCACTCACATTGCGTTGGTGACGCATGCTTGGCACATGCCACGCAGTGTGCGTCAGTTTGAAGCTGCAGGGCTGCAAGTCACCCCAGCCCCGATGGGGTTTATCCGTAGCGACGTCTCGCCATGGCTGCAATGGCTTCCCAGCGGTAAAGGGCTGCGCGACAGCGGCTGGGTCATCCGTGAATGGCTTGGGCTTTTGTTCACATAAGTGCACCAAAAGAATTAAGCTGGTACATTACTAACCAATCAGTCATTAACAGCTTATGATCTTTGACACGTCCACCAGCGCTACAGAACAAGCCCCAAAGCGGGAGCGTCGCAAAGAGGCTCGCCCAGGGGAGCTGGTCAAGGCCGCACGCGACTTGTTTGTTGAAAAAGGTTTTGCCGCCACCCGTGCAGATGAAGTGGCAGCGCGCGCTGGCGTATCCAAAGGCACTCTGTTTCTGTACTTTCAGAGCAAAGAAGATTTGTTCAAAGCGGTCATTACAGAAAACATCGCCAACTTGTTTCCAGCTTGGAACGAAGAATTCAAAGCCTTTGCAGGCAGCAATGCTGACATGTTGCACTACGCCATGGACTTGTGGTGGAACAACGTGGGCAACACGCCTGCCAGCGGGATTGTCAAACTCGTGTTCAGCGAAGCACAAAACTTTCCAGAGATCGCCGCCTTCTACCAACGCGAAGTGGTGGAGCCCGGCACGCACTTGCTGCAAAGCATCTTGCAGCGTGGTGTGAACAGCGGCGAGTTTTGCCCCATGGACACCAGCAAAAGTGTGTTCAGCATCATCTCCCCCATGATTTTTTTGATGATGTGGAAACACTCGATGGGCGCGTGCGCCGCTTCCGCCAACATTGTTGACCCCAAAGAATTTATCCACATGCACGTTGATTTACTCATCAACGGCGTACGTGCAAAGAACACCCTATGAAAAAAATCGCCCCCCGCTGGATCGTGATTGGTGTCATCGTGCTGGCCTTGGTGGCTGGTATTTGGCGTGCCATGAGCAACAAACGCGCGCAACAAGCAGCAGCCTCGGCACCGACCAGCACCATCACGCAAGTCGAACTGGCCAGCACCGATGTGATGACCGTCCAATCCCGCGACATCACCCAAGGTTTGCCCGTCTCGGGCACGGTCAAGGCGGTGAACTATGCCGTCATCAAAGCCCGTGTAGCAGGTGAACTCAAGGCCGTCTTGGCACGTGAAGGCGATGCGGTGAAGGCTGGCGATGTATTGGCCCGCATCGACCCCACCGAATACCAGCAGCGCTGGCAACAAGCCGCTGAAACAGCCAGTGCCGCCAAAGCCCAAATGGACATTGCCCAACGCGCGTGGGACAACAACAAAGCCTTGGTCGAACAAGGGTTCATCTCCAAAGCTGCAATGGACAACTCGGTGGCGTCTTACCAAGGCGCGGTGGCCAGCCACAAAGCCGCGATGGCAGGAGCCGATGTGGCGCGCAAAGCGCTCGACGACGCCACCTTGCGCGCGCCCTTTGCCGGCATCGTGTCTGGACGTGCAGCGCAAGTGGGTGAACGCGTAGGCATTGACGCCAAGATCATGGAGTTGGTGGACTTGAGCCAACTCGAAGTCGAAGTACCCCTGAGTCCCAGCGAATCCATGGATGTGCGCGTGGGCCAAGTGGCCAGTTTGCAAGTGGAAGACCGCCCCAACACCGTCATGGCCAAAGTCAAACGCATCAGCCCCAGCGCCCAAACCGGTAGCCGCAGTGTGTTGATTTATTTGGCCCTCGACAAAGCCGAGGGCTTACGCCACGGCTTGTTTGCCAAAGGCATTTTGGGCATGGGCAAAAGCCAAATGCTGGCTGTGCCTCTGTCAGCGGTGCGTACCGACCGCGCGCAACCCTATGTGCAAGTGGTGGAGCAAGTGGGCGAGCAACTGCAAGTGATGCACAAAACAGTCACGCTTGGCGTGCGTGGCATGGACTTGGCCCAGCCCGAATCTGAAACCATGGTGGGCGTGACCGGCGTGGCCGAAGGCAGCACGGTGCTCAAAAGCCACGTAGGTGCCCTGCGCGAAGGCATGGTGGTGAAGTACACCGCAGCCGGCGCAAACCAGGCTGCGTCGGCGGCCAGTGCAGCCCCTTAAGGCGAACAATTCAACATGTGGTTCACCCGCGTCAGCCTAAAAAACCCCGTCTTTGCGACGATGGTGATGCTCGCCTTTGTGGTGCTGGGTTTGTTCTCGTACCAACGCCTCAAGATTGACCAGTTCCCCAACATCGACTTTCCCGTGGTGGTGATCACCACCGAATACCCAGGCGCATCGCCTGAAATTGTGGAAAGCGAAGTCAGCAAAAAAATCGAAGAAGGCGTCAACTCAATTGCGGGCATCAGCGCCCTCACCTCACGCAGCTACGAAGGCATGTCGGTGGTGGTGATTGAGTTTCAACTCCACATCGATGGCCGCAAAGGCGCTGACGATGTGCGCGAAAAAGTCGCTGCCCTACGCCCCACCCTGCGCACCGAAGTCAAAGAGCCCAAGGTGTTGCGCTTTGACCCGTCTAGCCGTGCCATTTGGTCGCTGGCTGTGGTACCAGAAACGACACAAGGCGGCAAGCCACTCTCGGCGGTAGAGCTGACCAACTGGTCTGACCAAGTCTTGAAGAAGCGCCTTGAAAACGTGCGCGGCGTCGGCTCGGTGTCGTTGGTGGGCGGTACCAAACGCGAAATCAATTTGTATTTGAACCCGCAAGCCATGGAGTCGCTGGGCATCAGCGCTGACCAAGTGGTGAACGCGGTCAAAACCGAAACCCAAGACTTGCCCGTGGGGAGCTTGCGCTCATTGCAGCAAGACCGCGTGATTCAAATTCAAGGCCGCATGCTGCGCCCCGAAGACTTTGGCCAAATCATCGTGGCACGCAAAAACACCACACCGATTCGTTTGAACCAAGTGGCCACTGTCAATGACGGCGCGCAAGAGGTCGAGAGCTTGGCGCTGTACAACGGCCAACGCACGCTCTTGATGACCGTGCAAAAAGCGCAAGACGAGAACACGATTGACGTGATTGACGGCCTCAACAAAACCGTGGCCGAGATGAAAGCCCAGTTGCCCCCAGGCCTGCGCTTAGAGCAAGTGCAAGACGGCTCGCGCCCCATCCGTGTGGGTGTGGCCAACGTGCGTCAAACACTCATTGAGGGTGCGCTGTTGACGGTGTTGATCGTGTTCTTGTTCTTGAACTCATGGCGCTCCACCGTCATCACGGGCCTCACGCTGCCCATTGCCATCATCGGCACGTTTTTGTTCATGTACATCTTTGGCTTCACCATCAACATGATCACGCTCATGGCTTTGTCGCTGTGCGTGGGCTTGTTGATTGACGATGCCATCGTGGTGCGCGAAAACATCGTGCGCCATGTACAAATGGGCAAAACACCTTACCAAGCCGCCATGGACGGCACACAAGAAATTGGCTTGGCCGTGCTGGCCACCACGTTATCCATCGTGGCGGTGTTTTTGCCCATTGGTTTCATGGGCGGCATCATTGGCAAGTTCTTCCACGAGTTTGGCATCACCATCGTGGCGGCTGTGATGATCTCCATGTTCGTCAGCTTCACGCTTGACCCCATGTTGTCGTCCATCTGGCACGACCCCACCATCCATGCACATGGTCAACACGGGCGCAGCAACAGCTTTTATGACCGCACCATCGGCCCAGTGACAGCATGGTTTGAAACCACCACCGACAAGCTCATTGCGCTGTACCAACGCATTTTGAAATGGTCTCTCATTCACAAGCGCGCAACGGTTGGTTTGGCGGTGGGCACATTTGCGCTGAGCATTTTCATGGTCCCATTGCTGGGCACCGAGTTTGTGCCCAAGGCAGACTTTTCAGAAACCAGTGTCAGTTTTTACACGCCAGTGGGCTCATCACTCGAAGTGACCGAAACCAAAGCCAAACAGGTTGAAGCCATCATTCGCGAATTTCCAGAGGTGCGCTACACGCTGTCGACCATCAACACGGGTGCTGCCAACGGCAAGATTTACGCGAGCATCTATGTGCGCTTGGTGGACCGCAAAGACCGCAAGCGCAATGTCGACCAAATGTCGGCTGTTCTGCGCGAGCGCCTGCGTCAAGTGCCGGGCATCACCGTCACGCATGCGGGCTTGCTCGATGCGGTGGGCGGCAACAAACAAGTGGAGTTCTCGCTGCAAGGCACAGACCTGCGTGAGCTCGAACGCCTGACCACCCAAGTGATGGACAAAATTCGCAACGTGCCCGGCTTGGTGGATTTGGACTCCAGCGTCAAACCCAACAAACCAACCATTGAGGTGAAGGTTCAGCGCGAAGCAGCCAACGACCTTGGCCTCTCGCTTGGCACAATTGGCAATCAACTGCGCATCTTGGTGGCAGGCACCACCGTGACCAACTGGCGCGCCGCCGATGACCAAACCTACGACGTGAACGTGCGCTTGGCCCCCAACGCCCGCAACGCCACACAAGACCTTGAGCGCCTGCCCTTCACCATCGGCACCAACGCTGACGGCAGCCCCCGCGTCGCTCGCCTCAACCAAGTGGCACGTGTGGAAGAAGGCACAGGTCCTAACCAAATCAACCGCCGCGACTTGATGCGCGAAGTGGCCATCAATGCCAACGTGTACAACCGCTCCGCCGGTGAAGTGTCGGGTGACATTCGCAAAATCATGGACGGCATGCAACTGCCCCCCGGCTACCGCTACCAATTTGGCGGCTCCACCAAAAACATGGCCGAGTCGTTTGGCTATGCCATCTCAGCCTTGCTGTTGGCCATCGTGTTCATCTACATGATTCTGGCCAGTCAGTTCAAAAGCTTTTTGCAGCCCATGGCCCTGATGACCGCCCTGCCTCTGACCCTCATTGGTGTGGTGCTGGCCCTGCTGATGTTTGGCTCTAGTTTGTCGATGTTCTCCATCATTGGTGTCATCATGCTGATGGGCTTGGTCACCAAAAACGCCATTTTGTTGGTCGACTTTGCCATCCGCTCGCGTGAACCCCAAGAGCAGCCCGATGGCACCATCAAGCTCGGCCTGAGCCGCCACGAAGCTCTGCTCTTGGCCGCTGAAGTGCGTTTGCGCCCCATTTTGATGACCACATTGGCCATGATTTTTGGCATGGTGCCCTTGGCATTCGCCCTGTCTGAGGGCTCTGAACAGCGCGCCCCCATGGGCCAAGCCGTCATTGGTGGGGTGATTACCTCATCCCTGCTTACTTTAGTCGTCGTGCCCGTGGTGTACTGCTATTTGGACGATTTGGCCGAATGGCTAAAACGCAAATGGTCGTCAGGCTCTGACAGCCCCGCCCGTTAAAATTTTGCCCAGCTTTAACTGAACAATTTCGGAGTTTTGAGATGAATACCCAACAAGCCCGCTTCAACATGGTCGAACAACAAATCCGCCCTTGGCAGGTGCTCGACCCCCAAGTGCTGACCGTGTTGTCAAACGTGGCGCGCGAATTGTTTGTGCCACAGGCCTACCAAGCCATGGCCTACACCGATACCGAGATCCCCTTGGGCCACGGTCAGTTCATGGCACCTCCCCGTGTAGCCGCACGCTTGATGCACGACCTGCACCTGACTGGCACTGAAAAAGTTTTGGAAATCGGCACAGGCAGCGGCTACATGGCTGCTTTGTTGGCCGGCCGCGCCCAACGCGTGGTGAGCTTGGAAATCAACCCCGAGTTGGCCAGCAACGCCCGCAACAATTTGCAACGTGCAGGCATCACCAACGTGGATGTGCGCGTGGCCGACGGCAGCAACGGCGCTTCAGGCGATGCCCCGTTTGACGCCATCGTGCTAGGTGGTTCAGTGGCCGAAGTGCCCCAAGCCTTGCTGCAACAGCTGGCCATTGGTGGCCGCCTGTTGGCCATCGTGGGCCACGACCATGTCATGGCAGCCACCTTGTTCACACGCACAGCAGAAGCGGCGTGGGACAGCAAAGCCTTGTGGGACCACACAGCCCCACGTTTGCAAGGTTTTGCAGAGCCTACCCGCTTCAAGTTCTAAAAGCGCGGCATGATCGACCAAGTTCAACCCGCCCAGTTGCAAGACTGGATCGCATCACAAGCACCCAACGGTGCAGCCGTGGTGCTGGATGTGCGCGAAGCATGGGAAGTTCAAACCGCTTGCGTCACAGCGCAAGGCTTTGATTTGGTGAAGATTCCCATGCACCTCATCCCGCCTCGTTTGCAAGAGCTCAACCCCGAGCAACCCATTGCGGTGTTGTGTCACCACGGCGGGCGCAGCATGCAAGTGGCCGCGTTTTTGGTGCAGCAGGGCTTTAGCCATGTGGCCAACATCGCGGGCGGCATCCATGCTTGGTCTTCGCAAGTGGACAGCTCTGTGCCCACCTATTGATTTTTGAAAGAACTGAATGTCGCTCACTCGTACTGTGTTTCGTACCCTTCCACTCACCGCTGCGGTGATGTTGGCGTTTGCGTCAAATGCGCATGCCCAAAGCTTGGTGGAGATGTACGAAGCAGCGCGTGGGTATGACGCTGGTTTTATTTCGGCCAAGGCGCAATTTGAAGCGAACTTGGCACGTGCGAACCAAGCGCTGGGTGGCATCTTGCCCAACATTGCTGTATCAGTAAGTCATACCAAAACAGACTTTCAGCGCCAAAGCAGAGGCGACATCGCAAGAACACCTGTCACCGAACTCGAAACCAAAACCACTGCAGCCACACTGGTTCAGCCTATTTATCGCCCAGCCGCATGGGCAACTTACCGACAAGGTGGACGCCAGTTGCAACAAGCGGCTGCGCAATACGAGGCAGCCGAACATGATCTGCTGATTCGTGTTTCACAGGCTTACTTTGATGTACTTACCAGCGAAGACAACTTTGAGCTGGTGCAAACCCAAAAGAAGGCCGTGAGCGAACAGCTGGCCTCGGCTCAACGCAACTTTGAAGTCGGCACAGCCACCATCACTGGCGTGCGTGATGCACAAGCTCGCTTCGATTTGGCCAGCGCTCAAGCCATTGCCGCTGAAAACGATTTACGCACCAAGCGCTTAGCGCTCAATATGGTGGTGGGTTTGAGCGATGCCAAGCCCAAACGCCTAGCAAAAAACACCGATTTGGTGACGCCTCCTAAAGATGATGTGAACGTTTGGGTGAGTCAAGCACAAGCCAGCAGCCCTGCTGTGCGCCAAGCCCAATTGGCCGTCGAAATAGCTGATTTAGAAATGGATAAAGCGACGGCCGTGCACAAGCCAACACTGGATGCTCAGATGACGTATGGGCGAACCGAAAACTTGAATGGCGTTTTGCTGGGAGCAAGTACCACGCCTACTACCCCCTTAACGACATGGAACCCCACGGTCGGTCTCGTCTTGAACGTACCCTTGTTCACAGGTTTCAGTGGTGTCTACAAAGTCAAAGAAGCCATTGCATTGAAAGACAAAGCACAGTCTGATTTAGAAAACGCACGTCGTGCAACCGAACAAGCCACGCGCAACACCTACTTTGGTCTGATCGCAGGTCTGAGCCAAGTCAAAGCCTACGAAGCGGCTGAGGCATCAAGCCAAAGCGCTTTAGACGCCAACAAATTGGGTTACTCAGTGGGCGTGAACATCAACATCGACGTGCTGAATTCGCAAAGCCAGCTCTACCAAACCAAGCGCGATTTGGCCAAAGCGCGTTACGACGTGTTGGTGACCAACTTGAAGTTGCGCCAAGCCGCTGGCACGTTGACGCCTGCAGACTTGCAGCCGATCAACGACTTGCTGGCACCTTAATTGGTTTTCAAATAAGGCAGCAACGCCTGTGTGGTTCGCTGCGCCGCACCACGGTGCGCTTGTGAAAATGCCATGCACGCTTGTACGTGTGCATTTTCGTCAGGCCCCGACTTCACCATTTGCAAAGCGGTGGTCACGGCGTGTGACATATCTTCCACACGCAAAGCAGCCCCTGCTTCTTCAGCGAGTTGGGCTGCCTCTGCAAAGTTAAAGGTATGTGGCCCCATGATGACGGGGCAGCCACACGCGGTGGATTCAATCAAATTTTGCCCACCTAAAGGTGCAAAGCTACCGCCTAGCAAGGCTGCATCTGACAAGCCGTAATACAGCGCCATTTCACCCAAGGAGTCGCCTAACCAAATGGTGTTGTCCTCATCTTGCGGGCCTGCGACTGGTCCGTCAGCCCATTGACTGCGGCGCGACACTTTCCAGCCTCGTGCTTCAATCAAAGCAGCCACTTCATCAAAGCGTTGGGGGTGACGCGGCACGACCAACCAATGCACAGCATGAAGATGGTCTTGCTGATCAAGCGGCGCATCTTTGAGGGCTTGCAGTGTGTCCAACCACATGGCCTCTTCGCCCTCGCGTGAGCTGGTGAACAGCACCACGGGCCGCTTGAGTTTTTGCTTCCAGACCAAAGCGATGGCCAACTGCGTGGCGTCGGGCTTGGCATCAAATTTCAAGTTACCCAACACACCATCCACCTTGGCTCCCAAGGTTTGCAAGCGTTCAGCATCAGCCACCGTTTGGGCCAGAACTGCAGACAGTCCTAGGTACGCAGGCCGTGACAACCACGACAGGCGCTGTGCTTGGTGCATGCTCTTTTCGCTCATGCGTGCATTGACCAGCACCAGCGGCACATGCGCCTTGTTACATTGCGCCACCCAGTTGGGCCACAGCTCGGTTTCTAAGATGATGCCCACACGCGGTTTGAACTGTGTCAAAAAGCGTTTTACAGCGGCTGGCGTGTCCCACGGTTGCCACACTTGCACATCGCCTTCTTGCAACAAGCCAACCCCTTGCGCACGCCCAGTGGCTGTGCCGTGTGTGAGCAAGATGCGAATACCAGGCTGCGCAGCACGCAGGGCTTGCAGCAATACCGCTGCAGCGCGTGTTTCACCCAAAGACACGGCATGCACCCACACGTAGCCGCCTTCAGTAGGGACTTGTGTGTAATGACCAAAGCGTTCTTCTATCGCGTGCAAATAGCCCACTTCTTCACGCCCACGGCGTTGCAGTTTGCGGCGCAACAAAGGCTGCAAGGCCCACATGGCCGCATTGTAAATTTGCAGCATCACGGCGTTGAGCCCTCTGCCAGCAAGCATGCTTGCCATGCATCCCACACGGCATCCACGCTGGGCGTGGGGCAATCGATCACGCAGCGTTGACGCATCAAACCTTCAGGGCCTGTACGCCAAGCAGTGTCAAAGTTGTAAATCTGAACATGGGGCAAATCCAGCGCCACAGCAATATGGCTCAAACCACTGTCCACACCGATCACGCCCGCACACTGCGCCATCTCAGTGGTGAGTTGGTCCAGTGACAAACGGGGCCACACCACAGCGCCCGGCAGCATCTCGGCCATGGCAACACTGCGCAAACGTTCAGCCTCACTGCCATGCGGCAGTGCCACGTCAAAGCCTTGTTGTTTCAAACGTGTGCCCAAATCATGCCAGTGCGACAAAGGCCATTCTTTGTCGGCACGCGATGTGCCATGCACCAAAGCCACCAAGGGCTTGCGTTGGACGGCAGCTTGACCCAAACCATAGTTCAAATGTGTGGGCACGTCATAGCCCAAGGCTTTGGCGCACAGCACACGACCACGCTCAACCGCGTGGATGTGGGGTGTGATGGGTAAAGCCACATCAGCCACCCAACGTGTGGGACGTTCGTAACCCGAACCGTCGGTTCGGTTGGCCAAGGCATAGCGCTTACCGCCTTTGGCTTTGCGCGCCAGCCATGCCACCAAGGCTGACTTGGTCAGGCCTTGTAGATCCAAGATGACGTCATACGCCTCTTGCTGCAAATCGGCTTTGAAGACTTGCCACTCGGCGCGTGTTTGGGCGCGAGTATTCGCTTTGAAAAAATCTTTGCGCCAGCGGCGTAGGTCACAAGGAATCACACGGTGTACAGCCGTGCATCGCGCGGCCAGAGGTGCAAAGCCACGTTCCACCACCCAGTCGATCTGGGCATTGGGATACGCCGCTTGAATGTCCATCACCGCAGGCATGGCATGCACCACGTCGCCCAGCGACGAGAGCTTGACGATCAGCACCTTCAAGGGTGCTTGTCGGTCATGCAAAGCGAGGCTCAATGCGCGGCCTCTTGAAACTTCGCATCGGGCTTGACGCGACGCAACAGCGCCAGCATGTCATGCTCAATGCGGTCCAGCGCAGCTTGGGTTTGGCCCTCAAAACGCAAGACCAGTACAGGCGTGGTGTTAGAGGCGCGAATCAAACCAAAGCCATCGGCCCAGTCAATGCGCAAGCCGTCAATCACACAAGCCTCTGGCTTGAACTCGGGCGAAGGCAAGGCTTCGCTAGACACGATGTGTTGCAACTCTGCGCTCAAACGATGAGGTTCGCCCTCAGCGCAACCCACGTTGAGTTCGGGGGTGGAAAAGCTTGTGGGCAAGGCATTGAGCACAGCGTTCGCATCGGGGCTGCGGCTGACGATTTCAAGCAAGCGGCAACCGGCATAGGTGCCATCGTCAAAACCAAACCAACGCTCTTTGAAAAAGATGTGGCCGCTCATCTCGCCGCCCAACGGTGAATCGACTTCTTTCATCTTGGCTTTGATGAGCGAGTGACCTGTTTTGAACATCAAGGCTTGGCCGCCCGCTTCGCGAATAGCAGGGGCTAAGCGTTGCGAGCACTTGACGTCAAACACAATCGCACCGCCGGGCACGCGTGAGAGCACGTCTTGTGCAAACAAGGTCATTTGGCGGTCGGGATAAATGGTTTCGCCCTGCTTGGTGACGATGCCCAAGCGGTCGCCGTCGCCGTCAAAGGCCAAGCCGAGTTCGGCGTCGGTGGTCTTCAAGGCGTGAATCACATCATTCAAGTTTTCAGGTTTGCTGGGGTCGGGATGGTGGTTGGGGAAGTTGCCATCCACCTCGCTGAAGAGTTCCGTCACTTCACAGCCCAAAGCGCGAAAGATGGCAGGCGCTGTGGCACCGGCAATGCCGTTGCCACAATCAACCACCACTTTCATGGGGCGGCTCAAGCGCACATCGCCCACGATGCGGGCCACGTAGTCGGCCGTCACATCGACCTGCTTGATGCTGCCGCCTGCTTTGAGCGTCCAGCTCTCGGCCTCCATGATGTGGCGCAAACCTTGAATTTCGTCGCCGTAAATGGCGCGACCGCCGAGGACCATTTTGAAACCGTTGTAGTCCTTGGGGTTGTGACTGCCCGTGACCTGAATGCCGCTCTGACAAAGCGTACTGGCCGCAAAGTACAGCATGGGGGTGGTGACCGCGCCCACATCGATCACCTGTACACCTGCAGCGACCAAGCCACGCATCAACGCTTCGACCAATGATGGGCCGCTCAAGCGGCCATCGCGCCCAACAGCCACGGTGGTTTCACCACATGCAGCGGCATGTGTGCCAAAGGCTTTGCCGAGGGCTTCGGCGACTTGGACATTGAGGGTAGAGGGCACGACACCGCGGATGTCGTAGGCTTTGAAGATAGAGGCGTTCACTTGCATAGTGATCAGATTGTAGAGAGCCCAACCCCGCTTTCTTGGGCCTACTATGATGATCCAACATCAGCCTCTAAACCCACTGCACATGCCAGCTAAGCCCTTGCCTCGCATCTTCCAGAGCCACACCAACTCGCCCTTAGGCGATGTGTTGCTAGCCGCTAGCGAACAAGGCTTGGCAGGCGTGTGGTTTGTGCATGGTCAAGCGCACATGCCTGACAGCCGACAGTGGACGACCGATGAAGCACATCCCACCTTGAGGGCGACGGCAGCACAACTGCGTGAGTACTTTGACGGCCAACGCCAGAACTTCGATCTGCCGCTGCAACCCGCTTGGGGCACACCGTTTCAACGTGCCGTGTGGCAAGCCTTACAGCGCATCCCCTATGGCCGCACCAGCACCTATGGCGACATTGCACGCAACATTGGCAACCCCAAAGCCGTGCGTGCCGTGGGTGCAGCCATTGGGCAAAACCCACACAGCATCATCGTGCCCTGCCATCGCGTGACGGGGGCCAACGGATCGCTCACAGGTTTTGCGGGGGGCTTAGACCGTAAACAGCATTTGCTGCACCACGAGGCCACGCACGCATGACCGATCGTCATTTGCATTGGCGCGAGTGGGTGCCCGACTTTGTGCTGCTGGCCGTGCTGTGGGGTTCGTCGTTTTTGTTCATGCGTGAAGGGGCCCATGAATTTGGCCCCTTCCCCACATCGTGGGTACGCGTCACCTTTGCAGCACTCATGCTCACGCCCGTGTTGGTGTGGCGCAGAGAAGTGCCAGTGCTCGTTGCGCATTGGCGTCAAGCCATGTCAGCCGGCGTGCTCAATGCAGGCATTCCGTTTGCCTGCTATGCCTATGCGCTGATGCACATCAACACAGGTCTGACCTCTATCTTGAATGCCACGACACCTTTGTTTGGCGCAGTCATCGCTTGGTTTTGGTTAGGCGATAAGCTCAATGCCACACGCGCCTTAGGTTTAGCGATGGGTTTTACAGGTGTGGTGCTGTTGGCCAGCGATGTGCCGGGCGGTATCTCGTTCAAGGAAGGCGGCTCAGGGCTGGCTGTAGCCGCTTGTTTGGTGGCCACGTTTTGCTATGGGATTTCGGGCAGCTTCACCAAACGCTATTTGCAAAACGTGCCCTCTTTGGTCACCACCACTGGCAGCTTGTGGGGTGCTAGCTTAGGGTTGGGCATTCCGGCCTTGCTCACATGGCCCGACACGACCCCCAGTTTGCATGCATGGGCAGCACTGGGCATCGCTGGGTTGATGTGCACGGCCTTGGCCTATGTGCTGTTCTTTCGGTTGATGACCCGCACAGGCCCAGCACGCGCCATGACGGTCACTTACCTCATTCCTGTCTTCGCCAATTTACTGGGGGTGATCTTTTTGGATGAAGTTGTCACCCATTGGATGATGGGCTGCGCCGCAGTCATCGTGGCGGGAACGGCTTTGGCCTCGGGTTTAGTCGGTCGAAAATAAACAACCACGGTGCACACAAGCCTGTTACATTAGTTGATCGCTTTAGTCGACTTCTAGCACGCTACCTCTACCTAGCGCGTGCCAGCCCCTTAGCAAAGGGGCGTTTTAAGTAAATTCCCACTTCTTCGCGTATTTCCAACCGGTGCAAGCAGCACTGTGTTTTGTCGTTCTATTTTTTAAGATTTTTATGATTTCAGCTCACCATTCTCAACATACCTCCATCACGCTTGGCAAATACCGCATCGCCGCCTGCCCACGCGCCTTACCCAGCGGGCGTTTTGCAGCGCAAGTGTCGGTTGCCAGCGGGCAAGGCAGCGCAAGCACTGCACGCATCATGTGCTTCATCGATGACTTTGCCACCCACGATGATGCGACTCAATACGCCTTGGCCCAAGGCATGGACTGGGTCAACGGCATCACGCCAACGCATTGATCCAGCATTACTTATCAAAAAACAACGCAAGTCTTTACATAACTTAGCGATCGCAATACAGACACAAAGAGACGCAAGGCTTACACTTCTACAAACATGTAACTGATGACATGTTGAAAGACGCCCATGCGCAATCTCCACGCAGATCAACCGCTAGTCACTGACGAAGAGCTCAACGCACTCAGGGGCGAGGATTTGCCTGTTGTTTCCAACACAGATGCGTGGTTTAAGTACCGCAATTTATTTTTGCTGGTCGTGGTGATATCCCAAGTGATCAAGCTGCTGTTCTTCTCACACTTGGCCATTGGCAACTTTGAAATAGGCAAACTCGACCCAATGGCGTTTGAACGCTACCTCGTATTTCGAGCCTGCTTTGTACTCACCATCAGTGCGATTTACCTCTTTAGCTATTTGAAAAATTGGTACTTTGACAAAGTCTCACTGCTCTATGTCGGCATCGCCCTCACGGCCTTGGTTATGGACTATTTCAATGCCTATGTATACCTGAGCGAATCCCCTATGCAGTGGATGACTGGTTTGATTGCCTTGCGGTTTTTGGCAGTCGGCTGTCTGCTGCTGAACGCCCTCAATGCCAAAAGAGCGCCAGCCATGCCTCGCCACTTGTGGTCCTGATGATCGGGACGTAAAAAAGGCCTTGGAACTCAAGTTCCGAGGCCTTTTTGTTTGGCTCAGCACTCAGCTGAGCCGAGAGATCAGCAGGGCTTAGTAACCGCCGCGACCGCCACCACCGTAACCGCCTGAACGATCACCGCCGCCGTAGCCGCCACCGCCTGAACGATCGCCACCACCGTAGCCGCCGCCACCTGAACGTGGAGGACGCGGCTCCATGGGGCGCGCCTCGTTCACAGTGATGCTACGACCACCCAGTGATTGACCATTCATGCCTTCGATCGCAGCTTGTGCTTCGGCATCGCTACCCATTTCGACGAAGCCGAAACCTTTTGAGCGACCTGTGTCGCGCTCCATCATGACTTTGGCACTGGTGACAGAACCGAATTCACCGAAAGATTGCTCGAGGTCGCCATCGCGAACCGTGTATGGCAGATTGCCGACGTAAAGTTTATTGCCCATGAGGACTCCTTGAATACATAAAAAAAGCGATGGGGTCCCGAAAGCACAACAAACCGAAAAGTAACGCCGTAACGCGCGAAACTGACCTATCACCAAAATAGCACTGGGTGTTTTAAGTCTAGCGCTGAAGCATTATGCGCTTCTTTTTAACGTTTCAAATATAAAAGGAACTTTTATTCGAACGTCGAGTTATTAAATGTGGTTTATACAAAGAAAAAAGCCTAAGTAGCAAACTACTTAGGCTTCTTATTTGGCGGAGTGGACGGGACTCGAACCCGCGACCCCCGGCGTGACAGGCCGGTATTCTAACCAACTGAACTACCACTCCTGGTAGCTGTAACTTTTGCTTAGTTGCTATCGCAACCAAAGCCAAGTGCTACAAAACTTGGCGACCCTACGGGGATTCGAACCCCGGTACTCACCGTGAAAGGGTGATGTCCTAGGCCTCTAGACGATAGGGTCATAACCTGGACTGTTTCTGACGAAACTTCTCGACATTTGGTGGAGGTAAGCGGGATCGAACCGCTGACCTCTTGCATGCCATGCAAGCGCTCTCCCAGCTGAGCTATACCCCCGTTGGGTGTCGAGAACAATAGTATATCAAGAATTTCAGCGTTTGGTCAAACGGGCTAAAACTTTTTCTTTTCCACACAGGAAAAGTACAGCGTCCACCGACGGTGTTTGGGGCGTGCCCATCACCAACACACGCACAGGCATGGCGAGTTGCGGCATTTTCAAACCCTGCTCTGCCAACACCTCTTTAAACGCAGCGCTCACGCTGGCTGTGCTCCACTCTGCCAATGCGCCAAGCTTCGCAGCCAACGCATCGAGGGCGGGGAGCACGGCAGGCGTGATGTGTTTGGCCACGTCCTCGGCGTTGGGGGTGACGTCCTTGTAAAAGGCAGTGGCCCAATCAGCCAGCACCAACAAGGTATCGCAGCGGTCTTTGAACAAGCCACAAATTGCAGGTAAGCGTTCATCAGCGGTGATGCCGCGCTTGGCCAACTCAGCACTCACCAAAGGTGCAAGCGCATCATCGGCCATGGCCTTGAGGTGCTGGGCGTTCACCCATTTAAGCTTGGCTTCGTCAAACTGGGCAGCGCTGCGGCCCAAGTGGTCGAGGTTGAACCACTCTAAAAATTGGGCGCGACTGAAGATTTCATCATCACCGTGGCTCCAACCCAAACGTGCGAGGTAATTGACCATCGCATCGGGCAAGTAGCCTTCGTCGCGGTATTGCGTCACGGCTTTGGCGCCGTTGCGCTTGCTCATCTTTTCACCTTGCTCATTCAAAACGGTTGGCAAGTGGGCATACACCGGCGGCTCTTTGCCGAGGGCTTTGAAGATGTTGATTTGACGCGGCGTGTTGTTGACGTGGTCATCACCACGGATGACGTGAGTGATGGCCATGTCCATGTCGTCCACCACCACGCAGAAATTGTAGGTGGGGGTACCGTCGGGGCGGGCAATGACCAAGTCATCCAGCTCGTCATTGCTGATTTCAATGCGGCCTTTGACTTTATCTTCCCACACGACCGAGCCACCCTGCGGGTTTTTAAAGCGAAGCACAGGCTTCACACCTTCTGGGATGGCGGGCAAGGTCTTGCCTGGCTCGGGACGCCAAGTGCCGTTGTAGCGTGGCTTTTCTTTATTAGCCATTTGCTGTTCGCGCAGAGCGTCGAGCTCTTCCATGCTCATGTAGCAGGGGTACACGTGACCGGCAGCCTTGAGCTCTTCCAACACGGCCTTGTAGCGGTCCATGCGTTGCATTTGGTAGAACGGACCTTCGTCGT
>JACCDR011165198.1_pt1 | contig 21379 bp, 23 predicted proteins | sample 7446431 | NCBI WGS metagenome assembly JACCDR01 (sample SAMN15323443, study PRJNA562643) | freshwater metagenome | isolation source: river surface water | place: USA:Blue River Watershed | collected 2017-08-17 | reverse complement strand
CTCAAAGCCAACCGCGATGCCAGCATGGACCGCACCAGTTTTGCCACCATGCCCATCGTCAAAGTCAGCGCCCGCCGCATGGGCGCGGGCAAGGGCGAGCGCTGGGACTACGAGCCCGGCAGCAAGCTGCCCGTCGGCCCCGGTGATGATGTCGATTACCTGCGCGCGCCGCCCCTCGATCAAGGCACCATCCTCGACAGCAAGGAGATCCGCAGCGACGCCGCCAACATGCTGGGCCTGCACAACACCGATCTGCCGCCGGCCAAGCTGCAAATGCACCAGCAATGGACCGTCACGAATGCCCTGCTGGAGCATCGCGAGGTGCTGCTGCGCATCCTGGGCATGGATCAGCAATACATGGAGCCCCTGCACGTCTCCCGCGTGCTTGGCGAAGGGCCGCTGCCCTTCCAGGTCACCCGCGAAGAAATCTCCGGCAGCTATGATTTCGTGCTCGAATTCGACGTGAAGAGCCTGGACATGGAATACCTGCAAAAGCGCTGGTCAGCGCTGAAGGACGCCTTCAGCATCCCCGGCGTGGCCGGACAACTCCCCACCGTGCCCGTCGTGAGCTGGCTGCTCAACAACATCGACCCCGGCCTGAGCGACATGGTGACCGGCACACTGAAGGAACGCACCGCCGACCAGGCCGAGGAGGAAAAGGCCGCCATCTCCATGATGCTCAACGGCATCGAGCCCCAAGTGACCGAAAGCATGGACGCCGCCGTGCGCCTGCAAACCGACCAGCAGCAAATCCAGACCAACCCCGTCGTGGCCCAAGCCTACGCCCAGGGCGGCCACTTCACCCAGTTCATGAACGCCCGCGTCGCCGCCTGGCAGCAGCAGATCCAGCAACGCACCGTCAATGCGCAGACGGGCAGGACGGGATTCAAGCCGGTGATGGAGTGAACGATTAAGCTCATGGACACATCCACGCCCACCGTAAACGCCAGCACTCTACGTCCCGCCGTGGATGTGTTCCATGCAGCGCATGGTTGTGGCGGTTTGCATTGGGCGCAGATCATGGCGCGAGATGTGAAGAAGAAACTGATGGTGATGCCGTCCAATAACTCTAGCGCCATCGTTCATTATTGGGCAGGCCGCTACAATGGGCGCATTGGCTGGCTCGTCGGTCCGTCCGCGATGAAGAAGACAAAACTCCGCCCTTGGATGCCGTTCGCGCTCGACAATGACGCTTTCGCGAGTTGGACGACTGGCAGGCCGTGGGACGAAACGGCATGGCTGGCAATGCTCGGCAACGTGAGGGCGCAGGGACTGTCTCCGCGCTGGGCGCTTGTGCCTGACGTGGTGGCAGATCGTGAGGCCACGCTGGCAAAATGGAAGCAATACGCCCCCGTAGCAGCTCGCTACGGCTGGCCCTTGGCAATCGCAGTTCAAGACGGCATGACGCCTGCTGACATCCCGGCAAATGCAGAAGTGATTTTCATCGGTGGCACCACCGAATGGAAATGGCGATCACTGCCGATGTGGGCGCGGACAGGTGCCCGCGTTCATGTTGGGCGGGTGAATGAAGTCGAAAGGCTTCACATCTGCGAACGCTGGCGCGTTGAATCAGTCGATGGCACCGGCTGGATGCAAGGCACCGAAAATGGCAGACAAGCAAAAGCGCTTGACCAATGGCTCGCAGGCAAGGCGCTACCACTCCGCGAGCTAGGACTCGCTGCATGAGCCACAACGACAATTAACCAGAACCATTTTCCACATAGTCACCCCAAAACCCGAAACCTTATGCCCGCTCCATCCACCCCCCTGATTGAAACCTGTCTTGAATCCGGCGCGATGACGCAGGAGCAGATTGAAACCGCATTGAAAGGCACGCGGCACTGGCCGGCCACGCTGGCTTTTGTGTCGCTGATCGAGGCGTATCTGGCGGATGCCGCCAAGGAGGCGGAGGTGCGCGGGCAAGATCCGCGCATTCGAGATGAATGCTGCGGCGCCCGTCGCTGGTTGAAGGAACTGCGCCAGGAAATGAAGGAACTGGCCACGGAAGTGCCCGATGACGAAGACAAGCAGCCCTGAACAAATCCAAGCCCGGCCTCACCGCCGGGCTTTTTCATGCCTGCGTGCCGGGAAAATGCAGGTGAACACGGTTGAACAAAGGCGGACGCGGGAGAACGCGGCGGGCAGGGCATTGTCGGCGGCGCGGCGGTGTGGTGCAGTGGGCTTTGTGCGCAGGGCGCATGCATCAATATGGCAAAAACACACCATGCGGAACCAAATGCCGAGGCACCTACGGGCGCCGCGGGGATCGCCTCCGCAGGCGGTCGCGGTGAGGAGGCTGACGAAACGAGCCTTCAGGGAAACGTCGATGCCAGCGGCGGCAACATCTTTGACATCCTGGGCGGCAACACGGTTGCAGCGCAGATGAACGCGATGGCACAAGCCGAGGGACTGCCGACGGGACCGGCGACGAAGCGGGCAACCGCCAAGCCGCAGCAGACAGCATCCGCCAAACCGAAACGCCCGGTGCAAGCCGAGGCCGACGCGGAGGACGAAAACGACGAAGATTCATTGACCCAAAACGAGCAGGAGGAAACTGGTGCCGCTGATGGCCCGATCCTGCCCGAAGACGATGATTCCGAAGACGATGAGACCACCGCCGAGGACGACGCCGCAAGCACGGACGACGGGGAGGAAGGAGACGCTGACACCACCACTCAAGAGCTGAAGCGCAAAGCGCAGGCCCTCGAAAAGGACAACTTCAAAAACCGCGAGAAGCTGCGCGAGGTCCGCGCCGCCCTCGAAGCCAAGGAGGCCCGAATCAAGGAGCTGGAGCAGCAGGCGCAGAGCGGTGCCACGACGGTGAACGGTTTGCCCGCAGGCTTTGAACAAGTCCGCACCCAGGCAGACATCGACACCATCACCGCCCGCTACGAGCAGGCCCTGGAGTGGGCGGAGGACAATGAGGACGGCTACACCGGCAAAGACGCGCAAGGCAACGAGGTCGAATGGACCGCGCAGCAAGTGCGTGAATACCGCCGGAACATCGCCCGCCTGGCCAAGAACGCCGCGAAAGCGCGCGAACTCATCCAGCAGCGGGAGCAAAAGCGCAGTCAGGCCACGGAGCAGGCGCGGAAGAAATATCCGTTTGTGCTCGATCCGGCCAGCGCCCGCCAGTCCCTCGTGCAGGAGATCGAAAAGGAGTTTGAAGAGATCAAAACCAGCCCCGCGCGGGATCTGCTCATCGGCAGGCTTGTCGTGGCGAAGTTGATCGAATCCGGCGAATACGAGATCACCCGCAAGTCCAAAGCACGGCCCGCCCCCGAGGCGGCCCGCAAAGTGTCAGCAGCCGCTCCCTCTTCCCCGTCGCCTGTGCGGAAAGCCCCGCCGCGTGCGCCCGCCGCTGAGCAAGGAGAGGACTGGGCCATGAGCCTGGCCCGCGCCTCCATGCCACAGGCCGCGTGAACGGAACGGCGGTGATGTCACCAGAACGCAACACCCAACATCACCACCTTTATGCCCGCAACATTTGAACGCACGCAAGTCGGCCGCCGCGAAGACCTCGCTGACGCCATCTACAACATCGACGCGAAGGACTACCCTTTGCTCTCCGCCATCCCGAAAGGAAAGAAACTCGTCCGCACCCGCTTTGACTGGCAGGTGGACGCCTACGACGCCCCGAACACCGATGGTGTCGTGGATGGTGCCGACGTGAGCACCTACGAGGACGCCGCCGAAAACCGCGCCGTGCTTTACGCGCAGGTGCAGAAAGTCCGCCGCACACCCATGGTCACCGAAATGGCCGAGGATGTCAGCGACGTGGCCGGTGTCGTCTCCGAGATGGCCGCCGCTATCAAGAAGAAGACCGTCGAGAGCAAGCGCGATGTCGAAGCCGTGCTCGGCTCCGACAACGAAAGCCAGACCGACAACGGCACCGTGCCCTACAAGACACGCGGCCTGGGCAAGTGGATTCAGGCCACGGCGCAGACGCATTTGCCTGTGGATGCCGATTTCCGCACGCCTTCCGCCAGCATCGACACCACGGCCCTGGCCAGCGTCACCCGCGAAGTGGTCAACAACGTGATGAAGAGCCAATACGGCCAGACTGGCAAGCGCATGACCTACATGCTCGTGTGCGGCACCAGCCTGAAGGCGCGCTTCACCGCCATGGTCGGCTACCAGCCCACCGTCTCCAACTTCACCGCCATCCTCCGCAGCACGCGCGGCACGGAGACGAAGTATCAGGACAACATCGAGTCCTTCACCGGCGACTTCGGCACCTATGATCTGGTTCTGAGCAACTGGCTGAACTGGAACAACACCACCAAGGTGGCCGATGCCCGCCGCGGCTACGCGCTCGATATGTCCATGCTCGAGCTGCGCATGAACAAGGACTGGAAATACAAGACCCTTCCTGACCTCGATGGCGGCCCGCGTGGTGTCATCTCGGCCATCTTCGGCCTGTGCGTCAAGAACCCGCTCGGCCTCGCCAAGTTCGCCGCGTCGGCAGACAGCTAATCATCATCACGGCGGCGGGTGCTGAGCCCGCCGCCTTTCCCCACCCTCATCTCCATCTCATCTCAATTTTTTGAAAGGACAATATTATGGCTGATCAAGCAGTAACCCTCTCCACCGCCACCAGTGCCAGCAATGGCATTCGGATCGACGTTCTCCCCGCCGAAACCAAGCGCCAGACGGGCTTCACGCACCGTTTCCGCATCCCCTTCGACATCATCAACACGTCCACCTGGACCACGCAGGGAGACACCGTGACGGTGACTCTCGGCGCCACGCCCGCGAAATTCATCGTGGACAAGGCAGCCGTGAACATCTCCACCGCCTTTGCCACCACTGGCACGCTGACCATCCAGGTCGGCACCGATGGTGACCCGGACAACTTCATTGACGCGCAGGACGCGAAGACCGCCGCCGTGCTCATCGGTGCCAGCGGTGCCGTGCCTGTCACGGAGGCCGGCACGATCGGTGTGGCCAGTGACGTGCTCGTGGCCCGCTTTACCACGCAAGGCAGCACCGGAGCCCCGGCGGACATCACCGCCGGTGTGGCTGAGATCTTCCTCAGCATCATCGACCTGGCCGATCTCCTGTAATCCACGCCAATCACCGCGCCGGACCTGTAATCCGGCGCGGCTTCATGGCCCTCTCTTTGGGCACTTCCTGTCAGGTCACTGCCCTCTTGGTTGGTTGCGCGGTGGCCTGGCAGGGGAGCCCGGAGCCGGGCGCTCACGACTCACGTTTCCCCACTCCTCATGTTCGACAGCGAAGAATTCATGGCAGAATTGATGGCCCAAGGCGGACCCGCTTTGGCCAGCGCTGTCGAGCGTGAATTCCGCACCGGCTGGGAGCTCACCCGCCACATGGCGGAACAGCGTGAACGCGCCCGCAGCCAGACGCCCCATGCCCGCAGCGGCGGCGTGGAAGGTCTGGGCCGCGTGGAAATGAGCATTTCACCCGAATCCTATTTCTACTGGCTGAACAAAGGCCGCGTGGAAATGGGCTGCCAAAACGTGTGGGCGGAGGATGAATTCCGCCGCGACTACCTGAAGGACAACAGCCAGGCCGCCGTGAAATACCAAAGCCTGAACCCGACCAGCGGCTGGACGCCGCAGCGCGATGAACCTGTCATCATCCCGGCAGGAAAATACACGGTTTTGCCGCACATGCACGAACGGGCCAAGGTTAATTACGCAACCATTGAACGCCAAGAAACGGGGGTGGTGTCTTGAGGACGATCCCCTTTGTTACCCTGCGCAACGGCTGCTTCACCGATCTGGGCCGCAGCGGCGAGACGGACACCACCGTGCTGGCGGATGTCACCAGCCTCATCAACCAGGCGCTCGATTACGCCTATCCCTGGCAGATGCGCGGCTGGCCGGAACTGGTGAAAGCCAGCAGTGAAACGATCACCAGCCAGATCATCGACCGCGATGCCGTGGGCAGCGGTCTCTTTGGCGTGATCCGCGTGCTGCGCGTGACGCGCAACCATCCGCACACCGCCACCGATCCCGAGCCGCTGGAGTATCAGGAGACCGCCGCCGGCATCGTCATCCAGGACAGCGCGCCGCCCGCTACCGCCTGGGTCGAGCACATCGAGGCCCCGCCCATGTTCGACAGCACCGCCTGGGCCACCGCCACCGCCTACATCGTGGGCGATGTGCGCGTGAATGGCGTGAACGCCTACTACTGCGCCACCGCGCACACCAGCGGCACCTTTGCCACCGATCTGGCGGCGGAGAAATGGGTGGCGCTGACCTTCCCCGCCTTCCTGCAAACGCCCGTGCGCGCCGCCGTGGTGGCCGCCATGAAAGGCGCGGGCGCGCAATCTCAAACCCAGCTCACGCTGCTGCAAAACCATCTGGAACGCCATCTCTCCAGCGTGGCCCTGCGCTACGAGCAGCAACGCTAAACCTTTCTACCTCACGTCATGAACACGATTCAAATTTCTGACCTTCAAAGCGCCGCAGCGCCCAGCAATGCCGCCATTGGCACAGCTGACGAAACTGTTTTCACCCTTGCCAAGGGTGAAGTGGGTTTCATTCAAAATCTCGACACCGATCCGCTGGCCGTAAAACTGGGAGCCAGTGCTGCCACAAACAGTTTTCACATGATCCTCCAGGCCGGCGCTGCCGCCAACGATGGCAAAGGCGGTTTCACCTACATTACCGATTATGTCGGTGCTGTCAGCGTCAAGGCCATGACAGGCACCGCCAGCTACATCGCCTGGAAGCGTGTCATCGGCTGAGTTTTTGACCTTTGTTTCACCATGGCTTTTGTGCATTCACCCAGTCGCATCATCAATCCGCTGGCGCGTGAGCGCCGGTTTGGGTTTGGCAGCGGCGTTGGGAGTGCGGCCGCTTTTGCGGGGCCGCTGGATGCGTATGCAACGCCGGTGGCGGCGTGGAGTCTTTACCGGCGGTTGCGGTCCAGCTACACGGGGCCGCTGATCCGGCTGCGCAAGGCGAGCGGCGGTGAGAGTGATTTCAGCTATGTGGATGCGACGGGGATCATCGACACGGCAGCCATCACCACCTGGGCCGGTGGCAGCGGTATGTTCCTGGTGACAGAATACGACCAGAGCGGCAACGGCCGTGACCGCACGCAGGCCACGGCGGGCACGCAGCCGGCGTTCACCCTGACGGGCGGGCCGGCCAGTGGCATTCCAAAAATCGACGGCTCGGACGGCGCGAAGTATGTGCAGACGGCGGGCGGCCTCGGTTACGCCAGCAACGATTTCACTTGGCTGGTGGTCGGCTCTCCGGTGAACAATTTCCGCTCGAACCTGTGGGCACGCAATGCGGCGGGATCACGCGGGGACTTCCTGGGCATTCACGCTGGCACCACGCTGAACGCCATCCGCATCAACGGCTCTTACACTTTCGTCACCGGAACATCGACCGGCTGGCGCGTGCAAACGTGCAAGCGGGCAACGAATTCAATCCGCTTTTGCGCGGATGCGGCCGGTGCCACGGGCTCAAACAGCACGGCGCTCGACGTGGACAACTACCGAAGCGGAGACACTTACACCTGCGAAGCCATTGTCTGGCATTCCGCGCTTTCGGACGCGGACCAGGACGCAATCCACGCCAACGCACGCACCGCTTTCTCCTTATGATTCGATACGTTCCAGTTTCAGGCGGCAGCGAGACGGCGCAGACGCTGAGCGTGGCGATGTGGGAACTGCACCGCACGCCGGAGCAGATCGCGGCGGAGGCGACTTCACGCTGTTTTGACATCGTGACGGCGCTGGATGCCTCGATCTGGCTGGTGTGTGACACGGAGCTGACGGTGGCGGTGCATGCGGAGGCGGTGATCGACGGCATCGGCCCGATTCTGCTGGGCGCGGGCCGCCCGCAAAACGAGGTGAATGCCATCGAGCAGGCCATCATCGCCGCGCGCGGCGGGGAGATGAACCTTTGGACGCATTTCCCGCAAGTCTTCAAGGACGTCAGCAAGACGCGCGCGGAGATGGAGGCTGCCAACCTTCTACCGGGAGGTGTGCCGTGAGCATCGCCGACAATGACGGGCAGGAGATCGTGCGAATGGGCACGGTGAACGCGTGGGCTTTCAAGATCGCGATCTGGTTTGCGCCCATCTTCAGCCTGTGGCTCGTGACAAAAGTTTTGGCGCATGACACGGACATCGCGGTGCTGAAGATGCAACTGGCGATGCAGAACGGCGGCCGTGCGGTGAGTCAAAACGTGAACGTGGGAGCCGCGGACGACGCTCCACTGGAGGCGGACACGAGCGCCCGCACCTGGCTGACCACCAAGGAGGTGGCGGCCCGGGAGAAAGTGACAGAGCGCACCGTGATCAACTACATCGAGCGCGGCATGATCGAGCCGCCGCCGGTGAGAGACGGCAAGGCGTGGCAGATCGCCCAATCATTCCGCATCATTCCGCAAGATACCGAAACGTGCGGAGAGATTCCGCAAGGCCCATGACGAGCATCACTTTCACCCGCAGGCGGCAACGGCTGCGGGCACGACGACAGACACTCAAAAACCATCAACTCCAACTCCACATGACCATGAAGACACTCTTTCGCATTCTCACCGCTCTGGCGCTGATCATCGGCGGCCTGCTGGCGGCTGTTCAATATCTGGCGCTTGTGCCACCGGGCACGATTCCAGCAGACTGGATCATCAAAGCGGGCATCGTGGCGGCGCTTCTCAAAGGCGCGCTTGAGGGGCTGACCGTCATCGGCGACCTGGCGGACGATGGCGTGAGGAACGGCAGCTTTGACATCGGCAAGCTCCAGACCAAGCGGCCCGCCGATGACGGAACGACCACTCGCGTGCTGTGCGCGCTGCTGTTTGTGGGTATCATCGGCTACATGCTGACGGGCTGTTCCAGCGCGTCGCAAAAAGCGTTTGAGGACCGGTTCAAGACAGCGCTCGAAAGCGTGGCGAAAGCCTCCAGTGCCACGGCCCTGGAAGGCACGCTGAACTGGCTGCGCGCCGAGCGCGAGGCCTTGCTGCAAAAGCCGGCGGATGAGGATGTCACACAGCAGTTGCTCGATCAGAACCGCCTGGCCGCTTTGTCGGCCGCCATCGCCCAGGGCGAGAAGACTCTGGCAGCACTGAGGCAACCCGGCAAGCAGCCGGTGAACGTGAACCCTTGAATCCTCGCAATGACGACCATGAACCCAACTGCTGACGAACTCATGACCCTGCTGGGCTTTGACCGCCTAGGCGACAGCCCGGAGCGGGACGGCACGGTGATGTGGCTGCTGAGCTACGGCGCGCGGGATCTGCTGGTGGTGCTGCCGGAGAAGGCGACGCTGAAGGATGTGGCAGAGTGCATCTACGACGCCGGTGCGCGAGACAAGCGAGACGAGATCGGCGGGGAGTGGAACGATTTCTTGAAATCCGTGCGCCTGCCCACGGTCAACACGGTCTGGCAGCGCGCCCGCGAACTGCAGAAGGACAAACACGAAGCCACCCGTGATGCCGGCTCCATGCCGCATCCTCGGGACATGCACGCGGATGGCTCACCGGACCCACTTTGACCCGTCATGAAACGCATTACCATCTGCATCGACCCCGGCCACGGCATGAGCAATCGCCGCAGCGGTGTCTATGATCCTGGCGCGACGGTGAAAGTCGGCGGCAAGGACATGGCCGAGGCGTCGATTGTGATGGACTGGGCCAACGAACTGCGGGCGCTGCTCAGGGCGGCCAATTACAACGTGGTGCGCACGCGGAAGGATGCCATGGACCCGGCCCCGGTGGGTGAGCGGGCGGGCATCGCGCGTGAGTATGAGAGCCATCTCATGATCAGCCTGCACTGCAACGCGGCAAACGGCAAGGCCGAGGGCACGGAGACGTTTTACCGCGGGGCGGGCAACAAGGCGCTGGCGCAGAAGCTCAATGATGCGGTGGTGAACAGCCTGGGCACCAAGGATCGCGGCGTGAAGACGGAAGCGCAGAGCCAGCACAAGAGCCTGGCGGTGCTGAACTTTCCCAAGGCGTTTTTGATCGAGCTGGGATTCATCGACCACGCTGGCGACCGCGAGCGGATTCGAGATGAGACGCTGATGACGCTGGCCTGCGGCGAGATCGTGCAGGTGATCGAGCAATTTTTCCAAACCTGAAACCCGGCGGGAATGCAATCCCGCCCTCCTGAACCCTTATGGCCACTCACAAATATCGCATTTACGACCGCACGACGAACCAGCCGGTGACGCCGGAGATCGACAGCGTTTTGGATGTCGTGACGCTGGCCAGCGTGGCCACAACGAGCGGCAGCGCGGAGATCACCTGCACCTCGACGACAGGCGTATTCCCGTTCATGGCCTGCACGGGGCCGAACATCCCGGCGGGTGCCTGGGTGGCAGCGGTGAAGAACAGCACGACGCTGGTGCTGGCCATGGTGCTCACGCGGCCGTCGGCATGGGTCACGGGAACGGCTTATGTCGTGGGCGATTATGTGTATTCCTTCGCGCGTGACATGGTGTTTCGCTGCACGGTGGCGCACACGGCGGGCTCGACTTTCCAGCCGGATTTCGTGGCGGGGAAATGGACGGCGATCAGCGAGCCGTATGTGATCCCGGCCAAGGCGACAGCGACCGCCAGCAGCCTGACGGCGCATTGCCATGGGCTGAGCCCGCTGATTCCCGAGGAGGTTTTCACCGGGCAGACGTGGCGGAATGAGTTCAATCCGTCGCTGAAGACGACCACGCTGAGCTACAATGGATCGACGCTGACGGCGATGTCTGGCAACCAGCTTTCTGGCGGTTATGTGCCGGTGCCGGGGAGTGAAATCCAAGTGACCGGCGGCTCGCCCGTGATCGCGCTGAATGACCTGCGGGCGATGGCGCCGGACAGCGTGGCGGGCGTGCCGGAGCGCAGCCGCCGCGTGTGGCAGAGCATGCTGCGGTTCATCCACAGCGGCGGCACCTATTCGCAATTTCCCATGACGCCGGATTTCAGCGCGGTGCGCACGGGGGCGGGCACTTAAACCACCATGGACACTCAGGAGCCCATTCACGGAATCCCAGTCTCCACGCCGATCCCCGGCGTGCTGGGCTGGCGTTTCATGGTGCCCAAGAGTCTGGTGCGATCGGCCATCATGCCGACGCCGCATGTGACGACGTTTTCAGCCTGCGATCTACCGGGAAAAATCAAAGTGCATGAGTATGGCACACATGTGTTTGTGGGCGATGAGGATGCAGACGGGTATCATGCGTTTCTCTTCATGCCAAATCGCGATGCGACGCGGCTGGTGAAAGTGGACGCGCTGAGTTACCCGATCACCGATGATCATGTGTGGAAGCCTTGCCTGCTGGAACTGGGAGCGCTGGAAGATGCCACGATGCCACTGAACTTTGAAGTGGGTGGCACGACCACGGAGGTGTCCCGGCTGTTTGGCCGCATGCACCTGCTGCCGGGCGGGAACTACCAGACCGAGATCGATGTGGAGACGTATATCAGCGAGCGGCCGTTCACGCGGGATGAGATGGGCTACGTGGAAAACCAGGTCACGACACGCCTGCAATGGCAGGGCCGCAATCTGACGGTGGATCTGGACTGCCTGCACGGCCTCGTCGAATTTCCGGAAACAAACACGAGCGGGACGCTGGTGTATGGCCTGGGCACAGTAGAGCGTCCGCTGTCGCTCAATGGCAAGACGGTTTTCCCACCCACGACGATGAAGAAATGGCGGCGCTACCTGTTCCGTCAGCAGCATGAGCCTGTGGGCGGCATGTGGCGGCTGACGAAGTTTTACGCGAACCCTCCGAGCGGCGCGAAGAAGATTCTGGACCTGGCTGTATGACGCACGACCAACGCTTTCCCTTCCTGAGCAGCCCGGCGCCCGCCGGTCCTGGCAGCACGATGCCGCCGAGTCCAAACGCGTTTGGAAGTGCGTGGCCGGAACGCGGCAGCAAAGGCACTCAGGGTGCGACGGGTGCCGCATCCACCGTGCCCGGGCCTACGGGGCCGACAGGTGCGGCTTCGACGGTGCCCGGACCCACGGGGCCGACAGGCGCGGCTTCGACGGTGCCAGGACCCGCAGGGCCGACGGGCCCGGCTTCGATAGTTCCCGGACCCACGGGGCCGCAGGGAATTCCGGGGCCTACGGGGCCAGCCTCGACGGTGCCCGGACCCACGGGGCCGACGGGGCCGGCTTCGACCGTGCCGGGGCCTACGGGGCCGAAGGGCAGCTTTGTCAAAACGACGGAGGGCATTTATGAGCTGGCGTGCATGGAGATGACGCGGCCGATGTTTGCACACATCCGCGCGATCGACGAGGCGCTGCCGCCCAAGTTTGTGGCGGCGATCACCGGCACGATCTTCCGCTTCCCCTCGCACGACGGGCAGCACGAGCTGTGCATGGCGGTGCGCGCGGAGTTCCCGGACTGGCTGATGCCGGACGCGAACGAAGAGCAGCGCGCGCACAGCATTCGATTCTGGAACCAGGAGTATTTGAAACCATGACGACAAGCACCGGAGATCATGAAAGCCCCTACACCGTGGCGATTGTGGCCATGGGGCCGAGTCATGCCGACTACATGCGCGAATGCACGGCGCGGAGCGGTCGCGGGCGCGTGGCGGACGAGACGTGGGCGATCAATGCGATGGGCGGGATCATCCAGCATGACAGGCTGATTTGCATGGACGCGCTGCCCTACTTCGCCAAGGCGGCGCGGGAGGAGAATCCGGCGCTGGATGGCTACCGCGACTGGCTGCACACGCATCCGGGGCCGATCTACACGCAGCGCGTGTATGAGGGCTTCCCTGGCAGCGTGGAGTTCCCGCTGAAGGCGGTGCTGGAATCGCTGGGCGGCTATGCGTATTTCAACAACACGGTGGCCTATGCGGTGGCGCTGGCGATCCACCTGAAGGTGAAACACTTGAAACTTTACGGCTGCGACTTTACCGCAGGCCAGCACGCGGACGGCCAGACAGGGCGCGCGTGTGTGGAGTTCTGGCTGGCGGTGGCGTGGCAGCGCGGCATGCGCATCACCATCGCGCCGAGCTCGACACTTTGCGACCAGAAGACGAACCGCCAGCTTTACGGCTATTCCAAACCCCCTGCTCTACCATGAACCTGCAACCCAATTCCCTGAGCCCGCAGCCGCTGGCTTTCGCACCGTCCCAAGGCTATCTCGGCGGCGGCAGCCCGATGATGCCGCCGCAGCTCCCGCAACTGCCGCAGGGTTTGGGCTGGAACACGAGCGGCGGGAAATTCAAGGTGGACAAGGCCAAGAGCGCGCCCACCTCCGGCGGAATCGGTGTCGATCCGCAGGCGCTGGCGGGCATGGGCATGCTGGCGGTGCCGCCTTTCGGGGGCTTTCGCCGGCGCGGCGGGCCGGTGCTGCCGGGCGTGGGCTACGTCGTGGGCGAGGGCGGCGCTGAGCTGTTCGTGCCGCAGATGCCGGGCATGGTGCTGCCGAATGAGACGCTGACCGACCGCGCCCCGGCGGCGGGCAGCCGCATGGGCGGGCCGTTGAGTGATCGCGGACCCGCAGGGGTGCAGAGCGGGCCGCTTTCGAGTCGCGAGGCGACGCCGACGGGACGCGGGATGACGGCCGCGCGGCGCATGAAGATCGCGGAACGGCGGCTAGTGAGCCAGGGCGATGTGATGGGCGCGGCGCGCATGGCAGGCACGCGGCAGTGGGCGGAGATGGTGGCTGGCCGCAATGCGATGCCGAAACCGCCGCCGATGATGATGCCGATGGCGATGCCGAATGCAGGGCGCACCGCGCCGATGCTGCCGACAGGCACGGATGAAGACGGTTTCCAACTGCCGCTGACGCCGCAGGGTGTCAGCGCTCGAGCTCCGCTGCCGCCGCCGGTGGATCTGAATCCGCAGCCGGGCATGGGCGAGCCGGTGCCGATGATGAGCAGCCCGCTGGGGCTGATGCCGCCGCCGCAGCCGAATGTGCCGGCGGGTTTCTTCCAGGGTCAGCAGGCGGCTGGCATGCCCGCGCCTGCACCGGGTCTCTACACCGAAGCGCCGCCGCTGCTTTCCAGCGCGCCGATTCCGGGCACGGATCAAGTGATGCCGCTGGTCATGGGCGAGCCGAAGGGCGGCCCGGTGGCGCGCGCGCAGCCGAAAGCGGCCCCGGATTGGACGCCGCCGAAGATGTATGACGAGACGATTCCCGAGGTGCGCGACGCGCAGGGGAATGTGAAATCGCCGGCGCGCACGCGGCAGTATTACTTTGTGCAAGACCCGAAGACGGGCCGCCCGATGAAGGAATACGCGCTGGACGCGAACGGGGACGGCGTGCCGGACAACCAGCAACCCGGCTGGATGAACTGGCTGCAAGGCCAGCAGTAGTTTCAGGTTTCAGGTTTCAAGTTTTACGATTTTCATGCCATGCCCACTTTGACCGCTGACGAAATCCCCGCTTTGATCGAGAGCCCGCAGTTTGCGGGGCTGCCGCCGGAGCGGCGCACGGACATCCTGGAGCGGGCGCTGGCGGAAGGGGCGCAGTCGCTGGCGGGGCAGTGGAACCGGGAATCGTTCCAGCAGTGGGGCCAGTTTGCCACCAAGGCGCGGGAGCGTGTGGCGGGCATGGAATCGCTGCCAGAAAAGGCGGCCTATGCGGGCAAGGTGCTGGCGCGCACGGGCGGTGACATGCTGAAGATGGCGGGCGCGACGGTGACCGGGCTTTCGCCCATCGTGGTGCCGAATGAGGGACCAGGCGCGGGCGAGGTGCAATTCCAGATGCCGGGCAAGACGCTGGCGCAGAGCGCGGGGGCGAATGTGGCGGCGCTGGCGACAAATGTGGCGGATGCGGTGACTCGGGACGCGGCGCCGGTGAAAGAGGCGCTGGGCGGGCTGAAGGAGCAGATCGACGCGGGGGCGTTCTTTGATCACCCGCAGGGCTTTGACGGCTGGCTGACGGAGGCGACAAGCCAGGTGCGGGAGCGCGCGGCGAAGTATTACGGGGACTCGGAGCATGCGCAGCGTGCGGATCTGCTGGCGAACCCGGAGCATGCGGCGCTGCTGAAGGACTACCTGATGACGCGGAACCCGGCGACGTGGGACGCGCTGAACTCGAAGGTGCTGCAAACGCCGGGCGCGGCGCGGATGCAGGCGGAACGCGCGGCGATCCAGCAGGGCAGCCCGCTGGGCCGCAGCCTGGGCGCGGAGGCCAGCCAGTATGTGGGCGAGGCGACCGATCCGGCAGAGCTGGCGGGCATGGCAGTGGGCCTGGGCGCGGGCACGGCGGCGCTGAAGGCGGGCCAGTCCCTGCTGAGCCGCGGCGCAAAACTGGCGGCGGGCGTGGCGGGCGAGGTGGGCAGCGAGCAGGTGAGCGCTTTCATGGATGATCCGAACATGAGCTGGGCACAGCGGCAGCAGATCGCGACGGATGCGTTGATTGCCGGGCTGGGCTTTGCGGGCGTGGGTGCCGGGGCGCAGGCGCTGGCAAACCGGGGTCGGACAACCAATGTCCAACCCCTGGCGGCGGGCGAGAATCCTTTTGCGGGACCGATTTCCGCGCCACCGCAGCCGACGGAGGCGGGCGGTGTGGTGGAAGCTCCGCCACGGTAGCCGCAGCCGGTGCCGCCGTTTCAGGATGATCCTTTCGGCACGCTGGCCCCGGAGGGCAGCGCGAATGTGATTCAGAATTTTGGCATCCAGCGCACGCCGGAGGCGGAGGCTAAAGCGCAGGCGGAGGAGCTGCAGCGCCAGCAGATGGAGGCGACGGCGCGCAGCCTGGCAAACAAGGCGGGCAGCGGCCGCCCGGTGATCCCGGACAGTCCGCTGGGCGGGCTGGACATCCTGGATTTTGTGAATCAAAACCCGCTGCATCTGCCGCGCAAGGGCACGGCGCTGGAGGAGGGCGGGGATTACGACTGGACGCAGGGCTTTGAGATGCCGCAGTATTACCGGAAGTATCTGGTGAGCACGGAGAGGGGGCATCGCCCGGACGCGCTGGCGCAGATGGCGTATGACGAGGGCTTGATCCGCGAGCCGAGCCCGGACGCGCTGAGCGCGGCGTTGTCGGAGGCGATGCGGACGCGGACTCAATACAAGGCGGAGTTTCGCGCGCGCGAGAAGGAGATGCGCACGGCGGAGACGGGCCTGAAGCGTTTTGAGGCGAGCCAGTCGAAGCCGAAAGGCAAGATGGAGCTGGGCTTTGAAGATGTGGCTCCGGGCGACAGCATGACGATCGACGGGGAGCCGGTGACGATCCGCAAGGTGGACTACGATGAGGACGGCTACCTGACGGAGATCGTGATCGAGGACGGGAAGAAATTTGGCGTGATGAGCCTGGACCCGCAGAGCCGCGGCGGCATCCTCGTGGATGCGAAGAGTTACCAGCCGCGCGAACGCCCGGCGGGCATGAGCGATTCGTTTGTGAATGAGGACGGGAGCGTGGAGATCACGTTGCCAGAGCCAGACATGCAAGCCAGCACGCCAGCCACAGGGCCAGAAGCAGCAGCAGGGGCCACCAGCGGCAGCGCGGCGAGCGTGCAGAACAGGACTGGCGGAAGAGCGGGGGAAGCATCGGGCAACATTGTCGCCCTGCCCGCCAATCTGCAAATGCCAACTCGTTCTAAGCCCAAAAGCCAACTGGTATTTTCCAATCCAATAGACACACCGTCAGGTAAATTAGTTTCGTATTCATGGGCTTCCAAGCTTGAGGAAGTGCAAGATAAATTTGGCGAAGTAGTGGAACGTCGGTTTTCCGATTGGGACAAAGCAGTCACCAATGCAGAAACCGGGCGTGACATTGTTCATCAGTTTGAAATCCTCAAACCGGATGGAGTCAGTGCCACAATCAGCCTGGAATCAGCACTTGGGCAATTGTCGCCAAACCAGAAGAAAGATACTCAATCCATAATTCGCGCGGCTCGTCGTTTGCCGTTGCGTGAAGCTGAATTGACTGATTTGCAGCAACAACAGCAGCAATATGAGAATGCGATTGACGAAGCCTACCGCAACGGATGGCGGACAGCACCAGAACCGGAACTGACCACACCTGACTTTCCGCCTTTGGCTGAGCGCGGAGTCAAAGCTGTTCTCATTGGACGCACATTCATCAAGAATTTGGAGGTGTCAGAGCAAGCCAACATTGCTCCCATGGAGGTGCAAAAATGGAAACAGCAGTGGGCGGTCGAACAATTGAACCGGCCTCCTTACAACACGCTTGAACGGATTAAAACGCTGCAACGATTGATTCGCAAAGATCAAGAAGTTTTAAAGCTAACGCAGGTTAAAGGCGAAGTCACCGCACTGCCGGCGAATCTGCAAATGCCTGCGGTGCGCGGACCGCTGCCGTCGAGCTATGGCGGGGCGCTGCCGCCGAGCACGGTGAAGGCGTGGAGCGGGAAGCTGCGGACGATTCATGGCATCCGCCAGCATTTGCTGCGTGCGGCGGGGCTGCCTGCTCCAGGCGTGGGACGCTTTACGCGGAAGGCGCTGGGCATTTACCAGGTGAAGCCGGAATCGATCCGCCTCCAGGCGATCAATGATGTGCCGGTGCTGGCGCATGAGATCGGGCATGCTCTGCATTTCCGGGTGCTGTCGGACAATCCGGCGAAGGCGTCGGACTGGGGCGGCAGTTATGACGGGGAGCTGAACGCGCTGGGCGCGGCGACGAGCGCGCCGGGCTACACGCCGGACCAGATCCGCAAGGAGGGCGTGGCGGAGTTTGTGCGGCTGTGGCTGACGGACGGGGCTAAGGCGAGGGCGGGCGCGCCGCGCTTTTCGGCGTTCTTTGAGCAGCAGCTGGATGAGCGCGCGCCGCAGATGGCGAAGGCGCTGCGGGAAGGGCGCGAGATGATCGAAGACTACATCGCCATGCCGGCGGTGAAGAAGGCGGAGGCGCAGATCACCTTTGATCCGGCGGCGGAGAGGCCGCGCAGCACGTGGCGGGACTGGATGCGGAGCGGCTATGTGAAGTGGTTCAACACGCTGCACCCCATCGAGCAGGTGCTGAAGCGCGTGGCGGGGGCCGATCCCTCGCTGGCGGATGAGGCGCGGCGGCTGGCGTCCTACACGGAGAATCATCGCGGCGGCTGGAGCAGCAAGGCGCATGCGGACCTGTTCAATCACCAGACGAATCTGAAAGGGGTGCGTGTGGGTGAGAGCTTTGCCACGATCCTGAAGGACGTAAAGCCGGGACGAGCGAAGGCGCTGAGCACTTACCTGGCGCTGAAACGCGCGGCGGAGATCGAGCGCGGCGGAAAGCGCAGCGGTTTTGAGAATGCGAAGCTGCCGCCGGATGAGATGCGGGCGATGGAGAAGGAGTTTGAAGGCGTGCGTCAACGGCTGATGAAATGGCAGCAGAATGAACTGAACCTGCTGGTGGAGAGCGGTCTGCTGGACACGAAGACGGCGAAGGCGATGGCGGATGCGAACCGGGATTATGTGCCGTTTTACCGGCTGTATGAACGCGTGAACGGCGTGAGCTTTGGCCCGGAGGCAAGCAAGAACGCGGGCGGCTACGTGGACCTGAACAGCGGCATCAAGCGGCTGAAGGGCAGCGACCGGGCGATCATCGACCCGCTTCAGAGCATGATGAAGAACGCCTTCATGTTCCGCAAGATCGCGGAGCAGAACCAGATCGGGCACCAGTTCTTTGACCTGATCGAGCAGGTGCAAGGCCATGGCCAGTGGGGCGAGGGCATCCGCCCGAAGATGACGGGCACGACGATCTCCCATGCGGCCATCGTGGAGAAGCTGAAGGAGCAGGGAATCATCGAGGATGAGACCGACCTGCCAAGCGATGCGGACCTGACGCTGCGGCTGTGGGAGGCGGTGAAACGCCCGGACAGCGCGAACGGCGAGGTGATCGTGTGGAAGAACGGCAAACGGAAGCATTACGAGGTGAAGGACGCGCTGCTGATGGAGGCGCTGCGGACGGCGGACGCGGATGCGATCCGCCTGGGCAAGTTCCTGGGGCCGACGATGACGAAGCTGGCGACGCTGCCGACACGGGCGCTGCGCTTTGGCGCGACGGGCGGCCCGTGGTTTGCGCTGCCGAACTTTGTGCGTGACCAGTTCATCGCAGGCCTGCAAACCAAGACGGGTTTCATTCCGTTCGTGGATGGCTTCAAGGGAGCCTTCAACGTGCTCGCGAAGACGGACGCCTATCAGCGCTGGATTGAGGCCGGGGGCAAATATCATGGCCTGACGACGGGCACGGAGGCATTCACGGCGCTGCTGGAGGATGCCCTGCCAAAGGACAAGACCGCGCGCTCGCAACTGGCGGCGCTGGGCAGTCCGCGAAACTGGATCAAGGCCATCGGTGCCGCAGGCCAGATCCTGGAGGAGGCCAGTCGCGTGCAGGAATTCATCCGCGCGGAACGCATGGGCCTGAGCAAGATGGACGCGGCGAACGCGAGCAAGGCGATCACGCTGAACTTTGCCCGCGCGGGTGAACGGGCGCGCGTTTTTAACATGCTGGTGCCGTTTCTGAATGCGCAGCTCCAGCAACTCGATGTGCTGGTGAACCTGCACAAAGATCCGCAGCGGCGCGGACAGGTGATGAGTCGCGGCCTGATGCTGATCACGGTGCCGAGCGTGCTGACGTGGTGGCTGGGCAAGGACGATGAGGAGATCCAGAACCTGCCGGAGTGGCGCAAGAATTTGTTCTGGAACCTGAACCTGAAGCCGGTGGCGAAAGCGCTGGGCATGGGCGAGGGATTCATTCTGAGCGTGCCCAAGCCTTTCCTGATGGGGGCGATCTACGGCACGAGCGTGGAGCGCATGCTGGACTATGCCAGCGGACGCGATCCGAATGGTGCCCGCAAAGCCATGACGGCCATCGTTGATCAAGTCATTAGCCCGCTGGACATGGCGATGAGCCTGGCAGGCATGCGCCCGCTGATCGAGGCGACGGCGAATTATGACCTGTATCGTGGCCGTGACATCGTGCCGCAGAGCATGCAGGACATGCCGAAGCCTTATCAGTATGACCTGAGCACGAGCGAAACGGCCAAGCTGCTGGGCAAGTGGACGGGTCAAAGCCCGATGATGATCGACCACCTGGTGCGCGGATACTTTGCCACCGCCGGGCAATGGGGCACGAGCGCGATTGACTGGGGCATGGCCAAGCTGGGCGTGGCCGATGTGCCGCCCGCGCCTGCCATGAGCCTGATGGAGCGGCCCATCCTCAACAAATTCAGCGGCAGCCCGTATGCCGCCAATGCCTGGCTGCCTCGTTTCTACGATGCCGCGCACGAGATGGAGGGCCTGCTGCGTGTCTGGAACAAGCAAAGCCAGCAGATGACCACGGCTGAACAATCCAAGTGGTGGAAGAAACACGGCAGTGAGGTGCTGTTTTACCAGCGCACCGTCGATCCCCAAACCGGACGCACGGGCGCCGGTGATGTGCGCCAGGCGATGGAACGCGTGACGGAGATCGGCAAGGCGATGAAGGAAGTGCAGGCCAGCCGCGTCATCGCTCCCGAAATCAAACGCCAGCGCCTCATTGAACTGAGCAACCAGCGCAACAAAATCGCGGAGGAGAGCTACAAAGCCGTGTTCCCCAAAGCAGTGCGCGAGAAACACTATTGACATGTGTGGTAGGCTGTTGGCCATGAAAGCTCATCACGCCCTTGGGGCATTTTCATTCGTCGGCATGCTGGCGCTGGTTTATGGAGTTTGGATGCTGTGTGCGAAGTGGGGGTGGTCGTCAGTGGGCCAGATCCTTGCTCTTGTCATCGGCGGCACTTGGGTCTGGGCCATCATGGATGCCGACAAAAGCCTGCTCGAAGAAGAACGGCAGGAGAAACGCCAGATCGGCGCGATGCTGCAAGACCTGGCTGAACGGGAACACGAGCACCGTCAAGACGCCCAAACACCCAAACCCTGGCACGGGTGATTATGTGCCGCCTTGTGTCCTGATCAGCATTTTTGCTGTGAAACCCTTGATTTTGCGATGATCGAAGAGTCATCCAAATAGGATTGAAAATCCCCGTGTCGGCGGTTCGATTCCGTCCCGAGCCACCTCTCTAACAGCACATAGAGAGGTGTTTTTGACCTCTGAAGGCCGTAAATCAAGGGTTGCAGCTCCATGGGAGCTTTGCGGCTTGGCTGAACCTGCATTTTTGATTCTTGCGTTTTCGCTTGATTTCTGGTGTGTTCGCGTGTGCTATTCTGTGTGCTATGAAAATCAAACGTCGCAAGGCTGCCGAGAACCAATTGATCACCGACTACGGAACGGCCCGGTTTTACCAGGTGAAACGAGCCCAATCCGAATGGAAAGACCCCAAGGTGCCGGAATTTAAGGCGAACTGGATGGTGCGGTTTCATGTCGGCGGAGAAACGTGGGAGGAATCGGCGGGGCCTTTGTATCCGGTGAAGCCGGATCTGCGCGAGGTGAAGGAGTGGGCGGAGACGCTGCTGCGGACGCGCTGGCTGGCGATGCGTGCGGGCAAGCTGGAGGAACTGGAGGCTGTGGTGCGGGCGGATGATGCGGTGATGCTTTCGGAGG